>ERZ1740067.783-NODE-783-length-24160-cov-8.650902_pt1 | contig 24160 bp, 25 predicted proteins | sample MGYA00581736_ERZ1740067 | MGnify/ENA primary metagenome ERZ1740067 (study PRJEB43018, sample SAMN04849236) | marine metagenome | isolation source: floating plastic debris | place: Pacific Ocean | collected 2008-08-27 | study: EMG produced TPA metagenomics assembly... | reverse complement strand
CAACACGTTGCGTGAGTCCACCAGAGGCGAGCGCCCCATGTATCACAGTTTGGCGACCAAAGGCCAAACCCAACTCATCCGCCGTCAAACAGCCGATATACGTTCCGAAATGCGGCGTGCTCAGCTTGGACTTGCCACGGCCCGAGCCATCAGACGCCTGCACCAGCACCTGCGCCTCTTCGAGCGCAAGCATGTTCTTGACCTTCTCGTACCCGGCGACCGCGCGGCCCCCTTTGCGGGACAGCGCGATCAAGTCGACCACGCGGCGGGCCAATTGCCGCTCGACCTCGTCCACCAGACCGTCCGGCACCGTCACCTGACGTTTCGCACCGCGCGAAAACAGCTTCTTCTTCACCGCCGTGTCCAGCGCGCCCCGGTCCGCAGCGACATACATGCCACGACCGGGCAATTTGCCCGCAACATCCGGCACGACCTGGTCCTCGGGCCCAATGACAAAGCGGATCAGCCCGAATTTCGGCTGTACCTCACCCGTGGCAAGGCACTTGCGCTCTGGCCCGTCGGACCGATCCTTGGAGGCGCCACCGCGACCCATGTGCAAGACCCGAGGCCTGCAATCAGGCCTCGGCCTCCTCGGTTGCTTCACCCTCTTCTTCGGCTTCATCCGCCTCAAGATCAGCGGGATCGACCCAGCCCAGTAAGATGCGCGCCGTCATGATCAGGTGCTGCGCTTCTTCCAAAGACACGTCAAAGGGCTCCAGCACGCCGTCATCCTTGTGACGCTCCCCGTCAACGGTTGTCCAGCCACCGGCCAGTTCCCAGTCAGCGCAGGTTGCGAAATCTTCGAGAGTTTTGACGTCGTCCTTGGCGAGCGCCTCCACCATTTGGGGTGTCAGACCATCGAATTCAATAAGGCTGTCCTCGGCGCCCATGCTGCGCGCATTGTCCAGCGCCGCCTTGGCCTGCGCCTCAAGCACGTCGCGGGCGCGGGCCTGCAACTCTTCTGCGGTGCCTTCGTCCACACCGTCGATGACGAGCAGTTCGTCGAGTTCGACGTAAGCCACTTCTTCGAGGTTCGTGAACCCTTCGGAGACCAGCAACTGGGCAAAGAATTCGTCGAGGTCGAGCGTGTCCATGAACAGCTTGGTGCGCTCTTCGAATTCGGCCTGACGGCGCGCCGATTCCTCGGCCTCTGTCATGATGTCGATGTCGAGGTTGGTCAGTTGGCTGGCCAGACGCACGTTCTGACCGCGACGACCAATAGCGAGGGACAGTTGTTCCTCGGGCACCACGACTTCGATCTTGCCGGCTTCCTCGTCCAGAACCACCTTGCTCACCTCAGCGGGCTGCAACGCGTTCACGAGGAAGGTCGGCTGGTCTTCGTTCCACGGGATGATGTCGATCTTTTCGCCCTGCAGCTCGTTCACGACGGCCTGCACGCGGCTGCCACGCATACCCACACACGCCCCGACAGGGTCGATGGAGTTGTCGTAGGAGATCACGGCAATCTTGGCACGCGAACCAGGGTCACGGGCGACGGCCTTGATCTCGATGATGCCGTCGTAGATCTCCGGCACTTCCATCTTGAACAATTCCGCCATGAACTCGGGTGCAGTGCGGCTCAGGAAGATCTGCGGCCCGCGCTGTTCGCGGCGCACATCCTTGATGTAGCAGCGGATGCGGTCGTTCGGGCGATACGATTCGCGGCCGATCTTTTCGTTGCGGCGCAGGATCGCTTCACCGGCACCCACATCGACGATGACGTTGCCGTATTCCTCGCGCTTGACCAGCGCGTTGATGATGGTGCCCGCGCGGTCCTTGAATTCTTCGAACTGACGGTCGCGTTCGGCTTCTCGGACCTTTTGCAGAATCACCTGTTTCGCGGACTGTGCCGCGATCCGGCCCATCTCGACCGGAGGGACCTCTTCGATCAGCTGTTGGCCAACCTCGGGGTTTTCCATGTACTGCTTGGCCTGCTCGACAGTGAATTCGGCCTGGTAGTTCTCCAGCTCTTCATCCTCGACCACAGTGCGCACACGGGTAAAGGTCGCACGGCCCGTCTTGCGGTCGATGCTGACGCGGATGTCCATTTCGGCGCCGTAGCGGGACTTCGCCGCGCGGGCGAGCGATTCCTCCATCGCTTCGATGACCAGCGCGGGGTCGATCATCTTTTCGCGGGCGACCGCCTCGGCGGTTTGCAACAGCTCAAGCTGGTTTGCAGATGTAATGGCCATCAGTTGTCCTCCTCAGACCCTTCGGTCGTCTCAATCTCGTCGAAATCTGTTTCGTTCAGCACGCCAGCCGCTTTGCGTTGGCGCAGCATTTCCTTGATCAACTCATCCGTGAGGACCAGCTTGGCATCACTCAGCCATGCGAACTTGAGGCCAATCGTGCCCTCGGTCACGTTGATCAGCACTTCATCATCCTCGACCCCCGCCAGCACGCCCTTGAAGCGGCGGCGACCGTCGATCAACTCATCGGTTTCCAGCTTGGCCTCATAGCCTTCGAACGCGTCGAAATCCTTGAGGCGCGTCAGCGGGCGGTCGATGCCGGGGCTCGACACTTCGAGCGTGTAGGCATCGAGGATCGGGTCCTCCACATCCAGCGTCGCACTCACCGCCGTGGAGATCGCGGCGCAATCGTCCACCTCGATCCCGCCGTCGGGTTTGTCGGCCATGATCTGAAGCGTCGTTTCCTTGCCGCTCATCAGCCGCACGCGCACCAGCTCATAGCCCAGATCTTCGATCACGGGTGTGATGATCTCGGCGAGCCTGCGGTCAATGGCAGCTTTGGCGATAAGGTCGTTGGTCATAGTGTCCAAGCACAAAAAAACGGGCGCGCGGCCCGTTGATGTTTCCCGGTGGAGCGTCGGGTGTGGACCCCAGCGCGCCGCTGTTGAGAGGCATATACGCAGACCCATCCGAGTCTGCAAGGGCTGTCAGCCCATCCACCACCGTTCCGCCATTCGGAAGTTGTCGAGCGGCCAGGCCTTGCCGACGGTCAGGGGCACGGTCACGGCGCGATTGGCGGTGTGCGTGGGGGTCGCGTTGCCCGGCAGGGTCTGGAAGTCGCGCGGGTCCACCTCGCCCAGATCGGTGACGTCCGCCACATCCACCAACCCTTCGGTCAGCGCCTGCGCACGCACGCGTTCCGCGCCGAACTGCACGAATTCCACCGAATCGAACCAGCCCGCGCCGGTCTTCCAATGGTCCGCGATGCGCGCCCCGATGAAATGACGCCCCGCATCCAGCTTGTGCACACGGTAGAGGCCGGTGCCCGTTGCCCCACGCACCTCGAACCCCGGCTGGGCGAGGCGGAAGGGCAGGTTGGCGTCTGGCGTGTCCAGCATGACCTCAACCCGGTGGTCGCCCAGACTGCGCATGTTCAGCGGCAGGTCTCGCAGAGCTTCGGCACCAAACGGCGTACCATCATGGAATGGCACACCCTCGCGTAGCGTGATGGTCCAGCGCGTGGCATCCGCGTTGGCATGCCACTCTGTCGCCAACGCGCCGCGCAGCGTCCCGTCCGCCGCGATCTCGGTCAGGTTGTCGTAGACCGTCGCCGCCACTGCGCGCTCGAACAACTCTGGCGACAGGGCAGCACGCAACCGCCCGCCGCGCTGCGGCGTTGCCGACACGCCCGTGGCGGCCAGCAGCGCCGCAGCGGCACCGGTCGCAAACAGCGCACGTCGGTCAAAGCGGGTCATTTGCCAGCGATCCTGTCCATGGTGCGCACCAGTTCAGCCGAAATCCCCGGCTCTGACAAGGCATGGCCCGCATTGCGCACCATCTTGAGCTGCCCGGCGGGCCAGGCTTGCGACAGGGCATAGGCGCTGTCGGGCGGGCAAATCATGTCGTAACGGCCCTGCACAATTGTGCCCGGTATATGCTTGATCCGGCCCGCATGGGCGAGGATCTGACCGTCAAACTCCAGAAAACCCGCGTTGGTGAAATAGTGATTCTCGAGCCGGGCAAAGGCGCGGGCGTAATCACCCGGTGCCTCACCGCCCTGTCCTGCCGAATGGATCGACGCCAGAGCATTCTCCCACGCCGACCACGCCCGCGCGAACCGCGTCTCCAGCGCCATGTCGCCGGAAAAGAGCCGCCGGTGATAGGCGCCAATCAGGTCGCCCCGCTCATCCTCGGGCACCAGTGCGACGAACCGCGCCCACACCTCGGGCCAGAACTTGCCCGCGCCGCCGCCATAGAACCAGTCCAGCTCGCCCTGCGTCATCAGGAACACACCGCGCAGCACCAGTTGCCGCACGTGACCCGGATGCGCCTCGGCATAGATCAGGGCCAGCGTCGCGCCCCAACTGCCGCCAAACACGATCCAAGCGTCCACATCCAGCGTGCGTCGGATCAGCTCGATATCGTCCACCAGATGCCAGGTCGTGTTGTTGACCACAGACGCATGCGGCCGCGACCGGCCACAGCCACGCTGATCAAACAGCACAATACGGTACACCGACGGATCGAAATAGCGTCGCATCGCGGGGCTGCACCCGCCGCCGGGGCCGCCATGCAACACAATGACAGGAATGCCCTCGGGGTTGCCGCATTGTTCGACATAGACACGGTGACCATCGCCCACGTCCAGCATCCGCTGATCGTACGGGTCGATCGGCGGGTATAGATATTGCACTGCGCGCTTTTGGTTACTGTGCTTGTCCATTGACCTGACTACATAGAGCTCAAAGCGCACATGAGCATATGGGAGCGGAAATGCAAACGCATCAAACCACGGTCGACCCCTCCGAAATCGCAAAATTCGAAGCGATGGCCGCAGAATGGTGGGACCCGAACGGTAAATTCAAACCACTACACATGCTGAATCCGTGCAGGCTGGACTATATCACCAGCCAGATTTCGGCAGAGTTTGACCGCGATCTCAAGGCACCGGACGCGTTCAGTGGCCTGCGCATTCTCGATATCGGATGTGGTGGCGGGTTACTGGCCGAACCCATGGCACGACTGGGTGCGGTTGTTGTCGGCGCAGACGCGGCAGAGCGGAATATTCCCGTGGCGCAGGTACATGCTGAACAGTCGGGCCTGAAGATCGACTACCGACACACCACCGCCGAAGACATGGCCGCCGCGGGCGAGCAGTTCGATGCGGTGTTGAACATGGAGGTGGTCGAACATGTGGCCGACCCGCTCAGCTATCTCACCGCCTGCCGCCAATTGCTGAAACCCGGTGGGCTGCACATCTGTTCGACGATCAACCGCAATCCGAAATCCTACATGATGGCGATTATCGGTGCCGAACATGTGATGCGCTGGCTGCCCAAGGGCACACATGAATGGTCCAAATTCATCACGCCGGACGAGCTGTTCGAGCTGATGCGCAATGCGGGTCTCGACCCGGTGGATCGCAAGGGTTTTGTCTTCAACCCCATCACCTGGAGCTGGAAGCTGTCGGACCGGGACCTGAGCGTGAACTACGTCACCGCCAGCCTCAATCCGGTTTGACCTTGTCACTCAGTTCGGCGCGCATCTGGCGCAGGATGGGAACGGTGGCGCGCACCGCCCCTTCGCCCAGTTTGTCGATCACGTCGCTGACCATTGGGGCAATTGCACTCAGCGCCTGATCGCGGGCACGGCGGCCCGCGGGGCTCAGCGCCACCATCTTGCGCCGCGCATCGTCCCAGTCGGGGCGGATGTGCACGTAGCCCGCCCATTCCAGCCGGTTCAGCGTGTTGGTCATGGCTCCGCGCGTCACATTGAACGTCTCGGCCAGCTGCGCCGGGCTGCGCTCGCCCTCGTGCCAGGCCAGGTGATTCAGCACCGAAAAATGCGAGATTTCCATACCTTTGGGCAACACGCGATGCAGGCGGTTGCGGATCATCTGATCCGCCGCCAGCACCTCACTGAACAGCGAGATGGCAAGACTGTTCTTGTCGTCGCTCATAAACCCCTAAGGGCCGTCAAAGGCGCGTGCATTGTCCCGCGACGGGATGCGGCGGCGCGCGTCGGCCACTTTTTCCATGTCCAATTCAAAGACATAAACGCCGGGGGCCTCACCGGCGTCAAGGGACACATCGCCCCACGGGTCCACCACCAGAGAGTGGCCGTAAGTCTGGCGTTCATTGCCAGTCTGGCTTGCATGTGTGCCGGTCTGCGCGGGTGCAATCACCCACGCCCCCGCCTCGATTGCGCGTGCGCGCAGCAGGCTGTGCCAATGGGCGGCCCCGGTCACCGGCGAAAACGCGGCCGGATATGTCAGCACCTTTGCACCGGCGCTCACCAGTGCGTCGGCAAGCCGGGGAAAGCGCATGTCATAGCAGACGGCCATGCCGATGGGCGCGAAATCGGTCTGCGCCAGCACGGCTTGGGCCCCGGGACGGAAGCCTGCGGATTCCCGGAATGTCTCGCGGTTGTCGATCTCCACATCGAACATGTGAATCTTGTCATAGCGCGCGATGAGGTCCCCGTCCGGCCCGATCAGGAAGGACCGGTTGGCAAAGCGGCCATCCGCATCGTCTGTCCTGAGAGCGAGCGAGCCGATCAAAACGTGTATGCCATGCTCTGACGCCAGCGCGCGCAGGGCAGCCAGTGTTTCGTCATCTTCTTCATGACGCAGCACCGTCTTTTGGTGCGCGCGGTTGAGGCTGACGCAATTCGTGACCTCGGGCGTCAGGACGAATTGCGCCCCCATATCCACAGCCTGCCGCACCATCGCGACGGTCACCGGCAGGTTTGCCGCCGGATCGTCGCTCGCGTTCAGTTGCAGCAGGGCCGCTTTCATTTAAGCCGCCAGAAGCGGATCAAGCTTGCCCGATTGTTCCAGCGCATAAAGGTCATCGCAGCCGCCCACATGCGTCTCGCCCACGAATATCTGCGGCACGGTGCGGCCACCATTGGCGCGCTGCACCATCTCGGACTTGCGTTCGGGGTGCTTGAGCACGTCCACTTCGGTGAAATCGACGCCTTTTTCGTTCAGCAGGCGTTTGGCGGCATGACAAAAGCCGCACAGCGGCGAGGTATAGATCTCAACAGGTTTCACGATCCGGGTCCTTTCACGCATCGTTATCGGTTGAGGGGGATGTATGGTGCCTTGACCGCCCGCGCCAGTACCGAAATGCACACCCGTGTTGCGCCTGCTGCACGGCATGCCTCTGCGCAGACGCCCAACGTGGCCCCGGTGGTCAGCACATCGTCAACCAGCAGCACCGACCGCCCCGCGATGCGGTGCCGCCGCCGCGGGTTGATCGCGATGGCGTCCGCCAGAATGCCCTGCCGCGCTTCGCGCGACTTACCGTCGAGGCTGGGGGTGTAGCGCCGCCGCACCAGCAGGTCGGGGCACCAGTCATGGCCCGTCAGGTCCGACAGCGCGCGCGCCAGCAGAGCCGACTGATTGTACCGCCGCTTGGCCAGCCGCATCCAGTGCAGCGGTACGGGTGCGATCAGCACGTTTTCCTCCAGCAGGTCGCGGGCCGCGTTCAGCATCCAGCGGGCGGCGGGTTTGGCGACCTCCTGTCTGTCGCCATGCTTGAAACCCAGGACCAGCTTGCGTGTAATCCCGTCATAGACCAGCGCCGCCCGACCCTGCGCCCAAGGCTTTGGCCAGCGCATGCAGTCATCGCAGTGCAAAACGTCACCCAACGCCTGCCCGGGCAATGGCACACTGCACATGTCACAACACGTGCGGCCCACGAACGGTGTCTGCCTCCAGCACGTCCCGCACAGGCCAAAGTCGCTGTCGACCATGTCGCCACAGGCGAGGCATCGCGGCGGATAAATCGCCGTCAGCGCGGTTTGTAAAAGCTGCATCTGCCACCTATCCTTGGCCCATGGCCCAACCGACCGCCCTGACCGATCCCGCCGCGCTCGCCCGCAACCGTGCGCGTGCCCACGCCCTGTTCCTGCAGGACACCGCGCGGGACGAGTTGCAGGATCGCGTGGCGATGGTTAACAAACCGTTTCACGCGGCGGCGGTGGTGACAGGTTTTCCGGCGGTTTGGACCCAGAGCGACGCGACCATCGTCTCGGATAACGACGTTCTCGACATTGCCGAAGGCGCGCATGATCTGGTGATGCACAGCCTTGGCCTGCACTGGGCCAATGACCCTGTGGGCCAGCTGATCCAGTGCCGCCGTGCGCTGAAACCCGACGGGCTGCTGCTCGCTGCCAGCCTCGGCGGGCAAAGCCTGCACGAGTTGCGCGCCTGCCTCGCCGAAGCAGAGATTGCAGTAAGCGGCGGCCTGTCACCCCGCGTCGCCCCCATGGCCGAACTGCGCGACCTTGGTGCGCTGCTGCAACGCGCGGGGCTTGCCCTGCCGGTGGCCGACAGCGTGCCGCTCAGCGTCCAGTACCGCGACATGTGGCACCTGATGCGCGACCTGCGCGCCATGGGTGAGGGCAACGCGCTGACCGCCCGCTTGCGACACCCGACACGGCGGGCCGTGTTCGACCGCGCTGCCGACATCTACTCCACGACCTACCCGGGCGACACGGGCGGCATCATCGCGACATTCGAGCTGATCGTGCTCACAGGCTGGGCGCCGGACGCGAGCCAACCGCAGCCGCTGCGCCCCGGATCAGCCACCGCGCGATTGGCCGACGCGCTTGGCACGGACGAAACGCCGCTGTCAGATTGACCTTATGGCAAATCCGGTTATCTGAGGCCTAATGAGAATGATGGACCGGCCCAAGATGCTTGATACCAGCAAGACCGCGACGAAACCCGTGCACGCAGAGGCCGATCACCCGGCCATCCCGCCAGCGCGCGTGGGCATCCTGCTCGCAAATCTCGGGACGCCGGACAATTACGACTATTGGTCGATGCGCCGCTATCTGAACGAGTTTCTGTCGGACAAGCGCGTCATCGACTATTCCGCCTGGGTCTGGCAGCCGCTCTTGCAGCTGATCATCCTGACCAAGCGCCCGTTTTCGTCGGGCGCGGCCTACAAGAGCATCTGGAACCACGAGGCGGGCGAAAGCCCCCTGATGACCATCACCAAGGATCAGACGGCCAAGATTAAGGCCGCTATGCATGACCGCTATGGCGATCAGGTCATGGTCGATTTCTGCATGCGCTACGGCAACCCATCGACCAAGTCCAAGGTGCGCGAGATGGCCGAAGCCGGGTGTCAGAAGATCCTGTTCTTCCCGCTCTACCCACACTATGCCGGGGCCACGTCAGCCACTGCGAACGACCAGTTCTTTCGCGCTCTGATGGAGGAAAAGTGGCAGCCGACCACCCGTACGGTCGAACCATACTATGCCCACCCGAAATATATCGAAGCGCTCGCCCAATCCATCGAACGCGCCTATGCCAAGATGGACACGCGCCCCGACATTCTGGTGTGCAGCTATCATGGTGTGCCGATCCGCTACCTGATGGAGGGTGACCCCTATCACTGTCAGTGCCAGAAAACGACGCGCCTGCTCAAGGAACGGCTGGGTTGGGAAGACACGGACATCAAGACGACGTTCCAATCAAAATTCGGCCCCGAAGAGTGGCTGCAACCCTACACGGTCGAAGAGGTGGCGCGGCTGGCCGAAGCGGGCAAGAAAAACATCGCCGTCTGTGCACCCGCCTTCTCAGCCGACTGCATCGAGACGCTCGAAGAGATCAACGAAGAGATTCACGAAAGCTTTGAGGAAGCGGGGGGCGAGACATTCACCTACATCCCCTGCCTCAATGATGATGATGCGCATATCGACGCGCTCAGCACCGTGATCGAGGAAAACCTGAGGGGCTGGCTGGACTAAGCCAACACGGCCTCGGCCAAAAGAAAAAGGCGGCGCAGTGATGCGCCGCCTTTTGGTTTTCAAAGCGTGAAACGCTTAGTCCGAAACGGCAGCCGCAACTGCGATCAGGATCAGCAGGGGCAGGATGATGCCGCCGGACGTGCTGTTTGCTTCTTCGACGATCACGGGAGCTTCGATGACAGGGTCGGCGGGAGCGCCGGCGAATGCGGTCGAAGCAGCAGCGGTCAGAGCAGCAGCGAGAACGAGTTTTTTCATATTAACCTCCAGTTTTGCACGCCAGCAATTGCACTGGCGCACACCCAAGACTTACCTCGTGATTTTCTGTAAACAGCAATCGGACGCGAATGGAAACCGTGTTCCCCGGCGATTGCGGCCAAACCACGCCGATGTCGTCAAATTAGCAACACCTGCGTGCCCACGCGGGCCATTTCGTACAGCTCTTCGATGTGCTCATTATAGAGGCCAATGCAGCCATTCGACGATTTGCGGCCGATCTTGCGCGTGTCGTGGGTGCCGTGGATTCGGTAATAGGTCCAGCTCAGGTGCAGCGACCTGGTGCCCAGCGGGTTTTGCGGACCGGGGCCGATATAGTCGGGCCATTCGGGATTCCGCTTTTTCATCGATGGTGTCGGGCGCCAATCCGGCTCGGGGTCTTTCAGAACGACCTTGGTGCGGCCGCGCCGGGTCAGATCATCCGTCAAAGGCACGCTGGAAGGATACAGCTTGTAGGTGCTTTGGTCCTCGCTCCAGTAATGTACCGCGCGGCTGTCGATATCGACCAGGATCGCGCCACTGCGCAGGCTGTCGAAATAGGGCCGCCAATCCAGCGTGCGAAAGCTGGAAATGTTGCGACGCACCGCCAGCGTCGAGTCACGCTCCGCCTGCCCGGCGGGCAGCTCTTGGGCAACCGCGGGCGCGCCGATCAGCGCGGCACTGCCGGCCAGAAATGCACGGCGGCTTGGGGTATCAAAGGGTGATTTGGACATTTCATGCCTCTCCAAAGGTGTCTTTCCTGCCAGTGCGCGGAAAATATGGCGCGAAAGTCGCACTCGCAAATCAAACCCTTGTCATCACGCAACATCACGCCGATGTGCGTTTGAAATACAACGGCGGGCCGGGTACCTACTGCGTCGAACAAACTGAGTGGTGTGCACCAATGATGCGTCGTGTTTTGATCTTACTGGCTTTGGGTCTGGCGGTTGCCGCCTGCGCCCCGACAGCACCGTCTGCGCCGACCGTGGGCGCCGATGGCCGCCCGCTGCCCAAACTGTACCGCATCCGTGGCAACGATACGGCCAAGTTGCAATTCCGCATGCTCGATTCCGTCAACGCCCTGCGCAGTGCCCGCGGTGCGCCCCCGGTCGAGCTAAACCCGCAACTGAACGCCGCCGCCGCGACCCATTCGCGCGACATGTCCCTGCAGAACCGCCCCTGGCACTTTGGCTCGGACGGGTCATCGCCGATCGACCGGCTGGCGCGCGTTGGATATGCAGGCAGCCTTGTCGGCGAAAACATCTCGGAAACCTACGAGACCGAGCTTGAAACCCTCGCCGCCTGGATGGAACAGACAGACACCCGCCGCACCATCCTGTCGCCTCAGGCGCAGGACATGGGCTTTGCGTGGTTCCAGGAATCCAACGGCAAGATCTGGTGGACCATGGTCATGGGCAACCCGAACAACAGCCCGCTGATCCCGGCGGCCAACCCATCGGCCTCGCGTCTGGTGCCAGACGCTGTGGATGCGCCCGAAGAGGCAGCAATAGACGATACAGAAGAGGCCGTGGTGATTACGAGCACCCCGGCGAGCTAAATCGGCCTAAGGGTTGATCTGGATCGGGGTGCCGTTGCGCACCATAGCATAGACGTCTTCCATCTCGCGGTTCGGAACCGCGATGCAGCCCCATGTCCAATCCGACCGCTTGCGCTTGAACGGGTTCGACTCGCCGTGGATAAAGATGTCGCCACCCGGTGGCTTGCCAATCGCCGCCGCTTCGGCCCGGTCGCGGGCGTTGGGGTAGGAAATCCCAAGCGACAGATGGAACTGACTGTTTGGGTTGCGGCGGTCGATGATGTAATTGCCCTCGGGCGTCCGCCCGTCACCCTCAAAGAACTTGTCGCCAATCGGCGCAAATCCCAGATCGATCAGGTATTTCTTGAGCACTTTGTCCTGATGCAGCAGGTACATGCTCCGCGCTTCCTTGTTCACCACGATATAGGTGACCTCGGGCCCGTTATATGTCCTGAATTTGGTCTGCGGCGCGCAAGCGCCCAGTCCGGCTGCAGCAACGCCCCCCATCAGCAGATGTCTGCGTTTCATCGAAGTCCTGTCCCGTATGGCGTTTTTCTTATTGGCCAAAGCGTTATCACCAACAGCCCGCTTCGGCATAGTATGTTTCGCACAGGCGCCGTTCACCACCGCGTGAGGTGTGGCCTAACCGTCGCGTGTGTTCAGCTTGGCCTCGATCGCCTCCAGCCGGGTCAGGACCTCGTCGCGGTAGCTGTCGGTGGCGGCGTTGCTTTCCTCGGCGTGCGCGTCCTGCATCGAATTCACGATCAGACCGACCAGCAGGTTTACCACTGCAAAGGTCGTCACCATGATGAACGGCACAAAGAACAGCCAGGCATAGGGATAGACCTCCATCACCGGGCGCACGATGCCCATGGACCACGATTCCAGCGTCATGATCTGGAACAGCGAATAGGCGCTTTGCGGCAGGCTCCCGAACCACTCGGGAAAACTCGCCGCGAACAGCTTGGTCGCCATCACCGCCGCGATGTAAAAGATCAGCGCCATCAGCAGGAACACCGACCCCATACCCGGCAGCGCGGTCACGAACCCCTCGACCACGCGGCGCAGGCGGGGGGCCACGGAAATCACGCGCAACACCCGCAGGATGCGCAGCGCCCGCAACACCGACAGCCCGCCGGTGCCGGGCAGCAGCGCCACGCCGACAATCACGAAATCAAACAGGTTCCAGCCGTTGTAGAAGAACCGCCCGCGATAGGCGATCAGCTTGGCCACGATCTCGACCACAAAGATGCCGAGACAGATCTTGTCGATGGTCACGATCAGCCCACCCGCAACGGCCATCGCCTCCGGCGACGTCTCGAGCCCCAGGGTGATCGCGTTCAGGATGATGACCCCGATGATGAAATTCGTCACCTGCGGGCATTCAATCCAAGCAGCAAGCTGGGCACGGGTGGGCATGGGCAACTCTCCTCTAGCGCGCGATATGGGAGAGCCGAAAGGCGCCCACAAGCTCCACATGGGTGGACCACCGGAACTGATCCACCGGTTGCACAAAATCCAAGCTATATCCCGCCCCGGTGAGCGTCGCGGCATCGCGCGCAAAGGTGGCCGGGTTGCAGGACACGTGGGCGATCACCGGCACCTGTGCCCGCGCCAGTTCTGCAATTTGCGCGGCGGCACCGGCGCGGGGCGGATCGATCACGGCGGCCTCCATCTTGCCCAGTTCATCCGGCAGCAACGGGCGACGAAACAGGTCGCGCGCCTGGGATGTCACGCGTTTGAGGTTGGGCGTATCGCGCCATGCGCGGTCCAGCGCGGCAATCATCGCGCTGTCCCCTTCGACCGCGTGCACTTCGGCCCTGGCGGCCAGCGGCAGGGCAAAGGTGCCGCAACCTGCAAACAGGTCCACGATCCGCGCTGCATCCCCGACAATCCCTTGCACCGCCTGTGTCAGCACCTCTTGCCCGTGCCGCGTGGCTTGCAGGAACGCGCCGGGCGGTGGGACGACCTGCGCTGTGCCCATGCGCTGCACCGGCGGATGCCGCATCGCGACAACTTCATCGTCCCAGGTCAGCCGCGCCAGCCCCTGCGCCTGCGCCACCTCTGCCAGTGTCACGCGCAACGGGCCATCCAGCGGCTTGCCTCCGGTCACAGCGACATCGAGGCCCGCAGCACTGTCCGTCGCGGTCACCGCCAGTGCGCCCTTGCGGCTGGCCGCCACACTGGCCAGCGCCTCAGCCACGTGCAGCCCGGGCTGCAACGCCGGGTCGATCAACGTGCAGTTCGGCACCGGGATGATCGCGTCAGACCGTCGGGCGTGAAAGCCGGCCATGGCCCCTTTCTTGGTCCGCCGGGCTGAAAACGTGGCGCGGATGCGCGACCGGTCGGGCGAGGACAGCGTGGGCCGAATATCAGTCTCTAACCCGTGGGCTTTCAGCGCATCCGCAACAAGCGCACGCTTGAACTCCGCCACCAGCGCATCGCTGGCATGTTGCAGCTGACACCCCCCGCAACTGCGAAAATGCGAACAGGGTGCGGCCACGCGATCCGGTGACGGCACATCGATGTGCACATCCTCCAGCATGTCGCCCGTCAACGTGCCGCTGACCACCTCGCCCGGTAGGGCAAGCGGCACAAACACCGGCCCCGGCGCGATCCCGTCACCGCGCTGGCCCAGCCGTTCGATCTTGTACGTGGTCATGTGCCGTCTTTATTCCGCAGCCTGCGTGCTGATAAAGCCACCCGATTGCCGCTGCCAGTACTTGGCATAAAGCCCACCTTTGGCCAGCAGCACCTCATGCGGTCCTTCCTCGACGATCCGGCCCGCGTCCATCACGACAATCCGGTCCATCTCCGTCAGGGTGGACAGGCGGTGCGCAATGGCCAGCACCGTCTTGCCGTCCATGACGCGGCTCAGCGCATCCTGGATCGACGCCTCGACCTCGGAGTCCAGCGCACTTGTCGCCTCGTCCAGCACCAATATCGGCGCGTCCTTGAGGATGGCGCGGGCCAGCGCGATGCGCTGCCGCTGTCCACCGGACAGCTTGACGCCCCGCTCACCCAGATGCGCGTCATATCCGGTGCGGCCCCTGTGGTCTTGCAGATCGAGGATAAAGTCATGCGCCTCGGCCTTCTTTGCCGCGGCCACCATCTCGTCGTCGGTCGCATCGGGCCGACCATAGAGGATGTTTTCACGGGCCGAGCGGTTGAACATCGCTGTTTCCTGCGTGACCATCCCGATGGCGTGGCGCAGACTGTCCTGCGTGACGCTCCGCGTTTCCTGCCCGTCGATCAGGATCTGCCCTTTTTCGCTGTCATAGAGCCGCAAAAGCAGTGCAACGAGCGTAGATTTCCCGGCACCTGACGCGCCCACAATACCCACCTTTTCGCCCGGGTGGATCGTCAGCGACAGTGCGTCGATACCGCCCGCGTCGCGGCCATACCGGAACTCGACATCGTCAAAGGTGATGCTGCCTTTGGGCACCTGCAAGGCACGTGCACCCGGATCATCCTCAACCCGGTTGCGCGGCGTGAGCGTGCGAATGCCGTCCTCGACCTCACCGATATTCGAATAGATCGCCATGAGCGTAAAGCTCACCCAGCCGGTCATCTGGCTGATCCGCACCGCGACGGCACCCGCCGCGACGATGTCGCCGGGTGTCGCCTGCCCCGCCTGCCACATGATGATCGTGCCACCCAGCAGCAGGACGGGCAGCAACCCTGCAAGGCTCATCAACGCAAAGCGGAAACCGGCGGACAGGTAGCCAAACCGCACCGCCGTCTCGCGAAACCCCTGCATGGCCCCCAGCGCCGCCTGATCTTCGTGATCGTCATGGGCGAACAGCTTGACCGTCTTGATGTTGGTGATCGTGTCGACGACCTGCCCCGACACCATCGCCCGCGCCCCGGCCCGCGCCGCCGACCGTTTGCGGATGCGCGGCAGATACCAGCGGATCAGCGCAAAATAGAGGCACAGCCAAACGCCGAACCCGACCGCCACCCGCCAGTCGATCGCAAAGAGCAGGATCACCGACCCCACCAGCGATGCCAGCGCAAAGGCGACGACGTTGATGAATTCCGACACCACGTCTGTCACGGCCCGCGCGGCCTGCATCTGCTTTTGCGCAATGCGGCCGGCAAAATCGTCGTCAAAAAACCCGACCGATTGGCCCAGCGTCCAACGGTGCAGGCGCGACAGGACCAGGGGGTTCACATTCGGCTGCACGATGATCGAGTTGGTTGCCGAGCTGAGGCCAAACAGCACCGGCCGCGCGATCAGGAAAAACGCCAGCGCACCCGCAATCAGGCCCACGTTAGAGACAGAAAAGAACCCGTCTGCCCCCAATTGCACCGTCGCGTCGATCACCATTCCGAGGATCAGCGCCGTGCCCGCCTCAAGCGCGCCTGCGACGGCGGAACAGATCGCCGCCAGCCACAGCGCGGGCCAGCCGCCCGACAGGCACCAGCGCAGGAACGGCCACAGCGTTTGCGGTGGCGGCCCGTCGGCCCGGTCAAAGGCGTTGATCCAGTTCTCGATCTTCACTCGGCAGCCTCGGTCGCGATGAACCCGCCGGATTGGCGCGCCCAGAACTCCGAATATAGGCCACCTTGCGCCAAAAGCGCGTCATGGCTCCCATCCTCGACGATTTTTCCGGCGTCGAGGACAAGGATGCGGTCCATTTCGGCAATCGTCGACAGGCGGTGCGCGATGGCGATAACCGTCTTGCCCTCCATCATCTCATAGAGCGTGTCCTGAATGGCCGCCTCGACCTCACTGTCGAGCGCGCTTGTCGCCTCATCCAGCAACAGGATCGGCGCGTTTTTCAGAATGACCCGCGCCAGCGTGATCCGCTGCCGTTGTCCCCCCGACAGCTTCACACCCCGCTCGCCCACCTGCGCGTCATAGCCGGTGCGCCCCTCCGGGTCTTGCAGATCGAGGATGAAATCATGCGCCTGCGCCTGCCGCGCGGCGGCGAACAGCTCCGCTTCGGTTGCTTCAGGACGGCCGTACAGGATGTTGTCGCGCACCGACCGGTGCAAGAGCGAACTGTCCTGCTGCACCATCCCGATGTTCAGCCGCAGGCTGTCCTGCGTGACGTCGCAAATGTCCTGCCCGTCGATCAGGATGCGCCCGCCTTCAGCGTCGTAGAACCGCAAGAGCAGCTTGACCAGCGTCGACTTGCCCGCACCGGACCGGCCCACAAGGCCAACTTTTTCGCCGGGTTTGATTGTGGTCGAAACGGCCGCCAGACCGCCACTGTCCCGCCCGTAGTGATGCGTCAGATCCTCCAGCACGATCTCGCCCTTGGCGATCTGCAAAGGTTTCGCATCGGGCTTGTCCACCAGCGTAATGGGCTGGGCAATCGTCTCCATCCCTTCGGCCACAACACCCAATTGGCGGAAAAACGTGGTCAGCGCCCACATGATCCAGCCGGTCATCGCGTTCAGCCGCAAGGTCAGCGCCGTCGCCGCCGCCACCACGCCCACGGACGCCAGCCCCTGCGTCCACAGCGCGATGGCCCAGCCGACCACACCGACAATCAGCAGACCGTTCAGCAAAACCAGCACCACATCCATGATGGTATAGAGCCGCATTTCCACCATGAAGGTGCTGCGCGTCAGCTCAATCGCCTCCTTGGCATAATCAAGCTCAAGGTCGTGATGCGCAAACATCTTCACCGAATGGATATTGGTATAGGCATCCACCACGCGGCCCGTCGTCGTTGACCGCGCATCGGACGCCGCCTGCGACGCGGGCCCGACATATTTGACGACCCACCAGATCAGGCAGCTATAGGCGGCAAACCACAGGGTCAGCGGCAACAACAACCGCGGGTCCGCGACACTCAAGAGCACCGCCGCACCAATCAGGTAGGCAAGCGAAAAGGAAATCGCGTCGAACACCTGAAACACGACCTCGCCCGCAGCGGGCGGCGTCTGCATGATCCGGTTGGCAATGCGCCCGGCAAAATCATTCTCGAACCAGCCGACCGACTGCCGCAGAACATGCTTGTGCGACCGCCAGCGGATCAACGTCCCGAAATTCGGCAGGATCGTCTGGTTCAGCAGCAACACGTCGATCATCTGCAACGCGGGCCGGATCAGCAGAATGAACACCGCCACCAGCGTCACCTCAAGCCCATAGGTCTCCCAGAACTCCGCCGGGTCGGAGCCCAGCAAGTCCACGACGCGCCCCATATAATAGATCAGGCCAACCTCGATTGCGGCCACGACAACCGACATGATCGCCGCATAGACAAATACACGGGTAAAGGGCCGCGCGTATTCGCGCAGGAACGGCCAGAGTTTCGTCGGCGGCACATCCGCCTCGCGATAGGGCGTGTAAGGATCGACGAGCGATTCAAAGAGCTTGAACATGGGAAGAACCTGTAGAGGGGTAGTGAAACATGGCTGTGACCCACGCCGTCAGGCGTGTGCGTCACATCGGACGGCGTGCGACAATGTCAGGTGTCGTTCCAGATCCTGCGAACCATGAGTCCCTCCTTTGGGTTGAGGGTTTTCTACATCAGGTGGCGCGCGATGTCACCCGCCCAAAAGGGCCGCCTTGGTCAGCGACAGATCGGAGGCGAGCCAGTCCTGTTTCAGCGCCTTGAGCCGCGTGCCCAGTGCAGGCCCCTGAAGGTCCGGCAAATCCGCGGCGCTCACCGGAAAGGTTGCCTGCGCCCCCTCGCTGATGTCGTCCTTCCACCCGTCGGGCAAAGGCGTCCCGGAGATCGCGGCGCGCAGGATCGCGGCACCCTGCGCCGCCTCTGTCCCGCCAATATGCCCCAACGCGCGCAAACCGCGCGTCGTTCCGGCGAGGGTCAGCGTCGCCTCCAGCTGCTTGTCCTGCTTGCGCGACAACCGCAGCCGTTCGGCAACATCCTGCCCGCCAAGCGCTGCCAGCCGGGTGATCGGATCGAGTGGCACAGAGCCGCCCAGATGCACCACCGGACCCAGCAGGCGATCATCCGCACCCGGCAACAGCGCCGCGAGCACGCCGGTACGCGCCATCACCGCTATGGCCGGGGCAGGATCCGGTGCGCCCAGCAGTTTGAGCATTTCCGCCCCCACACGCTCCGCTGACAGGGTGCTCAGACCGTCCAGCGTGTCCGCAATCGCGGCCAGCGCTTCGGCGTCCCAGCCATGGCCGGGGTCCGCATACCATGCGCCAAAGCGGAAAAACCGCAGGATGCGCAGGTAATCCTCGCGGATACGCTGCACCGGGTCGTCGATAAACCGCACGCGCCGCGCCTGTGCATCCGCCAGCCCGGCCACCGGGTCATGCACCCAACCGTGCCGGTCCGCGTACAGTGCGTTCATCGTGAAGTCTCGCCGCCGGGCATCCGCGTCGATCGAGGTGGAAAAGGCGACCACCGCCCGCCGCCCGTCCGTCGCCACATCGCGGCGAAAGGTGGTGACCTCGAACGGTGTACCGTCAATCACGATGGTCACCGTGCCGTGGTCGATCCCGGTCGGCACGGCGCGCAAGCCGGCCTCTTGCGCGATGCGCATCACATCCTCGGGCGTTGCGTCGGTCGCGATATCCACGTCGGACGCGGCAACACCCATGATCGCATTGCGCACACAGCCACCAACGAAATACGCCTGGTGTCCCGCATCGTCCAACGTACGGCACACACTCTGACCCTTGGGATCGGCCAAAAACCCAGTGTTCGGGTCTAATCGGAAGGCAGGCTGTCGGTCCATGCCCGCAGTATACGCGCGGTCGCGCCCCAGATGTAATAGGGCCCGTAGGGCACCGCGTAGTAGGATCGCCGCTGCCCCCGCCATCGCCGCGACTCCACCACGAAATGTGCAGGCGTCAGGACGTGAGCCAGCGGCACGAAAAACACCTCGTCGACTTCACCCGCCTCGGGCCGGATGTCGAACGGCGCGGTCACATGGGCAACGACCGGCGTCACCATAAAGCCGGTCACTGTCTCGTGCGGGGCGAAACTGCCCAGGATGTCGACCTTGTCCGAGGGCAGCCCAATCTCTTCGCGCGCCTCGCGCAGGGCCGCATCCACCAGCGTGGCATCACCCGCATCCTGCTTGCCGCCCGGAAAGGCGATCTGCCCCGGATGATGCTTCAGCGCCGAGGACCGCTTGGTCAGGATCAACTCCGGCCCCCGAGCGGTGTCGATCACCGGAGCGAGCACAGCTGCAGGCCGCAGCTTGCGTCCCTCGGGCAGCACCACGTCCGCGTTCAGGTCATAGTCGGAGGAGGCCGCACCCGGCTGCGCAAGCGCTCGCCGGGTGCGGTCGATCAGGTCAGGCACTGTCTTCGGCCTCGAACCCAACGGTCGCGGGGTCCAGATCGTAATGCGCCCCGCAGAACTGGCAATCGGCTGTGACCCGGCCGTCATCCGTCGTCATCTTTTCGATGTCGCGCGCCGAATAGATCGACAGGCTTTGCCGCACGCGGTCCTCCGAACAGGTGCAGCCGAACCGCACCGGCTGCGTGTCGTATACGCGCGGCTCTTCCTCGTGAAACAGGCGCAGCAGCAGGTCGCTGGGCGCCAGTTGCGGGCCCATCAGCTCCATCGCTTCCGCCGTATCCAGCAGGATGTTGGCGCGGTTCCAGTTCTCTTCCTCATCCCCTTGCACCAGATCGGCGGCTGTCAGCACCTCGCCCGACCCATCGCCCTGCGCCACGAAGGGCGACGCTTTGGGCATGTGCTGCAACATGATGCCACCACCGCGCCAGTGCTCGGCCACACCCGGCTCTGTGGACTTGCCAAAGCTCAGCTTGAACCGCGTCGGCAACTGTTCGGACTGCGCAAAATAGGCCTCCGCACAGGATGAAAGCGACCCGCCTGCCAGCGGGGTGATGCCCTGATAGGGCGTCATGCCCTGCCCCTGGTCGATCATGATCGCGAAATACCCCTCGCCGACCTGATCAAACGGGGCCTCATCGGTCAGCCGGTCCACATCATAGCTGGCATAAGCGCGAACGCGCGCCACGCCGCCCTCATCCTCCGGACCGTAATAGTCGGTGGCGATCATGCGCACCGCCCCCTTGGACTGCACCTGCAATTGCAACTTCCAGCGCAGCTTGACCGTCTGGCCAATCAGCGCAGTCAGCAACGCCATCTCGGCCACCAGCGCCTCGACCTGCGGCGGGTAATCGTGCTGTTTCAGGATACCATCCAGCACGCCGTCCAGCCGCGCGAGGCGGCCACGGATGTCGGAAGCATCAAGTTGGAAGGGCAGGACGGTGTCGTCCCACGCAATTTGCGAGCCAGTCGTCATTGGGGTTTCCTTACACGCCGGAGGTTGGCATATCGCGACTATATAAGCGCATCAGCGGAAACTGGAAGGGCCAGGCATTTGATCCCCCGCGTCGGACACGCCCCGCAGAACGGTCGCCGCTATACACTGCGGCCCGGCGCCTATGCGATCCTGCCGCGCGGAGCGTCGCTGTTGCTGACCTGCCAGATGGGGCCGGTGCCCGATATCCAGCTGCCCGGTGGCGGCATCGACCCGGGCGAAAGCCCGCTACAAGCGCTGCATCGCGAGGTGATGGAAGAGATCGGCTGGCGTATCGCCCGCCCCCGCCGCCTTGGAGCGTTCCGAAGGTTTACGTTCATGCCGGAATACGACCTTTGGGCGGAAAAGCTGTGCCATGTCTATGTCGCGCATCCCGTGCGTGCCGTTGCAAACCCGATCGAGCCGGACCACGAAACGATGTGGATGTGCAATGGCGACGCCATCGCATCGCTTGGCAATGACGGCGACCGCCAGTTCCTGTGGAATTACGTCGCGTCGGGCGGGCCCTGATATTCAAACAGGATCCCCGACACATCATCGGGAAACGCGCGCCCGCCGGCAAATTCGCCCAGCTGCCAAAGCAACGCCTCGAACAGTGCAGGCCCGGACGTGTCCCTGAGCTGGCGCAGCATCCGCTCCAACCCCGCTTCGTCCAGCATTCCGCCGCCGGGCGAGGGACACTCCGTCACGCCATCCGACAGCAGCAGCAACCGGTCACCGGGATGCAGCGTCGTGTCGAACGCGGTAAAGGAGATGTCGGACATCAAACCCACCGGAAACCCGCCCGGGCCGTCTTGTTCGATCGTGCCGTCAGCGCGCTGAATGACCGGGTGCGGGTGGCCCGCCTGCGCCATCCGCACGGCGCCCGTGCGCAGGTTGATGTCGGCCAGCAGCAGCGTGAAATAATGCTCTGTCTCCATCTCTTCGAGGACAAGGTTGTTGAGCGTTTCGATCACCTCATGTGGCGGCAGGGCGTAGTAGCTGTTGTCGTCCGCCTTGCCCAACGCCACGTTCTGATCGGGCGCAGAGGGTGACAGGTAACCCGCCAGCCGCGCCGTCATCAAAGCCGAGCTGATGCCGTGACCCGACACGTCAATCGCATACAGTCCCAGATGGTCGTCCCCCGCCGGAAAGAACCCGACCAGGTCACCGCCGACATGGCCGCTGGACCGCAGCATGAGGGACACATCGCCCGTCTCAAACGCCTTGTGGCGCACCGGGATCAGCGATTGCTGCAGCTTCTTGGCCTCGAGCAGATCATTGTCGAGCGAATCGTACACCCGCTGCAATTCATTCAGCGTCTCGGAGATCAGGCGGTTCTTGTCCGTCAATTCGCGCTGCATCTGCAGGATGCGCCCGCCCGCGGTGATGCGCGCGCGCAATTCATTCGCATCGACGGGCTTGGTCACGAAATCATCCGCGCCCGCCTCCAGGCCCATCGCCACCTCGTTCTTTTCACTCTTGGACGTCAGCAGGATGAAATAGCCATACCGATCACCGGGCAAGGCGCGGAACGCATTGCAGAACTCCAGGCCGTTCATGCCGGGCATCATCCAGTCGCTCAGCACCAGATCGGGTTGCATGTCGGCGCACATTTCCAGCGCCTCTTCGGCAGAGGCGGCTTCAAACACCTCGAACCCCCAGCGCTTGACCGAGCTCGACAGGATCTTGCGCTGTAGACGGCTGTCATCCACGATCAGCACGCGCTGAACGTGTAGCTGTGTGGCATCAGCGGACGGCCCTCGCCGATGTTCCGAAAATGCAGTCGAAATCATACCCATAATACCCCGGTTTTGGTGACCCATAGATAGGTGCGCGCAACTTAACGCGCGCTGAACTCCAACAACTCAATCGTTAAACTTTTGCCGAGTTACCGAGGCTTAAGACTTGCGTGCCTAAGGTGCGCCGATCAAAGGAGCAGCGCGATGATTGACTGGAAACGGGTCGCCGACTTGCGGGACGAAATTGGCAGCGAGGACTTCGAAGAGGTGTTGCCTCTGTTCCTCGAAGAGGTGTTGGGCGTCATGGATACGCTGCGCGACGCCCCCGACCTGTCCCGTCTCGAAGAGGACATGCATTTCCTCAAGGGTGCGGCACTGAACCTCGGCTTCGAGGCGTTCACCAATCTGTGCAGCGCCGGGGAAAAGGCAGCCGCCGCAGGACAGGCCAGCACGGTCAACCTGGCTGAAATCATTGACTGTTTCGAGGCGTCGCGCGCAACGTTCGACGCAGGCCTCGCACAGGGTGCCGCCGCCTAGATCACGAATTGCGCCAGCGTTTCGTTCGCGGTGATGTCGGTATACGTAAACCCGGCCTCATCCAGCGCGGCCAGCAGCCGGTCGAAATTCTCCGGCCGGGTCGTCTCCAACCCGATCAGGACAGAGCCGAAATTGCGCGCGGATTTCTTGAGGTACTCAAACCGCGCAATGTCGTCATCAGGGCCCAGAATGCCCAGAAAATCCTTTAGCGCACCGGGCCGCTGCGGCATTCGAAGGATAAAATACTTCTTAACGCCCGAGTAGCGCTGCGCCCGCTCCTTGACCTCGGGCAATCGTTCAAAATCGAAATTTCCGCCCGACGCGATGGCCACGACACGCTTGCCCCGTATGTGCTCCGCCACTTCGGCCAGCGCCTCGATGGCCAGCGCGCCGGCGGGTTCCAGCACCACACCTTCGACATTCAGCATCTCGATGATCGTCGCACAGATGCGATCCTCATCAAGCGCCAGCACGTCCACCGGATCGACCCCGGACAGCCGCGAAAACGTCCGCGCCCCGATCCTGGCCACCGCGGCACCATCCACGAAACTGTCGATGGGCGATACATCCTGCGGCGCGCCATGCTGCAACGCCCGCGCCAGCGACGGCGCGCCCGTCGGCTCTACAAAACTCATCGCGACATGCGCACCGAAATAGCTGCGCAACCCCGACGACAGCCCGCCACCGCCGACCGGCACCACGATCCGGTCCGGATCACCACCCAGCTGCTGCGCAATCTCCACCCCGACGGACGCCTGCCCCTCGATCACGTCCTCATCATCAAAGGGCGACAGGAAATGCGCCCCTTCGGACGCGCAATAGGCCTGCGCCGCCGCCAGCGTGTCGTCAAAGTAATCCCCGACCAGCCGCACTTCGACATGATCACCGCCAAACATCCGCGTCTTCATGATCTTCTGCTGCGGGGTCGTCACCGGCATGAACACCACACCGCGCACCCCGAAATGCCGGCACATGAACGCAACACCCTGCGCATGATTGCCCGCGCTCGCACACACATAGACCGCCGCCTGCGCCTTGCGCATCGCGTTGAACGCCCCGCGCAGCTTGTAGGATCGCACCGGGCTCAGGTCCTCGCGCTTGAGCCAGATGTCCGCCCCGTACCGCTCTGACATCAGGTCGTTGCGCAACAGCGGCGTCGCAGGGTACACGGCGCGCAGCGCGGCCTCGGCGGCTTGCGCGCCTTT
>ERZ1740067.781-NODE-781-length-24187-cov-6.177979_pt1 | contig 24187 bp, 18 predicted proteins | sample MGYA00581736_ERZ1740067 | MGnify/ENA primary metagenome ERZ1740067 (study PRJEB43018, sample SAMN04849236) | marine metagenome | isolation source: floating plastic debris | place: Pacific Ocean | collected 2008-08-27 | study: EMG produced TPA metagenomics assembly... | reverse complement strand
AATTGGAGCTGGTGACAACCCTGCAATGACTGGTCTTTTGAACGGTATCAAAGGTTACTATGCTATCAAGCAAGCTACTGCTCGTGACGATGGAAAATACAAAGAAGCTTATGAATTGTTAGGAGGCGCTACTAGTACTGCTCCTAATAAATTTAACCAAGGTTTGGCTTACTTGCTAGAAGCAAATGACTACGAGCAAGCTAAAGCTGCTTTCAATTCTGCGGCTAAGTTGAACGAAAAAGACGCCATTACTTACTATGCGTTGGCAGTTGTAGCTGCTCGCACTGGAAGCGAAGGTGACTTGACTCAAAACTTGAAAAAAGCAGTTGAGTTGAAGAGTGACTTGAAAGCAAAGGCGTTGAAAGATGCTGAATTCTTCAAGTACAAAACTAAAGCTTCATTTACTGACGCTATCAAGTAATCTTAATTTAAGATTTTAGATATAAAGACCTGCTCTCAACAGAGCAGGTTTTTTTTGTATCTATCCCTTTCTTTTCTCCCCTTCCTGTTCATACAGGTTAATTGATATTGTCATCTTGTTGGTTTACAATCCACTTGAATAGAAAAGCCCTATCACAAGCACCTTTAGCTTTGTAAACTGGAAGAGCAAGGAAATCAACTTGTGCTTAATACTTGGAAAACATAATCTCATGCACCTGGCTTTCAACTACTTAAAGTCATTTTTTTTGATTCACGAGCTGGAACTAGTTTCTGAATCGTTGCCTTTAGATCGAATTCAGTTTGTAACTGGGTGTAAAACCTCAACTATTTTTTTCGTCTGTTTCTTCTACTTGTTTTCATCATCTAAGAGCTGGCATCAGTTTCCAAACTGATGTCTTTGGATAAGGTTCAGTTTGCAACTGAACTCGTTTTGATAAAAACGAAATAATGACTTCGCCCCTACTCAAAAAACATCCATAATAGCTTGAGCACTTTTTTGAGTTGTAAAATCATTTTTACAAAATGAGCCAAGTTGCAAACTTGGCCTTATCGTATGATTTAAGTTCGAAAACTTAAACCAGCAAAATGCCATTTTAAAATACTGACTACCAAACACTTAAACCCTAAAATCATTTTTACTCACTCCGACTCATTTTTATGCTTTTTCTGACCTAAAAGGAAGTACTTTGAGTGATTTCTCTCCTTCCAAAAACTCCATTTTTTTACCCACCTTCCGGTATAGCATATCCAAACAATCCAGGTGATGGGCCTTGATCCACTTTTGTTAAGATCAGACTTGATGGATCTCTCACTCCTGATAAAGTATCAAACACTAAATATTTTAATTATGATGTTTTTAATGAAAAAACCGGTATCAATGCTGGCCATACTCTTGAGTGTATTGGCCACAAGCTGTAACACTTTGACCGACATGGCCAACTTGGCTCGCAAACAACAGCTCGCCGTAGAGCCCAATCCTTTAGAACTTCATGGCAACAATGTCAGCTTTACTCTATCGGCCAAGTTACCGGTAAAGATGATGAAGAAAAACACCAAGTATGCCATCAAGACTGCCTATGTAGCCGGAGACTTAATCCGATTTAGAAGCGGCGTGCCTCCAAAAGAGGTCACCATGGTAGGTACCATCGAGTTTGACGGAAACCAATACGCGGGTGCCAAGGAAGAACCTAAAATCAGCAAGCAAATGAACTTTGCTTTTGAAGACAAGCACGAGCAAGGTTTTTTGATTGTCTATGGTAAAGTAAGTAAAAAATCCAAAAGTCAACAGTTTGGACCCATTGAGATAGTCAGTGCCGGAAACACTAATGTGGGAGTGGCTACCACCAGCCGCTTGGTAAAGAGCCCCATTGATGGAATATCGAATGCCAATGGCAAAAGCCCTTTTATCTATGTAAGAGGACAGTGGCACAAAGCCCCATTCAAGGTCATTCCCTATAAACTGAACTTTGAGCAAGGCAGTGCCCGTCTAAAATCTACTGTTGGGGCCAACGGAAAAAGCATCGATTTGGCCAAAGAAGCATTCAAAGCCATGGTAGCTCAGTTTGGCACCGTTGATCAACTGCCCGAAATCAATTTCTCAGGAAGTAGCGCGCATTCGCCCGAGGGTAGAACAACCATTAATCAAACCCTGCCTACCCAGCGGTCGGCAGCCCTCGAGAAGCAAATGAAAGAAATGATGAAGGCATTTGAGTATGGTAAGCGTATCTCGAAGTTCAATTTCTTGTTTGACAACAAAACGCTGGAAGCCACTTGGCCCGAATTCAAGTCTTTGATTCAAGGAAGCTCGTTGAACGAAGATCAAAAAAGTGAGGTAGTGGCCATTGTAGATGGCAGCGATGGTTTTGTAGAAAAAGAAAAAAAGCTGCAAGGCCTGGCTTATTACCAAACGCTGATGGATGAAATTTACCCCAAAATGCGTTATGCTCAATTGCGGTTTACGCTCCCTGACCAAACCAAAACCACGGAGCAAATAGAAAACCTACTGGCCAAAATTGTAACCGGTGAAATGGCTGCCGACCGACTTACTGAGGAAGAATACATCACAGTAGCCATCACAAACCCTAACTTTGCCAATCGGGTAAAATGGCTAGAGAAAGCAGTGACCAAATATGATACTTGGTTGGTCAACAACAACTTGGGGGCCGCTTATCTGGACATGGCCCTGCTGACCAAAGACCAAGCTTATTTAGAGAAGGCATTGAGCACGTTGAATAATGCCAAAAACAAAAAAGAATCTGGTGAAATTTATTACAACCTGGGAATGCTTTATTTAATGAAAGGTGATGCCAACCAAGCTCAGGAAAATTTTCAAAAAGCCATTACAATAGGTGCAGGCAATAACCCCGCACTCACTGGAAAGTTGAACGGGATAAAAGCTTATTATACCATCAAAAAAGCCACTGCTCGCAATGATGGAAAATACAAAGAGGCTTATGAATTACTTGCCAACGCAACCAATACGGTTCCTAATAAATTTAATCAAGGCTTGGCTTATTTGCTGGAAGGCAACGATTACGAACAGGCCAAGGCCGGTTTTAACGCTGCCATTCAACTAAACGCCAAAGATGCTATGGCACATTATGCATTGGCCGTAACCGCCGCTCGCCAAGGCAAGGCAGGCGAGATAGGCAAACACCTCAAAAAAGCCTTTGATTTACAGGTAGCGCTCAAAGCCAAAGCATTGAAAGATGCTGAATTTTTTAAGTTCAAAACCAATTCATCCTTTTTGGATGCAATCAAGTAACATTTTTTTGAGATTTAAATGATCAGAACAAAAGGCCTATTCTAATTTGAGTAGGCTTTTTTTATCTTTCAGTTACAAACCTGTGTATTGGTATGATGCTCAAATAAAAAGTGATTCAAAAATGAAGTCAAGTTTTCGTTGTTTACTCTTATTCATTCTTTTGGCCAGCATCTCGGCTTGCAACCCTATACTTGATATGATGAGGCAATTAGATGACTATCAGAAATTTACCATATCATCGGATACCCTCAAACACTCTGGAAATGAGGTAGTGTTTACCATGTCGGCCAGGTTTCCCAGAAAACTATTGCCTCGCCGCCGACGCCAAAGAAACGCCACCACTTATACCTTCGAAATCAAATATATTTTAGGCGATTTTACAAAACCAGAGGACAGGTTTTCAAGCAAAAGAACAGAAATTGACGTAGGAAAATTTGAGTTTGTGGGCCGTGAATATCCCAACAAAGAGATTGCTCCTGCTCAGACTAAAGAGTTTCGTTTCCCCTATAAAGATCAATACAAGAAAGGATTTCTAGTATACTATAGTGTTGTGCGCATAGGAGACTACTTTCAGCGAATAAGGGGAGCTTTTCTGGTAACCAGCAACGGAAAACCTGTCACGGGGATAGTGGAATGAGGATGTGTCCTCATTTAAAAATAACTTATACAAGCAAAAATTGAACTTTACCAATACCTACTTCACCACTATTTCACGAAACTTTGGGATCATATTGATCGAGTTTGATTAGGAATACAGTTTTTTGGCGAATTATAAAGTAATTGCTAGATTTACCCAAAACAACATATCACAATTGCACAATCGATAATGAGACAAATACAGTTCAGAGAAGCTTTACGCGAAGCCTTGACCGAAGAAATGGATCGAGATGAGCGGGTATTTTTAATGGGTGAAGAAGTCGCCGAATATAATGGAGCTTACAAAGTAAGCCAGGGAATGCTGGATAAGTTTGGTAGCGAACGAGTGATTGACACCCCAATTGCGGAATTGGGTTTTGCGGGTATAGGGGTAGGTGCCGCCATGAATGGGCTCCGTCCTATCATTGAATTTATGACCTTCAACTTTTCGTTGGTGGCCATTGACCAAGTAATCAATTCTGCCGCAAAAATGATGTCCATGTCGGGTGGGCAATATTCAGTACCCATCGTTTTTCGTGGTCCCACGGGTAACGCTGGTATGTTGAGCTCGCAACACTCCCAAAACTTTGAAAGCTGGTATGCCAACTGTGCTGGCCTCAAAGTAGTCGTGCCTTCTAACCCTTATGACGCCAAAGGTCTACTCAAAACCTCCATTCGCGACGAAGATCCAGTAATTTTTATGGAGTCGGAAGTCATGTATGGTGACAAGGGCGAAGTACCCGAAGAAGAGTACATGATTCCCTTAGGAGTAGCCGATATCAAAAAGCACGGGTCAGATGTTACCTTGGTTACGTTTGGTAAAATGCTGAAAGTAGCACTCCAAGCCGCCGAGGAAGCCGCCAAAGACAATATTTCGGTAGAGGTCATTGACTTACGCACCGTTCGTCCAATAGATTATGCTTCGGTAGTGGCTTCGGTACAAAAGACCAATCGTTTGGTGATTGTAGAAGAAGCTTGGCCATTGGCTGCGATCTCTTCTGAGATTACCTATCACGTACAAAAGCACGCATTTGATTATTTAGATGCTCCTATTCATCGTGTCAACAGTATGGATGTACCTTTGCCTTATGCCCCTACTTTGATTGAGGCCGTTTTACCCAACGTAAAACGTAGCCTAGACGCCATCAAAGCGGTGATGTATCGGTAGATGTACCATTGCTTTGGTTAAATGCTTTGATTGTTATATGGTTCCCTGATGCGCAACCATATAACAATTTAACCATCCAAAAAATAAGACTCAAAGCTCACCACGTAATACCAGGTACTCAATACCCTGTTACACTAGTTGCTCTTGATTTCTTCAAAAGAATTAATCATACCATGCAGCCGGGTATCGTCTTCTCCAGGGTCATCGTTGATCAACCACGCCGAAATTTGATAGATATGGGTTTTACCCTCAATGTAGACTACTATGCCCCATACCCTGTGCCAGGTATCGTCTAGCTTCAGGGTAGCAAAAACTCCGGTTTGTAGCGCATTGTGGCCATTGATTTGCTTTTTGATGGGTTTGCCCAGTTTCAAATCTGTCAACGTTAAACCAATCAACTCAGGTTTGGTTTCCAACGTTTTTAAGTAAGCCGATAATTGAATGATCCCTCCTTCTTTGAGGTAATCAGTGATGCCCATTAATTCTCCCTTTTCCCGGTCAATATAAAGGCGCGCCAAAGCCGGGGAATGATTCTCCTCACGTTTCATTGAGCTAGCGATGGCAATACTATAACGGTTATCAATGGTTTTTCTACTGTAAGAATTACCTCCCGAATCGCAGGCACTCATCATAACAAATGCCAACAGGGAAAATAATTTAGATACGTAACTTTTGATTGATTGTTTGGGGTAGTTAAATACAAGGTTCATATTAAAAGGTCGTTCGCACTCCTGAAATGCACACCCTAATACAATATGGTATTAGGATACACTTATTTACAAGTTTATTTGATTTCAAGCAAAACCAAAAACGAAAACCATTTTTTTAATCCGGTTCACCCATAAGCATCCGCTTTTTTGATGAGCGATACCCCAATAGAACAGTTGAGACATTTTTTTGGCGTACAATAGTGATTGTACAATTCTATCAAGGCCTGAGAATCAAAAGCGTTTTTTACCTTCAGGCCCAGTCCCTCCCATATCCGCAAAATACGGTTTTCTTCGGCTTTGATATTTTCTAAAAAACCAGTAGCCCGCTCCAGGTACTTTTCCTGCCCTTTTTCCTTAGCATACAGTACTAGCAAAGGTACCACGGTATTGATCACAATATTTTCTATACTCCCCTTTCCCAATCCGGGTACTTTTTTGGGGGTAGTTTTGCCTACCGTATAATGCGTTTGCCAATAATCTGATTGGTTGATCTGTAGCTTCTTAGTCAGCGTTTTGTAGTCATGATTAAAAAACAAGGAAAACAAGCTTTGATATTGATGAATCAATGCGGCAAATTGAGCCAGGCGCACTGTTGGAAAATTGGCAGGACGCAATCGCATAAACTTCCAATGTTCATAAGCCAACTGGGTATCTTCTAAACGATATTTGTGGCTCAAAAAACGATGCTCTTTTTGTAAATATTGAATATACCCATCATCACCTTGATCAGACTGAGCCTGTGGTTTGCCCCAAAGCAATCCAGCTTGCCCTAAAAGCAAAGCTTCCAGCTGGCGGATATCATCGTGGTGCTTTAATAAGACTTTGAGTGGTAACCCTTGACTCAACCGTAGAAAAGGTTCACTGTTTACTTTGAATCCAAAGTTTTTCGCCAATGCCTGGTAGGTGGTTTCTTCCCAATCTCGTTGGTTTTTAATCAACAAAGTACGCAGCAAAAAAGCCTTGTCTTCCAAGCGCTTGATCAAAGCCCTATCCATCATAGAGAGCTTTTGGATGGTACTGACCCCAGCAAATTGGTTGGCACAGGGGATCACCTCTCTATTACTCAGCATCATTTGGTATTGTTGTAGCCACTTGAGGTTGGTGCGGGTTTTGAGCTCAAGAGTAGGCATTGGAGTGCCATCGGCTCGCAACACAGGAATGTCATTTTCCCAAACGACGTGTAAAATCACGTTGTTATATGCGGCATCGCGTTGGTGTTGGTGGGCATTCCAATCTGAAGATTTGAGGTGTATTTCTACGTCACCGGCCCAATCTACGCCACCAATATCGAGCTTACTGAGGCTAAAGTCGGCTCCTGATGAGGTATTGGGGCTACCTACCTGGATGATGTTTAGAGGGTCGCCTTGAGTGGTTTGCAAGCTGGTTTTATCGAAATATTGAAATAACCACAAAAAGTGGAGAAAATCTTCTTTCATAGTGTCGGATACATTTGAGGATAAAAGATAGGAAATATTAGCCAACAAAGCAGGGAAATCAAAAAAATGGTTGTTAATTTTATAGACTCACTATATTTTTTTGATTCAATTACCCAACCCATGGAACACCCAGAAGCACAAAAAATCATTGAGCTTACCATCAACGATACACCTCATCGTTTGTTATTGGCCGATCACCCCGAGGCTTGGCAGCAAGGCTTGATGCATTATCGGGAACTGACCGAGGCAGATGGCATGTTATTCGTGTTTCCGGTTACCGACTACCATTCTTTTTGGAACAAAAATACCTTTATGGATTTAGATATTTATTGGGTGGCGGGGGGAGTCATTGTAGGAATGGATTTTTTACCCTCAATTGAAAAAAGTGGTGACTTGGTACATATATTTTCGCCTGAGCCGATAGATTGGGTCATAGAAATTGTACGAAGATGAATAAAAAAATCCTGCCATTATCAAACAGCAGGACAATATATTTACAAGCGGTTATATCACGCTCGTTATGATTTATTTCTGGCTCTTTTTGGCTTTTCTCTTCGCCGCTTGCTCTGTTCTCATCGCCTTGAAGTGAACTTGCTGAGCTGCATTCAAAGCACCAGTAATGGCTTCTTCTCTACGACTTACCATTTCTTTACGCTCTTTAGCCATTGCTTTCTTCTCAGCAATCAATTCTTTTCTTTCTTCCATTAGCTTGGCTTTTTCTTCCTTACCCACTGGCTTAGAAGCTTTCACTTTGAACGCTTGAAATTTCGTCTTGAACTCTTTTCTTCTGGTTCTCAATGCCTTTTGGTCATTGTAGAAAGTCAAATAAGCCTCTTTGATTTTAGCAGTTTGGGCTGCAGAAACTTTGGCACCTGCCGTAATTTTTGAGTTGACGTACTTGGTAATGTTGTTTGCTTTTTTAGCCGATTTTTGCTCTGGGGTCTTCTTTTGTGCTTGTGCAGCGAAAGTAAAAGTAACAAGTAATAAAAATACTGGTAGTAGTCTACGTATCATAACTCCAAAAAAAATTAAATGATTAAATTTTAGTTTTTCTGTGTAATAACGCCAAAAAACAATTTTATTGAAAAAAGTCTATTGATTTTTGACGCCACAGTGAAGTAGCTTTTTTGAAAAGCCTCGCAAATTTATGGAAAATTCATTGGCTTATCAATCAATCTACATTTTTAACAAACTTTGGTAAAAGTAATTTCATTGAACTTTAACATAAGTGTAGTATACCGTTTCCCATTGTTTGTTTTTTAAAATGATTGTTATTCAAGTGATTACCCTTATATCACAACCATTACACTATAAAAAACTATGAAAATAGTTATATGTTGCACAAAATTTCTACTTTTTATACGAAAAGCAGCATTTGGTATAAAACCACCTCATATTAGGGCCATTTTCACGTAGTAATTATATGAAAATCACCCAAACCAAATCAACGATGAAAACACTCATTACTTTACTTTCTATCAGTGGCTTGTGTGCCCTTTTGAGTTTCAAGTCGCCTAATCCACCTCTGGAAAAATGGCGTAGGTACAAATTCAAGCAAGGCAATTTTAAGGTAAAGCTTCCTGCCAAGCCTACCGTCAAAGAGCGTAGAGATCGGTTTATAATCGAGGCCGAATCGGAGGGAATTGTTTACCAAGTTGAATTTAATAAAACCAAGCAAAACAATGATTTACAACTAGTGAAGCAACTGGTTACCAAAGAGTTGGCAAAAATAAAACGGGAAGCAGGTCTAAAAGAAAACATCAGGGTAGAAAATACCATGGGTACTCAAATGCTCAATTTACCCGTGCAGGAGATTCGTCTACGCAATGCCCGCAATCAATTGTACCAATACCGGGTACTGGTCACCAAACATCATACTTATCGCTTTATCATCATTAAATACAATAAAACACTGGATCGAGCCCGAGCCAATGCACTTTTTGGCTCTTTTAAGCTAATAAGGAAGGAAAGGTGATTAATTGTATTGTTACATTGTTCAATTGCTTTATTGTTCCGCCTTCGATTAAATCAGGTGTCCAAAAACAGAGTTTACCTGGCTTCTGATATTGTTATATTCAATTGTTTCGCGATGCGTTGCGAAACAATTGAACAATCAGCCAAAGGCGGAACAATATAACAATAAAGCACATTCGCACTCACCTTAGTTTTATCTGTGGCGCATTCGCACTCACCTTAGTTTTATCTGTGGCACATTCGCACTCACCTTAGTTTTATCTGTGGCGCATTCGCACCACTAGGGGGACGATAACGCCTTTGGTGTTGGCCTTGAAATTCATCAACGACTGGTCCATCCTAACTTCATTTGGTTTGGCCATTTGTGAGCCCAATGCTTTAGTCAAACGCTGCTCAAAAGTACCCGGTGTTTTCTCAATGTCTATCATGATGCGAGCCAAGCTCAGCGATTTTCGCGAAAACAAGATGCAGAAATAGTCCATTCCTTTGGTATCGTCCAACGAAATCACGTGGTCTTCGTGAGGAATGATGGTTTTGGATCGCTTGTGATTCTTGATAGAACTAATCTTGGTGCCTCTCGATTGTTTATGATAAGCCTCCAATACATCACCACTAAATGGAAAAAGCTTGAAACACTTCTTGGTACCGTCAAAATTGAACGCGTATACGTGAATCCGTTGATTGTTGGTAATGGTAATCTGGAAGTTATCGCCACTGGTATATGAATTTACCATCTGATACTCATTCCCTATCTTGGTTACACGCATGTCTTGAAACACTTCTGAGTCTTCTAGGTATTGTTTGAATTGTACCGTGCCCGAAATTTTGGCCTTAGGGATGGACTTGCCTACCATGTCGTCGGATAACAAAACTGGGCTAGAAGGGATCATTTCATAGGCCTGAGCGCAATATTTTTGAAAAGAATCATAATGGTAGTCAATGAAACCCTTATTGCCCCATTTGGTTCCCCAGCTGTTCATAATCTCAAAAGCTTGTTTGTCATCGTCGTACCCTACTACTACCATCGCGTGTCCTCCCCTATTGGCATCGGCTGGTGCAGCATCTTTGTACACATACTTGGCATAGCTAAAGGTAAAACCTATTTTAATGGCTACAATGACTGGATTACCCGCAGCCAAACTCTTTTTTACCATTTCTACTTTGTTTTTGGCATCACTAAAAAACAAGCGGTGGTAATCCTTGATTTTATATTTTCCAGCCTTGCTAATTTCTCTCGTGTTGGGCTTCAGACTACAGTCAAAAGCAAACTCTTTCAAAGGAACTGCCCCTTCGGTTTTGAGGAGTTTCATTGCATCATACAGGTAAGTACCCGCCTTACAGTTATTGTCTCCTTTCTCTTTGATTTGGTTGTATATAAAGGAGGGCGAAAAGGCAATTTGATCAATTTTCTGCTGGTCGGTCAGGTTGTTTTCCATTGCATAAATGATGGTACGCGCCCCATAGGTCGAAGACCAAGCCACACACGTCCCAGTTTTTCCTTGGCTTTGTGGGGTAGGACAATACTTTTTTAAAGAGACCTTACGGGGTAGGGCCTTGAAGTCTCCTCGAGAAACATGGGCCAATTGTACCTGATTGTACTTTCCTTCATCTATTTTGAGTCCTAGGCCATATTCAAAACCTTGGGCCTGGGTAGTTGTCAACGATCCGGTAAATATGCTTACTAGTAGTATTAAAGTAAATAATTTTTTCATATCAGTTGAGTGTTTAGTAACGCGTTCGCAATACCTGTCCGATTTAGTTTTATCCCTCTTCGCTACACTTCGTTGCTTTTATTCCCCGTAGCCCTGCTACGAGCGCAAAACTTGTCCTGTAAGGAACTCCGAGGTTTAGCTTTGAGTAATTTCACTAAAATCTCGACACTTATTTTGAAAGCGTTACTTAGGTGATGTTGCGATTTTATTGAGTCCGTTTTTAAATCAACTAAAATTGCTCAATAAAAATGAGTTTCGCAATGCCTGTGTGTTTTGTTTATTGTAAATTTAAAAAGCTTGAGAGGAGCGGTTTGTAATGAGGAAAAGCAGGAATTTTTCAGGCTGGAATGAGTGATCATCACATGTTATCTGGTTTCACAAAAGATTTTGTATCTTCAATCATAAAAACGTACACATCACTACCGAGCTCGGTCTATGGAATCAACAACGCAATTTTGGTTTTGAGTTTGATTTAGGAGTATTGAAGTAGTTTTGGTGGACATCACTTACCAATGAATGGGTAATGTTTGGGGGAGGAGGCAAATAAAATAATGAAAGAGGGAAAATTGAAGGGACAGTAAGCCTGCCCCCATCAATAAATATTAGGCCACTCAGGAGTTTTTATACCTGAGTTTGTTTGATAACGTCTTGTACGTGATTTCCGGCAAAATCAAAGGGGTAACGATTAAACGCTGGAAACGAGATCTCATCGTACGACAACCACTCTTCCCTTATTTGATAATAATATTGACCTTCCAGGCATACACAAGCCACTTGTTGGCTGTTGCTATTGTAATAGATCACATCCAATACCTGCGCATAACCGTGTCGGTCGTTTAACTTCACTTGGTTTCCATCTGGACTCACGACGCCCAAAGGAGCTTCTTCTTGCCATTTTACGTGCGTATCATTTAAAACCATAGTATATAATTATAATAGTAAATTGTTAGTGTTATTTATATTGATCAAGGTCAAGTACTGCCTCGATCCCGATAGATATTATAGTAAAATAGTCTTTTTTTGCTCGCTCAGAAACAACGAAGATAGCAGACGAATATGTTATTTTCTAACCCGAAAGTGTTAATAATGAATCATCGGCTACTCAATATTAAGGAAGTTGATCACAAAATATTCTATAGAATAATATGACAATACGATAGAAATATGGCATATGTCCCAACTAAAAGAATATTTTTTTGGTAAAAGTGTTAAAAGTAAACCTGATGAACAGTTTACCATAAAGCTTAAAAAAAGTGCTGTCTTGCTTGATTGTCGCCTGTTATTTTGACAATGTATCTCAAAAATACCCGCCTCAATGCATCTTTGGGATGGCTGTTCACTAACATGATGACAAATCAGGTCCAGGTCAAAAAATAAAAAGCCGACGGGTTGGACAGTTTAAGTATGTTGATTGTATTTGTATCATTTTAATCTAGAGTACACCTGGAATAGAAAGCCTAACTACCCTTTATACAATTGCCCATTTGTGGTAACCCATAAAAAGAGTTAGGTACGCAACCTTTAGTTGACAATCGGTGTCTGATAAAGTACAATAGAAACACAATGATGAGACAAAGTAATGTAATTCTTCGTGGAGTCTTACAAGTATAGGTGTAGTCGTGCATTATAGAGTCTATAATTCATACATTTTTACTAATAGGAACGTGTTCGCAATAACTGTCCGATTTGGTTTTATTCTTCTGTGTTATACTTCGTTCCTTTTTTTACCCGTAGCGATGGCTACGAGCAAAAAAAGCGCCTCGTCTAACTTTGAACAACTTCACTAAAACTGGAAACTTATTTTGAACATGTTCCTAAATACCATATATAAGTTTTGTATATTTTGGGGGAGGTTAAGTTACGAACTGATGCACTTGACATATTCTATTACGCAGATATTAACTTTGAACACTTTGAAAACAGGTAATAAGCCCTCCAAAGCATTTTTGAATAAAAAAATTAGAGCATACCAGTGAAAAAACTACTTTATCTTTTGTGTTTGTTGATGCTGATGTCATCAACCGACTTATTTGCCCAATATACCGTCAAAGGGAGGGTAAAAGACCAAGAAACAGCCGAACCTGTTCCATTTGCCAATGTCTTTTTTAAGGGAACCCAGGTTGGGATCACTACCGATTTTGACGGATACTTTACCATCAAAACTGCCCAACTATATGATACATTGGTGGTTTCCTACATTGGGTATATTTCGAAAACTAAAATTGTCGATAAAACCAAAAAAGAACAAACCATTAACTTTCAGATCAAACCCGAAAACGCAAAACTCAATGAGGTAGTATTTGTGGCCAAAGAAAACCCTTCTTGGGCCATTATGCGGAAGGTGATGAAAAATAAAAAAAAGAACGACAAGCGTCGCCTAAAGCAATACGAATACGAGAGTTACACCAAGGTAGAGTTTGACATAGACAATGTATCGGAAGGAATGGCCAAACGGAGGGCAGTCAAAAAGGTTTTGGCCGCTATAGATACCATTGGTAAGCTCAATGGAGAAGATGGTAAACCACTCATTCCTATATTTTTATCAGAAACCATATCGAAATACTACTACCGTCGAAACCCAAAAAAAGCCAAAGAGCACGTCCTCAAAAGTAAAATCACTGGGGTAGGCATTGAGGATGGTACCATTGTGTCTCAATTGATTGGAGCCAGTTTTCAGGAATACAATTTCTATAAAAATTGGATGAAAATCGCCCAAAAGGATTTTGTATCTCCATTGGCCGACGGCTGGAAGCTACACTATCGCTATTTTTTGATGGATAGTTTACAGCTTGGGGGGCATTATTGTTATAAAATAGACATTGTTCCTAAAAACAAACGTGACTTGACCTTTGAGGGTACCATATGGATCGACAAGGCCACGTATGCGCTTAAACAAATAGACGTACGGGTAGATAAAAGTGTCAATATTAACTTTCTAGAAAAAATCAAAATTCAGCAAACCCTCGCGCCCACCGAAAGTGGGGCTTGGCTACCCAGCAAAACCAGGGTATTGATTGATATTGCGGAGCTAACCAACAATACGGCAGGCTTGATTGCTAAATTTTATGTATCTAACCAAAAATTCGACACCAAGACAACCCACCCCCCCAAATTTTATTTCGATGAAATTTTAGTCGCAGAAGATTTCAAGTTACACGACGAAGACTTTTGGCAAAAAAACCGCCACGCCACGCTCACTGCCGAAGAAAAGCAAACCAATTCTATGATCAATAGTATCAAAGAGTTACCAGTAGTAAAAACTTGGGTAGAAATCATTTCGGTGATTGGTACAGGCTACAAAGGCATTGGGCCAGTAGATATTGGGAATTATTTGTTTGCTTATGCCTTCAACAATTATGAAGGCCATCGTTTCCGGTTGGGTTTTCGTACCAATGGGAAATTTAGCCGTAAGATTGGTTTTAACGGATACTTGGCCTACGGGGCCTGGGACAAAGAGTTTAAGTACGGGGCTGGGCTCGATTATATCATTTCACGAAAACCCTGGACTACCTTCAGCATCAGTCGTACCCAAGATATACAACAGGCCGCCATTCCTGTCGATGACGACCGCCTGCCCAACCTTTATTTGGCTTCTATTCGGTTTTTCAACATCAAGTCTACCAATTTGTACTTGCAACGCGACAATAAAGTAACCCTATCAAGTGAACTGTTCAAAGGATTGAACTTCAAGGTGCGTTTTCGAAACCATACTTTTGAAGAATTACCCGGTATAGACACCCATTTTGCTTATCGTACCGAACCAGATCGCAACGATTCACCAGTAAGAACTGAGTTTACCAATACGGAGCTGATGACTGAGATTCGTTGGGCCAGAAGAGAACGTTTTATTCAAACAAGTACGCGGCGAATTAGTCTGGGTACCAAATATCCCATATTTACTTTCTGTTATCGTTTAGGAATTCCTGGTTTTCTCAACAGTGACTTTAGTTACCACAAGTTTACCTTCGATATTGCCCAAAATTTCCGTTTTGGTACTTTCGGAAACGGGGCTTATCAGTTTTCGGCTGGTTATATTCCATCTCAATTGCCTTACCCACTGCTATTTCGTCACTTGGGTAACCAAACCATCTTCTTCAACAACTATGGGTTCAACCTCATGAACTACCTGGAATTTACCAGTGATCAATATGCATCTTTTCGCTATGAGCACACTTTCGAAGGCCTCATATTTAACCGTATTCCTTTGTTCCGAAGGCTTAAATGGAGAAGTTTTGCCGAAGTAAATATGTTGTTAGGAAGCCTCAGACCCGAAAATGCTGCCCTAATTCCTACGACAGCTCCTAATGGAACCTTGCTTGAGGGGGTAGGCTCGCTGGGTGATGTACCCTATGTAGAAGTAGCCTATGGAGTAGAAAATATTTTGAAGTTTTTAAGGGTGCATTTTGTGCATCGTATTACTTACCTAAATACACCTGGTGCTCGAAATTTTGGGGTAAAAGTATCGGCAAAATTCTCGCTATAATGAGGGGAGAGATTGTTTGTAGTTGATTATATAAAAACGATCAACTACAAATGATGTATTTTCTTTAAGTGACGTTTTCAAAATAAATGTCGAGTATTGAGGGCAGATACTCAAAACTGACTGAGGCATTTTTTGCGCTCGTAGCACGGCTACGGGCAAAACCGATGGCTACAGCTACGCTGTGCCGAGCTCTGCCAAAGGCTAAAAAATAACGAAAGGCAGTAACGAGGATTTGTTCTAAATCAGGCAGTTATTGCGAATACGTTACTAAATAGCCTTTCCTCTAGTCATCTCTCTTTTAAAATGTGGCCCAGGTAATGATTCCAGCTCAAACCCGGCCGCTTTCAAATCACGTTTGAACTGCCCTTTGGCACAATAGGTTACCAAAATCGCCCCCAATGCCAACTGCTGTCTGATCTGCTCTAGTACTTCCAAATTCCATATTTCGGGATGCTTAGAAGGAGCAAAGGCATCAAAGTAGACCAAGTCGAATCGAGGTAAATCTTGGGTAGCAGTCTCGGTAAATGCTTTTTGGATGGTGGTATGTGCCTTGTAAAGTTGAAAATTGTCGGTGATATGTTCCCAGGTATTCCAGGCACTTTCATGAATAGCAGTATAGTGTTGGGCAACGCTTGGCTCCGTTACCAACTGCTCATAGTTCAGTTGTTGGGTAATTTCAGACGGAACAGGCAAAGGTTCTACTCCAAAGTATTTAATAGATTGTGCTGCATTACCCTGTATTTTGAGCAGGGTGAGCAAAGCATTGAGGCCGGTACCCAATCCCACTTCTAAAATATTTACCTGATTTTGTTTGGAAAGTAGATACTTAAGGCCTGCATCAATAAAAACATGGTTGGATTCCTCGATGGCACCTCGACGCGAGTGATAAATTTCGTTGAAAGTTTTGCTAAATAAGGTATGCGATCCGTCTTCAGTTTCTATAATTTCTATATCCATATTTTCTTGCCATTGCTTTTTGTTATACAAACATACTGCATCGCAATTTAGCAATCAGCCCATTTCATCATATAAGTTATTTTCTAGTACCGAAAAATACCGTTAAATAAACCGACGAGAAGAATTGACGGTTGTTGATTTCAGGAAAAGCGGAAGGGTTTCGCATCAACTCAATCTTTTGAGCGTATGCTTCATATTGGAAACCAGCTTCAAAGCCTGTAACGCTATTTTTGAATGCTCCAAAGTCAAAACTAAAACCAAGTTTCGCATTGAGGCCTGGAACAATTCGCGCGTCTTGAAAACCTTCTAAAAAGTTTCCTGCACCAATAATTTGGGAAGGTTGGTGGATATCTGGATCAAAAGCCACCGAAGAAATACTTTGGTCTTGGGCGTCCTGGTACAACACATGATAGGGTTTGACAATTCCGATGGAAGCACCCACCGCAAATACTGCCGAAACTTGCACCCCTTCTTCGGGCGCTTTTCTAAAAAGAATAAAGTCGCGCCCATAGGTAGGCCGAATGGTATACAAATAATTGACTTTATTGAAAATGTAAGAGTTTCCGGTAAAACTGTTTACCCGGCTTTCTTTGTTGTGTTTGATGTTTACAATCTCAATTCCAAAGGTGGAATACTGCCGCATTTTCACCGTATTTCGCAACGATGAAAACTTAAACATCAATCCGCCAATGAGTCCCCCATTGGTGTTAAAATTGACCCCATAAATGAATTCCCGGCTATAAATTTCGTCTTGAGAAAGCAATTGGGCCTGTACAGTCCCTAGCGATAGCAGAAACACACCTACAATTAATATATATTTTTTAAACGTCATTGGAATCTGGAAAATTACGTATACAATAGGTATGGTCGTATTTTTAGGTATGCGCACCTAATTAAAACTACCATTTTTTGTTAGTAAAAAAAAATCTTTTGTGTTTTATTAGCATTAACTATAAATAAAGCCTTTTCGTTTCAAAATTTTTAATGATCATATGACAACAGCAAATACAGTATACAATGGTGAGTTGAGAACTTCATCGACCCACGTAAAATCAGGAAATGAATTGATTACTGATGCCCCTACTGACAATCATGGCAAAGGTGAAACTTTTTCTCCTACCGATTTGGTAGCCACTGCACTTGGTGCGTGTATGCTTACAGTAATGGGTATTTGGGCCCGACAAGCCGATATCGATTTAAAAGATACCAAGGTAGAAACTACCAAAGTAATGGCCAGCAACCCTCGTAGGGTAGCCGAAGTTCATATTGATTTTCATTTTCCCGAAAGCTTGCAAATGAGCGACGAGCAATGGGCTAAAATGAAAACAGTAGCATTGAATTGCCCGGTTGCCAAAAGCTTGCACTCTGACCTTAAACAAGTGGTTAATTTTAACCAGTAACCATAAGATACACAAAGTGCCCGCTACCACTATGGCGGGCATTTAAATTATCGTTGTCCTCAATCAAGTCGCTTTTTTTAGTTTTTGGCAGCGTTGATGGCATACTGAGTGGTGACTACATCAAAAGTAGCCAAGTATTGATTTGCCAAAGGGGTAGATCGTATTTGCTGGGTTATTTTCATCCAGGCATCTTTATTTTTGTATACCGAAATACTTACCACAAGTCGCTCCCAGTTTCTACCTCCTACCGCGGCAAACTCCCAATTACTCACTACTTCTTTTTGCTTATTCAAAAAGTGTACGAAAGCATCACGATGCTGCATAAAAGCTTTTTCCTGCCCTTTTTTTATCCTACGAACTGCGATTTCGAGTACTTGCCCCTTGCGGTTGGCGAGCTTCTTAAGCTTGAACTTGTTGCCTGCTACCAACATCACAAAGACATAGGTCTTTAGATCCATAGTTTGGGTAAGTCGTATCAATCTCGGGAGTATCTTTTTGCTGCTATTGCCCACTACCTCCAGATTGGCATATTTTGCCATTCTAACCACTACCATTCGTTGGTTAGGAGCTGGAAGAGCATCAAAAGGGCGAAACTCGCGATGCTCGCTAACGCCTGCCTGCTTCTTTGATAAATTGATCAACTTGGCCTGTCGGTCAAAAAAATCTGCTTGTTTGCCTTGCTTTACCATTTGTATTGCAATTTCATAAGCTGGCTTGGCTTTTTGGGCAAAACCTGGTACAGAAAGCATGAAGCCAAACAACCAGGTACAAAACAAGGGTGGGTGATTTTTAAATATCATTGCTCAATAGTTTATCGTAACAACCGTCTATCATATTGACCTGAACATCTCTTGAAACAGCAAGTTGAGGTTTGTCAACCCACTTTTAATAAAACACATTTGGTCTATCTACGCATTTAGTACTCATAAAAAATACCCTTTTTTCTGTGAATCTGCTTTTTTCAACGTAAATTTCACGTAAGTTTTTCAAATAAAAGATATGAGCTTTTGCTTTTTGGACGTTTTTTTGAAAGATGTTACATGACTTTAAGCGTAGTAAAGCTACGCCTTGTATTTTGAACAATCGGGATTTTCATCACTCACTTCCATACATTGGCTTTGTTTAAGATGAGGTTGTTTTGTCACTTTAGGCCACATTTTAGTTCATAATGACTTGTTTTTTCAAAAAAAGGAAAGTAAGTACTTCTTGACCTTTGGGCCGTCCCGACGTACAGTTTTTGTACTAACGATAACAAACAAGGCAAATAAATTGAAAGTAAGGATTAGAATTAGTTTGAGTATGTTTTATAAAAATATTTCAGGTTGGATTTGTTTGGTGTGGTTACTAGGATGTTCCCTCGATAGTTTTGGGCAAAGAATTTTCCCTCGTTTTACTGAAAGTTATACTTCAGCAGGTATCCAGCTAAGTTCTATGCATTATTTTGGTGATCTCAATCCCACCAACAATTATGTATCCACCGAACTTGGCCTTACCCGCCCCGCTATCACATTGAGTATATCACGCAAATTCAGTGATCATTTCCATTTACGGGCCGATCTTTCTTATGGACAAATTCGGGGAGACGATTTTCAATCAGCCGACCCTACCCATCCTCGCCATAAGTTTCGCTATGCTCGTAATCTACACTTCCGAAACAACATTCTCGAGCTCGCGGTAATTGGTGTATACGATATTTTTGCCAGCAAAGGACGTTTTACCGATCGGCGTCGGTTTACCCCCTATATACTGGCTGGCGCAGCCGTATTCAATCATAACCCACAGGCCAAAACTCCAGTAGAGCAAGGGAACAACTGGATAGATTTACACCCTCTGGGTACCGAAGGGCAACAATCGGGTAAAGAAGGATATGCCAAACCTTATGCTTTGATTCAACCTGCGATCATTGGTGGCATAGGGGCTCGATGGAGCATCACCAACTTTTCTTCTATCTCTTTTGAAATTGCTCTCCGTTACACTTTCTTTGATCATTTAGACGATGTAAGCGGTTTGTATCCTGATATGGGAGATTTACAAAGCGACTTGGCCCGTACAATGTCTACCCGAGGTTTAGAAACCCAAGCTGCAGTTTCAGGCAGCACCCGTGAGCCAAACTTCAATCCTACAATCGATGTGGTGGGAAGTGATGGCAACACCTACACTGTGCTAACTGGCTATGGTGAAAGACGCGACAAAAGAGGAGAAGGAGGATTCAATGACATCTATGTAATGGCAGGTTTTCGTTTCGAAGTCATTATCAACAAAACTACTCGAAGACCACGTTTCCGACGAAGAAGATAGTGAAGTGCCGTTAAAAAAATAAGTCTTGATCGACAAGTATTGAATAATAAAGAAAATCAACCCCTGAATGATTGACTTGGGTGCGTTAGTATCGTTTATTCAGTTCTATTAGCTGGTATGATTGATTACCCTGTATCGTTTAATATGCCAGGGTTTGAATTCATTTTACCATATGGACAAACTTGGTTTGATCGCATTTAAAGTGCGGTTCATCCATTTTTCACCTTCTAAAATCGTTCATCAATATTCCTCATCTGTAAATCGTAGTCAAACTCAGTAGGAATTCATTGAAAACACCTAACACGTACACTATGAAATCATTTTTGATAAGCCTTTCTTTCAGTTGCCTTTTTGCCCTCAATGCAACAAGTCAAAATACATTACAAACCAAACTCAACGGATACTTGCATTTTAGCGATAGGGTAGCTGATCGAGTCAAATCTATGATCACTTGTTTGGCAAATTATCAGAAAAAAGCAAGTCGTTACCGACGTTATAAACACCGAATATACCCTCCTAGGTGTCGCCTGTATAGCATTACTTATATCTATCAAAAAGCTCAAGAGGGACATATTCCAAGTTTGAACACCCAAGTAGTCACTATAAAGAACCTATTGGATCAAATTCAAAAACAAGTCGATGGTCTCACTCGCTATTGTACCAACAAAACTTATTTGAGCGATCAGTTTAAATTTTCAGATAATACCATCAAGCGTTTGCAGCAATTATTTGATCGCCTGCAAATAGCCAATGAAAAACTAAACCAGAGTGTGGTAAACCGAGGAAATGCTACCTTAAAAGGAGGTAAACCATACAGTGATTTGGTGGCGAAAATGCGACAAATTTTGGCAGTGGAAGATGATTTTCAGCAAACAAAATTCATTAACCTCAACAGTGGTCGCTATGTCCATCCTACCGAACAACAATTATCTACCAACGTTCAAAAATTAAGTGATCTAATCTTGAGTTTGCCCACCCTCGAACGGAAATCAGGAGAATTTAATCTATGGAGGTATTATGATGGTTTCAAAAGAGGCGCCCAGAAAATCTTGAGTTCCAGAAGAAAATCTTGGGACAAAAGCATGATGCAAAATACAGTATATACCTACCGAAGCAATAGCAATTATGCTTACAAATCCTTGGTTACCGACTTCAATAAGTTTATAAGAGCTTGCAAATCAAAACGAATGTATTTCTTGAACCATAGCAAGGTATCGCCCAGGTTCGTTCTTAAAAAGGTAGTTCGTAAACACAATAAAAACCCAATAATCGTTGTCAAAACATTTAATGACCAACCTGTTCCGGCATTATCCATTACACAACAAGCTCAACCGCTTGCCCAAACTACTCTGACTTCACTCAATAGTTATATCCTTTGTATGAATGAAGCCATTGACCGTAACAATACCTTACTGGGATCTATCAGAGCATATCATCGACGGGTGCAACGGGTAGCAGAACAAAAAAAAGACTCCGCTAAAGCGGTAGGGACAAAGCGTCAAATGAAAATTTATTATCCGTTTTACTTCACCCGTAGTTATTATTACCCTCGATCATTGTTTATCTTGACCAAGCAAAAGAGTAGTCAATTGCCCAAAGCATATCAAACAGTACTGAATGCCCAACTAGAGAATATTCAAAATATATTAGAAGAAATCGTTGGTCTGGGTCATCAGCTCCACGCATACCTAAGAAAGAAAAAATATCATCAAGATCAATTTGCCCAATCCAAAAAGATATTGGCTCGCTACCAGTACCTGTACAAAGCATTTGATACCAAACGCAATAGGTTGTATACTGATCTTCTCAAGATCAAAGCATCTTACCCCAATCAATCTCGTTCCACTGCCCAATCAGCATCGGAAAAGTCTATCCATAAGGCGCTTGAGCTAGGGTTACCAGTAATGGAAGCCGCTAATAAATTTATGCGCAAAGAATCCAAAGAGTTACTATCCAAGTCTACCGCCGCTCCTTTGGTAAAGGCTTTTGGAAAGACCAAAAAGGCACCTTACTCGAGACGAAGAAACAAAGAATGGCGAACCTTACGTAGGATCAATACTTTTGTAGGATCGGTAAAATCAATTACCAACGCAAAAGGCAAATACCGGGTATCTGGTTATACCATCAAAAACCTCACTTACAATTACAATCGTTTGGTTGATCACTACAATGACTTGACCAAGTCACGAGGCAAGCATCAACAACTCATGAAAATACAGTATCCTCAAACATTGACTTTTGGAAAAGTAGGCTACATTCCTTGTGACTGTAACGATGCAAACGATGAAGTAGACATGGGTAGCATGCAAGGGTTTGCATACAACAATTTCATGTTGTTGTTGGATGTATCGGGCTCTATGAAAGAGCAACTCCCCATGCTGAAGCAAGCAATGAAACATTTGGTAAAGATTATGCGCCCTGAAGACCACGTATCGGTAGTGGTATTCGAATCTAGAGCGCGGGTGATGCTTCGTCCTACTTCGGCCCGTTACCAAAATAAAATTTTGCATGCAATAGATACCCTTCAATCCAGAGGCAGTACCAACGGAGAGGCAGGAATTCGCCTGGCGTATGAATTGCTCCAAAGCAAGTACATCAACAAAGGAAACAACCGGATTATTTTGGTGACTGATGGGGAGTTTACCATCAAACCAAGTACTTTTGATTTGATTAGTGAAAAGGCTCAACAAGATATGGTGCTGTCAGTATTTAGTTTTGCCGACCAAATGCGATCTTACAACAAGCTGCGCAAGGTGGTCAAACTGGGACAGGGAAACTATGAAGTGATTTCGGAGGGCAATGCAACATATAAAATGGTACGAGAAGCTCAGAGCAAAAAAATGCCTGGAAAACGAATACGTAGTCGCAAACAACGATTGGCTGTGGTAAACAAGCAGCCTTGTGATTGTAATCCTACTACGGTCACTAAAATTGAACCTCCCAAGATGACCACCACCACCAAAGACAGCAATAATGTAAACCTCACTACAATGAAAGGGTTTGCCCCTAATAACCTCATGTTGTTGTTGGATGTATCGGGTTCTATGGCATCTAAAAACAAACTGCCCTTGCTCAAAACGGCCTTCAAAAAACTGGTAGACATTATGAGGCCCGAAGATGAAGTCTCCATTGTGGTGTATGCAGGAGATGCCGCAGTAGTCTTGAAGCCCACGTCGGCCAACAAACCTGACTTGATCAAAGAAACAATTGATAAGCTCAGAGCCCGAGGAAAAACCAATGTAAAAAAGGGATTTAAATTGGCTTATAAGTGGATTGTTAAAAACTACAAGGAAAACGGCAACAATCGCATCATTCTGGCAACGGATGGGGAGTTTCCTTTGAGCGATTATATTTACAAATTGGTAAAGCGACGGGCTGATAAGGGAGTGCATCTATCGGTGTTTAGTTTTGGTAACAAGAAAAAATTTGACAGTCTACAAAAGTTGGTCAAGAAAGGGCAAGGAAACTATGAACACGTAGATGAAAGCAATGTACAATACAAACTGGTAAAAGAAGCACAGAGTACAACAGTGAAGTAATGCAACACTTACAGCAACTCAACATTCGGACATATTTGCAAACTCGGTTTCAAAATTATTCGCTCAACCCTGATACTTACCTCAAGTCGTTGGGAGTGGCCGATCAGTTGACTTACGACCGCTATACTGCCCCGCAAAGCCTCACGACTACGCAACAGTTTCAATTGTTGCTACTCGATTTAGAGCCCCACTTGGAGATACAACCTCACTGGGAAAACAAAATGAAGGTGGAGGCTTGGCTGAAACACTGCCAAGAGTTGATCCAAAAAACGGAAAAGATAAGAATCGAAAGTGGTTGGTGGTTTTCGGGCCTTTTCAAGGGGCAAGACTTAGAAGAAATCACCAAAACACTAAAACAAATATTGGTTTACAAGCTCACCCTGTTGTACCAGCTCTTTGTAGCAGATTATCAACTCATTCGTTCCTTGCTATTGGCTGCTCCATCTCGTACCTTTTTCAATCATCAGATTTTTTGGGAAGATTATGAGCTTGTGTTTCAAGAAAATGTGAAAATCACTGAACTTCCTCTACCTACCATTGAGGTCAATCCTCAAAATCAATTCAAGGCCTGTTTGGATGATTATGTGGTATATGAACTACAAGCAGGGCAAAAAATCATGATGGAGGCCAAAATCAACCGCAAGGTATGTCGGCAAGATGTAAAGATTA
>ERZ1740067.780-NODE-780-length-24210-cov-6.874105_pt1 | contig 24210 bp, 22 predicted proteins | sample MGYA00581736_ERZ1740067 | MGnify/ENA primary metagenome ERZ1740067 (study PRJEB43018, sample SAMN04849236) | marine metagenome | isolation source: floating plastic debris | place: Pacific Ocean | collected 2008-08-27 | study: EMG produced TPA metagenomics assembly... | reverse complement strand
TGACCAGACGCTGCGGCTGTGGCGGGTGGGCACTTGGGAAGACGAGCTGCGCTACTGCTGCAATACGCTGATGCATCACACGGCGCTAACCTTACCGCAGTCAGAGACGGCCTCCAAGGTCTGTGCGGTGTGTGAGCAGGTGTGGACCCGGCAGCAGTCGGCTGAGTTTGCAGTGGCGCAGGGATGTGCGCTGGCACGCAAAGGTGAGGTGGATGCGGCGGTGGCAAAGTTTGAGGAAGCGCAGAAGCGGGATGAGTCGCCGGGGTTTGATGCGCGGGAAACGGCGATGGCAATTTCGGAGCAGCGCTTTCGGGGCTTCGATGTCGATTAATGCGATAGTTGCTCTCAACCTCGGCAACTGAGGCTGCGTACCCCCGTCAATGCGCTGTAAAGCCAAAGTCACTATCCGCACTCTCTCAATCGCACCCTGCAAACGTTTATCAACTCGCTGCACTTTATCAGTCTTGCCCTGCAAAGCCTCAACCACCAACTGCACTTTATCAGTCGCACCCTGCAAGCCCTCAGTCACCAACTGCACTTTATCAGTCGCATCCTGCATCAATTCCGCTTTAGATGTGTCCTTCCCTACAGACGCGGGAATGCTGAATCCACATCGTCACCTACTGGAACCTCTACCCATGACCCTCGATCGCAGCATCGACACCCTACTCAGCCAAGCGCAACTCGCCATCGAAAACGCCCTCAACAATCCTCAAGTCTTGGCGTACCTCGCAGACTTTGGCTACACCACTGAGCGCATCAATCAAGGCAAAAAACTCTACAACCTCGCCGCCGCTGCCCAGCTACAACAACAATCCGAAGCAGGCGATCAGCTCTCTGCCACCGCCGCCGTAAACGCTGCCTGGGAAACCGCGAAGAAAACCTACAGCCGCCTGATGAAAGTCTCTCGTGTCGCGCTCAAAAACAATGCAGGCGCTGCCGTCAAGCTAGACCTAGGCGGCACCCGTAAGAAAAGTCTCTCAGGTTGGATGGCACAGGCGACTCAGTTTTACAAACAGGCCCTAGCGAACAGAGACATCCTCTCTGCGCTCAAGGAATTTGGCATTACTGAGCAAAAGCTGAAAACTGGGCTGCGTGAGCTAGACGCTGTGGAAGCCGCAAATCAAAAGCAAGAAAAAGAGAAAGGCGACGCGCAGGCGGCAACACAGAAGAGAGATGCGGCGCTAGATGAGCTGCAAGATTGGCTGAGTGATTATCTGGCGATCGCCAAAGTCGCCTTAGAAGGAGACTCTCAGCTTTTGGAAGGGTTAGGTGTGTTGCAAAGATCGTAGGTCGGCGCAAGCATTAAGGCAATAAGAAGCAGAGAAACACACTAGTGGCTCCAATTTTCTTATCTCCTTTTTGTCTTATCTCTTTTTCTTTTCTTGAACGCTGGTGAGCGTGGTTAAGGCTACAGGAACCGGCAGTTCAAAGCTCCGTGTTTTTGGCTGTTATGGGCTCAAGCGCATTCTCTGCGGCTTTTCTATAGTTAATCTGCTTAGCTCTACAATGACAGAGGTATGCCGCTACGATCAAGACAGCTTCTGACAGTAACTTGAGAGCTTCCTCCACTATCAAGTCCCAGTCCAAGAGGACGTCAACGACTTCCTCAGAAAAAATGATGGGCAGTATGTCGTTGCGGTTTGTGATTGCATCTACCCCCACCATTAAAAACAGCAGTAAAAATCCAACAATGGTGTAGGGCAATGCCAGTCGGAATTTTTTGAGTTCGCGTCGGTAGACGACTAACAGCCCAATCGCCATCAGTCCATAGAGGGCAACGATCAAGTCATCAATGCGATCGCTCCATCCCGTTTCTTCAAACTGCCCAACCGCATGAATCATCTTATCGAACCATTCGTGAATCATGATCAGGTCGTCGAGAGCTAGGAAAAAGAACCCGAAGCTGAAAATTCCCCAGATGGCAACAGAAGATTGCCAGGGATGTTTAATACCCTGCCTGCGAGTCTTAAAGGTTTTGTAGCTGAACCAGGAGAGCATTAACAGCTGAATAACTGAAAAGTAGGTGATAATTCCCCCCTCATCAAACTGTCTTGACACGGTGTCAGAGGGGGTCGCTACGAGAATAGTGACGACGATGACGATCGCATTGAGGGCCACTACTTTCCAGAGTGCCTTTTGAGCTAAAGATTTGACGTTACAGTTAGGGTTGTCCAGTGCCCCCTTAGCCGTCTGAAGAGGCGTTTCGTTTTCAGAAGAGGCGACTTCTACAGACCGTTTACTGATGGACGAATCTCCATTTGTGATCATGATTACCCAAGAAAGGTGATTATTAATACATTCAAGTCTAGCAACCCCCTTCTGGTTTGATGGGTACTCATCGATAAATGGCTATGAATGTTGCCTGTAAATATGCGCAACTCATTACATAAAGCAGATGAAGGCCGTTGAAAGGCCGGTTTCGTGGCCTTCGTTTTCATGGCCTTGAAACGCAGTTAACCCCTCTGGAGTGACCTCTCCAGAGGGGTTAACGTTGTTATGATTACTCAGCTCAGAATCAGGAGAAAATGCGTCACAGGGTTGGCAGTCTGCTGCGCCTGGCTGAGTGGATTCATCTATTAAAGTACGCTCTTCAGCGCCGCTAAGAACGTATCTACGTTTTCTTTCCTCGCGTTGTAGCCCATCAAGCCTACCCGCCAAACCTGACCTGCCAAGTCGCCAAGTCCGCCGCCAAGTTCCATATTGTGTTCGTCTACTAGCCTAGCGGTGACCGCTTTGCCATCGACACCGTCAGGAATGCGGACAGTCGTCAGGGTATGCAGACGATACTCACGGGGCACGTGACATTCCAAGCCCATATCTTCGAGCCCAGCGTACAGATATTCCGCTGCTTCTTGGTGACGCTGCCAGCGAGCTTCCAGCCCTTCTTCAGCAACGATGCGCAGGGCTTCGCGAATGGCATAGGTCATGTTGACTGGGGCAGTGTGGTGGTAGGTGCGTCCTTTGCCCCAATAGTTGGCTAGCAAAGACATATCGAGATACCAGTTGGCGACTTTGCTCTTGCGATTACTCAAGACCTCTAAGGCGCGATCGCTCATAGTAAATGGTGAACTTCCTGGTGGGCAGCTTAGTCCCTTCTGGCTACAGCTGTAGGCCAAGTCCACGCCCCACTTATCTAGAAATAGCGGCACACCCGCCAAGCTAGTCACCGTATCGAGCAGCAGCAAGCAGTCATACTCACGGCAAAGATCACCAATTCCCTCCATTGGCTGGCAAACGCCAGTGGATGTCTCCGCATGCACAATCGCCAAAATCTTAGGACGGTTCGCTTCTAGCGCGCTGCGCAGCTCTTCAAGGGTGAAAACTTCTCCCCAAGGGCGATCGATGCGGCTGACCTCAGCACCATAGCGACCCGCCATATCCATCAATCGATAGCCAAAGTAGCCATTGACGCACACAAGGACTTTGTCCCCAGGCTCAACGGTATTTGCCAAGGTCGCTTCCATCGCTGCTGAGCCTGTGCCGCTGACGGGTAGGGTCATGCGGTTGTCAGTTTGCCAGGCGTAGCGCATCAGCTCTTGCACTTCGTCCATCAGCTGAAGATAGGCTTTATCGAGGTGGCCAATGGGCTGACGGTCCATGGCAGAAAGAACCGCAGGGTCAGCATTAGAAGGGCCAGGGCCCAGGAGAAGACGCGCCGGAACATCGAGCTTGCCGAGGGGTTTGAGATGGCTATTGTCGATGGCAGGCTTTTGGGTGGAAAGGGTGGTAGTCATAGAAGAAATGGGTATCGCTCGCAAGTTCTGTAACCTAGATTACCGCGAGTGAGGAGATGCTTTAAAGCAGAAGATGGGCATATGGTAACCAGATAAGTGGCGGCAGTGAGCTATTTTATACAGGCCCTACAATTCTTAGACGCTTTTGATCGGGCGACGGGTGGGGTAAGGTATCAGCTTATTAGGCATTGGGGCCGTGCGAGAAATGGTATCGCTTGAGACAGTACAAGACGATATATATAGAGGAGCTAGGCAGCAGTATGTGTGCGATCGCGTGATCAATCTTTACCAGTCACCCGCCTGTGATGGTTTGGTTACTCAGGTAGACGTGGGCAATCATTTGCGTTTGCTAGAAGTGGCTAAAAACCAAGCGGTTCTACGGGTTTGTAGCTGTAAAGATGATTACCCTGGATGGATATCGGCTACACATCTGGAGGCACTGACCCTAGCGAGTGAACCCTATCGTGCTCCTATGCTCAGTGCGGCAGAGATTCACGCCAAAATTCCAGCTGTAGTCGCCTTTGCCCACACGGCTATGGCAGCAGAGAATGAATATCTGTGGGGTGGTGCAACGGCGCCCAACTACGATTGCTCTGGATTGGTGCAGGCAGCGTTTATGTCAGCAGGGGTACAGCTGCCGCGCGATTCCTATCAGCAGGAAGACTTTACGCAGCGAATTGCCAAAGAAGAGCTGCAAGCAGGGGATCTGATCTTTTTTGGCACGCCAGAGCGAACGACCCATGTGGCGCTCTACATCGATGATGGGAACTACATTCACAGTTCAGGCAAGGATAAAGGCCACAATAAAATAGGCGTAGATTCGATTACGGATTTGAGTCATCCGGTAAGCCAGGGCTATTACGAGCTGATTCGTTGCTTTGGCCGGGTGGTGAAAAGCTATCAACCGACAGGAAATATGACTCGATATGTAAGTCACTGAAATCATTTGATTCGAACAAGATGTCTTCGAACAAGACGTCCTCGAACAAGACGTCCTCGAACCAGGTAAATGAAGACGTCTCCGATTTCTGACTGTCAGTAGCAGGGAGATGGTGGTTCTTTTTCACTCTTTTTCATAAAAATATATTTTTGCGAATAGAGAGTTGTCAGGGAAACTCTCTTGCGGATTGATATCGGTATTGTTGTCCAGTTGATGAATTGGCATACAAATTGTTCTACTGGGATAGCGTGGGTAGGCAAAATCAAATAAGGGATGCTGACTCTACGAAACACCTTATCGATGCCTCAGCCATAAAACTCAATTATCAAAAGAGATTTGAACAATCTCTTTTCGCTTGAGATTTTAAGCTGGCGAATGCTTTAATGCTGACCTCTCCTTTTTCTTCCTTGCGAGCATTGTCACAACGGACGACAATGCTGTTTACCGCTAGTGCGCTATCCATAACTGGGCTAGTGGCAGTTCCCATAGTTGATCCTTGTCGGGCCACGGCGCTGGCTAGCCACCACAGTGGTGGCGAGCGGTACTACGGCAACGACGCCCGCGATGGTCGTGACGGTGCTGATGGTCGGGATGGTCGCCATGGTACGAGCCGAACGCTGCGCCTGCCGAACGATTCTCCTATCCAGCTGGATTTGTCTGGAGAAGCTGGGGAAGAAGGGCGTGACGGTGAAGATGCAGAATGGCAGCGGTGTGTTCGTCAGCCTCGCCATACTCGCTATGATTTGCAGGCGGCAGATGGTGGCAACGGCGGTGATGGGGGGATTGGCGGCGACGGTGGCGACGGTGGCACGTTGACGGTGTATTACGCTGACCCAGCGGATTTGCGACAGGTGTATGTGAATGCGATCGCAGGCAATGGCGGTGATGGCGGGCGAGGAGGCAACGGGACGCGTGGCTGTCACTGCGACGATGACTCGTGGCGCGTCGAGATTTGCGAGGACGGTAGCTGCACCGAAGAACATTACGAGTGTGATGACGGTGACGACGGCTACGATGGCCGAGATGGTCATGACGGGGCAGCAGGCAAGATAGGTCGCCTTGTGGCCATTAATCAATTAGACCCTTTGCCAGCTGAGTCGCCAAGTACCGCGATGGCCGTTTCCACCCTGGCAAACCAAACCATTTCTCTCTCTCGAAACCTGTGGCGCACCCAGGCCGGGGCGCGTGGTTTGCTGGCACCGGGGTCTATCATTGCAGACGATTACCAGCTATATGCAGACCACATTGAGCGACAGTTTAAGCTAGATTGGCAGGCTCCGCAGGACGCGAGCCGTATTAGCGATAATCTGGCGGTTTCATTACTGCCCAGCGGCGAAGTCGATGTTCAGTTCCCGGAAGACTATTGGCTACTCGGTAGCCGCATGGACCAAGATGAGCTGACAACCTATCGAGTCGATGGCATGGTGCCGGTATCGCAAGTCACCCAGCTCGCGATGGGACGGGTCGCGGGTCGCAGCCGCACCTTTGAGGTGAATGTTATCGACCAGGCGCAGCTTTCTGACGAGCTAGAGACTGAGTTTCATATTCGCTATAGCACTTCGCGCGATGGGGGAGGGCGCGACGAGGGCACCCGAACTCGCTACACCGTGCAGCACGAAGGCCCTGTGCCTAGCGACCTCGTCGTGCGCGATCACAACCGCTTTACGCTAGCACTGGGTCGATTGCCGATTCGCTCCCAGCTGATGAGTGGCGGCACTCAAGTAAAGGTGGAGCTGATTGCTACGCGGCGCTATGGCGAAAATTCTAAGCAGCAGACGCTCACTTGGACAGGGCGACTGTAGGTGGGCTAGGTGCCTTCTCCCAGCAGAAAATCTGGTAGCCATCCGCGAATGGTTTCCCAGACCTCTGTGGGCCCAATGCCAAAGGCTAGCCAGAGGCCAAGGAGGAATAGGCCGACGATAAAGGCTGCTTTCACCGTGTCTTTGAGAAAGTCGAGGAGCCAGAAGAAGACAACAGCTGCGATCGCAAGTGCACCGATTGTTAACGCTATCTCCATTGGGCTCTCCTTGTCGCTGCTTGATTGATGGCTGCTTGATTGGCAGGGATTATATCGGTCTTTTTGACCCTGCAAGTGTAAAACAGCCTGTCTCTTTATGATTACGTACGATTACGTAATATGACGAACGACAAAAGCCTATCTACAACACATCCAGCTACAACCTATTAATCTATACCACCGCAGCGGCAGTGAATTCGTTGACGGCACTGCGGGCCCACTGGTCTACCGCCAAAATATCTTCAAGTGTCGGGGCGGCAGTAAGGTCTTGCTTGTGGCGATCGCACACCTTCTCAATTACCTTCGCAATCTCCAAATAGTGAATCTTCTCTTCTAAAAACAGTGCCACTGCCTGCTCATTGGCCGCGTTGAGCACCGCTGTCATCGTGCCCTCTGCCCGGCCTGCTGCGTAGGCCAAATCCATGCACGGGTACTTATCATGATCGGGCTCACGGAAAGTAAGATCGCCCGACTCCACCAGATTTAACGGTTTCCAATCGGTATAGATGCGCTCTGGCCACGAGATGGCATACAGCAAAGGCAGGCGCATATCGGGCCAACCCAGCTGTGCCAGCATGGAGGTGTCTTGCAGCTCAATCAGCGAGTGAATGATGCTCTGCGGGTGGATGACGATGTCAATATGGTCGTAATCCATGCCAAATAGATAGTGCGCTTCAATCACCTCTAGCCCTTTGTTCATTAGGGTTGCTGAGTCGACAGTGATCTTTTTACCCATTGACCAGTTGGGATGTTTGATGGCGTCAGCCATGGTGACCTTGGGCAGGTCGGCAGTCGCCCAGTCGCGGAAGGCACCACCAGAGGCCGTCAGTAAAATGCGACGCAGCCCCTTTTCGGGAACGCCCTGTAAGCATTGGAAAATGGCGGAGTGCTCCGAATCGGCAGGGAGCAGCTTGACACCATGCTTTTTCGCCAGGGGCAGTACCACGGGGCCGCCAGCAATCAATGTTTCTTTGTTAGCAAGGGCGATATCTTTGCCTGCTTCGATGGCGGCAATGGTGGGCAGCAGTCCCGCACAGCCAACGATGCCAGTGACCACGGCTTCCGCATCACCGTAGCGGGCGACTTCTACAATGCCTGCTTCCCCTGCGAGAATTTTGGGCTGTGGGTCAAGAGAGGTGATTGCACTCTTTAGCTCATCCAGCTTGCTCTCATCACGGATGGCGACAATCTCAGGTTTAAATTGCATGACCTGCTCGGCTAGCAGTGTGGCATTGCTCCCAGCTGCAATGCCAACCAGTCGAAACTTATCGGGATGGTGCTCCAAGATATCGAGCGTTTGTGTGCCAATAGAACCGGTTGATCCGAGCAGGGTTATGGCTTTCACAGAAGGTACCATCCATAATGTTTTCTTTAGAATTACTATATAGCGAAACGAGCGGCACAGGGCTCAAACGTTAAGAGCAAAGGTGATATAGCGGTTCCCGGATGCATTCGGGAACCGCGCCTCACTTGGCCTGTTGGCACGTAAAGCTTTCAGCCGACATTCTGGACCTCAGCCAAGTGAGAAACGCTACAGTGCACACGGGCGATTCTCAACACGTCATAATAGAATCGTCGCAGTGCATCCTCTGCGTTTTATTTAGCTGTTGCTATTTAACGCTTGCTCGCTTGATTCAGCGTTACCTTTTTGTGGAGATTTCGCCTCAATGGACGCATTTTCCCCCTTTCCACCTGACTGGACCAAGGACGCTGTGCACGCTCAGCCCTTTGGCTGTTATCGCTGTGGCGCGACTAGCCGTGAAGCCGAAAAAGTATGGCTCAATCGACGAGCACCCGTCTTTACCGATGGCCGCAAGCGCAAGTATCAGGAGTTTTATCAGTGTGAGTGCGGTGCGGTGTGGTGGGGTTGGAGTTCTGACCGCCCGCCTCTAGAATTTCGCCAAGAGTCGGATTCAGAAGAGGCGCTGTAAAAAAATGGATGTCGTGGTCCTTGGCAGCTTAAATATGGACTTGGTGGCGCAGGTTCCTCACCTGCCACAGCCTGGTGAAACGCTGCTGGGTAAAAGCTTTGCCACCATACCGGGCGGAAAAGGTGGCAATCAGGCGGTGGCAGCGGCCCGGCTGGGGGCGCGGACGGCAATGGTTGGCCGGGTTGGTAATGATGAGATGGGGAAGGCGCTGCGATCGCGCCTAGCTGACGAAAATATTAATGCTCAAGGCGTCAACATCAGTCCTCGGGCATCTTCTGGAACCGCGCTGATTTCTGTTTCCCCCAGCAACAATCAAATTGTGGTGGTCCCAGGCGCAAATGCTGAAGTTGATGACACTGAGTTGGATGCGCTCATGTACTACTTCGAGCAGGCGCGCGTGCTGCTGCTTCAGTTTGAAATTCCGTTAGACATGGTAGAAAAGGCAGCGGCTTTGGGTCATACCGCAGGGCTAACCGTCATTGTGGACCCTGCGCCTGCACAGGGCCCGCTGCCGGTGGATGTGTGCGAATATATTTCGATTTTGACGCCGAACCAGACGGAGGCAGCGATTCTGACGGGGCAGCCAGTGGAGGACGTGAAAGATGCGATCGCAGCTGCCGAAACCTTACAGCGTGAAGGCATCGAAACCGTCATCGTAAAAATGGGCGGCATGGGCTGCGTGTGCGCCACCGCTGCTGGTAGCTTCGCTGTTCCCGTTTTCCCAGTAGATGCCATCGATACCGTCGCTGCGGGCGATGCCTTTAACGGTGGCCTTGCTGCTGCCCTCTGCGAGTTCGAACGCACGCCTGGCCAACCGTTCCCTCCAAGCATTTTAAAAGATGCTATTAACTATGCCTCGGCGGTCGCTGCGATTTCTGTTACGCGTAACGGCGGCCAAACTTCTATGCCAACCTCTGCAGAAGTAGAAGAGTTTTTGAAGTTTAAGCGGGTGTGAGAGGGTAATTCCCTTGAAGGTTCTTCTTAAAGCCTTTCGTTATTTTTTCGTATAACTCGTTGTCTGTTTCCGTAAAGTGTTGAAAACTGCTAGATGTACATGAGAAAGACATGTTGTTCTAATAGCTGAAGATGATTCATCCAGAAGATGCCGAATATACTACTTTAAGAACGGAGATAATGCACTATGACAAAGCTTGTTTAACCATTCTCGGCTTTCTGTTGGTTCTATCTACTAGTGTTTATGGTTTAGTCGCAGAGAAAGGTACCTTTTCTTTGCTGCTACTACTTTCAATCATCTGGTCTGTTGGGTTTCGCTATATCCTCGATAAAAGACTCAGTATTTTAAGGATTGCGCTGTACCTACAGGTGTGCTTTGAATCTTCTGATCGTGGCTTCTGGTGGGAGTCGTGGCTGACCAATGATGGTGTACGACTCCATCAAAAGTGCAAGGGCGTTAATCACTCGGGTTTGAAGACTCTACCGGCTCGCGACCCAATATATTTAGAGTTTTTTCTTTTGTTCACAACACTCGTAGTAAACGTGATATGGATTTGGATGCTTTCTGCTGATAGGGCTCAAGTGACGTCACTGACAGTGCCGAACGACCCTCAGCTCACTGTGCGTGTTCTAGCCATCCTTACGACTATCTTTTTCTTAATCTCTTCAGTATGGAATTGGAGTCTTATGATGCGCTATCGCTCGTTCAAGAAGCAGGAATATTTTGATGCCTGTAAAGCTCAAAACGAAGACTGAAATAATCTCATGCCCTTCCTAGCTTTTCCCCCGTTTTTAGCGTTGACGCAGCACTAGTCGTTAACACAGTTAATTTGGAAGGAGTCAACGCCAATTTTGCTGAGACTATCAGACTTGTAGCAGCGCCAGTCGTTTTCTGGATGTTTGCGCATCGCAAACCAGCCGGATGGTAAGGTGGCTAGCTGTTTTATAGAGGGATCGAGTTCTGCTATGTCTTGAAGTGACACAATGATGCTATCTTCTAGCTTCGCTGGTTCTCCATTGTGAAATTGCCAGTCTCCAGCTTCGTTCCCGTGCATAACAAACAGGATTCTTTCTTGTTCTACTGCTTGTACGGTCGTTACCACGGCTGTATTGGGTGAGTCCTGAAACGGCCATTCGTCTGTAAGCACTGCACTACCTGAACTGTTTGCTTAGTGTTAGCTTTCCCGAAAGCATCATCAAAGCTTGAAGGCAGGTGGAACTCGAAGCAGCCTCTCTTCAGCTTACTTCACCCTGCTTCACCTTGATTTCTATTGCTTTGCTTTGGGCAGGTGCTCTGCGCCGGAAAACTTTTCGCTTCCTGCCGAAATCCGCATAATGGGGCTAACACAAAGAAGTGAGCACACTCCTATGCAAACTGAACTGGTGAAGACGACTGAACTGACTGCTGCGGACAAGGCTGATATGTATGCGCTGTTAGACTCGCATTTTGAGGGGGCAGCGCCGGAGGTGTTTCAAACGGATCTTAGCTTGAAGAATTGGGTGTTGCTCGTAAAAGATGCTCAGAACACGCTAAGGGGTTTTTCTACGCTGCTGATGTATGACATCCCTGTTGAGGGAGAACTCATGACAGTCGTGTACTCAGGCGATACGATTATGGACCCTAGCGCGTGGTCGAGTGCGGCCCTGTCTCAAGCGTGGGTGAGGGGAGTCAATGACCTCAGAATGCATTACAAGGGCAAAAAGCTCTACTGGTTGTTGATTTCGTCTGGGTTTCGGACCTATCGATTTCTGCCGACATTTTGGAAGACGTTTTATCCACGGCACAACGTACCGACGCCACCCAACATGCAGCGACTGATGCATTTTTTGAGCACTCGCCAGTTTGGTGAGTGGTATGACGAGGCGGCTGGCCTGGTGCGCTTTCCCCATCCCCATAGCCTGAAAGGTTCTCTGGCAGGGATTCCAGCTGAGCGAATGCGTAACCCCCACGTGAAATACTTTGCTGAGCGTAATCCGCAGGCAGGGCAAGGGGATGAGCTGGTGTGCCTGACAGAAATTGCACCTGAAAACTTAACGAAGGCAGGCCAAAGGATGTGGTTTGGTGAAGTTGCAATCGCAGGTGGCAGATGAGATATGGCAACGGAAACTGTCAAAACGTCTGAAAAGCGGACCTATCGCATTTTCAACCAGGCTGAGCGATTTGCTGAGGGGTGGTACTGGGCTGTGCGATCACACGCTCTAAAGCAAAACAAACCTCAACTGCTCACACTACTAGGGCGCAATCTCATTTTTTCTCGCGATGCTAATGACGTCGTAATCGCCAAAGACGCCTCGTTTCCTTTTGACCAAACGGTGAAGGCATGGCCCACTGCGGAAAGATACGGTTTGGTTTGGGTCTGGATTGGTGATGAAAGTGTAGAAACTGGGCCGCTGCCCCACGTTCCAGAGCTGGGATTACAGGATTGTGATGCGATTTTGAGCGATCGCTTCCAGCGCAAGTGCCATCCTAATGTGCTGCTCATCAACGCGATTGACGCGCACCATTTCAACTCTGTTCATAACCTCCCTCTAGAGATTCGTTTTGATACGAAGTCTTTAAGTCAAGGTGCCATACAGTTTTGCAACACAACGCGAGGGGGAGAAGCGTCACGATTCGTACGGCTCATCCGTCCGTTATACCAGAACGAGGTGACCTATCGGCTGTGCTACTGGTATGGCAATACAGGAACAGTCACCCTCGGTCCGGATTTCTTGCACTTCTATTTGATGTTTGCCCTTAGACCTGGTGAAGGGGGAACGACGGAAGGACAAATGGTGCTGCTGACACCTCAGCGAAAAGGCCCTTTGGGCTGGCTGTTCAATCGAGCTGTGCTAGGGATTACCCAACTGGTGGCGTCTTATTTTGCGAAAGGCGATCGCCATGTATTTGACAGTATTAAGTTCAATTTCAAAGTGCCTTTAGAAGCCGATCGATCAATTGTCCAGTTCATTCAACACGTTGAAAAACAACCTGCGCTAACCTGGAAAACCTGGAGACCGTCATCATGAAATCTTCTGTTGCAGGGATAAGCTTGCCCTCGATAGATCCGACTCACAAGCTCAATCGAATTTTGTTGGCAACGCTGAAGCAAAAGCCTAGGCTGCCTGAGAGTATTGATTTTGCCCCTTGGGGTGCAGACTGCTTTGGTTTGGCCTATAGCCCATTGTTTAACGACTCTTCATCGTTAGAGCAGTGTCAAATCTTGCATTTAGCCAGCCAAGCTTTGCTGGGTGAATCTTATGCAATTGAGAAGGCCGGGGTGGGCTACATGGCGAAGATGACGCTCTTGGCAGAAACTACGGAAGAGCGAATGCTGTACTCCCTTTTCGGTGCGGATGAAACGACGCATTTAGCGCAGCTGACGCCTTTTGTGACGGGTATTGAAAAGCTGGATGCAACAGATCCCTTTTTGCGGTTGCTGGAGTCTTTGCTAGAAACGGCGGATCGCTTAGCACTGATATTTGTGATTCAGGTGGTGCTAGAAGGGTGGGGTCTGAGCCACTACCGTATGCTGAGTAAAACCTGTCGTCATCCAACGTTAAGCGCACTGTTTCGTAGCTTTTTGCAAGCAGAAGCGCGTCACCATGGAGCGGGTACCCTGTTGTTTGAGAATGTGGCACTTTCTGAAAAGAGTCGGGCATTGATTGTAGAGACGCTGGCGGCTTTTTTACAGATGGTGAGGGTGGGGCCACAAAGGGTAGTGGAGGCGATCGCACAGGTAAAAGGTGGCCTTTCTAGGGCTCAGCGGATTCGACTGCTGGGCGAGCTAGATACTGAAACCCAAAGTGGCATGCGGTTGGATTTGCTGCGATCGCTTATCGCCCCTGCCGCTCCAGATATTGCAGAAACATTAGAGAACAAAGACTTATTCACGCCGTTGCCCCCTGCTCAGTGTGTATAGGCTCAATGCGCACAGAAGGAGACTTTCTCAGCGATGGTAACTACGCTAAACCGACCAAAATCAAAATCTACCCTGCTAGATAGAAAGATTCAGCTGAACTATCGGCGGAATCAGCAGCAGGATCACACGGAGCTGTTGGATGCGGCGGCACAGCGGTTTCGCTATGAGGATTGCTGTGATCGCTACTGGCAGTCTGAAAAGTTCTCTTTGCTCTACGGCACGCCGCTGTGGGAAGAATCAAGCGAAGATCAGCGCCGCGTGCTCAACCATCTGTACTGGGTGGCTTACTACTCGCAGATTATTTCCGCTGAAATTGCGACCATATATTTCAATCAAACCAGTGCTGCCGGGCTCTACGCCCACGAAGGCTTTCGCTCCATTTGCGACATGCTAGATTTGGAGTCTTCTCAGGAGCGGGCGCATATTGATGCGTTCCAAACCGTGGCGAGGCAGGTAGAGTCAGCTTTATTTGAGCATTCGCTGTTTTCTTACCCGATGCGTGGGCCGTTTACAGAGACAATGATTTTCACCGATGCAAATCTGTTGCAGCGGAAATGGAAGCAATTGCAGCTACAGGCGTTTGGTTTACTGTCGGCGGGTAATACCTTTTTAGCCTGTCAGTATTTTACTGTGCGCGGGCTACGAACGCTTAACGGCAAGCTGGTTCAGCATCAGCTCAGCCAGTTTTGCTCTCGAGATGTGGAGACTGCGGCGGTGCCGAGCCAAATCTCCCACTATCACTTTATGGATGAGAGTTTTCACTTCAACAGCTCTACGTTAATTTCCCAGGACGTGATCCGCGAATTGCCGAAACCGACCGCTTTTGAAAGCAATGTTGCGAACTTGGGTATTCGAGGTTGCCAGAAGGATCACAATACTTTTTCGGTAGTCGTGAATGGTATTTTTTGGCAGGATTCGGCGCTGTACGGAACGGTGTATCGATTGCTGCGATCGCCCCTCTTCTCCATGGAAGACGCAGCCGCCCAAGCTATGATGCGCCGCTGCTTTACCGAACCTTCTGAAGGATTGCACCAAAGCGCTCAAACCCATCGCGAAGCCGTCAGCGCTTATCAAGCTTATCTGGACCCGCTCGACTACGTTTGGACCAGCAATCGAGAAATGTCGACCATGTCCACTGCCTCTGTCGAGCGCTATCTAGCTGCTCAACGCCGGAAACTGCCTCAATTTTTCAAACGCTTAAATGCCGTTTCTGCTTAGTTACTGCTATGTCACCTACTATTTTCAACAATCCACAGATTGTCGCCAAGGGCTGGTACGTGGTGTGCCCAAGTCATACGATTGGCAAAAAACAGATTCAGTCTTTTGATATCTGCGGTCAGCGCATTGCTGTTTTTCGCGGTGAAGATGGCCAAGTTCGCGCTTTAGAAGCTTACTGTCCTCATATGGGAACAGATCTTGGCATTGGTGATGTTGTGGACAATCAGGCTCGCTGCTTCTTTCATCACTGGGCGTTCGATGCCTCTGGCCAGTGTCAGAATATTCCATGTCAGAGCCATATTCCTCCCGGTGCGAGGCTACAGCCCTACGCCACTGAGGAAAAATACGGCTTTATTTGGGTGTACCCAGAGGCTGTTGCGCCGAAAGGGGTTGCCGACTTCGACGAACTCAAAGGCCACGAAGTTGTTACCCAGGCTGATGCACCGCTGACCCGCCGCTGCCATCACCACATTTGCATGATGAATGGCATCGATGCGCAGCATCTCAACACCGTCCATCGCCTTTCTGTGGATATGGACCTGTCGCTGAATCACGATGCTGATGGCGATATTATCGATTTCACAATGACCGGAGATCTCCCAGACAGCACATTGTGGAGTCGTCTCAGCCGTCGATTTCTAGGCACTAGTTATACCTACTCTATGCGCTATGCCGATGGCTGTCTTGGCCTGCTCACGATGCTGAAAAAGAGTCGTTTGCTGCCACCGTTACACATGCTGTATGCCTATCTTCCCCTGCCAGAAGGTGGCGCGAAGATTCAGCCGATTTATGTCACTCGTAGGCGAAAGGGCCCGATAGGCTGGGTGATCAATCATCTTCTGTTGCTGACGACTCGGCTGTGTTACTACGCGCTACGAGGTGAAGACGGCAAAATCTACGACAACATTCAGTTTGATCCGAAAAGTTTACTACCGATAGATGAGCCGCTGGTTGAATACATGCGTTACGTCAATGGATTGAAGCCATCTTGCTGGTCTAGTTCTCTTCCCATTTCTGATACTCCAAATATTTCTACTCAAAATATTGCTATAGAGCCATGTCTTCCTGCACCATCGAATTCCCAAACACCGACTATCCATCAGTCTTATTAGACGACGGTAGCCCTGTATCTATCGCGCTCAATCTTCAAAATTCTCCTATTCTTTTCGGCTGTCGTACAGGCATATGTGGGACCTGTCTTGTCACGGCTACCGGCAATATGCTCCCGCCCACAGAAGATGAACAAGAAGTTCTCTCTATTTTGGCTCCGAATCATCCTTCTGCTCGTCTTGCTTGCCAGCTTAAACCTACGGGCAATCTTGCCCTCACCCCTTTAAATCCATGAACTTTTCAGATTTCTGGTATGTTGTTGCGCTGAGTGAACAGCTCACGGATAAGACCGTTCTATCGCGAACGTTGCTAGACGAGTGGCTGGTAATTTTCCGCGATGAGAATGGGCAACCTGTGGCGCTCCAAGACCGTTGCTTACACCGGAATAGCCGTTTATCTGCGGGGACGTTGCGGAACGGGCAGATTCAGTGTCCGTACCACGGATGGGAATACGCTGCGAACGGACAGGTCGTCAATGTTCCTGCAGAAGGCCCTGTAAAAGGTAAATGCCCAAAGCTGGCACGGAAGGCTGTGAAGTACATGGCGAGAGAGAAAGATGGCTATGTATATGTTCGCTTAGCCGATACGGAACCAGAAGTTGCGCCTTTTGCGATGCCTTATTTCCAATCGCCTGGCTGGGAAACAGTGAGGGTGATTAACCGCTTCAACAATACGGTGACCAATTGCGCAGAGAACTTTATTGATATCCCGCATACGGCTTCTGTACATCCGGGAATATTTCGCAATGCCGAGCAGCAACAGCTACAGATGAAGGTCGATCGCTATGAAGGAACGGTAACCGCGACATACTCCCAGGAGACCAAAAACTTGGGCTGGTTTAGCTGGTTTCTCAATCCAGGTGGCAAAGAGATTAAACACATCGATCAATTCTTTATGCCAAACATTACGCGCGTTGAGTACACGATGGGACCGAATCGACGCTGTTTTATCACGAGTCAGTCTGTGCCAGAAACGGAGAACAGCACGCTTGTGTATACCGATGTCACGTTTAACTACGGCCTGTGGAATAAACTGGCGAGACCTTTTGTGCGGTGGACAGCGCAGCGCATTATTGACCAAGATGTGGTCGCGCTGGGGATTCAGCAGGAGACGATTGCTAAATATGGGGAGCGGTTCGCCCATACGCCGGTCGATACGATTCATGTGTTGGTAGAGTCGGTGAGGGATTCGATCGCCCAAGGGAAAGACCCTCGCAACCTCCCCTACAAATCTGCCAACATCACATTCTGGGTGTAGGAGGAGAACAACAATGACTTCCTTTGATTTCCCCATCTTATTCACCTTCTGGCTTTTGATTGCACTCAGCATCCGCATCCCCCAGGGTTGGCAGCGCTTCTGCCAGAAGCCTTTGACCGATTGGCTGCTAGATGTGTGTGGGCTGATTATTCAAGGCATTGTGATTCCAGCGCTACAGATTGGACTGCTGTATCAAGGATTGAACAGGTTTGTACCGGAGTGGGAAAATGTGCTTAGCCTATCTCCTATCCTGAGCTTTCTTATCTGTACCGTGCTGGTAGACTATGCCTACTATTGGAACCATCGCTGGTTGCACGGTGCTGCCTGGCCTATTCACAAGGTGCACCACACCGTCACCCAGCTCGATGTCTTAAGTTCTTCTCGCAATACGCTGTGGAGCAGCTTCTTCATTTTGTACCTGTGGGTGCACACGCTCATGGTGTATTTGTTAGATGCCCCCAGTGGATATCTATGGGGCGTGAGCCTGACGGCGATGCTCGATTTGTGGCGGCACAGTCAGCTGGGACCCCAGCAAAATACGTTTCTCTACCGATGTCTGTCTCCTTGGCTGATTCTTCCGCAGGATCATGCCCTCCATCATTCGCGGCATCACCGCTGTAACTTTGGTGCCAACTTCAAAATTTGGGATATTGTGCACGGGACGGCACGAAAATCGGAGCACTTTCCTGAAAGACTAGGTATCAAGATGTCGCTGTCTTTCTGGCAAAAACTGTTGTATCCCTTCGAGGCACTATGACGCTACTGAGTCGATTGTTAGCCTTCTTTCCGAGCTTGATTATCGTTTTGGCCGGTGTAGATTTGGTCTGGCTGTGCGCTGCTGACAGTTGGGTAGCGGCTTTATCTCGATTTGGCATTTTACTGTTTGTTCTTTATGGCGTTCCCTTGCTTGCGTATCGGCTGCACGCTAGGTTTTATCCGCTTGTGGAAGGTGTGAGCTATTTGCGGGGCGAACAGTATTCTCCTTGGTGGGGGAGTCATCAGTTTCAGTCTGTTTATATTGCCTTCCCTGTTCTGGAGTCGGTGCTGCGGCTGGTGCCAGGTCTGTTTTCAATCTGGTTGCGGCTGTGGGGGGCGCAGATTGGGTCTGAGGTGTATTGGGGAAGTATTGGAGAGATTGCGGATCGGGGGGTGCTAAAGGTGGGCGATCGCACCCTTATTGGCCATCGCGTTGGCTTCTATTCACATATCATCAAACCCAAGAAAGATAATCTATTGCTTTACGTGAAAGCGATTGAAGTGGGTGAGGATGCGTTCATTGGTTCAGGCTCTTATATTGGCGCAGGCGTTGTGGTGACAGCAGGTGCATACCTGGAATCGGGTAGTGAGATACATCCGAATAAGAAGGTTTCATCGCAGAAACGCAACCGCAGTGAGCCCGACTCATCACCATTGGAGACTGTTCGGTGCGAGAAAGAACCATGTGTAGAAACAGAATAAGCCGTGGCGTCATCACAGCTTTTGCGCAGTTGCTCTCTCCCATCGCTAACCGATTCTACAGTGCCTTGGAGCATCCTCAGCAGGCGCAGAATGCTGTGCAGCAAAGGTTAGTCCGTCAGCTCCAACGCTGTGAATATGGTCAGCAGTATCAGATTCGCAGTGTAGAAGATTGGCATCGTTTACCCATCGTGGCCTACGAAGACCTGGAACCATGGATACCTAGCTCGACGGCTGTTTCTAAAAAACGTATCGGCATAACGCCTGATCCTATTCTTTTTTATGAACTAACCTCTGGGAGCAGCGGTCCCCGTAAGCAGATTCCTTACACCCGCGCTTTGCTGCGTTCATTCAATCATTTGTTTTGCATTTGGGCGCATGATCTGATTACTTGCGGCCCTCGCTTTGAAAGCGGAAAGTTCTATTTTTCTATTTCACCCAGCTTTAGCCAGGCTGATTCTTCTCAAGGTACGACAGATGATGCGGACTACCTGTCGCCTTGGCTGCGTTGGCTACTGCGTCCTTTCCTCGTTGTTGCTCCATCTGCAAAAACGCCTGAAGATTTCAAGAATAAGCTAGCTCATACGCTTCTAGTAGCTAAGGATTTAGAGATTATTTCGATTTGGAGTCCTAGCTTTTTATCTGCGCAGCTAGACTACATCCAGCGCCATCAAGTGCGACTAGCAGATGAATTGAGCGGTTCTCTCGGGAGAGAGAGAACGGCACTTCTGTCGCAAGCGAATGTTCCATGGGCTCAGCTATGGCCGAATCTCAAGCTGATTTCCTGTTGGGATAGTGCCACCGCTGCTGATGGTGCTTCCGGCTTGCGATCGCGCTTTCCCAATGTGCTGCTACAGGGAAAAGGACTCCTCGCCACTGAAGCGCCAATGACTCTCCCTTTGCTAGAGGCAAAAGGACACGTGCCTTTGCTGAGTGATGTTTATTTTGAGTTTGAGGGCGAAGATGGCGAGTGCTACGGGCTCCACCAGCTAGAGGTTGGGTGTGTGTATGAGATGATTATTTCTCAGATGGGGGGACTGTATCGGTATCGGATGGGCGATCGCATCAAAGTCACCCACTACTTCCGCAACACTCCCTGCTTAGAGTTTGTCGGCAGAGGCGCAGCCGTCAGTGACCTTGTTGGCGAAAAGCTACATATTCAGTTTGTGGGCGATGTGCTTGCGAGCTTAGACCTCTCACCGTCTAGTTTTCAGTGCTTAGTCCCTGTCCGACAGCCAAAAGAACATTATGCATTGCTGTTAGATTACTTTGAGGGAGATATAGAGACGACTACCCAACAGCTAGAGGATGCTCTAGAAAAATCGTTTCACTACAAACTGGCTCGCCAGCTAGGACAACTCGCCCCGGCAAAAATTATCGTTTGCTCGACAATTGCAGAACAGCTCGCTTCTGAGCGACTAAAAGCTGGCCAAAGATGGGGGGACATGAAACACACGAAGCTGAGCGATATTGCTTATGAATCGCTTAGCTTCGTGTGTGACGGTCAGCATTCATAGATTTCTAAAGACAATTGAGCTGTTATCGCAAGCGTATGGATGCATCCGTATGCTTGTGCGCCACTTATAGCTTCTGTCAAGTTAGTTAGGACATTAGTGATCTCTAGAACCCTTCCGCAACCACAGCTAACTCGACTAGCAAAGTAAGAATGCATCCTTACTTTGCTACAGCCCTCAGAAATCAACGGTTTCAGAGATTACTAATGTAGTGAGCTAAGTGGCCAACGCTATGGCCTCACAAGTTAGCCATAAGTCAGCCTTTCCTAGCCTTTAACGTAGCCTCTCAGACCGTGTAATAGAAACAAGCAAACGCGGAAAGCGAGCGTTCTGCGGTTACTCAGGTGTAACACAATTCAACGCTTTCTCTCACTAAACGCTTCGTATGAACCCTCCTGATCTTTCATCAGGACGATTGGATTGCGTCGTTTTTTGAGAGTGTTTTCAGCCCTCTAAACATTAAAGGAACTCTAAAAATGAACAACTTTCTAACGCTTCTGGTAAATGAAATCGTCGGCAGCTTGTTTAAGGACGCCCCTGAAATCGATGATCTCGGTGATATTTTTATTGGTAGTAACAGAGATGACAATCTCAAAGGTGGCGATAAAGACGACATCTTCCTGGCGAAAGGCGGTGACGATACTGTCAAAGGTGGCGGTGGCACCGATTTCGTTTTTGCCGGGAGTGGAAACGATCTTGTCATTGGTCAAACCGGCGATGATGTTGCCATTTTAGGGAGTGGTGATGACCGCTTTATCTGGAACAACGGCGATGGCAGTGACTCCATTGATGGGGGTAGAGGCTTTGACGTCACCCAAGTGAACGGTGCCAACGGTGCTGGCGATGAGTTTGACTTGCGTGAAGTTAAGGGTCAGGCCATTTTTAACCGACTCAATCTAGGGCCCTTCACGCTGACGAACGAAGAGATTGAGCAGTTTGAGATTAATGGCAAGGGCGGTGATGACTCACTGACGGTGGGTGAGCTTAGCGGCACTGATGTTGAAAAAGTGGTCTTCAAAGGCGGCAGCGGCAGTGACACATTAGACGCTAGAGAAAGCTCGACCACCATCGAAGCTATTGGCGGCACAGGCGACGATTTGCTGCTGGGTGGCTCTGCCGAAGATAAGTTTGTTGCAGGCGGCGGTGATGACACCGTTGTGGGTCAACGAGGAGATGATACTGCTTTGTTAGGCAGTGGTGATTACAGCTTATTCTGGAATAACGGCGATGGCAGTGACTTGATCAACGGTGGCGCTGGTTTTGATACCACTCAGGTAAACGGTGCCGACGAGGCTGGCGATGAGTTTGAATTGCGTCGATCTGGCGGGCGAACCCTTTTTAACCGTCTCAACCTGGGGCAGTTTACCCTAACCAACAGACAGATTGAACAGTTTGAGATCAATGGCCAAGGCGGTGATGACTCACTGACAGTGGGCAATCTCAGCCGCAAGGTTCAAAAAGTTGTCTTTTCGGGTGGCGACGGCAGTGACACACTAGACGCCAGAGAAAGTTCGACCACTATTGAAGCCTTTGGGGGTGACGGCGACGATTTGCTGCTGGGTGGCTCCGCCGAAGATACGTTTTTCGCGGGTGCTGGCGATGACATCGTGGTCGGTCAGCGGGGCGATGATACCGCCTACCTACAAGACGGCGATGACCGCTTCATTTGGAACAATGGTGATGGTAGCGACTTCATCAACGGTGGCAAAGGCTTTGATGTCACCCAAGTAAACGGTGCCGATGGTCCAGGCGATGAGTTTGATCTGCGCGCAGTTGACGGTCAGGCTATTTTTAATCGACTCAATCTGGGGCTATTTACCCTCACGAATGAAGAGATTGAACAGTTTGAGATTAATGGCCAGGGCGGTGATGACTCATTCACAGTAGGTGACCTGAGCGGCAGCGACGTCCAATCCGTTATTTTCTCGGGTGGCGAGGGCAATGATTTTCTGAATGGAAGTGGTACGGCTACACCCATTACTGCTGATGGGGGTGATGGTGACGACATTCTTATCGGCGGCACCGGTGACGATATTCTCAACGGTGGCAACGGTTCTGACTTGTTATTTGGCGGTGGCGGTAACGATCTTCTTATCGGCGGTGAAGGTGCAGATACCTTTAGACTCGCTGTCGATGACATCCTCACTGGCGATGGCATTGTTACCATTCAAGACTTCAATGTACAAGAGGATAGACTTCAACTGAGCTCGCTACCTCAGGCTAGGTTGGGTAGTGTGAGTGCCATGCGTGAGTCACTGACTTACAACAGTCGGAATGGCGCGATCTCTCTCGATGGCGTTCAGATTGCGACGCTGCAAAATCCGGTTGAGGGCTTTGATGTCAGCACCCATGTTGAATTTGTATAGGGTGTCAAGCACGCTCTGACACGCTCAAAAGTCAACAGCACAGGCCCTTGTCTTCTCTAACGGAGAATTCAAAAACAAACGCGCTGTTCTATAGCTAGGGAAGGTTGGCATATCGCTACGGCGAGACGATGCCAACCTTTCCTGGTGTCTTCTCTGTATAAACGGGAATTGTTGCTCGGCGGTCGACATCAAGTGCAGTGTGGTCGGAAATCATTGCTCAGCGGTCGACATCAAGTGCAGTGTGGTCGGCAATCATTGCAACGTGGTCGGTAAGGGCTGCGAGTCAATGGGCAACGATTTTTCAAAAGTCACATGGCGCAACCGTGGCTAAAGCTATCAGTCACGATGATCGCAACAACTTCACTGCAAGTTATCCCCAAGTCAGCTCTTCTTAGCCCTGAACGTAGCCTGCTGAGTTTTCTAATGAACTTAGTGTTTTTAACTCAGTTTTTTCAGGGATTTTTGGAGAACAAGCATCATGACAGCATTCAACGAAACTGCAGAAACGCTCGCTACGGGCCGCAGTCCACGAGCCTTACTGACAGGCGATATAAATGTTGATGGCATCACCGACTTGATCACGGTTAATTCTAATGGTGGTAATGTCTCGGTACTGCTAGGTAGCCGTACTGGCAACTTTTCGCCTGTGTCTAATTTTGCAGTTAGTGGTACTTTGCCACAATCAGGAGCCCTAGGTGACTTTAATGGCGACGGCAATCCTGACATCGTAGCCGGAAGCGCCATCGACAGCACCGTTTCAGTGCTATTGGGCAATGGCAACGGCGGATTTGGCCGAGAGCGGACTTTTTCAGCGGGACCTGGGCCGGCGGAACGGATTACACCAAGTAACAGCTTTGTTACACCTCTTATCTCCACTGGCCCCGTTGATGTCGCTGTGGGCGATATCAACAACGATGGCAATCTCGATATCGTGACAACAAACGCCAATAGCACTGTCTCAGCGCTGTTGGGTAATGGCCGTGGGGGCTTTGCGCGTCAGCGAGTCTCTGCGATAAACAGCAGAAGAAATGCACAAAATGACCTCGAACTTGGCGATTTTAACAAAGATGGGAACCTTGATATCGCGACAACAAACTCCGTGGATGACACGGTCTCAGTGCTATTGGGTAATGGTCGTGGAGAATTTTTACAGCAATCTACTTTTGCCGTAGGAGATCGCCCAACGTCGCTCGCCATCGATGACTTAAACGCAGATGGCAACCTCGACATCGTGACAGCTAACTCTATAGATGACAATGTCTCAGTGCTATTTGGCAATGATAATGGAGCGTTTTTACCAGGGCTTACCTTGCGTGTAGACAGATCCCCCGGGTCAGTTTCTATTGGTGACGTTGATGGCGATGGCAACGCCGACATCGTTACGAATAGTAATTTGGACAAGACTGCCTCAGTGCTGTTGGGCAATGGCCGTGGCGCGTTTGCCCCTCAATCTACCTTTGCTGTAGGCGATGCAGCCACTTTATCTGCCATCGGCGACTTCGATGGCGATGGCGATGTGGACCTAGCGACGGCTAACTTTCGTAGCAATACCGTGTCAGTATTTTTCAATCGTCTTCCTATTGAGGGAGGTAGCGGCAACGACACGCTGACTGGCGGCAATAATGATGACGAAATCAACGGCAGCTTCGGCAATGACCAGATCGATGGCCGCGGTGGCAATGACGAAATCGATGGCGGCAGTGACAATGACCGGATCGATGGAGGCAGAGGCAATGCCCAGCTCAATGGAGGCAACGGCCAAGATCCGCTAGAAGGCGGCAGAGGAAAAGAAAAACTCGAAGGCGAACA
>ERZ1740067.779-NODE-779-length-24217-cov-6.921944_pt1 | contig 24217 bp, 14 predicted proteins | sample MGYA00581736_ERZ1740067 | MGnify/ENA primary metagenome ERZ1740067 (study PRJEB43018, sample SAMN04849236) | marine metagenome | isolation source: floating plastic debris | place: Pacific Ocean | collected 2008-08-27 | study: EMG produced TPA metagenomics assembly... | reverse complement strand
CCCCCCCCCCCTCCCCCCGCCCCCCCGCCCCCCCCCCCCCCCCCCCCCCCCCCCCGTGGATGGCCGAGAGAGAATACGCTGTAGTGTCGCGCGGCTTCGGGAACGGATGTCTCGATCGCTGGCCGGGCGGGTTGATGGGAGACGGGTTCGCGCATGCTTCGATTTGTGGTGTTCGATCAGGACGGGCCGGCCTCGGACTTTGCGATCCGGCACGCCCACCTCTTTGGGACCGATGACGTCCCGATCCAGGGTGAGGTGCGTTTCGAGGGCGGGCTGATCGTCTGCGACAAGACCGCCAAGGAGGCGGCGGGGCTGAGCCTGCAGTTCGAGCCCGGTGCGATCACCGCAGACGACGCGACGGTCGAATTCGCACCTGGTTTGCTGACGCTTCGCACGTGCCTGTTGCCCTCGAGCGAGGAGCCGTACCTGCTCGCGCTCGAGCTCGCCCGGCATCGGATCATGCTCTTCCTCAACAAGCTCGAGGATTGGCAGCTGGTCGACCTGCCGACGGACCATCCCGTGCTGGTGCTCTTCGAGCGCGCGCGGGCGACGTTTACACGCGCGTTGGTTGCGCAGCGTGAGCCGAATGACGAGCATGGCAATCGGGGCGGGTACGCGTGGCACGCGGACCAACTTTCGCGCGCGAGCCTGACGCTCGCGATCGAGGCTTCGGAGCAGCTCGCGAAGCTGTATGCCGAGCGGATGGTTGAGCAGCGGGCGACGAACGCGATCTATCGCAAGGCGGTGGAGATCTACACGGCCGCGGCGAGCGAGGCGCCGCCGGCGGACGTGCCGATCATCGTGCCGTCGACGCCGGGCGTTGTGATGCCGGGTCGGCCGCAGGTCGGCGTGAGCGTTGGGCCGCAGCAGTTTGACGAGAATCTGCAGAGGGTGCTGTCGGGCTCGATGGACTTCATCACGATGCCGATGCGCTGGCGCGACATGGAGCCCAAGGAAGGCAGCTACTCGTTCGGCCCGACCGATCGTTGGATCGAGTGGGCGGTGCGGAAGGCGAAGCTGCCCGTGACGGCGGGGCCCGTGATCGATTTCCGGCGGTCGTGCATTCCCGAGTGGATCTACATCTGGGAGAACGACTACGAGACGCTGCGCGACGTGGTGTACGAGCACATGAAGCACATCGTCACGCGGTATCGGCGGACGGTGAAGCGGTGGACGGTCGCGTCGGGGTTGCACGTGAATACCAACTTCACGTTCAGCTTCGATCAGATGATGGACCTGACGCGCGTGTGCGTGCTGATGGTGCGGAAGCTGCACCCCTCGGCCCGCGTGCAGCTCGAGATCACCCAGCCCTGGGGCGAGTACTACTCGTACAACCGGCGGAGCCGGCCGCCGATGCTGTACGCGGAGATGGTGAGCCAGGCGGGCATAAGCGTTGATTCGTACGCCCTGCGTTTGCAGTGCGGCTCGCCCTCGGAGGGCCTGAGCACGCGCGATCTCGCGAGCGTGAGCGATTTGCTGGATCGGTACGCCCAGCGGCTCGAGAAGCCGATCAGCGTGACGTGCGTCGGCGCGCCGTCGAAGGCGTCGGCGGCGCAGGCCGATGCTCTTGAGCCGGGGTATTGGCGTTCGCCCTGGAGCGAGCCGCAGCAGGCGGACTGGGCGAAGGCGTTCCTCGAAATCTGTGCGGGCAAGCCGTACGTGCACGGCGTGTGCTGGCAGGACGTGATCGACCACGACCCGCCGGAGAGCTCGCCCGAGATGCCGTTCGGCGGCCTGCTCGGCGCGGACGGCATGCCCAAGCCCGTCGCGGGCGCGGTGGCGGGCCTGCGCAAGCAGATGCGTGAGATGGCGGCGAGCGCGAAGAGCGCGGTGTGAGCGCGGGCGATGCCGAGCGTGGTCGGCGCATCGGCGCGGGTGTGCTGGGTGTTGTCGCAGCCGCGGGCATCGGGCACGCGGTGCTGACGCGCGGGCCGGAGGCTGCGCCGGCGGCGATCGATCTGGCGGGTCAGGTTGAGCCTGCCGGGCATGAACATAAGGTGGGCGTGACAGCACCGGGTGCACCGGGTGCGCCGGCAGAGCGCGCGAGGGCGGCGGTTGGATCAGGGGCCGGATCGCTGATCGATATCAACACCGCCTCGGCTGCCGAGCTTGATCTGCTGCCGGGAATCGGGCCTGCGCTGGCGGGGCGGATTGTCGAGCACCGTGTGGCAAATGGGTCGTTTTCCAGTGGCGACGGGCTTGATGACGTGCACGGCAGCGGGCCGCGGACGATCGATCGGCTACGCGCGATGGTGACAATCTCGGATTGAGCGGGTCGAGGCGTCCGGCTAATGTTGTTTTGGTTTCGGTATCGAAGCGTGTGCTGAGGAGGAGTTGAGCCGTGCGATTGATCATGGGCGTGATGGGTCTGGGTTGCGTGTCGTTCGCGTGCGTGGCCGGAGTGCCGGGCTTCTTGCCGTTGGTGGTGGAGGGGGAGCCGGGGGCACTCGGGCAGGGCTTCGCCTTGAGTGCGGATGGGACGACGGCCGTTGGGGCGGTGTCTCAATCGGGCAATGCAACGGGGTTTCGCTGGACGATTGCGGATGGTGTTCAGTCCCTCGGCACATTCTCGGACGGCACGACATTGACGAGTGCTTCGGCCGTGAGTTCTGACGGCACGTTCATCGTCGGAACCACTTCAACGGATACTGGCTCGCTCGCATACCGCTGGACCGCGGGATCGGCGCAGAGCATTTTCGAGCTCTCGCCCGAAGTCGCGGCTAGTTACGGCGTTGACCACGAGTCGTTCGGGAGTGCTGTTTCGGACGATGGGGCTGTGGCCGGGAGTTTCCTCTTCAACCCGCCGAGTGTGCCATTTCCTGCCGTCCGGCCCGAGGCGTTTCGGTGGAACGGTGAGTTGGCCGTTCTCGGAGGTTTCATTGCGGTCCCCGCCGCAATCACAGCCGATGGTGCCACGGTAATCGCGAAGTCGGGCTCCGGCCGCATCGGGCCGACCGTTCGTTGGTCGCCGCCTGGGGAAATTGTCGAGATCGAGGATTCGCCGTTTCTGTTCGTGGCAACCGATGCATCAAGCGACGGGTCAGTGATCGTCGGAGGCTCGTTTTCGACCGCGTACCGTTGGACCGAGGCCGAGGGGTTCTCGCTGTTGCCCGGCGAGGCGGGGTCCGCGGACAACTTTTTCAACAGCGCGTCGGCTGTCAGCGCGGACGGCACGGTTGTGGTCGGAAGCGGCACGGGTGGGGCACTCATCTGGACCGAGCGTGAGGGCACCCGATCTGTTGCATCTATTCTCACCGGCACGCTGGGTGTTGACCTCCAAGGTTGGCAACTCACCGACGCGGTCGATGTCTCGGCTGACGGGCTGACGATTCTCGTCCGCGGTTTCGATGCGGAAGGCGCGTTTGGGACAGCGCTCGTGACGATCCCCGCTCCGGGCTCCGCCGCGGGTGTCGGGCTGATGGGCATCATCGCAACACGGCGTCGGCGCTGATCGGCACGGCCTTGGCTTCGCTAAGACCGTGGCACCCGGCTCTGTCGGCAAGACGCGGGTGTTCGCGTGTGTGCAGCCGTGGGATCGCGCGCTACCGTGTCGGCGTCAATGAGTCGATCGGTTCTGGGACACATGGCCGGGGATGCGGCGACGTGCGGGCTCGCGCGTGCGCTGTCGGCGGGTAGACGCTGCGTGGCGCTCGGTGTCGCGGGCAGCAGCGCCGCCTTCACGGCCGCGGCGATCAGGCAGGTCACCGGGCGATCGGTCGTGCTGGTCTCGGCGCACATCGACGATGCCGACGAGGCGAGCGATGAGCTCGAGGGCATCGATGTGCCGGTGGTCCGGCTGCCGGCGCTCGAGGTGCTGCCGGGCGAGACGTCGGTGAGCCTTGAGCTGTACGCAGCTCGGCTCGGCGCGGTGCGGGCGGTGGGGGACTTGGTTGGCGTGGGGGCCGGTGCGGGGGGTCGAGACAAGTCCGCGGTGCTGCTCTGCCCGGTGCAGGCGCTGATGCAGGGCGTGCCTGAGCCGGGGCGGGTCGCGGACTTGCTCCGGCGCGTGAAGCGCGGCGACACGCTCGATCCGTCCGACCTGGTTCGATGGCTCGATGGCGCGGGGTACACGCGCGTCGAGGCGGTCGAGGAGCCGGGCGACTTCGCGGTGCGGGGCGGGATCGTCGACGTCTTTGCGCCGGGGCCGGATGGGACTCTCCCAGTTCGGCTGGACTTCTTTGGCGACGAGGTCGACCGCATCGCCGAAATCGATCTCGACACGATGGGCAGCGACCGCACGCTCGAGGGTGTCGACCTCGTGCCCGCGACGCTCGACGCGATCTCTGCCGACAACGCGCGAGCGGGCTTGGTGAACTTCTTGGAGCTGTTGCCCGATGGCACGCTCGCGCTGCTCGTTGAGACGGGCGAGGTGGTCGAGCAGGCGCGCGGGTATTACGAGCGGGTGAGCGACGGGCGTGGGCTATATGGACCGCCGGCCGTGCTGAAGATGCTGGGCGAGCGTGCGCACGCGGTGTGCGAGTTGAATCAGTTTTCGAGCGCATCGTCGGCGGGCGACGAGCGGGTGGAGCTGCCGGTGGAGTTGCTGCCGGGCTTTGCGCGCGATGCCCAGGAAGCGGTGGGGGAGGTCGCGGCGCTGGCGGCGGGCGGGCGGCGGGTGGTCGTCGCGTGCTCGAACGATGGCGAGGCGGCGCGGCTGGGCGAGCTGCGCAAGGAGTTTGGCGGCGACGGCGCCGAGCGCGTCGAACGAGAGACGGCGTACGTGCATCGCGGGTTTGTGTACGGCGAGGGCGACGATGCGCTGGTTGTGGTGCCGTACCACGAGCTGTTGCATCGGTATGGGACTCGGCGCAAGTCGCGGAAGATGCGCGGAGCGCGGGCGTCGGACGCGTTTCTCGATGTGAAGGTTGGCGATTATGTGGTGCATGCGGAGCACGGCATCGCGAAGTTTGCCGGGCTGACGATGATGAAGCCCAAGAAGCTTGTGGGCGGGCAGTCGGGCGGCGAGGCCGAGGAGTATCTCACGCTCGAGTTCGCGGGGTCGAGCCGATTGCATGTGTCGGCGATGCAGATCGACCAGGTGCAGCGGTATATCGGTGGGTTTAGCGGTGCGCCGCCGCTCTCGACGGTGGGCGGCGTGAAGTGGAAGAAGCAGAAGGAGAAGGTCGCCGAGAGCGTGCGCGAGCTGGCGGCCGAGATGCTTCGGGTGCGCGCCGCGCGCGAGGCGCTGCCGGGCGTGCGGTACCCGGCGGACACGAAGTGGCAGACCGAGTTCGAGGCCGAGTTCCCGCATGAGGAGACCGAGGACCAGCTCGCGTCGCTCGCGGAGATCAAGCGGGATTTGCAGGGCGAGCGGCCCATGGATCGGCTGCTCTGCGGCGATGTTGGATTCGGCAAGACCGAGCTGGCGATCCGGGCGGCTTTCAAGACCGTTGAGTTCGGCAAGCAGGTCGCGGTGCTCGTGCCGACGACGGTGCTCGCCGAGCAGCACGAGCGGACGTTCGCCGAGCGGTTCCGCGATTACCCCTTCAAGGTCGAGTCGCTGAGCCGATTCAAGACGACCAAGGAGATCAACAACGTGCTCGCGGCCGTGCGCAAGGGCGCGGTCGATGTGATCGTCGGCACGCACCGGCTCTTGAGCAAGGACGTGCGGTTCAGCGATCTTGGTTTGGTGGTGGTCGACGAAGAGCAGCGCTTCGGCGTCGAGCACAAGGAGCGGCTGTTGCAGCTCCGCGCAACGGTCGACGTGCTGACGCTGAGCGCGACGCCGATTCCGCGGACGCTGCACATGGCGATGCTGGGGCTGCGGGACATCTCGAGCCTGACGACGCCGCCCTCGGATCGTCGGGCGATCGTGACGGAGGTGATGCCGTACTCCGAGAAGCGGATCGGACAGGCGATCGCGCGTGAGCTGGCGCGGGACGGGCAGGTCTTTTTCGTGCACAACCGCGTGCACAACATCAAGAGCGTTGCCGACGAGGTGCAGAAGATGGCGCCGGGTGCGCGGATCGCGATCGGGCATGGGCAGATGGGCGCGGGCGAGCTCGAAGACGTTATGTTGAGGTTCATGCGGCGGGAGATCGACGTGCTGGTGAGCACGACGATCATCGAGAGCGGCATCGACAACCCGCACGCGAACACGATGATCATCCGCGATGGACACCGCTTCGGATTGAGCGAGTTGCATCAGCTGCGCGGGCGCGTTGGTCGTGGCAAGCACCGTGCGTACTGCTACCTGCTGTTGCCCGAGAAGCCCTTGAGCGAGGTGGCGCGGAAGCGGCTCGGGGCGATCGAGGAGTACTCGATGCTCGGCGCGGGCTTCAAGATCGCGATGCGTGACCTGGAGATCCGCGGCGCGGGCAACTTGCTTGGGAGCGAGCAGAGCGGGCACATCGCCGCGGTTGGGTATGACATGTATTGCCGGTTGCTCGACGAGGCGGTGCACGATCTGCGGAACGAGCGGGTGACGCGGCCGAGCGCGACGCGGGTGCAGATCGGCGTGACGGGCGTGATCCCCAAGGCGTATGTGCCGAGCGACGCGCGGCGTCTGGAGGCGTATCGGCGGATCGCCGAGGCGGGGTCGGGCGCGGAGCTGGCGCGGGTGCGGGAGGATCTGAATACGGCCTATGGCGAGCCGCCGGCGGCCGTGGAGCGGCTGCTCGACCTCGCGGAGGTGCGGGTGGGGGCGTCGGCGATCGGCATCCGGACGAGCACGGTGCGTCGGCCCGATGTGGTCATGCGGTGCGATGGGCCGGGGCTGGTTGAGGCGGCGTTCAAGGGGGCGGCGGGCACGGTGACGGCGCTCGAGCCCAAGTCGCTGCGGAGCGATAAGCCCGCAGCCGGGCGGGGCGTGCCGAGTGCGGAGTCGCAGTGGGAGGTCTATTGGCGGCCACCGGAGAAGTACCTCGAGGGCGCGTCGTTGGTCGCGGTGCTGCGGAAGCGGCTGTCGGTTGGTGTCGAATCTGTGGCATAGCGGGCGGGGCGGCTGGACGCGGGGCGTCGGGGCTGCGATGATGCACGATGGTCCCTTTCCGACTCGCGTGTGTGCGGTGGGGATCGGCCCCGGCGGGACACGATCGCGATGACACGCTTCGGCGAATCAAATCAGGGTGGGTCGCAGGCGGGCGGCCGTGGTGCGACGCAACTCGAGCGGCGGATGCTGTCGCTCCAGCGCCGGCTGGTGCGTGAGGCGACGATGGCGACCGCCATGCTCGAGCGCTCGCTCGAGGCGCTGCTAAACCTTGATGAGGTTATCGAGCATGAGGTGCGGTCGCGGGACGATCGTGTTGATGCGGAAGAGGTCGCGATCGAGGTCGAGTGCTTCAGTATCCTGACGCTCGAGCATCCTTACGCGCGCGACTTTCGCATGATCGCGTTTGTGCTGAAGACGAATGCGGACGTGGAGCGCGTGGCCGACCACGCGTGCTCGATCGCAAAGCTCGCGAGCCGGATCGAGGGCCCGAGCGAGTGGCCGAGGGCAGTGCGCGAGCTCGCCCAGCGCGTGCCGGTGGCGTGCCACAAGCTGTTGCGTGCGGTGGTGGACCAGGACGTCGACGCGGCGCGGGAGCTTGTGCGAGCTGACAAGACGATCGATCGCCTGGACAAGCGGCTGTACGAAGAGGCGGTCGAGATGATGGGCAAGGAGCCGACCGAGCGGATGCACCGCAACGGGTTGTACCTGTACCGGGCGGGGCGAGAGCTCGAGCGCGTGGGCGACCTGGTCGCGAACATCGCCGAGGACATCGTGTTTCTCGCGACGGGCGAGATCATCCGGCACACGATCAAGAAGAACAAGCCGGGGCGCGAGGCGAGCTAGGCGTTTCCCGCGTGACGTTGCGGTCCAATCGCGTCGGCGTTGCATTGCTCAGGAAATCTTTGGTATCCTTGGTCGATGTTGACTCGATCTCAGCGCGTTGGATCTGGGGTGTGGTTGGCGCTCGCGGCGGTGGTGTGCGTTGCTACGCTGATTGGCACTGCGCGGGGTGGGCAATGTGTGCCCACCAACGCGGACCTGCACGCGTTTGCTATAGACCGGATGCCGGGCGTCGATGCGAGCATGGGCGTGCCCGCGTTGGTCGAGCGTTCGGTCGTCGAGCGCGAGCAGGCCTGCACGGACGAGCGTCGGATCGGGGTGTGGTCTGCGAAGTGGGGCGACTGGATCACGATCGCGCACGCGGCGGGCAAGGTCGGGCCCGAGCAGTGGGGGCGGCTTCTCGAGCACGACCACTGGGTTCGACTGCGTGTTGATGGTCCCGCGGCCGTCGGCGAGCGGGTGCCCTTGCACTTCGAGACGGGGACGTTCGGCGCTGCGCGGTCATCGCACTCGTTGCAGCACACGCTCCATCAAGTACGCGTCTCGTCGGGCCGCACTGAGGCGGGCGACTTCCGGCTGTTCAACACGCCGCAGCCGATGGCGGAGTTCGAGGTGAGGGGCGTTGCGTTGCGGCTGTATGAGGCCGACGGGCGGACGCTTGTGAATGAGTACGGCATGGGCTGGGCCATGTCCGGCGGCATCGGGCTCGTATACGGGGGTAGCAGCCAGATGGGCCCCTTCTGGCCTCGCGACTGGATTGTCGAGCCGGGGCGGTTCGTCGTCGAGTTGGGCTCTCGCTTCCGCCGCGCGGGGGGCTCGGATGTCTATGCGACGGGTGCGCCGGCCGGCGCGTTCGATTGTGCCGATCCGGTGGTGCACTCGTGGCAGGCGAGCGATCGGGTAGATGTCGAGATCGTTCCCGCGGCCGCAGTCCCGGCGCTCGACGACTTTGGCGTTGAGCCCGAAGAGATTGCGGCGAACCTCGAGATCGCGTCGGTCTGGGCCCGCGAGGGGCATCGACATGTTCGATTCCGTGTGCGTGTGGGTGATGTGCCCGTGCCGCTCGCGCTCCGCGGGCGACTCGTGCTCGATGACGGCCAGCGCGAGCCGATCCGGTTGGCTCCGCTGACGCACGTGCCGGGGCACAACGGCGGATCCCATGGAGACAACAAACCGCGCGAGCTGCTCGCGTGCTTGCCTGCCGATGATTGCGCGGGGGCACTGGCGTCGCTCGTCGCGGGCACGTGGTGGATCGAGCTGGTTGGCGATGAGCACGAGGCGCTGTGGGAGCCGACGATCGATGTCGCGTGGGAGGGTGAGTTGGTGCTTCCTGGCAGGCCAGTAAAGCTGCACCAAGCGCAGCACGGGCACCAGTAGCCCGCCCGTAAGGCAACGCGACGACCACGCGACGCAGTGGTCGGCGAGCGGCTGCCGGGATTCCGGCGTTTGAGAGAATCCTTGAAGGGAGTGCGCGGATGGTCTGGTTGTATGCCGGTATCGCGGGCGTTGTGCTCGGCATTGTCTTGCTGGTCGTGGGCGTGCGCGGCCGACGGCGCGGAAGCGAGCCTCGGTGTGCGGCATGCGGGTTCGATCTCAGCGGCGTGTGGAAGGGCGTCGACGGCACCGTCTGCCCGGAGTGCGGCGTCGAGCTGCACCACGGCACGCGACGGGCAGGCGGTGTGCGCACCGGGACGCGACGCGCCGTGCGGCCTGTGGTTGTGGTGGGGGTGTTGCTGCTGCTCGTGGGAGGTGGTGTGGGTGGTGTGCAGGGTTGGAGCCGGGCGACGCAGTTCGATTGGAACACGGTCAAGCCGGCTTGGATGTTGGTGCGGACGGTGGAATCAGGCGCCGATCAGTTGGCCGTGGACGCATCGCTTACGGAGCTACTCTCGCGAGCAGACTCCGACCGTCTTGACGCGTCAATGCGGCTGAAGCTTCAGGCAATGGTGTTGGACTATCACGAGGACTGGGCGAAGCCGTGGACGGAGCCCTGGGCTCAGTTGCTCGGTCACTATGTGATGTCGGGCGAGCTCAGCGACGCCGAGATGCAGCGGTTCATGGAGAATGCGGCTCGCGTGACTGCGCGGGTGCGGAAGCGAGCACTGCCGGGTGTGCGCGCACCGATTCAGTTGAGCATGGAGTATCGAACTCCCGTCGCGATGGCGGAACTCGCGTTTAGGTTCGAGAAGGGGTACGCCCGAGTCGTCGGCTACGAGCAACCGTTTGCGGAGTTCGGTTCGAGCCATGGGCCGCAAATGATCAATCTGTCGTACTTTGGGAACCGCCGCAGCGGGCAAACGTGGACGTTCACGGGATCGCATCTGCTCATGACAGGCACGCACGAGATCGAGTGGCTCTTCGCGGCTGGGTATCAGCTGGTCGTGCCGGGCACGTGGCAGCTCGACGACGGGCGGCGGACTCTGCCCACACCTGAGAGCGAGTGGACAGGCCCGCGTTTGGATGCTGTGCTTGGGTATAGCGATGGTCGACTCGAGCGTTTGATCGCCGGGCGTGCGACGTTGGAGGTCGCCGACGACGCGGTGGTGTGGATGGCAGATGAGAGTCCGCAGATTCACGAGGAGCTGAAGGCGATGGTGAGTGTTCGTGACTTGAAGGTCGAGGTGGCTGCGACGCGGGCCGACGTAACGGGCTCGATCAGTGTCGCGGGGCAGCCGTCGGTGCCCATCGCGTTCAAGGTTTGGCTGGAGGATGGAGATCGTCGGTGGCAGGCGGGCTCGCTGACCATGTCGGTGGCGGCAAACCGGTGGGGAAGTTCATTCGGGTTTGGAATGCGATCGTCGGCGTTTCGCAGCGAGGGCGGCGAGTGGGAGTGGTTCAGCGCCGGCGAGAACCCAGCGCTGCTCGATGTGACCGAGGTTGATGTCGTTCTTGAGCCCGACCTTGCGGTAGCCGCATCCGGTACCGTTGATATCGATGAAGTGTGGGCCGGGACGATCGTCATCAAGGACGTGCCGATTGTGCAGATCCGTTCTGACGATTGATCTGGCCCGCGCTCGATGTGATACCAGTCGGGGCTCGCCCGGCATCGACCGACGATGACCTTTGGTTGAGACGGTTTCGACTTCGGCGAACCGCTGGAGCAGCAAAAAAGAACAAGGCCCTATCCGGGGATAGGGCCTTGTGAGAAAACAATCGGGTTGCGTTGGCCTCGCATCGCTGCGGGGCTGTCCTCGTATTCGCTGTGGCGAGCCACAATGAATGGGATTTGAGGGCGAGAATGAGCTCAGTAGCCCGGCCGAGATCGCTCTCGGTGACGGGTCTAAGGAAATCCCTTAGAAAGGAGGTGATCCAGCCGCAGGTTCTCCTACGGCTACCTTGTTACGACTTCGTCCCAGTCACCAGCCTCGCCGTAGGCACCCCTGAAATGAGGCGACTTCGGGCGCTGCCAGCTTCCATGACGTGACGGGCGGTGTGTACAAGGCTCAGGAACGTATTCACCGGAGCGTAGCTGATCTCCGATTACTAGCGATTCCGGCTTCATGCAGGCGAGTTGCAGCCTGCAATCCGAACTGGGGCACGGTTTTTGCGATTTGCTCCACCTCGCGGTCTTGCGTCGCATTGTCCGTACCATTGTAGCACGTTTGCATCCCTGGGCGTAAGGGCCATGAGGACTTGACGTCATCCCCACCTTCCTCCGGTTTGACACCGGCAGTCTCGCTAGAGTCCTCGCCATAACGCGTTAGTAACTAGCGATAGGGGTTGCGCTCGTTAAGGGACTTAACCCGACACTTCACAGCACGAGCTGACGACAGCCATGCAGCACCTGTGCACGTTCCACTCAAAGAGTGTGGCCTAAGTTTCCAAAGGTTAATCCGTGCATGTCAAACCCAGGTAAGGTTCTTCGCGTTGCCTCGAATTAAGCAACATGCTCCACCGCTTGTGTGAGCCCCCGTCAATTCCTTTGAGTTTTAGCCTTGCGACCGTACTCCCCAGGCGGCGTACTTATCACTTTCGCTTCGGCCGGAAGGGCATGAGAACCTCTCCGACCTAGTACGCATCGTTTACGGCGTGGACTACCAGGGTATCTAATCCTGTTTGATCCCCACGCTTTCGTGCCTCAGCGTCAACATTGGCCCAGGTGACCGACTTCTCCACAGGCGTTCCTGTCGATATCTACGCATTTCACCGCTCCACCGACAGTTCCGTCACCCTCTACCAAGTTCAAGACATGTGGTTCACCCTGCTGTTCCCCGGTTGAGCCGAGGGATTTCACAGAATGCCTTCACATCCGCCTACGCACGCTTTAAGCCCAGTGATTCCGTCTAACGCTTGGGCCACTCGTATTACCGCGGCTGCTGGCACGAGTTTAGCCGGCCCTTCCTCTGGTCCCGATCAGTGTTTCTAGGACCTGACAGTGGTTTACACGCCGAAGGCGCTTGATCCCACACGCGGCATTGCTCCGTCACGCTTTCGCGCATTGCGGAAGATTCGTCGCTGCAGCCTCCCGTAGGAGTCCGGACAGTGTCTCAGTTCCGATGCGGCGGGTCATGCTCTCACACCCGCTACCCGTCTTCGGCTTGGTGAGCCTTTACCTCACCAACTACCTGATAGGACGATCGCTGATCCCAAGGCGGCAAGCCTTTTCTCCGTAGAGGACATGGGGTATTACCGCCAGTTTCCCGACGCTATCCCCCACCTTGGGGTACATTCGATCGCATTACTCGCCCTTTCGCCACTTTCACCCCGAAGGGTTTTCGTTCGACTTGCATGCTTTAACCATGCCGCCAGCGTTCAGACTGAGCCAGGATCAAACTCTTCACTTGAATTCCAGTGTTCCAGAAGCCCGAAGGCTCCCGGTGATCTTCGTTGAAGGTCTGACTGGCACGCGTGTGGATTTCGTCTTGAAGGCAAAGCCTTCTCAACATCCCTCCACCGCGCCGGTCTGTGCTGAACTCTTTCAATTTGCTTGTCCCTACCCAGCGGTGGGCCGGAATAGGGACGGGCTCATTGTTACACGAGAGTTCAAGCGGGCGAGGTTTAGTCGCCCACCCATTGGTCCCAACCATCTGGCTCCGGGTCGGAGCCCCGCATGTACGCGGTGATGGAGGGCACATTCTCGTGCAACCCGATTGTTCACTTGTCAAAGAGTTGAGGCGTGCCGAGGCGTCTCGCCAAGGCCTGCCATGCCGCTGAGCGGCGAGGGAGAGAGTAGACCTCGCCCAAAGAGAGTCAAGAAAGCAGGCTCGACAAGCATCAGATTTTCACGTTTCGTGAAGCCGATACCCCTGTGAAACGTGGTTCTCCGTGCATAAGCCGTGGATGACTGCGCGGTGGCTGTCGGCAAATCCCGGTCAGAACGCCGCTTTCGAGCCCTTCAAGGCTATTCAGTGCTGTGGGCTGTTTCTGCGCGGGGTATGGCCGGACTCGCGAGTCGGTGCGGTGCCAGCAGTGGGGCGTGGGCCGAATTCGGAGTCGGCCCGGTCTCCCTGGAGCCTGCGGTCACTCGTTGGCGTGACGGCCACGGCCGCGATCCAGAGGGCCGCGGGCGCGTGCTGGGTGCCTTTGAACCAGCCCGGGTGGGCCTTGAGCACCCGGCTGGCAGCGGTCATGGTCGCGCCGGTCGTCCGGACGTCATCTAATAGAATGACCATCTCAACGGGCCCTCGCTGCGGGTACGGCAGGCGTTCTGCAACCCCGAGCCTGAGCGGCAGCGTGCGGGTGAGGCGGATGGAGCCCGCAACGTTTGCCCGGCGTGCAGAGCGTGGGAGGTCGGCATTGGGCGGCCTGAGGGCTTTGCGCAGGGGTCTCGAGATCGGAATGCCAGTCGCTCTCCGCACGCCTCGGGCGATCGCGAGTGGGTGGTCGATGCCTCGATTCAGCCTGCGGGCGGTCGCGGTGGGCATGGGCACGAGGCGGGCCCGGGTCGGATCAATGCCCAGACGGTCGAGCTCGGGGGCGATGCGCCGGCCGAGGTGGATGCCCAGGTCGCTCGCGAGGCGTCGCCACGTCGTGAACTTGACCTGTTGGACAGCCTCGGCGAGGTCCGCGTCGTATTCGCCGAGGCGGAAGGCACGTTGCCAGGGCAGCCGGCGGTTTCGGCACGCGGGGCAACCGTCGCCGTCAGCCTCAGACGGCCCGACGGTTGTGGCGCACCGTGCGCACGCGGCGGACGCCGGCTCGGGCTGCCAGTCGGCGGGCGGCCAGGTCGTGGCGGTCGGGGCCAGGAAGGCGGCTTCGAGATCGAGCAGCGCCTGGCGGAGCGGGCCGAGAGTCGCTTGTGTGGGTTGCGGGGTCGGCGGTGCGGCTTGTGCAGGCTGTGCATGCTGGTCCTGCTCGCCCGGTGCAGCCGGCGCGTCGGCGTCGGGCGGCGGGTCGGGACGCGGGTTGGGGGGCCAGCGGAAAGAGCCGGTTGGTGTGTCCACGCGGCCGAGGCTATCGCCGCGCAGGACCTGTGTGCGGCGTGAAGCCGGGCGGGGTTTCCTGCCACTCGAAGCCGCGGGCTGCCATCTGCCGGCCGAGCTCGTACAGCTCGGTCATGTACGCGGTGTCGAACAGCTCGCTCGGCGTGCGATCGACGTCTTCGGGGATGTCGGCGAGTCGGAACGCGAAGCCGTCGCGTGCGGCGCCGAGGAAGACGCGGTACATGTCGCCGTGGCTCTGCGTGCTGATGAGTGACGAGATGGATCGGCGTGTGATGTCGAGTGCCCGTCGGTTCACAACCTTCTGCGGCGGGTCGAGCTGGGCGTTGCGGATCACATAGATCGCGCGGTCGGGAGAGACGCCCGCCTCTTTGAGCGTTGCGCCGAGATCGAAATCGAGCGGGTAGGCGAAGAGCTGCGTGCTTACGCCGCCGTCGACGTGGAGCTCGTCGTACGTCGCGCCGGCTGCGGTCACGTCGAAGACGACGGGCGGGAACGCACCGGGAATAGAGGCCGAGGCGAGCAGCACGCGGCGGATGATCTCGCCTCGCTCCGGGTGCTCGGAGGCGGCGATGTCGCCGATGCTCCAATAGACGATCCGCATGAGGTCGAGGTTGGTCGTGCCCACGAGCAGTCTGCGGCCCTTGCGATGCTCCTGGGCGATGTGTTCGATGACGTCGTCGTTGACGTGGCGTTCGAGGAGTTGCTCGAGCGGCGCGGTGCTGGCGAACGCCTCGCCGAAGATCGCGTGGAAGAGCGCATCGACGATGCCGCCGTCGTCGAGCACGTCGGCGGTGGAGATGCCCGTGTAGACCTCGCGGAGCACGTGGTCGTAGTCGGGCCCGAGGAAGGCGAAGGGGGCGGTGAGCGCGCCGGTGCTGATGCCCGTGACGAGTTGGAAGTCGGGCCGATCGCCGCGCGCGGTCCAGCCGACGAGCAGGCCCGCGCCGAAAGCGCCGTTCGGGCCGCCGCCCGAGATCGCGAGGAATCGCACGGGGCGGGCGCCGTTCCAAGCAGCAGGATGCTCGGCGAGCCAGTCGCGCCAGCCCCGCTCGGTCTCGGGCCCGCTCGCGGCGTGCTCGACGTTGCGAACGCCCGGCAGCCCCGGCACGTGCGCCTCGAGCACGAGGTCCGCCGGCACCGCATTCCGCGGCGGGGCCGAGCACGCGCCGAGCGTGAGCACGCTCGCGACGAGTGCCGGGGCGAGCAGAAGCATTGTGGTGCGGGGCATACGCGTGCTCCCGGTTGGGGTGCGGGTGATCCTGGGTTGGCGTCAGGGTATCCGGGGGCGATCTTCGCGCGAATTCGGGCGAGCGTGCCCGCGACATCGGCCGATGATGTGGGCATGGCAATGCGAGTGATCTTCGGCGTGTTTGGTCTTTCGGTGGCGACGGTCGCGAGCGCGGGGTTCGAGCCGTACTTGGGTTGGGCGACGGTGGGCGATCCGGGCAATCGCACGCCCACGATCCAGGAGGCTCCGCGCTTCTTCCCGCCCTTCCGGCAGCCCGGTTTCGATGTCGGCTCGGTCGACCACGAGTTCCACATCTCCAAGGCTGAGATCGTCATCGACCAGTACATGGACTTCCTCGACATCTACCAGCGTTACCACTACGACGGCCCCGGCGGCGCGGGCCTCACCGGCTCTTTCATATTCGATGTCGGCGTCAACCCCGACGGCACACGCAACTACGACGTCGGCGACGTGCGTCGGCAGGTCCCCATCCAGATCGCGTTCCCCGTCGCCCAGGCCTACTGCAATTGGCTGCACAATGACCGCGGCACCGCCCTCGAGGACTTCACCACCGGCGCGTACGACCTACGCGACTTCTTCGCGAGCGACAACGACGCGAGCCTCGTGCCCGTCACGCGTGAGCCGGATGCGAGGTACTGGGTGCCCTCGTTCGACGAGCTGACCAAGGCGTCGTTCTGGGATCCCGAGAAGAACGACGGCGAGGGCGGCTACTGGCGCTACGGCATCTCGTCGGACACAGCTCCGATCTACGACCTGCCCGAGGACGGCGGGCAGTCATCGGCCGCGACCGACGCGATCCTGCCGGTCGGCTCGTATCCAGACGCGACCAGCCCGTGGGGGTTGTTCGACGTGTCGGGAACGTATCCGGAGTGGTCTTCGGGTGTCGTTCTTGATACGGAGATCGTCTTCCAGAGCGGCTCCGACTTCCGTGAATCGGAACGTGTTGCTAGGCGAGTCGATGCCCTCGGTGAGTTTCGCTCAGGCGGGTTCCTCTTCTCCGGCAACGCGTTCCGCATTGCCACGAACATCCCTGCGCCGGGCACGTTGCTTGGCGTTGCGTGTCTTGGCGTGCTCGCGGGCACCCGCCGCCGCCGGTGAATAGGCTGGTCGCATGAATCCCGATGAGATCCCGCTGTCCTCTCCCGACATCACGCACGCCGAGATCGATGCGGTCACGCAGGTGCTGCGGTCCGGTCGGCTTGCCCTTGGGCCCATGGCCGAGCGGTTCGAGCACGCGTGCGCGTCGGTCGCGGGCACGGAGCACGGCGTCGCGGTGAACTCTGGCACCTCGGGCCTGACGATCGCGCTCGAGGCGCTCGGCGTCGGGCCGGGCGATGAGGTCATCACCACGCCCTTCTCGTTTATCGCGTCGGCCAACTGCATCGTGCATCGCGGGGCGACGCCCGTTTTTGTGGACATCGAGCCTTCGAGCCTGAACATGGACCCGAAGAAGATCGAGGCCGCGATCACGCCGAAAACCAAGGCGATTCTCGCGGTCGAGACCTTCGGCAACCCGGCGCATATGGACGCATATGCCCGCATCGCGTCGAAGCACGAGATCCCGCTGGTCGAGGATTGCTGCGAGGCGCTGGGCGCCTCGCTCAAGGGCAGGCCCTGCGGCTCGTTCGGCCGCGTGGGCGTCTTCGGCTTCTACCCCAACAAGCAGATCACGACGGGCGAGGGCGGCATGATCGTCACCGACGACTCGCGCCTGGCCGACACGTGCCGATCGCTGCGGAACCAGGGGCGATCCGTGCCGCGGGCGACGGATGACACGTCGAGCAAGGTGACCGGGTCTTGGCTGACGCACGAGTCCTTTGGGTACAACTTCCGCATGTCGGAGGTGTCGGCGGCGCTGGGCCTGGCGCAGATCCGTCGGCTCAACGAGATCATCGAGAAGCGCCAGCGCGTGGCGAACGCGTATATCAACCGCCTCTTTGATTCGGGCCGGGTCGTGCTGCCCACGGTGCTGGGCGACGCGTCGCTGTCGTGGTTTGTGTTCGTGGTTCGGCTCGAGACGGGGTACACGCGGGAGGAGCGCGACGAGATCATCGCGGGGATGCGTCGGCACGACATCGGGGCGGGGGACTACTTCCCGTGCATCCACCTCCAGCCGCCGTACCGGGCGCGGTTCGGGCACGGCGAGGGCGACTTCCCGATCGCCGAGTCGGTCGCGGCCCGGACGATCGCGCTGCCCTTCCACAATCATCTGAGCGACCGCGAGGTCGATCTGGTCTGCCAGACCTTGGACCTGATGATCACGCGGCAGAACCTGAGCCGGCCGTAGGGGTCGTGTTTGGGTGCCCTGGATTTGGCGGCCGGCGTCGTCGGAAGCGACCGCCGCTTTCCTCTGCGGCGATCGGGGCCTAATGTCCCCCTCGGCCCCTTTCGGAGACCCAGCGATGCCCAAGCAGTGCCACTTCACCGGCAAGAAGACGACATTCGGCAAGAAGCGTGCCTACGGCGGCGCGAAGATCTCCAAGGGCGGTTTCGGCCTCAAGACCACCGGCATCACCCGCCGGACCTTCAAGCCCAACCTCCAGACTGTGCTCGCGGTCGTCGAGGAGAACGGCAAGAAGCGCGAGAAGCGGATCACCGTCTCGGCCCGCGCGATCAAGACCGGTCTGGTCGTCAAGCCGCTGAAGCGCAAGTACGGCTACACCCGCCTGCAGAAGGCCGGCGAGGACAGCTAAGTCCGGCCGATGCAAACACCCGCACGATCTTTCAGCCGCCCCGCGATTTGCGGGGCGGTTTGTTTTTGGCTGGGTCACTATGATCGAACAACTGCGTCTCGCGACGGGCACCCGTTGTGTTTCAGTGGGTGTCGAAAGGAAGCGTCATGCTGTGCCAGCACTGCCAAGAGCGCGAGGCGACGATCCATGAGGTCGTCATCAAGAACGGCGTCAAGGACGAGCGGCACCTGTGCGAGCCGTGTGCGGCTGAGCTGAACCTCGACCCCTCGCCCCAGGCGTCGGTCCAGCAGGTCATCGGGCAGTTTCTCTCGGGCAGCTCGGCGGGCGGGGCTGGCGGCGCGGGGGCGACGCCCGCGCAGGCGCTGGCGTGCCCGGACTGTGGGCGGACGTTCTTGAAGTTCAAGCAGACGGGCCTGCTCGGGTGCGCGACGTGCTACAAGGCGTTCGAGCGGCCGATCTCGCCCATGCTCGAGCGGGCCCACGAGGGCGGCGGGCACCACGTCGGCAAGATTCCCCGGCGAGCGCTGGCAGCAAGCCGACTCGCGAAGGGGCAGACGATCGAAGAGCTGCTCGGCGATGCCGAGGAACGCGCGAGCCGACTCGCGCAGCTTCGCAAGCAGCTCGCCGACGCGGTCCGCAATGAGGAGTACGAGCGCGCGGCCCAGCTGCGCGATCTGATCGAGAAGACGACCGTGCTGCTCAGCAGCGATGAGATCGACACGGCCGAGCCGAGCAAGGGCGACCCGTCCGACCAATGAAGTTTCCATGACGACCACACCCGAGAGCGATAACCCGAACGAGCCGCATGGCCGGTCTTCTGACCAGACGCCGCCGCCCTTCGAGGCGGGCGCGGAATGGCTGACCGGGCGCGGGCGCGATGCGGATGTGGTTATGTCGTCGCGCGTGCGTTTGGCACGCAACTTGGTCGGCTTTCCCTTTGCGCCGACCGCGACCGACGACGACCGTCGGCACCTGCTCGGCGCAGCCCGGCCGCACGTGTCGGCGGCGAACGACGACGGCAAGGCAGCGCTGACCTGGGTCGATGTCCACGAGATGCCCGCGATCGATCGCGAGCTGCTCGTTGAGCGGCACCTGATCAGTCGGCAGCACGCCAGGGGCAAGCTGTCCTCGGGCGTGGGCGGCGTCGACACGCCACGCGCACTCGCGGTGAGCCTGCCCGATGAGAAACTCGCGATCATGGTCAACGAGGAAGACCACCTGCGGATCCAGCGGATCCACGCCGGGCTGGACCTGTCCGCCGCGCTCGCGGCGGTCGACGCGGCTGACGATCGCATCGAGGCATCGCTCGATTACGCCTTCAACCCGCGATTCGGCTACCTCACGTGTTGCCCGACGAACGTTGGCACCGGCGCGCGTTTCAGCGTCATGCTGCACCTGCCCGCGCTGCGTCTTACGGGCGAGATCGAGAAGGTCAAGCGCGCGGCCGAGGGCATGAGCCTCGCGGTGCGCGGGTTCTACGGCGAGGGCTCGGACGCCTCGGGCGATTTCTACCAGCTCTCGAACCAGACGACTTTGGGCAAGAGCGAGCGGGTGCTGCTCGCCGAGCTCGAGGCCGACATCGTGCCGAAGGTCATCGACTACGAGCGCATGGCGCGGCGGAAGCTGCTGAGCCGAAAGACGCCGATTTTGCAAGACCAGGTCCACCGCGCGATGGGCGTGCTCGCCCACGCCCGGCTGCTGAGCACCGAGGAGTCGATGAAGCTCTTGAGCCTGCTGCGCCTCGGCGTGGTGAGCGAGCTGATCGACAGCACCGACCTGCTCACGGTGCATCACCTGATGCTGCTCACCCAGCCCGCGCACCTGCAGCGTGCGGTGGGAGAGGAGCTCGACCAGGACCAACGCCGAAGCGCGCGGGCGGACCTGATCCGCGCGAAGCTGGGCTAGGCCGATATCGCGTCGGCGGTCGCATTCGGTCTATGGAATTCGCCTCGGCTTGGTTACGCTTCGTGCCATGAAGTACTTGGCGTGTGTTGGTGTGGCCGTGCTGTGGGGAAGCTGCGCGTTCGGGCAGGTCGCGTGCCCGCTCGGCTGGCAGCCGGGCGGGAGCGTGCAGGGTGTCGCGGGCGACGTGTTCTGCGGGACGCTGCACGACTTCGATGGTGATGGACCGATGCCGCCCCAGCCGGTGTTCGGCGGCGATTTCTCTGGTGCGGGCGCGACCGACGCGTTGAACATTGCCCGGTGGGACGGAGAGCGTTGGCACGAGATCGGCGGCGGGCTCGAGATGGAAGTCCGCGCGGTCGTGTCGCACGATGACGGCACCGGACCGACTTTGTTCGCGGCGGGACGCCGTATCGATGGGGTCTTCCCGGGGCCGGCCACCAGCGTGTCCGAGATCCGATGGTGGGATGGTTCTGAATGGCTGTTGCTGACCGACGAGGTGGTGGGCGAGGACGACGCGGTCGGGCAGTTCGCAGCGCTTGCGTCGGGCGACCTTGGAAATGGTCCGGTCCTCGTCGTTGGCGGTCAGTTCGCCTTGATCGACGGCGTTGAGGCGAAGAGCGTGGCGGTGTGGGATGGTGCAACGTGGTCGCCATTGGGCGATGGGTTGGTCGAGAGTGGCGGCACGCCCGCTCGCCTCGGGTTCGTCGCGGTGCTGGGGTTCTTTGATCTTGGCTCAGGCGCTTCGCTCTACGCCGGTGGCACGTTCGCCACGGGCTTCGGGATGCCACGGGTCGGCGTAGCCCGGTGGGATGACGAGGCGTGGGAACCGTTGGTCGGTCTGACGACACTGTTTGACGCGGTCCGCGACCTCGCGGTGTTTGATGATGGGAATGCCGCCGCCCTCTACGCGGTGGGGAACAACTTCTTTGTCGAGGGGGCGTCGGGGTTTCAGTCTGCGGCGCGCTGGGACGGCGAAGGCTGGACGGGCCTCGACATCGAGTCGTCGTTCGGCGGCCTCTGGAGTGTCGTGGTCGGCGATGTCGGCCGCGGCCGCGAACTGTTGGTGTCAGGCTTGCGGAGTGAAAGCCCCGCGTCGGGTGATCTCGCCCGGCTTGTTGGAACCTCTTTCGAGTACGTGGGGCTCGGGGTCGCCGGCCACACGAGAATCCTCGTCGCCGGCGCGAGCCAAGACATCGTGTATGCGGGTGGTCAGGTTGCGCCGGTGGAGGTTGTTGACATCTCCGCGCGGCAGGCAGGTTTCAATGGCGTCGTCGGAGTGAGCCAGGGGGCTCTCGTGGAACTCGGGCCCGGTGAGGGGTTCGACGCGTTCATCGCCGACTTGCTTGTGCCCGTAACTCGCCCAAGGCAGATGTTCGCCACGGGGCTCTTTTGCCGGACGCCCGATGGCCCGGCCCGCGGCGTCGCGGTGTGGGACGGGTTTATCTGGCGACCGCTCGGCGGGGGTGTTGATGCCGGCATGGGCCGTGTGCTGCACGAGCACGATTTCGGCGACGGCCCCGAGTTGGTGCTCGGGGGTGGCTTTGCGGCGGTCGACAACGTTCCCGGCACACGGGGCGTGGCACGCTGGACCGGATCGGAATGGCGAGCGCTTGCCGATGGCATAGATGGCGATATTCGAGCGATCGCTTCGGGGCGTTTGGCGGGCAAAGACGTGCTTGTCATCGGGGGGCGGTTTGATAGCGAGGGTGCGCAGGCCGACTTCGGGCACATCGCGATGTGGGACGATGGCGAGTGGGTCCCGGTTGGGGGCGGGGTTGATGGGTTCGTCGATGACATTGAGATTTTCGATGACGGGTCTGGGCCAGCCATGTACGTCGCGGCATTGGCCGAGCCCGATCTCGGCGGCCCCCGTGGCCCAGTCGTCCGGTGGGACGGCACGCGCTGGCAGCAGGTCGGCGCGGATCCCGGCGTGCGTGCGCCCGACTTGTTTGTCTTCGAGGGACCTCAAGGCCGAGCGATGCACGCCCGTGCCAGCGCGTTTGAGCCGGCGGTCCGGTGGGATGGATCGACATGGCAGGAAACGCCGTTCATTGGTGCGGCCTTCTTCCCCACGCGGTTGGATGGCGAGCCGGTGTTGATCACGATCGGGGGCCTGGCGACGATTGTGGTGTGGAATTCAGCCGGCGAGGCGACGCTCCCAGAGAATGGGGTCTGGGCGACCCCGACCCGCGGCGCTTTCACGGCGGAGATCTACTCGACGCCAGCGGGCCCAGCCGTCTTCGCGGGCGGCGGGTTCATGCGGGCTGGTGTTGTGACGCCAGCCAATCCGGTGCCGTTCGGTCGGGGGGCAGTCGACTTCAGCGTCCGCCCCGGCGTCCGCTCGCCCTACCTCGCCCGCCACGGGGTGCCCGCCGAGTGCTTGCCGTGCTCGCGGGCGGACACGACCTCAACGGCTGGCCCCGCCGGCATCCCGGATGGCGTGACCGACCTGGCTGACTTCACGTACTACCTCGACCTGTGGATCGCCGGCGCATCGCGTGCCGACATCACGGCAACAGGACAGACCGACGCGCTGCACGACGGCGTTGTTGACCTTTCGGACTTCTGCGACTTCCTCAACGCGTGGTCGCGCGGTTGCCCGTAAGTGGGTGACAGCGCGAGCAGTTCAGCCCGTGTGCGCCCGCTGCACGGCTGCGCGGAGGCGTTCGGCGAGCTCCGCGAGGGTGATGCCGTCGAACTCGCTGTCGATGTCGATGCGGTGGTTCTCGTCGAGCTGCTTCATCGTGCGGTTGTACGCGGTGATGACCGTCGAGTGGTTGGGCCGGCCCAGGGCTCGGGCGATCTCCGGATAGGAGCGGGTCGTCATCGTGCGGGCGAGGTACGTCGACATCGCGCGGGCGAGCACGACGCGCTTGTGCCGACCCTTGCCGAGCAGCTCGGCCATGTCGACGCGGAGGTACTGGCAGACCTCGGCTGCGATCGTCTCAACAGCAATCGGCCGGCGCGGCACGCGCGTCGACGGCGCCTCTGCCAACCCCAACGCCCGGCGGACCAGGTCGGCCCCGATGTGCCCGTCGGCGTGGGCGAGGTCGGGCAGCAGCTGGGCGACGGCGCGGACCTGCGCGAGCATGCCCTCGATGTCGCGGACCGAGCCGCCCGCGGCGCCGGAGCGACCGGCGGGGAAGCGGGCGACACGCTCGGCGATGACCACGGCCGCGTCCTGGTCGAGGTGCATCGCTTGGCGGGCGGCGATCGAAAGGACCAGTTGCACACGCAGCGGCTCGTCGGGCGGATCGATCCGCACGACCATGCCCGCGAGGAATCGGCTCGAGAGCGCCTCGGCGAGGTTCTGGATGTCGCGCGGGTGCCCGTCGGAAGCAAGCGCGATGCGAGCGCCGGCCATGCCGATCGAGTCGATCGTGTGCAGCAGCTCGGACTGGGTCTGCTTCTTGCCCGCGATGAAGTGGATGTCGTCGATGCAGAGCACGTCCAAGGCGCGGTAGGTGGCGCGGAAGGCGTCGAGCGTGTTGTTGCGGAGGGCGGCGACGAAGCCGTTGGTGAACGACTCGGCCGTGGTGTAGCGGACCTTGACGCCTGGGCGGCGTGCCTCGGCGGCGATCGCCTGGAGCAGGTGCGTCTTGCCCAGGCCCCACGACGCGTGGATGAACAGGGGGCTCAGGGCCGCGGTGTCGGTGTCGGTCGCCAGAGCGCGGGCGGCCGAGTAGGCGAGCTTGTTGGCTTCGCCGACGACGAAGTCGTTGAAGCGGAACCGGCGGGAGGCGTCGCGGGGCTTCTTGGGTTTGGCTGTGGTTGCTGCTGTTGATGTGGCTGTGTCTTGCCCGTTGGTGGACGCTGCCGCGGGCGTGCGGGTGCTATCCACGCGGAAGCGCAGGTCGACCTGGCCCGTGGTCTCGGCCGAGACTGCCCGGCGGAGGGAGTCGCCGAACTTTCGGCTGAGCATGTCGGCGATGAAGTGGGTGGGGACGGCCACGTCGAGGCGCGAGCCGGTGAGGGTGATGTTGGCCGAGCCATCGAAGTAGCGGGCGACGCGGTCGGCGCCGAGCTCTTCGGCGAGGCGGGCGCGGATGCGAGCGAGGCATGTGGCGGTGTCGGCGGTTGCTGCATCGGTGGCGGTCGCGGTCGATGCGGTCGGTGCGGCACTGGGCACGGCGGCGGGTGTTGGCCGGGGAGCCGACTCGCGGGCCGGGGCGGGGGCGATGCGGGTGGCGCGGGCTGCTCGGCCGGCCGGGGCGGC
>ERZ1740067.778-NODE-778-length-24226-cov-7.916594_pt1 | contig 24226 bp, 22 predicted proteins | sample MGYA00581736_ERZ1740067 | MGnify/ENA primary metagenome ERZ1740067 (study PRJEB43018, sample SAMN04849236) | marine metagenome | isolation source: floating plastic debris | place: Pacific Ocean | collected 2008-08-27 | study: EMG produced TPA metagenomics assembly... | reverse complement strand
GGCTATGCCGCTTATGATTTCCAAGGTGTGTTTCAAGCTCTCTTCAACTTTGCAACGGTGGAGCTATCGGCGTTTTACTTCGATATTCGCAAGGATGTGCTCTATTGCGATGGCGATACGCTGCGCCGACGTTCTGCGCGCACTGTGCTGGATATCCTGTTCCACAGGTTGACAACATGGCTTGCGCCGGTGTTGGTCTTCACCATGGAAGAGGTGTGGCTCTCTCGCTTTCCGGGCGATGAGAGTTCTGTTCATCTGGTGGACTTTCCCGAAACCCCATCCTCTTGGCGCGATGAGGCGCTGGCTAAGAAATGGGCCAAGGTGCGGCGCGCGCGGCGTGTCGTGACGGCGGCTCTTGAGGTGCAGCGGGTTGAAAAGGTGATCGGCGCGTCACTCGAAGCGGCGCCCATCGTGCATGTCAGCGACACGGGGCTTTTGGATATCTTGGAGTCTGTAGATTTCGAAGATATCTGCATCACGTCTGGCATCACTTTGACAGCGGAAACCGCACCTGAAGGTGCATTCACCATGCCGGAGATCGGGGGTGTTGCGGTGGTCTTTGAAAAGGCCAGCGGTGAAAAGTGTCTGCGCTGTTGGAAGATTGCCCCTGATGTGGGTCAACACAGTTTTCCGGGCGTATGTCTGCGCTGTAATGAGGCTTTGAAAGAAAGTGCGGTGGGGTGAAACCCCACCCTACGCACCCATCGGGGTGAGCGCGCAGGCAAATCGTGCTTTGCGGCCTTCGCGGTAGTAGTCGCTCATGCCTGTTTGATCGCCTTCCAGGATGAGATCATGGTCAACCCATGTCAGATCCATGCGCAACGCCTCGGCCATGAATTGGATCGCCCGCTTTGAGGGGACACCGACAACTGTGTGGGTGACATCGGGTATGTCGCTCACGGCGTTGAGGGGGTTGGAGATCTCCTCCTTTAGAACCTGAACCATCGCGTTGTCAGCCTTGATGAACTCACTGTCTATGATGACCAGCGTAGGCTTTAGTTTTTCAACCAACGAGAGCAGCCGAAAGTGATCCATGATATGGTAAAAAATACCGTACACCGCGACGACATCGAAGGTTTCTCCGGAGGCAACGCGCGCCTCCAGCTCTGCGTAGAGATCGTTTTGGATCAACGTGACACGGGATTTGACATCCGTTTGCGGGAAATGGACAAAGCGGTCAATCAGCTCTTGCCGGGCTTCCACGCCAATCACATTTTTCGCCCCGGCATTGGCCAAAGCGTAGGACCACCGCCCATCATGAGCTGCGAGATCAAGGATCCGCGCGCCGCTGATCTGCTCTGCAAAGGGATCTATAATCAGTCGGTGGCGCTGGACCAGTCGGAAAATGGTGTTTGGCTTCTCTCCATAGGGCTCCAGCTGTTCCATGAAGTCGAAGACATCCGTCATCCGCACATCCTTTCGGCCTCTTCTCCGTAGGCGGCGTAGGCTTCCCAGAATTTTTCATCATTGGACCGCTCTGATTGTCGGATTTGCTGGGCCAGATGCGGATTGTTGTAAAACGCGACGGATTTGCGCTGATCTGAACGGCTGAGCGTTTTATCGGCAGCAGCCTGAATGCAAGTGCAAAGCTCTCTTGAGGCTTTTTTGCGGTCCGATTGAATGCAAGCTTTGCTGATCGGGCCGTAGGAGACCTGCGCGGGGACAATTAAGCGTTGGCTGGTCCGCTCTTGTGGTGCCCCCCTACCGCAGCCAGCAATGGCCAGAATACAAACAAAATATGTCAGATGCCTCAAAATACTCACCTGCGATACCCTTACTGCCCAAGACACAACCCATCTTTTTGGTGGTCACGTTTGCCTGTTTGTTTTCTTTCACTTTTGCCGCATTTAGCGGAAATTTTCAATCGGCAAACCTGTGACCCCTGTCCGTGAAACCGATCACTGTGTCTTATGAGAGGAAAAGCTCGTGACAGATGGAGGTAAAAAGGAGCCCTGCTTCAAAGCAGGATTGGTGCTGTCACTTCGTTTGAAGAAGACACGGGGCCCCGTGTTCCGGTCCGAAGACGTCAAAAAGATTTTTTGGCGAGGGATTCGCAGTTGCAGAACCGCCTGGGCATCCTGCGCCTGCCACGCACGGTTGATGACAATGCAATTTGCGGGCGCTCCTGCATAGCTTGGCGCCGGGCGAACCTTGTTCAAAAAGCGAAAATCCCTGGCAACGACTTCGCCATTCAACGTCGCCGCCCCTTTTGCAAGGACGCGGGATGCAGCGTTTCTGGTGTAAACTGACATGGATGTGCTCTCGGACCAGACCCCGCACAGCCCAAGTTTGCCACCGATCTCGCGGGCTTCCATCGCCACCGTCAGGCCACCGCCGGTCGTGTATTCTCCGCCAGTTAAGACGGCACTTTGCCCAAGAGAGACAGATGTGCCCGCGTGACCTGTCACTCCCAAAGCGCAAAAAATGGCGGCGAATACGGCTTTCTTGAACATGTGGCACTCCTCTGCGGTCAGTGTCTTGAAAGTAAGTCCTGCTCTTGCTGGCAAACAAGGCCTGCATCAAAACGTGATCAATCGAGAGCGTCATCATGGCCGCCATAGACGACAAACGCGGCTTTGGAGCCAAGGGCACAATCGGTCGGGATGAAACGACCATGTAAGCAATTCTGTGGCTGGCCAGGCGCGCGCCCGACCAGCCCCAAAGCCAGCGTTTTTCTAGGCGGCGATTTGTTTCAACTCCAACATGGCTTCGATGCCCAAGTTCGAAAACAGCGCGTGCGTGGCCTCATCCAATTGATCGTTCATGGGTTTGACCAGATCGCCCATGCCAATCGTATCCACTGTTGTCCGGAAGGCGCGGGTTCCTGCTGGCGCATCCACAACCTCCAACACTGCATCAGACACAAGCTGTGGGTTTTGCTGGGGGTTGGCTTTCAGGAATTCGTTGAAACCTGCAAGCGCTGCGCCGGGTGCATCTGCCATCGGGCCATAGCCTTCGTTACGATCGGTCGATGTGGGATGCAACAGATTGCCCATAAAGGCTGTCGGAAATCCACCGGGTTCGACTATGGCCACGTCGACGCCAAAGCCACTGAGCTCAATGCGATAGTTTTCGCTCATGGCCTCAAGGGCCCATTTGGACGCGTTGTAAGGTCCATAAAACGGCATCGGGATCCGTCCGAGGAGGCTTGAGATGTTCAAGATCAGGCCAGACCCTCGAGCGCGCATCGCGGGCGCCACGGCGCGGATCATGCGTTGGACACCAAAGACGTTGATGTCAAACAGACGCTGGAAATCATCGGTGGAAAAGTTTTCTTGAATGCCGTGGGCACCGACGCCCGCGTTATTGATCAGCACATCAATTTGACCCATTGCAGCTTCGGCCGCCGACACCCCGGAGAGAACGGACGCCTCCTGTGTGACGTCAATCTCCACGACGTGAACGCCCAATGCCCGCAGCTTTGCCGCGGCGTCTGCATTTCTTCCCTCTGGGTCGCGTATCGACCCGGCGACGTTATGCCCGGCTTTGACGAGGTCGGACACGATGAGAGTTCCGAAACCACTGCTGGCTGCTGTAATCAGAATGTTCATGAGTTTTCTCCGCTTCTGGCGCTTGAAAATTGGAGCGCGTGTTCATGAACACTGAGATACGTCTTGCAATAAATTCAGAACAGACGGATAAAATTGAACCTATGGTTCAAGATTTAAGAACGATAAGCCTTCCTGCACTCCAGAGCTTTCATACGGTGGCCCGGCTGGGCGGTATCAGCGCTGCCGCCGCAAGCCTTGGACAGGCCAAGTCTGGGATCAGCCGCCATGTGGCACAGCTTGAGGCTCATTTTGGCGTGCGATTGCTCGAGCGTGGCGCGCGGTCGGTTAGCCTGACACCTATAGGGGAGCAGCTTGATGCGCGGATTGCGTCGATTTTGGCGGAAGTGTACCTGCTGGAGGATCTGGCGCGGGAGGAAAGCGTCGGAATATCGGGGCATGTGGCAATCGCGGCAACCCCGGAATTTGGCGGTCTTTTGGCAAGAGAGCTGTTCCCTCAGATACGGGCGCGCCATCCCGAGCTGACGATGTCGATGCAGCCGGAATACAGTTTCGAGGACATGCAGGACGCAAGCACTGATGTGGCCTTTCGCCTGGGCCGTTTGGTCGATGATCGGCTGGTGGTGCGCGAGCTCGGCGCGATGCGGCGTATCCTGGTGGCGAGCCCGGCGCTTATGGAAGAACACGCGATCCATGCCTTGGAGGATCTCGAGGATGTGCCTTGCCTGACCTTTCGTGGCAAGCGACCTGGGGCATCCTGGCGGTTTGAGGGCAGTAACACTGATGCGGCAGTCGACGTGACGGGCCCGATTTCCGTTCTGAGCTTTTCTATTTTGATGGAAATGGCGAAGGCCGGGCATGGCGTAGCCTTTTTGCCCGAGTTTATGCTGGACGGGGCCATCGACCGAGGCGAGTTGGTGCGGGTTCTGCCCCAGCACTCCTCAAAACCTTACCCTGTTTATCTTACGTTTCGGCCGGGAGCGCGCAGAGTGGCGCGTCTCGATGCATTCGTCACGATGGCCGAAGAGATCGTTCCGGGGATGTTGCAGCAGGGTTAGATCAGGCGTCGCTGGACGCGTCCAGATAGCTGCGGGCCAGTTTCGCGGTGTTCTCAGCGAAATCGGGGGCCAGAGCCTGTGGCTCAGGGGCCTCAATGTGGCTACCGATCCATGCCAGCAAGGCCATGCGGCGCAGCATCACGAACGTGTCGATCTCGGCCTCATCCTCAGCACTTAGGGATCGTATGTCGCGGTAACCGCGCAGCCAGGCGTCTTTCAGGGCAGGGATGCGGGGGTCGTCTTCGATGAAACTGATGGCGGCGGCAAAATCGTACAGAAACCACCCCCATCCGCAATCGTCAAAATCAATCAGGCGGGTGCCTTCAGGGGCCATGATGAGATTGGCCAACCGCATATCCGCGTGGATCAGGTTGAACCGATCTTGGGATTTGCCAAAGCTCTGCAGACGCGCGCGCACGACCTCTTCCAGTTGTTCCAGTACACGCCGGATGTCAGATGTCACGCCCGGCGCATCGCGCCAATTGCCCCAAGAGGCGCTTGAACCGAAAACGGCGGTTTCATCCCACGTCATGCGTTCAAAGCCCATCGGTTTGGTCCAGCCTGACACGTGGTCATGACACTGGGCTGCAATCCTCCCCAAGGTCTCAAATCCGGGCACGAGATCACCGGTTTCATCAGGCGCAAGGCCATCGATGAAATGAAACAAGACCATGTGGCGTGGAGCAGTGAGGCTCTCGCTTCTCGCGTCTTGGATCCGCTTGCCATCTTTGCCGAGGATCACCTGAGGCGTCGCCAGCGTGGTCGTGTCGTTGAGCGCGGTGAGCCAGTTAAGTTCACTCTGGATTGCTTGGCGAGAGTGATAGCCGTCCCGATGTACACGCAACACGGCTTTGAAATCGGGCGCTTCAACCAAATACGTCACGTTTTCCGACACGTTGATGAGGGTGACATCTGCGCTTTCGGGCACGTCCCACAGCGTCAATGACGCCTGAGCCAACCGGCTCAGTACCGGCAGCAATTGAGTAAGCGGTGTGTCTGTGTTGGCCATCGTCCCTCACGTTTTGCTCTGGCTTAGTGGAAGGGGCGCGCGTGGTCCATGCCTGTCTCAGAGTGTCGCAACAGGCGCTAATCGTCATCGCGGCCAGTGACCAGGACCATCAATGATCTATGTGAGCTTCAAACGGGAAGAAGCATGCACGTCGTCTGGTTCAAAAGAGATCTGCGCACCATCGATCACCGCGCCTTGGCCATTGCCGCCACGCGCGGCGATGTGCTGCCGCTTTATGTGGTCGAGCCCGACCTTTGGGCCCAATCTGACATGTCCGGGCGGCAATGGGCGTTCATTGAAGAAACCTTGACTCAATTGCGGGAAGATTTGGCCGCGCTGGGCCAGCCGCTGGTCGTCCGGGTTGGCGACGTCTGTGATGTCCTGTCCTCGCTTTTGACAGATGGGTTGGTGACAGAGATCTGGTCGCATGAGGAAACCGGCAACACCTGGACCTTCAACCGCGATCAACGCGTCGGCGCGTGGTGCCGCGCGCACGGTGTGCCCTGGACCGAGGTGCAAAACCACGGGGTGCAGCGGCGGCTCGCTTCGCGCAATGGATGGGCCAAATCCTGGGATCAGCTGATGCTGGAGCCGATGGTGGCCGCACCTGAGCTAAAACCGCTCGAGATTGATATGGGCCATATCCCGACGGCCAAAGAGCTTGGCCTAGCCCCTGATCCTTGCCCGGAGCGCCAAGCGGGCGGGCGCCAAGCGGGCTTGGAGCATTTGGAGAGCTTTCTTTACGAGCGGGGAGAGACCTATCGCTCAGCTATGTCGTCGCCTGTATCGGGCGCGAAGGCCTGTTCGCGTGTGTCGCCCTACCTTGCTTGGGGGGCGCTCAGCATGCGGGAGGTGGCTCAGGCCACATGGGCACGCAAGGCCGAGGTGAAGGGCCGCAAAGGCTGGGCGGCATCGATCCGTTCCTTCGAAGGGCGGCTGCACTGGCACTGTCACTTTATGCAAAAGCTCGAAGATGATCCGCGGATCGAGTTTGAAAACCTGCATCGCGCCTATGCCGGCGTGCGCCCCAAAGAGCCGGATCGTGTCAGACTTGAGGCCTGGTCCAATGGGGAAACAGGATTGCCGTTTCTTGACGCCTGCATGCGGTCTGTGCGCGCGACCGGATGGCTCAATTTTCGGATGCGCGCGATGGTCATGGCGACAGCCAGCTATCACCTATGGCTGCATTGGCGCGACCCTGGAGTGATCCTAGCCCGCTACTTTACCGATTATGAACCGGGCATTCACTGGAGCCAGAGCCAAATGCAATCGGGCACCACGGGCATCAACACGGTACGGATCTACAACCCGGTGAAGCAGGGTATGGACCAGGACCCGACGGGCGAATTCACGCGCCGTTGGGTGCCCGAACTGGCCGCCATACCCGATAAGCACCTGCAGGAGCCATGGAAGGCGGACAATGCGGGCGACGTTTTGGGCAAGAGCTATCCAGACCGGATTGTCGATCATCTGGAGGCGGCAAAAGAGGCACGCCAAAGGATCTGGGCCGTGAGACGCGGAGACGACTTCCGCACGGAGGCTGCAGGCATTCAACAGAAGCATGGCAGTCGAAAAAGCGGCATCCCGAACCGCGGGCAGCGACCCAAACGGCAGACGGCGCAACTTGATTTGCCACTGGGCGATTAGGCGAGATTGACCTATGAAAATGCGAAAGAAGTCAGATTTGCCCACCAAGATATGCGCGACCTGCGGCAAACCTTTCACGTGGCGCAAGAAATGGGCCAAGGTCTGGGACGAGGTGCGCTATTGCTCGGAGCGGTGTAAACGCAACCGGTAACTGCGCCAGCGTGGCAAGGCCTCAGCGGGCAGGCAGCAGATCGAAATGCGAGCATCATACATCGCCGCAAGCTTCGGATTTCGACGGACGCCCCAACCCTTTGAGTAAGGGCTTTTGCGCCATAAAACCGATTGTGTCTGCCATAAAACGCGCTAAATCCACCTGACTATAAAAGGAGACGAGGGCAAGCCATGTCACAGACCATCAAAGAACTCATCGCCAGCCATGATGACAGCGCAGCCGCAATCGGCGCGCCCGGTCGTGATTGGCTCACCTATGGCGGTTTGCGCGCGCTTGCCGGCAGCGTGGCGACCTCGTTGAATGAGGCTGGTGTCGGACGAGGGGATCGTGTGGCGATTGTCCTTCCCAACGGGCCAGAGATGGCCGCAGCGTTTGTCACCGTGGCTCAAGCGGCCGTAACAGCGCCGTTGAACCCTGCGTATCGGCAAGAGGAGTTTGAGTTTTACCTTGAGGATCTGGGTGCCAAGGCGATTGTCCTGATGGCCGGCGACGAAGGCCCGGCGGCACAGGCCGCCAAGAAGCTGAACCTTGCCATTGTCCGTGTGACTGTCGATGACACAGAGCCTGCCGGATCGTTCGAGCTGAGCTCTGACGTGTCGGGCAGCGGAGATCCATCCGCACCGGAAGCAGGCGATGTGGCATTGATCCTGCATACATCAGGCACTACCTCCCGGCCCAAAATCGTGCCGCTGATGCAGTCGAATGTAACCGCATCTGCTGGCAACATTGCCGCCTCACTGGCTCTTACGTCAGAGGATCGCTGCCTCAACGTGATGCCGCTTTTCCACATCCACGGGCTCATTGCGGCGGTGCTGTCGACGCTTGGTTCTGGCGGTCAGGTTTGGTGCGCGCCGGGGTTTGATGCCCTGCGCTTCTTCGGCTGGCTCAAGGATGCAAAACCCACGTGGTACACCGCGGTACCGACGATGCATCAAACAATTCTGGCCCGCGCTGGCCGCAATGCTGAGATCATTGAAAACGCGAAACTGCGATTCTTGCGCTCGTCCTCGGCGTCCTTGCCCGGCCCGGTGATGACCAAGCTGAATGAGACCTTCGGCGCCCCTGTAATTGAGGGCTACGGCATGACCGAGGCCGCGCATCAGATGTGCTCCAACCCGCTGCCACCGAGGGCGCAGAAACCCGGTGCCGTTGGTGTCGCGGCGGGCCCCGAAGTGCGCGTGGCCCATGAGGCAGATCCTATTTTGTTGAACAATGATGCAGTGGGCGAGATTGTGATCTCTGGTCCCAATGTCACGCCTGGCTATGAAAGCAATCCAGAGGCCAATGAAAAGAACTTCTTTGAGGCCGACGGCAAGCGCTGGTTCCGCACGGGAGATCAAGGCGCGTTTGATGACGAAGGGTACCTGACACTGACGGGCCGTCTCAAAGAGATCATCAACCGGGGCGGTGAGAAGGTCAGCCCACTGGAGGTGGACGGAATTCTGTCTGATCACCCGGCGGTGGCGCAGGCGCTCACCTTTGCGTTGCCCCATGACAAGCTGGGCGAAGAGGTGGCGGCCGCCATCGTTCTCAAGGAGGGCGAGGAGGCCGGAGAACGCGATATTCGCAACTTTGCCTCTGAGCGGCTCGCGGATTTCAAGGTGCCGCGCAAGGTCATCATTCTTGATGAGATCCCAAAAGGCGCGACAGGCAAGTTGCAACGCATTGGCCTTGCGGAAAAGCTGGGCCTGGTTGAAGGCGCATAAGGCATGAAAATCTGTGTTTTTGGCGCCGGCGCGATCGGCGGATACATGGGTGCGAAACTGGCGCAAGCCGGTGCTGATGTCAGCCTTGTCGCGCGTGGTCCGCATCTGGCCGCCATGAAGGAAAACGGTCTGACCCTGATCGAAGAAGGGGAGACCACCAACCAGAAAGTTACCGTCTCTGAGGACCCGGCAGCGCTCGGCCCGCAGGACTATGTGATCGTCACGCTCAAGGCCCATTCTGTGCCGCCGGTGGTTGATAAAATGCAGCCGTTGATTGGGCCGGACACGACCATTGTCTCCGGCGTGAACGGCGTGCCCTGGTGGTATTTTCACAAGATCGGCACCGATCTAGAGGGCACGCGCCTTGCCACTGTCGATCCGGGCAACAAGCAGTGGGACGGGTTCGGCCCTGATCGTGTTCTGGGCTGCGTGGTGTATCCAGCGGCCGAGGTTAAAGAGCCCGGGGTCGTCACCCATATCGAAGGCAACCGGTTCTCCCTGGGAGAGCCCGATGGCTCTCGGTCCGAGCGCGCTCAGGCGCTCTCCAAGGCGCTCTCGGCGGCAGGTTTGAAAGCCCCTGTGCGGCCCAAGCTGCGCGATGAGATATGGGTGAAGCTGTGGGGCAACCTGTCGTTCAACCCGATCTCGGCACTTACGCATGCCACGCTTGATGTGCTCTGCACCGATGAGGGCACGCGTCCAGTGGCCCGCGCCATGATGGTCGAGGCGCAAGAGATAGCCGAGAAGCTGGGCGTCAAGTTCCCGATCGACGTGGATCGCCGGATCGATGGCGGAGCCGCCGTCGGTGCACACCGGACATCCATGCTGCAAGACCTCGATCAGGGGCGACCGATGGAGATTGATGCTCTGGTTGCGTCGGTGCAAGAGCTAGGGCGCGTGACCGACACGCCGACGCCGATCATCGATACTGTGCTTGGCTTGATCCAGTTGCGCGGCAAGGCTGCCGGTCTCTACGGTTGAGCCAAGCACCTTCGCTTAAGAAAAAGGGCTCAGACAACGCCATGTTTCTGAGCCCTTTTTCTGTGTGAAGTTCCTTCGGTTATCCTGCGGCTTGCGCCTTTCTGCGGCGCAGATATTTGAACAGCGGCAGGAAGATCAGGATCAGAGCCACCACCGTTATGGGCCCGGCAATCGGGCGTGTGAAGAAGATCGAGGGATCGCCAGAACTTAACAATAGCGACTGGCGCAGTGTAGGTTCAGCAATTGGGCCAAGAACAATGGCGAGAACAGCGGGCGCCAGCGGGTAGTCGAACTTGCGCAAGAAGAACGCGCCGATGCCAAAGATCACCATGAGCCAGACATCAAACATATCCCGCGTTGCCGCGAACCCGCCCGCGATTGAGAGCACGAAGATCATTGGCGCCAGGATCGTGAACGGCATCCGCAGCATCCAGATAAAGAGCGGGATAAAGGCCAGGTTGATCAGGAGAGCCGCCGCGTTCGAGATGTAGAACGACCCGATGAGCCCCCAGACAAACTCTTGCTCGTCCACAAACAACCGCGGACCCGGTGTCAGGCCCCAGATGACCATGCCACCCAGCAAGATTGCCGTGGTGGGCGAGCCTGGAATGCCGAGTGTCAGCATAGGCAGCATAGAGCCTGTCGAGGCCGAGTTATTTGCCGCTTCCGGGGCGGCCACGCCGTCAGGGCTGCCTTTGCCAAACTCGTCCGGCGTGCGGGACAGCATCTTTGCCACGCCGAAAGACATCAGCGAGCCCGGTGTTGCCCCTGCCGCAGGCAAAATGCCGACAAAGAAGCCGAGGAAAGATCCGATTGTTGTGCCTTTCCACCCGCGCTTGGCCGCTTCCTTGGTGTCGGCTGCCATGCCCTTGACGGTCATTTTCGGCGTGGTCTTTGTCACTTCGCCCCGGGTCTGTTCGATGGTCCAAAGCATTTCGCCGATGCCATACACACCGATGGCGAGGACCAAAAATCCAATGCCCTGCAGAAAGCCATTGATATCAAAAAGCACCAAGCGCGGCGCGCCGGAGATTTCGTCAAACCCAACCGCCCCGATCACAAGTCCAAAGCAAATGGAGAAGATGGTCTTTGGGATGTCGTCCCCGCCCAGACCCACAAAGGTCGCAAAGGCCAGCAGCATGAGGGCGAACACTTCGGGCGGGCCGAAGGACAGCGCGACACTTGCCAGCAACGGTGCAAACGCCGTGAACAGGATGTTTGCGACGCTGCCGCCGATGAATGATGCAATCGCGGCTGTGACAAGCGCCAGGCTCGCACGTCCTTGACGTGCCAGCGGCCTGCCATCGAAGGTCGTGGCCACGGCCGTGGATGCCCCCGGTATGCCCAACGTTATAGATGACACAGCCCCACCATACATCGCGCCATAATAGATGGCCGCCAGGAAGATGATGGCACCGCTTGGCGGCACGAGGAATGTCACAGGCAAGAGTATGGCGACGCCATTGACGGACCCAAGCCCGGGCATCGCACCAATGAAGAGGCCCACCGAAACGCCAATGATGATGAGCATCAGATTGAGCGGCTCAAGCGCTAGGAGCATTCCGCCGCCGAGAAGAGCAAGGACTTCCATATCAGTAAATGATCTCGTACCCGATGTCGAAAATGGGATCCATGAACGGCATGCCCGTGGGCATTGTGATCGTCATGGCGCCTTCGAAGAAAAAGAAGAGCGCGATCGGCGTCAAAAGCGACAGCGGCAAAACCAGCGTCCAAGGATGACGGCCCAAGGCGCGAGTGTAATACAAAAGAAAGACCGCGATTGCGCCGTACATTGAAATGATGTTCACCAGCGCCACGAAACCGATGATGCCGCCGCCAACAAGCGCCAGCATGCGCCAGCCATAACCATCCAGCATCGGTTCATCTGATTGTGACGGAGGGCTCGTTCCGCGCCACCAGTTCAACGCGATCATCCCGCAAGACAGCAGCATGATGGCAGACAACCAAAAAGGCCAAGCGCCGCCGCCTGGGCCTTCTCCTGCAATGTATCCAACGGGAAGTTCGGTGCTTTTCCACATGAGGTATATGGAAAGGATCGCGAGGACACCGGCGGTGACAATCTCACCAAGTCGCATTTCGTCCTCGCATGTCTTAGTGGTCTTCGCAGAGACAGGCCCAAAGGCCTGCCCCTCTTGTTATAGATCGAAAGGCTTAGCTTCCCAGATCAGCGAGCAGTTTCTTGTGGTTTACCACCTGAGTTTCCCAGTATGCCTTCTGTTCACCGGCATCCATCCAGAGAGGTGAGAGGCTCTCAGACGTCAGGTATCCCTGCCACTCGTCGCTCTCATAAATCGTGGTGAAGAGATCCTGGTAATAGGCGGCGGCCTCATCCGACATACCCGGCGCGCCCACCACGGCACGCTGGTTGTAGTACGAAAACTCATGACCCTTTTCGATCATCGTCGGCACGTCGGGATACGCGGGCAAACGCTCGTCAGAGAAGGCTACGAGCGGGACAAAATCACCGGCCTCGTAGAAGCCCTTCGCCTCCGCGGGGTTGTTCACGGTCGCCATGATCTGCTTGCCTGCGAGATCTTTGGCCACGGCACCGCCGCCATCATAGGGAATGTATTTAATATCAAGACCATAAGCGCCGGACATAAATGCAATCACGATGCTGTCTTCTTGACCCGCACCCGTGCCGCCCATGACAAACTCACCGTCCATTTCTTTGACCTTCGCCACGTATTCCTCAAACGTGGTGATGCCGCTGTCCTTGTGGACCCAAAGCACAAACGGGTCGACGCCCATCATGGCCACCGGGGTGAACGTTTGGATGTCAATGCCGAGGTTTTCCTGACGGATTGGCGTTGTGAAGAACGAGTTCAGCGTCACCAGGATCGTGTGGTCCGCATCAGATGCGTTTGACACGTGAATAAGAGCTTCTGCGCCCGAACCGCCGCCTTTATTATTGGGCACAAGCGGACGCGGTGTCATATCAGCCTTTTCAGCCACCGACTGAATAAAGCGCGCAATCTGGTCTGCGCCGCCGCCGGCACCCGCCATGATCACGAAATCAATGGGCTTACGTGGTTTCCAGCCGTCAGCCAGAGCTGCAATTGGGCTGGTTGCCAAAAGGGCTGCCGCCGTGAGGCCCAGAAGGCCGCGTTTGGTGATCGACATCTATGTCTCCTCCGTCACAATTCTATTTGTCGCAGAAATCTCTCGCGAGTCCACGATAGTGGGAGGGTAACTAAATTTCGGAATGTGCTTTTCAAGAGAAATATAGTTGCGGAGCCTATATTTCTCTTCGGTATACCTTAGTGTCCCATGAGGACGGGAATTTCTGCTGTATCAACAACAGCTTGCGTGTTTCCGCCGAAGAGCGCTTCGCGCCCATGGCCTTGGCCATATGCGCCCATAATAAGCAGGCTCGCGCCCATATCGGTCGTCTTCGACAACAAAGCTTCATGCGGTTTTTGCGCGGAAAAGCGGTGGATCTCGGCTTTGATACCGCGAAGAGCGTAATACGCCACCAGTTCCTCCGATGTGGCCCCGTGCACCTGTTCTTTGCCGCCTGATAGGACGGTCACGTGCTCTGCGGCCTCAACGATTGGCAGGGTCATCCCAACCGTTCTCGCCGCTTCCAAAGATCCATTCCACGCGACGGCCACGCGCTTTCCAAGATTGTCGTCAGGCCCATGATCTTTGGGGCACATCAGGACGGGCCGCCCGGTTTCAAAGAGGGCAGACTTCAAGGAATTCACGCCGAGGTTTTGATCTCGATTGGGTTTGCCGACGACCACAAGGTCTGCCAGCCTGCCATTGTGTTTGATCACATCCGCCATGCGGCCGGCTTCCTCAACAAAACTAACAGTTGCGCGTGTCCAATCGGGAGCATCTGTTTCGACAAGGCCGAGCGCCTCAGCCTGACGATGGAGGTCTGCGCGCAAGGCTTGCTCTTCTTCATCGGCCAGTTGTTTTGCCTGATCCATCATGGTCTGGCGGGCGAAACCGGTCATGGTTCGACCATAAGGGCTGAGGTTTGCAGGCTCCATCCGGCCGTGGGCTACGACGATGTGTCCGCTGTGCAGATGGGCCAGCTTTGCAGCGTGGGCAAAAAGGGCTTCCCCCATCCCGTCACCGCGTACCGGCACCAGTATCCGTCTGAGCATGTTGTCCCTCCCTCTTCGGTCTTGGCCAGTAGTGTAGCGCGTAAATCTGAGAATGCCGCATTAGAGTGGTGAATAGCGTCTAAATAGCACCGTACGCACATGCATCCCACGCAACATCTCTGCAGGGGCAAACATAGGTTCGGGGATTTTCGGCAATTCGGAACGAGTTGACCCTTTTGCGGCTGCCGTGCGAACATCGTTCTTAACTGCAGGCCTCAGAATTGATCCTGTGGAACACCCGGTTTATTTCCGGGATCAACGCCCGTTATGAGGTTTTGTAACGGGGCTACTTGTGACTAAGCGCGGCAGCGCGTTGAAAGGAAAGACTAATGGGCCTTCGCATCAATGATACGATACCTGATCTCACCGTCGAAACGGACCAGGGTACGTTCAGCCTGCATGATTGGATCGGCGACAGCTGGGCGATCCTGTTCTCGCACCCCAAGGATTTCACCCCGGTCTGCACCACCGAATTTTCCGTTGTGGCCCAGTTGGCCGACGAATGGGAAAAGCGCGGCACCAAGGTGATCGGCGTGTCCGTGGATGGCGTCGAAGATCACAAAAAGTGGAAAGGCGACATCGAAACCTATGGCGGCGCCAAGGCCGGTTTCCCGATCATCGCCGATGACGGCCTCGCCGTGTCCAAAGCGTTCGACATGCTGCCCGCCGAGGCCTATCTGCCGGACGGGCGCACGCCCGCCGACAGCGCGACCGTGCGATCCGTCTTCATCATCGGCCCGGACAAGCAACTCAAACTGTCGATGACATATCCAATGACCGTGGGCCGGAACTTCGCTGAGATTATCCGCGCGCTTGACGGACTTCAGACTTCAATCGGGAAAGGCGTGGCGACACCTGCGAACTGGGTGCCGGGTGAGGATGTGATCATCCCGCCGAGCGTGAACAATGAAGATGCCAAGGCAAAGTTCGGCGAGTTCGACGCCGTGTTGCCTTACCTCAGAAAGATCAAAGACCCAGCCTAGCGCACGGCCGGGGACACTCGAAAACACGCATGACGATCCGGGCGGTACGCCGCCCGGCCAGGACATCTTTGACTAAGCCCTCCCTATGACAGCCACCGAAAAGGCGAGCGACATGTTGGACAGCCAATCAGATACTCCCCCTCTCATTGTTGAAGGCAAAAAGGCCGACAATGAGCGGCTGAAGAAAGCAAGCAACTTCCTGCGCGGCACGATCACCGAAGATTTGGCCGATCCGATCACCGGCGGGTTCAGTGCCGACAACTTTCAGCTGATCCGCTTTCACGGCATGTACCAGCAGGATGACCGCGACATCCGACCAGAGCGCACCAAGCAAAAGCTTGAGCCGCTGCACAACGTGATGCTGCGCGCGCGCATGCCCGGCGGGATCATCACGCCACAGCAATGGCTGGTGATTGAGAAGTTTGCCGAAGAGAACACCATGTACGGCTCTGTGCGTCTGACCACGCGGCAGACGTTTCAGTTCCACGGCGTTCTGAAGCCGCATATCAAAGACATGCACAAGGTGATCAATTCCGCGGGCATCGACTCGATCGCGACAGCCGGGGATGTGAACCGCAACGTGCTCTGCACCACCAACCCTGTGGAGTCAGAGCTTCACGCGGAAGCCTATGAATGGTCCAAGAAGATCTCTGAGCATCTGCTGCCCAAGACCAAGGCCTATACAGAGATCTGGCTTGATGGGGAGAAGGTGAAAACCACTGAGGAGCCGATCCTTGGTGAGACCTACCTGCCGCGCAAGTTCAAAACCACGGTCAGCATTCCGCCAAACAATGAGGTGGATGTGCACGCCAATGACCTGAACTTCGTGGCCATCGCCGAAGATGGCAAGCTGGTGGGCTGGAACGTGCTTGTGGGCGGTGGCCTGGCCATGACCCATGGCGACACCTCGACCTATCCGCGCAAAGCTGATGACTTTGGCTTTATCCCGCTGGAGCACACGCTGGCCGTGGCTGAGCATGTTGTGACCGTGCAGCGGGATTGGGGCAACCGGGTGAACCGGAAGAATGCCAAGACCAAATACACGCTCGACCGCGTTGGCGTAGACGTATTCAAAGCCGAGGTGGAACGCCGAGCAGGGGTCAAGTTCGAGCCTTCGCGCCCCTACGAGTTTACCTCTCGCGGCGACCGGTTCGGCTGGGTCAAGGGCGTCGATGGCAAGCATCACCTGACGCTCTACCTGCTCAGCGGCCGCATTCTGGATTACCCCAACCGTCCGCTTAAGACGGGCCTGCGCAAGATCGCAGAAATCCACAAGGGCGATTTCCGCATGACGGCGAACCAGAATCTGGTGATTGCCGGGGTGCCCGCGAACCAACGCAAGAAGATCGAAAAGATTGCCCGCGATCACGGGCTGATCGACGATTTCCAAACCCCGCAACTGAAGAACTCCATGGCCTGCGTGGCCTTGCCCACATGCCCCCTGGCGATGGCCGAGGCGGAGCGGTTCTTGCCCGATCTGGTGCATCAGGTGGAAGGCCTGCTGGCCAAGCATGGTGTGCCGGAGGATCACATGATCCTGCGCGTCGTGGGCTGCCCCAATGGCTGCGGCCGCGCGATGCTGGCCGAGGTCGGCCTCGTCGGCAAGGGCCCTGGCAAATACAATCTCCACATGGGCGGCAATCGCATCGGCACCCGCGTGCCCAAGCTTTACCGTGAGAACATCAGCCCTGATCAGGTGATCGAGGAACTGGATGAGTTGATCGAGCTGTGGGTGGCAGAGCGTGGCGAAGACGAGTGCTTTGGTGATTTCGTCATCCGCAAGGGCATCGTCGCCGAAGTGAAGGTCTCCAAGACCGATTTCCATGCACAGCCAGATCAGATCGCCGCTGAGTAATGACCGCGTTGCCCCATACCAAGGCCGCGGCCGAGGGCCCAAAGGTCTTTACGGCGGCCAACGAATGGTTGGAGGATCAGCCTGCCGAGGCGCGGATCGCATGGGCTTTGGAAAACCTGCCCAAAAGCCATGTGCTGTCTTCGAGCTTCGGCATTCAGTCGGCGGTGATGCTGCACATGATGACCCGTCAGGTGCCCGACGTGCCGGTGTTGCTGTTTGATACCGGATACCTCTTCCCCGAGACCTATCGCTTTGTCGATGAAATCGTGGATCGGCTCAATCTGAACCTGCATGTCTTTCGCGCCGATATGACGCCTGCCTGGCAAGAGGCGCGGTTTGGCCAGCTTTGGGAACAGGGCGAAGACGGGCTCAAGCGCTACAACGCGATGAACAAGGTCGAACCGATGCAGAAGGCGATGAGCTCGGTCGGGGCGGGCACCTGGTATTCTGGTCTGCGCCGCAGCCAGTCCGAAAGCCGCGCGACCCGCAAAATTCTGGAGTTTCAGGGCGGGCGCGTGAAATTCCACCCGATCGTGGATTGGTCCAACCGGGACGTGCACGTCTACCTCAAGGACCATGACCTGCCGTATCATCCTCTGTGGGAGCAGGGATATGTCAGCGTCGGCGACACGCACACGACGCGCAAGCTGGAGGACGGCATGCGCGAAGAAGACACACGATTTTTTGGCCAGGGCCGCGAATGCGGGCTGCATTTGAGCGAGGGACGCATGCCATGATGATGGGTCAGATACCACAAGGCTTTAACCCACTGAGCACTGAGCAATCGCAGGCACTCGCGCAACTGGCCGGATCTATGACGCCTGTGCAACAAGCCTGGATCAGCGGATACCTTGCTGCGACTGCGCAAGCCGGTGCTGACGCCGTTGCCGCGCCTGCGGCGGTGCCTGCAGCGGATAGTGCTCCCTTGACGATCCTTTACGGGTCACAGACCGGCAATGCAAAGCACGTAGCAAACGATCTGGCAGAGGGGGCCAAGGCACGTGGGCTGGACGTGAAACTGGTCAATATGGCCGATTACAAACCCAATCAGCTGAAAAACGAGAAGTTCGTCACGATCGTCACGGCGACTTATGGTGAAGGCGAGCCACCGGAAGGGGCCGAGAAATTCTACAATTTCGTAGCTTCCAAGAAAGCGCCGAAGCTCGATGGTGTTCAGGTGGCCGTGCTGGGCTTGGGCGATTCCAGCTACGAGTTTTTCAACAAGACCGCCACGGATTTCGCCGAGCGTTTTCAAGCGCTGGGGGCCAAGGTCGTGGTGGATACGGCGCTCTTTGATGTGGACTATGATGATCACACGGGCGGTTGGATCGAAGGCGCATTGGATGTCTTCGAGCCGGAACTTAAGGCGCAGGCTGGATCTGCGAATGTTGTTCAGATGCCGTTGGCTGTGCCCGGTGCAGTGCCTGCCGTCGCGCCGCAATGGACCAAGAAAAACCCGTTCGAGGCAGAGATCACAGAGGTTCAGAAGATCACCGGGCGGGACAGCGCCAAAGATGTGCGCCACATCGAGATTTCCCTAGAAGGTTCCGGTCTGACTTATCAGCCGGGCGACTCCCTCGGCGTCTACTTCCAAAATGACGCAGCAGAAGTGGACGACATCCTCAAACGCCTCGACCTGGATGGCTCTTCCGAGGTTATGCTGTCTGGCCAAACGCGCAATCTGCGACAGGCACTGATCGAAGAGCTGGAACTGACACAATCCTACCCCGGATTCGTTGCGGCCTTTGCCGAGGCCACGGCCAACACGACGCTCCTGACGCTTGTGGAAGATAAGGCCGCGTTGCGTGACTACATTTCAGAGCGTCAGATCTACGACATCATCCGAGAGCATGCCGCACCGATTGCGCCGCAAGCGCTGGTCGACGCGCTGCGCAAGATGCAGCCGCGGCTTTACTCTATTGCCTCAAGTCAGGCGGAGGTGGAAGACGAGGTGCATCTGACGGTCGGCGTGGTCGAATGGGACGCGGTTGAGCACGCACAGTTGGGCGGCGCTTCTGGCCATCTGGCCAGGCGTTCAGGAGCAGGCGATGCCTTGCGCGTGTTCGTAGAAAGCAATGACAGTTTCCGTTTGCCTGCCAACCCGGATACACCTGTGATTATGGTGGGGCCTGGGACCGGGATTGCTCCCTTCCGCGCTTTCTTGCAGGAGCGGGACACGCAAGAGGCAGACGGAAAGAACTGGCTCATCTTCGGCAACCCTCATTTCACGCAGGATTTCCTCTATCAGGTGGAGCTGCAGAGCTATCTGAAGTCAGGTTTGCTGAGCCGTCTTGATGTGGCCTTTAGCCGGGATCAGGCGGAGAAAGTCTATGTTCAGCATCGGATCCTCGAGCAGGGCGCGGAGCTTTACAAATGGCTTCAGGAGGGTGCGCATTTCTATGTTTGCGGAGATGCCAATCACATGGCCAAAGACGTGCACGCCGCGCTTCTTGAGGTTGTGAAGACGCATGGTGGTGTTGAGGATGATGCGGCAGAAGCCTATCTCTCGAAGCTGCGCGACGACAAACGCTATCAACGGGACGTGTATTGAGGTCGAATGGGGGCTCTGCCCCCAACGGCCAAGCCTGGGGTTCGCCGCCTCCCCCGGGGTATTTGTGAAAAGAAAGACGCCGCGGACGGATGAGTTAGAAAGGGTGGCGCGTCAGCCGCCCTTGAGTTTGTCCATGAAGCCTGCGGCGTGGGTCATCACAACAGACGCGCCGGAGACGCCCCAGCCCCCATCCACGGGCAGAACCACGCCGGAGACGTAATCTGCCGCATCAGAGCTCAGAAAACCTGCGGCCTTGGCGATGTCATCGGTGGTGCCCATGCGCTTTGTCGGCACGGATTTCGTGACTGCTTCGCGGATCTGGGGCGTGGGGGCAAGGCGCGCCATGCCTTCGGTGCCATCAATCGGACCTGGTGAGATGGAGTTCACGCGAATGCCCTCGGGGCCCCATTCCAGCGCGAGGGATTTGGTCACCATGTCGACGCCAGCCTTGGCGGCACACACAGGGGACTGGTGGCTCATGGCGTTGAACGCCTGCGGGGCGGAGATGTTGATGACGCTCGCGCCGGGCTTTGCAAGATGCGCGTAACAGGCGCGCATCACGTGGAACGTGCCCATGAGGTCAATTTCCACCATCGCTTTAACAGCATTGGGCGACAGATCCATCAGGCGTCCTGGAACGTTGCCAGCAGCGCCTGAGACCAGAATGTCGATCGGGCCACCAAAGAATTTGGCGGTCTCTTCAAAGCCCGCTTCTACGGCGGCGTAGTCGCGCACGTCGAAGGTCGTGCCACCGGTTTGCGCGCCCAACTCTTTGAGACCCGCAACGGCTTCGTCAACTTTGTCTTGCTTACGCGAGGCCACCATCAGTTTGGCGCCCCATCGGGCAAATCCTTGCGCGATTCCGTAGTTGATCCCGCTGGTGCCGCCGACGACGAACACGTTCTTGCCTGAGAAGTCGAATGTCATGGTCATAGATTGGTTCCTTTCTCAGGCCATCAGTTTGAGCGCTTCAATGAGCGGTTTGTCTTCGTTTTCCATCACGTCGATAATGTGACCGTGCAGGCGGCGTTTGTGCTCTCCGAAAATGCCGCGCGCCTTGTTGAAGGTCGCGGCAAATTCCATAGCCTTGTCGAACGTGGCTGTAGCATCTTCGCAGGCCTCCTGGATCACGTAGTGTTTGGCCAATTCGTCTGCCGTCACTCGGCGGCCCGTTAACTTCATGTCGTTGAACAGCTGATAGGGCACGGCGGTTTTCACGAAAGCGATCATGCCGGGCATGAACGGGATCGAAATGTCGACCTCAGGGAAGCAGAAATAGCCGCGATCGGCGCGCATGAAGCGGAAATCGCAGGCGCAGGCCAGCATCGCCCCGTTTCCAAAGGCGTGCCCGTTGATGGCGGCAATGACGGGGAAGGGGGCCAACAGCAGGCGGGAGAACACCTCATTCATGCCGTACATAAAGCCCTTCATGTCGTCGTGGCGTTGATCTTTCAACGCCGCGTTCAGGAAGTTCAGATCGACACCCTGGCTCCAGTTTTTCTCATCACTGGATGTGATCACCATGGCTTTGACGCTTTTGTCGGCTTCGGCCTGATCAAGGGCAGACAGCATGCCAGCGGCAAAATCCGGGTTCTGCTTATTCTCGGCGTTGTTCATGGTGACAACGGCGATCTTGCCGTGGGTTTCATACTCGATGATGGCCATGGTGGCGGGCCCTCTCCCCTTCTGGTTCTGAGCGAGTGCTAGCATCGGGGTCTCGCTGTCATCAACCGTTAAGTTGACGTAACTCCGGGTTACGTCACGTCGGGCTATGGCGCAACCAAGGGGGATCTCTGCCGATTTCCGTGAGAAGAAAATCCATGAAAACCCGCAGTTTTGCCGACATGATATTGGCCTGAGGGTAGAGCAGCCAGAGGGCTGTGTCGTCGCCCAACTGGTGGTCGGGAAGTACCCGCGCCAACCGACCTTGGTTCAGATCTTCGTGAACACTCCACAGCGAATTGGCGGATATGCCAAGGCCGGATATCGTGGCCAGGCGATGGCTGTTCCCGTCGTCATTGATTAATTTTGGTTTTGTGTTTGGTGGTGGGAAGAGGGTGGCTTTGCGAGATGCTGAGACAAGCGGGCGAGGGGTCGCGCTCCCGAAGGCGAGAATGTCATGATGTGCCAGATCGTCCGGAGTTGCGGGGGTGCCGCGGGAAGAGAGATAGTCCGGGGAGGCGCAGAGGATGCGCGTGTCGTCGGCCAGTTTGCGACCGCGCAGGCTGCTGTCTTTCATGGCCGCGTTGCGGAGCGCCAGATCAAAGCTGCCTTCGATCAGATCGACTTGTTTGTCGGAGAGCCGTAAATCAAGCGTCAGGTTCGGTTGGGCGTCGAAAAACCTCGGCAGGATTGGCACGATGTACATCTGTGCAAATGTGCTGGGCGCAGTGAAACGCAAGGTGCCCGAGACCTGCGCTTTGCCTTGGCCCAGAGCGGCCCTGCCTGCATCTTCGCGGGCCACAATATCCCGGGCAAAAGGTAAAAACTCTGCCCCGTCCAAAGACAACGACACCTTGCGGGTCGAGCGCTGCAGAAGGTGTGCGCCAACCGATTTTTCAAGTTTGGCCAACCAGGCGCTCGCGACCGCAGGAGCAAGCCCCAGATCTCGACCGGCCGCACTGATATTGCGCTTGTCGGCAGCAAGAATGAAGAGGCGTAGCGCTTCCGTGTCCATGATTATATCCAAAAACCGAATTCTGTTGCCGATTTTGGCCTATTTATTCACGGATTGATAGGGTGCACATTGGGCTTGGACGCAAAACACACATCGGAGACTTGACCATGACTGCCTATTCCGTGCTCGCCGTGACACCGACAAGCGATGACTGGATCCCTGACTACCTGCCTACCGCGAATGCACTTGTCGCAAAACATGGCGGAACTTACCTCGCCCGCACGCAAGACCATGACCAGGTAGAAGGGGATGAAGCGCCTTCTGCTTTGCGGATCGTTATTGAATGGCCGTCGAAAGACGCAGCAAAAAATTTCATGAACGACCCCGAATACGCCCCGCACCTTGCGGCACGGACGAATGGCTCGACCAGCTTTCACTTTCTGATCGAAGGCAAAGACGACTTGGCATAGCCTGAGTTTCGTAGGAGATCGTGATGCCAGATGGAGCAACCCCCGCCCTGTTTCCAAAACTGAACCGCGCTTACAACACCACATTTCAACCTGGCAAATTGAGCCTTGGATTGGTGGTGCCGCTGGAGGCCTATGACGTTGGCGCGGAGCCGTCCATGGCGCGGCACATCGAGCGTGCACAATTGGCCGAAACCTTGGGATTTTCAGCGCTGTGGTTGCGTGACGTGCCGTTCAATGTGCCAAGCTTTGGCGACGCGGGGCAGATGTTTGATCCGTTTGTCTATTTGGGCCTTCTTTCGGGTACCACGCGAGATATCGCACTGGGCGTGGCGAGTATTATCGTGCCTTTGCGCCACCCCGCTCACGTGGCGAAGGCCGCAGCCACGGCAGATCAGCTTTCAAATGGACGGCTTCTTTTAGGTGTGGCCTCTGGTGACCGTCCAGAGGAATACCCCGCGTTGGGCATGACATATCCGGATCGGGGGAAGCGGTTTCGCGATGCATTGGCCTATATCCGGGCCACGGCAGAGGCCTACCCCGTGCATCGAGGCCCCCAAGGCACGCTCTCCGGTGGGATCGATATGTTGCCCAAGCCAACAGCGGATCGTCTACCCGTTCTCATAACCGGCGGCAGCCAGCAGGCGCCGGATTGGATCGCAGCGGAGGGCGATGGCTGGATGACATATCCGCGTGATGCGCGTGCTCAGTCTAATGTCGTGCAAGACTACCGCGCACGCAGCCCTGTGGCCAAGCCCGTGATGCAATCGCTTTACATCGATCTGCTGCCAGAACCAGACGCCCGTCCGCGCCCAATTCATCTGGGGTTCCAATCAGGGACAACATTCTTGTTATCTTACCTTCGGGAATTGCGCGCCCTTGGTATCAATCATGTCGCGCTCAACCTGCGCTTCAACGGGGCGGATATCGAAGACACTATGAAACGCATCGCCGCTGACGTGATGCCGGAATTTGAGGAGTAGTTGATCATGACAAAGACCGTTTTGATCACTGGTGCCACCGATGGGATCGGGCTTGAGGCCGCCAAGGACTTTGCCGCCAAAGGTCACAAAGTGCTTCTGCACGGGCGGAGTGCGGAGAAAATGCAGGCTGCGCTGGGTCAGGTCGGGGCCGAGGCGGAAGGGTATCTGGCTGATCTCTCCTCGCTCGATGCCACACGCGTGATGGCCGGCGAGATCGCCAGCAAGCATGACCGCATTGATGTTCTGATCAACAATGCAGGCGTGTTGAAAACCTCGCAGCCCGTGGTGGACGGTATGGATATCCGGCTCATCGTGAACACGCTCGCGCCTTACGTTCTCGCGCAGGCGTTGCTGCCGATCATGCCTAGAGAGGGCCGCATCCTGAACCTGTCGTCTGCGGCCCAAGTCCGCATGGATGTGTCGGCGCTGACATCTGGGCGCACGATGGATGACATGGCGGCGTATTCCCATAGCAAACTGGGCATTACGATCTGGTCGCAGGAGATGGCGAAGGCGCTCCCAGATGGTCCCGCAGTGATCGCCGTCAATCCC
>ERZ1740067.776-NODE-776-length-24241-cov-7.191805_pt1 | contig 24241 bp, 19 predicted proteins | sample MGYA00581736_ERZ1740067 | MGnify/ENA primary metagenome ERZ1740067 (study PRJEB43018, sample SAMN04849236) | marine metagenome | isolation source: floating plastic debris | place: Pacific Ocean | collected 2008-08-27 | study: EMG produced TPA metagenomics assembly... | reverse complement strand
AGAGCGATGGACGCTGTCCTAGCTACGCTTTAGCCGTTGTGTCACCCTTTCAGCTCTCCGAGTATTGTTGAAGGTTTGGAAAAACCTATCATTTACCTTCTATCAAATTTTCTTGCCAGTATGCGTTTGGTACAGGGTCGTAGTTTACAGAAATTCTATGGTTGGTTTTCCGAACTACAAGATTATGTTCCTTCAGAGTCACTTGATTCGAGAGTCGATGGTTTTATGGTGGGCTGTAGCACTGTTCTAAGGCCTATTAAAATTAACCCCATGCTCAACAGCATCCAAGGTGTGACTGGCTCTGAGAAAAATAGCCCAGCCAGTAGGGCTACCCAAATAGGAACACCGCTATAGACAATGCTTGTAGACTTAGTAGGACCGATACGCTGCGTGCTAAGCGTGAAGAGCAAATAGCCAATGCCTGAAGCGCCAATCCCCATATAAAATACGCCCAAAATGGCAGCGGGTGATAGCTTTGGAAATCCCGTTTGTGAGAACTCTGGAATCACCAGAAATAAGAGCTGGAGCACACCGAAAAGAGCACCGTAATAGCTCATGGCCAATCCGCTGTAGTGCTTACCCAAATGACGCAGCAAAATAGAGTAACCGGCCCAGCAGAAAACGGCACACAGCATGAGTAAATCACCCTGGTTGAACTGAAGCTGGAGGAGCGCCATCAGATTGCCACTGGTGAGGAGAATGAGGACGCCGAGGATTGCGATCGCACCTCCCACATAATTTTTGATCGCCAGCTTTTCTTTCAAAATCACCGCCGCCAAAAATCCCGTCACTACTGGATTAAAGGCATTGATAATGGCCGAATTGGCAACAGCTGTATAGCGCAAGCTCGTAAAGAAAAAGAAGTGATACCCCACCACACCAGAGGTGCCCAGCAAAAACAAACAGAGTCGATCTGAAGCAGAGGCCGACTTAAAGCGCGGGCCAATATCGCCCTGATACCAAACCAGCACCTGCAAAAACGCACTCGCGAGCACGTCGCGCAGCAGCGTAATCTGCAGCGGTCCCATTTCATCCGTGGTGTATTAGCCTGCGACGAAGCTGCCTGCGAATAGTAAGCTTGTGAGCAACGCCAGCTAGCTCTGTTTCCACAGATTTGTCCGTTTTGTCATCGCTGAGGAGACCTGCTGCTTTCATAACGTTTAGCCAGTGTAAAAGAATGACGCCTTTTGCTATCGCTGTATTTGATATTGATGGAGTGCTGCGCGATGTGGGTGGCTCTTATCGACGGGCGATCGCTGACACCGTAGAACACTACACCAACGGACAATACCGTCCTACCCTCGAAGATATCGACACCCTTAAGAGCGAAGGTGTTTGGAATAACGACTGGAAAGCATCGGAAGTGCTGATTCATCGCTACTTTGAAGGAAAAGGCGAGCCTATCCCTAGCGCGACATACGAAGAAATTACCGATTATTTCCAGAAGCAATACCGTGGCCCAGACACTGAAAATCCTGATCAGTGGACCGGCTATATCTCGAATGAGCCTTTATTAGTAGATAAAGACTATCTGCGATCACTCGCTGACTCAGGCATTCCCTACGCCTTCTTTAGCGGTGCCACCCGCGGCTCTGCCAGCTTCGTCCTCCAGCGGCGCATCGGCCTAGAGCACCCCATCCTCATTGCCATGGAAGATGGCCCTGGCAAACCCGACCCGACCGGACTGATGGCAGCAGTTAAGCAAGTAGAAGCTCAGCAGTCTATTCAGCAATCTTTACCCGTCATCTATGCCGGCGACACCGCTGCCGATATGAAAACGGTGATCGCAGCAACGGAGCGGTTTCCAGAGCGGCAATGGCTAGCGATTGGGATTTTGCCACCGCATGCCCAAAAAAATGACGAATATAAAGCTGACTATGCGAAAAAGCTGACAGCAGCCGGAGCTGTAACTGTCCTTGACAGCGTGAAAAATATTTCAGCTGAGCTGGTCAACCAGCTACTGTAGGTCCGGTCCAGATGCAGGTGCCTTTGATAGATTATTTGTGGGAATTCTAGGCAGGCGAGGATATTACAGAGCGCTGACCTAATCCGTGACTATTGCTTCACTGACAACAGCTTTATGCTTACCTGCCTTAGAAATAGAAGCCTTATTACAAGGGCGGATGATTGTGGCGGCATCGCATACGTTTCGTAATCCGCTCCAGTTTGTGCTGTGCCCTGTTAAGACAGCTTTGGATTCAGAGCAATTGAAAAGATGCTATCGGCATAGTTTCTTGCGCAGTGTGAAGGCCGGTTTCGATGTAGCAGAACCGCCTCAAACCATACTGCAAGCATGGGCAAAGTTTAGCTGTTGTCGAATTTACAAGGATCAGCACGATCTTGAAGCGCTTTCCCAGTTAACGATTTGGACAACAGATTATTTAACTGAGCTTGTGAAAAGGCAACACAAGCTTTTTCTCATGATGTTGCAGGTGTATCGGTTTGAACACCCTGAAACGGTTTCCCTTTCCGCTATCAATGAAGACAAAATTGGCCGCTATATTCGGTTACCTAGTGCACCTGCTAACCGCAGCAGTGAAGCTATTATCAGTAAAGCCACGTTTGAACAAAGAAAGCAACAGCTTTTTGACCTAGCGCCCCCATTACACCCTGAACTAGAAGATTTGCAGGCAGCACTGGTACAGGTGAGAGAAAGTGGGCTAGGTGCTATGTCGCTCGACCGAGATTTGCGATACTTTCTCGGTTGGTCTCGCACTGACCAAACTAAGCTGGATGACTCTGACCTTGTCTGGATAAAACAGCTCACGCAAGCTGGAAACGCAAGCGATGCCAGCGTCTTTGAACAGATTGTCCATCAGAGCTTGGCCAAACTAGGTTTTGACAAGCACAAGCCTAGTATCAACCCTAGATTAGAAGACCCGTCAATAGCAGGGGGAACAGATAGCTTAGATGTGTACTGCGAATCCCCCTATCTGCTCATAGCCGAGTGTAGAGCCAGTGAGCATGCTCGCATGAATTGCTCAGTTGTTGAGCAGCTCGTGTGCTTGGGAAATACGCATTTACAGCCTGCTGACTATACCGAAGCTGTCAAAGTCATTTTTGCGGCAGGTCCGCTCAACAGCCATGCCAAACAAGCTGCTATTAATCACTGTGTGAATGTTATGCGTCCTGAAACTTTACAGCGCCTTACTGAATTGCAGGCTCAGCATCCTGGTGCTATCGATTTGTATAAGCTCAAGCCTTGCTTGCAGTCGGCACCTTTTGGAGAGGAGGCCGATAAAAAAGTAAATCTATATATTGACAGCATTTTGCAGCAGCTAGAGTTGCGCGCTGAGTTAATCCGCGCAGTGAAAAAATGCCTTGAAAACACAGGTGAGACCAGTGTAGGAACAGATGCCGTTTTCTTTGTGTATGCTGCAAGTGCGCCTGGGTCTAATTTGCCTCTGTTGGACCGCCAAGAAGTGCGGGAAACGCTTATTGAGCTCTCTTCACCCTTAGCAGGCTATTTGGGGCGGGTCGATGACATCGACGCTTCGGTCGACAGACGAAGTCATCGCTTTTATTTTTTAAGAGAGCTGCATCTTGAACATAATGCGCTAAGCCCGGCCTATTGATTCATAGAGAATATTGAGTTAGTTAAGGTAAGACTAAACATAGCTGTAAAAAGTTTTGTCTTATTGGGTCTCCCATTTGTGATCTCTTGATAGTATTTATGTTCTATAGAGAGAATGCACGAGGGAGCAAATAGCGATGGCCAAGTCTCGTCGGCTAGAGGCAACTTTAGAAGCCGTAAAAGCAATTCAGCGACTAGATACGTTGGGTGTGGGCGAGGTTGAGAGTCTGCGTAAAATTATTCGTGGGAGGCAGCCGATTGCGATCGCACCCACCACCAAGCTCATCGTCCGCCATAACCTTACTCAGTTAATCCCGGATATGATTAGCGCCTTCGAGCGCATGCTTCATAACGGTGCAGATACAGACCCTAGCTGTAAGGCTAAATGGGCGATCGCAAATACCCTCTACCAGCTTGAAAAGCCTGATGCCGATCTTTTCCTCTCCGGCATTCACCATCGCCAGCCAGAACCTGTGTGGGGTAAAACCATCGACACCGCTCCATCGCTGCGTAGCCTTTGTGCCCTTGGGCTGGTGCAGGCAAACTATCCCAAGGTGCTAGAAGAACTGGCAGATCTCCTCGCAGATCCAGAACATCCTGCGAGAGCAGGCGCCGCTAGAGCCGTTGGCTACAGTCAAAACCCAGCAGGCATTCCGTTGCTACGGTTCAAGGTCCACATGGGCGATCCAGAACCACAGGTCATGTCCGAATGCTTTATCGCGCTGCTCAAGCTGTCTGGTGAGCAAGCGCCTATGGTGTTACACGCATTAGAATCAGGACGTCCAGCGACACAGGAATTGGCTGCGATTGCACTCGGAGAAGCCCGCATTCCCGAAGCCTTCATCGCTATCAAGTGGCAGTGGCAGCGAACCCGAGAAGCTGACTTACGCAGCAGCTTTTTGCTGGCGATTGCCACGCTGCGCACCGAAGAAAGCATCGACTTTCTGCTCAGCCAGCTAGAGCGAGGCAACCTCGCTGATGCCAAAGACGCCCTCATTGCCCTAGATATTTATCGCAATACAGCAGAAATATGGCAGCGCATTACTCGAATTATCCAGTTCAGAGAAGACAGTGAGCTCATGGTTATGCTCAAAATCTAGCGCGCCATCTTGAGTCCTATGGTGCAACGCCCCCGCAGCGCAATAAAAGTATGTATTCCAAGTGCTGGCGAATAAAAAATATCGGAAGTTTTCGTTACGAAATAGCCGCAATGGTCAGTCTATGACAGATTCTCTAAGTCATAGGGAAAGCTGAATTAGCCCGTATAAACAACCATACCTGTTGGGTAAGTCGTTGTATCCGGTATCCTTACCTCCCTTTGCTGATTACTTGGACTTATTTCATGAAAGGCTTCAAGCTTTCTGCTCTGCTCAGTACAGTTTTGCTCGGCGGTAGCGCCATTTTTTCGCTTGCATACACGACGCCCGCCATTGCTCAAAGTAGTGACAGTACCGATAACGCCTTCCTCACTCAGCTCTATGATCTTTTAGAGAGCAAAGATGCAGTTACCCACGCTATGGCTACTCAATCTATGAGCGCGGAAGACAGCATATGGGCCGCACAGATGTTTTGCCGCACCTTTGAATCAGGTGTTAGCCCGTCAGATGCATTCGCTGCCTATACATCATCGGCTATGAACCAAGCAGCGGCCCGAGGTGCCAATATGACCGAAGAGATGGCTTTCGCTGTGGGCCTCTACGGCGGAGCAGTCATGAACGTCGGCTCTGCCCATTATTGCCCTCAGTACCATTCTCAGGTGGAACAGGCGTTTCAGGCATTGCAGAGGTAGAGTCTATTTGCGCAAAAGAAGCCTAGGGGATGGCAACAGAGACAACGAAGGTATCTGCTATTGCCATCCCCTGCATCTAATATCTCATCCCGTCTAAGCGGGCGTTTTCTGTATGGTGCTGCGCTCTTGGCGAACGCTGAACTGCCACGCCTTAGAGAACATGTAATGAATCTGATGATGCAGGTTCATGAGTTCCAGGTTTTCCCACTCGTGCTGATCCAGCCAGACACCGTGGCAATGACTGCACCGGTCAATATAAAAGTTAAGACCGCGACCCACTTTCTCTTTACGCATTAACCGGCCGCAATCTACACAAAAGTTGGCTGTATTGTTATCAGAAACAGGCAGCAGAGAAAGGTTTGGCTTCAAGTGAATGGGCGGACGCTGGCTGACAGTCTGAGCCTCGTCTTGTGCTCGGCTATCGAGCCACTCCCAGTAATGGCTCGACGAAATCCAGTGACCGAAACAGTGAGTGCACTGATACGCTCGCAATCCAGTGCTAAGCGTGACTTCGTTAAGCGATTCTGTATGACATATGGGACATTTCATAGGTGGCACCGTGTAACTCGGCAGATGTCTGCGTATAAGAACATTCCCAAATCGTTTCAAAAATATTTCAAAAATATTTGATATTTTTGTAACTTTTGGAAAAAGTTCTTCTTTCTCTAGCTTAGAGAGTTATTTTTCTGAACAGAGAATAATAATCTATTATGTCCTTAACACCATCTATTAATAGCAATATCGACAAAAATCGTAAGGTGCGTCTTTATTCAAGGAACAGTGAGCTTGCAGTGCTTGAGCCAGATTCCGACGTATTAAGTCTGTGCTATTTATGTGGCTATTAACGTTGGGAAAAAAGGCCAAGCATCAATTGCTTCTACACTAGACACCAAATTCATTCCAGACGTTTCGAAGTGACGATAAGTGGCGATTGCCTCATTGGTAAAATCCACCACGCCCGGTACGACTACGGGAGATGTGCAATCTTCTAGGAGATACACCTTCATTGCCAGATTCGAATCTATCGACTGAATCTCTCTGAGCAAATCACTGACTGTCCAGGCAACGCAGTGGCTTTGCGCTTGTCCTGCGATGATAACGGCATCGAAGGTGAGTAGATGCTGGATAAGCCGATTATTTTTCTGGGCGATCGCTTGACCCTGATCATCGGTAAGCACTTCAGGGCTCAGAACAGAATAGTTCTCGGTCAGTGGATTGTCTCCCTTGGCTTCAAAGCGTGTGGGGCTGCTGCGCACCATATTGTGAAAAAAGCAGGCTTCCTCAAACGCAGGGACAAGCGCATGGCCAATGCCCCCGAGCATAGAGTGATAGGGCCAAATCGTAAGAGGGTACTTACCGCGATCGCTTAGCTGCTTAGCATAGTGAAGTGCAAACCTTTCGATGCTGTCTGCATCTGTTGTATCAGAGGCTAAGCCCTTAATAAATGAAGGATTTACCCGCCATACACCTTGTTCCACATCGGCATAAGAAATCATTGTCATAGGTGCAGGATGCTCACCCGCTTCATCCACCCAAAACGCCGCATGAAAAATTTGAGCCGCACTATGGGTGTCCATCGTCGGCACAATTTCCGTAATCACATCAAGGTTGCGATAAACAAACTCACACAGTCGTCGTGTATCGTCTACCGCCCCCGTTCCAGAACGCCCACCAACAAATAGCTCAAAATCAGGCAGGCAGAAGGTATTTTGCACATCGATAGCCAGTAAGCATACCTTTGCTTTATCGGTGTGAGCAGGAGAGATGTTGTGTTGTTGACGATAGGCGATTGCCTCTGAAGCACGAGACTGGTATGGCACGCGCCAGATGTTGCCTACTGTAGAAGAATTAAAAAAATCAGGAATCGGTGTGGTCATGCTTCTTGTTGTTTTGAATATTTGTAGTCAGCTGTGTAGCGATTGCAAAACTGCAAAGTCATTTGTTGCAAGGGGTCGTCCAGTCGCTTGAACACTTCTGTTGCGATCCCATTTGGCACACCTCCATAAAATGCTTCCGCAATGCCTCCTGCGATTGCGGCCATCGTATCAGCATCACCCCCCAGTGAAATCGCGTTGCGCAACGCATCCTCGAAATCTGTCGATTCTAGGAAAGCGATAATTGATTCTGGTACCGACTTTTGACACGATACATGGAACGTATAGCTAGGCCGAATCTCTTTTAATGAACGGCTCAAATCGTAACCAAATGCCTGTTCTACGTAGGTTTTGATATCAGCTTTACTGTGCCCTTGACGTGCCAGTAGTACGGCAGCGGCAGTTGCTTGTGCACCCTTGATGCCTTCTGGGTGGTTGTGAGTAACCACAGCGGTTTGCGCTGCGATATCTAACACCGTATCTACATCATCGAAGGCAAATCCTACTGGACTGACCCGCATTGCAGAGCCATTGCCCCAGCTGTTGTAAGGCGTCGTGGTATCAGCGACTATCCACTGCTTGAAGCTGGCTCCATAGCCTACTGAGAAATAGTCTTTTCCATACTGCTTAAGAGTACTTACGTAGCTACCCTCTATAAGCCGGTTGTTCATGATGGCGTCTGCCACTGCTACGGAAAGAACAGTATCGTCTGTAAAGTTGCTGCCTTCTACAAACAGTGGAAAATCTTTTGTTTTTATTTTGCCTCGCTCATGGACTGAGCCGATGATGTCTCCCGCGATCGCACCTAGCATAAGTATTCCTCCTATATTACATACAGCACTACCGAATTACACACAAAACTACCGAGCTGTAGCGACAGCTCCATATCGCTGATAAAAAGCCTTCACAGTCCCTGTCAAATCATCATCTAAACGTTGCCACACCTCTTGTTCAATCTCATCAGGAAGGCTGCCATAGAAGGCTTCTGCGATACCGCCCGTGATAGCTCCCATGGTGTCGGTGTCACCGCCGAGCGAAATTGTATTGCGAATAGCATCTTCAAAATCTGTCGATGCCAAGAATGCAATAATCGACTCTGGTACCGTTCTCTGGCAGGATTCGTTAAAAGCATATACAGGCTGAATTTCGTCGAGAGAACGGCTGAGATTGTATTCAAAAGTCTCTTCAACAAAGCCCTTAATGTTTTTTTTGCTAGCACCCTGCCTAGCCATCAAAATGCAGGCAGCTGTTGCTTGAGCTCCCTTTATACCTTCGGGATGGTTGTGAGTAACCTCAGCGGTTTGCTTTGCTGCTGCTAGCACGTCAGTCATACTGTCAAACGCAAAGCCGACTGCGCTCACTCGCATGGCCGAACCATTTCCCCAGCTGTTGTAAGGCTGCAAGCTAGCAGTTTGAGCCCACTGATTGAATCGTGCTCCATAGCCTCCTATGGGATTGGGATAGCGCTGAGCATAGCGTTTAATACTGTCGCCGTAGCTGCCGCCTTTGAGGATTGTTTCGGCAACTGCGACAGTCAGAATGCTGTCGTCTGTAAAAGTGCTTTGTGGCTTAAACAGAGGGAAGTCTTTGGTTTTATGACGGTCAAACTCATAGACTGAACCGATAATGTCACCTGCGATCGCACCTAACATAGACCCTCCTTCAAAGCGTGCGCTTTGCTTGAAAACTATAGCGTTGGCCACTTAGCTCACTACATTAGCGATCTCTAAAACCGTTTATTTCTGCGGGCTAAGTGGCGCACAAGCGTACGTTGGCGTAGCTTCGCCTTTGGCGATATGTATCCGTACGCTTGCGATAACTCTTGAAAATTGACTTAGTGTAAAAAATACACTAACATATCTGTTATGGCGAACGCATTCGCAACCGTCAATAGCTTCACCACAATGAAGCCTTGCCTCTAGATGCCTTACACCTACGAGTATCCTCGGCCTGCACTCACCGTAGACTGCGTCGTTTTTGGTTTTGAATCAGGCGCCGCATTGAAAATATTGTTGATTCAGCGAAAACTTCCACCTTACCAAGGAGAATGGTCTTTGCCGGGTGGATTTGTACAGCTTAGCGAATCTGTTGATGACGCTGCGATACGCGAGCTACGAGAAGAAACAGATGTGGCTGATGTCTTTTTGGAACAGCTTTACACCTTTGGTGATTTGGGCAGAGACCCCAGAGATCGGGTCGTCTCCGTAGCGTATTACGCCCTGATTAACTTAAAAGAACATCCCATCAAAGCTGCAACCGATGCTAGTGATGCGCAGTGGTTTGGGCTTTCTGAGTTGCCGGATTTAGGCTTTGACCATGAAGAGATAGTGACCTATGCGATCGCCCGCCTACGCAACAAAATTCGCTACGAACCGATTGGCTTTGAGCTGCTGCCGAAAAGATTCACACTCTCTCAACTGCAAAAACTCTATGAACAGATCTTAGGCCGTGAGCTAGACAAACGAAACTTTCGTAAAAAGCTGTTGAAAATGGATCTGTTGATTGATACCGGAAAAAAGGAGACAGACGTTTCGCATAGAGCTGCTAAGCTCTATGAGTTTGATGCAGAAAAGTATTCGGCATTGAAAGAAACGGGATTTAACTTTGAGCTGTGACGTAACTATTCCTGTAGCGGGCTGCTTCACTAAAATGGACCCCTTGAAGTATGGCAATTGCCCGAAATGCATCATGCTGTTACTGAGCATGGTTGCTCAAGTAGGTTAAGCAATGAGGTTGGAAAGTTACCGCGATGGCAGAGCGTCCTCAGGTTCAACGAGTTGGGGTAATTGGGGGTGGCCAGCTGGCATGGATGATGGCAGCTGGTGCCAAAGCGCTGGGGCTAGAGCTATGGATACAGACGCCCAGTAGCACGGATCCAGCAGCTGCGATCGCACACCAAACCATCCTCGGTCACGTTGACGATGCCGCCGTCACCGCAGAGCTGGCAACTCATTGCGATGTGATCACCTTCGAAAACGAATTCATTGATTTGCCTGCGCTACGCGAGTTGGAGAAAAACGGCACGATCTTTTATCCCCGGCTAGATTGCCTTGCACCACTGCTGGATAAATATGACCAACGACAATATTGCGATCGCATCAATCTTCCCTCTCCGCCTTTTGCTACCTTACATAGCAAAGCCGATCTCCCCTCACTCGTCGAAAAAGTCGACGCCCTCGGCCTACCGCTCGCGCTCAAAACTCGCCGTCATGGCTACGACGGGCAAGGCACATTTATCCTGGACACCCTTGAAGCAGTAGAGGAAAACTGGGAAAAGCTGGGCTATCAACCCGTTTTGCTAGAAGCTTTCGTTGAGTTTGAAAAAGAGCTGGCGGTGATGATCTCCCGGTCGAAGGCGGGTGAGGTAGTGGTGTATCCCGTTGTGGAAACGGAACAGATTGAACAGGTGTGCCGCCGGGTGATTGTGCCAGCGCGGGTCAGTGAAGCTGTGACGAAAGCAGTGAAAGATATTGCCACTGCACTTGTTAATAGCCTTGGTGTTGTTGGCATCTTTGGCATTGAGCTATTTCTTACCACCGATGGCAGCGTCTTGATTAATGAAATCGCACCTCGTACCCACAACTCAGGCCACTACACGCTAGATGCCTGCGAAACTTCTCAGTTTGAGCAGCAGCTACGAGCAGTCAGTGGACATCCGTTAGGTGCGGCCACGCTCACAAGCCAGGGCGCAGTGATGGTCAATTTGCTGGGTACAGAAGATACACCGGCTGGGGAAACGAGTGACTATCGGGAGAAACGAGCGGTAATCGCAGCCCTCCCAAACACACATCTGTACTGGTACGGCAAAAAACAATCGCGCATAGGCCGCAAACTGGCACATGTAACCGTTCTTACAGACAGCGCGAATGACGACACTGCAATAGCTGAGATTATTCAAAGCATCGAATCTCTTTGGTATGAACCGTAATATCCGGGAATTCATACTTTCAAATATCTAATCGATGAGGTGTGTAACCGTCATCCTTCTGTATGGATCTCCCCTTGTCGGATTGGGCTATGGGTTCGCTATGATGACCTCAGTTCGACTACTGCGTTGGTGACTGCCAACAACGTTTTCTGATCTATGTTTTTCATTTTTAGGGTGTCTAGTCGCTGAGGCGGCAGTAAACCGAGCGTGTCCTTTTGGACCTGTCCTATCGGGCAGTGTACTCGGAAACTATAAGCTTATAGCCAAGACTCCCACCTGGTTACCCCAGGTCAAAAACTGAGGTAAGACGGCGTGGCGGTTGAACTATCAAGAATCCTTGTCCTTTGGGATGAGGATTTTTTGTTTGCGAGATTACTCAAAAATTTGTATCTCCACACACAAATATTCCAAAAGCTCGCTAGCATCTTCATACGTCAACGATGTACGACTTTCACCGGGCCCTAAGCTTTTGAACTATTTTGAGTCTTCTCCGTCGAGCGCAGCGACAGCCGACTTAGTTGCTGTGCCCATCGCATCGGGCGCAGCGGCTATTTCTTTACCCAATGGTTTGCAGGTCATTCATCAAGAGATGGCAACCCCAGCTGTGGTTGTGGATGTGTGGGTCAATGCTGGTGCGGGTAAAGAGCCAGCGGAGTGGGCGGGGATGGCTCACTTTTTGGAACACATGGTTTTTAAGGGAACGCAGCGGCTAAAGCCCGGTGAGTTTGACTGGGCAATTGAAAGTCAGGGCGGAATGACAAATGCGTCGACTAGCCACGACTATGCACACTTTTACATCACGGTGGCGGCCGAGGCTCTGCCGCAGACGCTGCCGTACCTTGCAGATCTACTGCTGTGCGCAGCGATTCCAGCTGATGAATTTGTACGGGAAAGACAAGTTGTGCTCGAAGAAATCCGCAGGGCCTATGACGATCCCGATTGGGTGGGCTATCAGGTGCTGTGTGAGCTGCTCTATGGTGAGCATGCGTATGGCCGGGCTGTGTTGGGCACGCCAGAAATACTGAGCGCTAGGTCGCCCGAGGAAATGCGACGCTTTCATCAAGCTCACTACCAGCCAGAGAACATGAAGGTGGTGATTGCCGGGGGCGTTTCTCAGCAGAAGGCTATTGAGCTAGTGGAACAGTCATTCAATCGATTTGCATCGCCGATTTGGTGTCCCGAAGCGAAGGAAAAGCCTTTGCCGCAGGCGGTGCATCAACGCCGAGTGATGACACTACCTAACATGGAGCAGAGCCGGCTGACGATGGCTTGGTTAGGCCCAGGGATTGACGATTTGCCGAGGGCCTGTGCTTTAGATTTGGTGAGTGTGCTGCTAGGCGGTGGCCATACATCACGGCTCGTCAGGGAGCTGAGGGAAGAACGGCAGCTGGTACAGGATGTGAGCAGCAGCTTTACGTTGCAGGCAGCGTGCAGCGTGTTGAGTCTGTCGATATGGCTGGAAGAAGAGGATGTGGAAACGGTGGAGGCGCTGGTGTGCGATCGCATCCAGGATTTAGCACAATCCCCTGTGACATCAGCAGAACTTGCCCGCGCCAAACGCCTTTTACTTGCTGACTATGCCTTCTCAACCGAAACCCCTGGCCAAATTGCGGGTTTGTACGGCTACTACGCTACTATTGCAGAGCCCAGCCTGGCGCTCACCTATCCAGAGCAGCTGCAAGCGACTACGGTCGATAATATTCAGCAAATTGCGCAAGACTATCTGAGCACTGAGCGCTACACTGCGGTGGTGCTTAATCCGGCTTGATGGCAACTCATTCGTTAACCGCTCTAATGACGGTGGTGTTGCTATGACACGCAGCACAACAGTTTAAGATAGTTTTAAGTATATATACTGATTTTTCCTGTCAAACGTCTTCTCTCCTTCAACGCCATTGTGACTTCTTCCACGGTGTCCAAACCTGCCGCGTAGGTACGTACCACCCCTCCTTACGGGCTTTCCGGCATTGGATGTTTAAACCCCTTTGCCGTTATTTGGGCATTGCGCATTTTTATTCGGGCCGGGCATGGACATGAAACTGAGAAAAATTCTGGACTCTTTGGCCTACTCACCGCTGTGCTTACCAAAGGGACGACCGAGAAAAGTGCTTTGGAAATTGCCGATGTCGTTGAATCTATTGGGGCTAGCTTTGGTGCAGACGTTGCTTCCGACTACAGCATTGTTAGCCTGAAAACGGTTTCTAGTGACTTTGAAAAGGTTTTGGGTCTTGCGGCTGAAGTCATTCGTCAGCCTAGCTTTCCAGAGGCTGAAATTGAATTGGAAAGGCGACTGATTTTGCAAGGACTCAAGTCCATCAAAGAGCAGCCCTTCAGTGTGGCCTACAATCACCTGCGAGAATCAATTTATGACGGGCATCCTTACGGGCTAACCAACGAGCAAACTGAGAAATGCATGGCTCAGTTTACGCGGGCTGACCTAATGACGGCTCATCAAAAGTATTTTCGCCCAGACAACATGGTGATTACTATAGTGGGGCGTATTTCGCCCGAGCGCTCAGTTCAGCTCGTTAAGCGGTTTTTTGATGACTGGCAGCCGCCGACGGATCGTTTGCCTACGCTCACTTTTCCAACACTGGAAAGATCCGCCCGAAAAATTGTCACTGTCCAAGAGACAAATCAGGCGTTTGTGGTTCTTGGTTACCTGGCGGGTGCGGTCGATAGCCCTGATTATGCCGCGCTCAAAATTATTAGCACCTATTTAGGCAACGGTCTCTCGAGTCGCCTGTTTGTGGAGCTACGAGAAAAACAAGGGCTCGCTTACGATGTGTCAGCGTTCTATCCTACTAGGCTAGGAACTTCGCAGTTTGTGGCTTACATCGGTACGGCACCTGACAATGTATCGGTTGCCCTGGCAGGACTGCGCCAGGAAATAGCTCGCCTAAAAACCACGATGCTGACAGAGGAAGAGCTTCAGGTCTCAAAGAATAAAATTTTGGGTCAGTATGCACTGGGCAAACAGACCAACGGCCAAATTGCGCAGACGCTTGGCTGGTATGAGGTGTTGGGACTGGGAATGGAGTTCGATGAGGCATTTCAGCAGGCGATCGCAGCTGTCACCGTCGAACAGGTTCAGGCCACTGCCCAGCAAACCTTTGATGCAGAGTCTGTTTCCCTGTTAGGACCCGCAGCTGCTGTTGAGCCCTTAAGCTGATTGCTAGGCCGATATGTTTATTTCAATTGTTTTCGCATATGACTTCTGCCGTTAGCGATTCTGACGAGACCCGCTCACCCAACAGTTCCGCTGGCACAGCTACTGGCTCATCTGGCGCTGTACAAACGATGACACCACAGGTGGCTACCTGGGAATGGCAAGGGTTTACCATCGGCTACCAGCACGCAGGCACTGCTCAAGCGGATGCCCCTGCTGTCATCATGATCCACGGATTTGGCGCATCCAGCATACACTGGCGTAAGAATATTCCTGCGCTTTCTCAACATTGTCAGGTCTACGCTATCGATCTACTCGGCTACGGAAAATCTGCCAAGCCGACGCCAGGAGACCCGTTAGACTACACTTTCGAGACTTGGGCCAAGCAGCTACTCGACTTTTGCCATGTGGTCGTTGGAAAACCGGCCTTTCTCGTTGCTAACTCTATTGGCTGTGTTGTAGCTCTCCAGGCTGCTGTTAGTGAGCCAGAGTGGGTACTGGGCGTCGTCCTACTCGATTGCTCGCTGCGTCTTCTGCATGACCGCAAGCGACAAACCTTGCCGTGGTACCGCAGCGCCCCTACGCCCTATATCCAAAAAATCTTGGGTTACCGGCCGCTGATTAAATTCTTTTTTGGCCAACTGGCCAAGCCTAAGTCTGTCAAAAATATTTTGCGCCAAGCCTACGGTCGCAAAGAAGAAGTCACCGATGAGCTTGTGTCTCTCTTGCTAGAACCTGCTTTCGAGCCAGGCGCGGTGGATGTTTTCCTCTCGTTTATTCGCTATTCGCAGGGCCCCATTCCAGAAGATCTCTTGCCAGAACTGCAGTGTCCAGCACTTATCGTTTGGGGACAAGTGGACCCCTGGGAGCCTGTAGAACTGGCTCGTGCCTATGCGGATTACCCAGCTGTTGAGGACTTTATTGAGCTTGAAGGGGTTGGTCACTGCCCGCAGGATGAAGCGCCTGAGCTAGTGAATCCTATCCTGTCGAAGTGGATTAAAGAAAAAAATACCCCATGACACGGCCTGACATGGGGTAGGGCAACAGTTAAACGCTTGTGCTGTCATTACAATCGCGTTCAACCCTCGTAGAAACTAGTAAACCTGTGACGATTTATGGAGTGCCACAGATACTGGCTTTACAACGCTTTGTCGACGTAACCCGTTCATTTACTGTAATTGTCTATGGCCACGATGGCAGTAATATGCTCAGCCAGCTTAAGCCGATGCCTGCTGCAGACGTGATGACCAGTACAGCAAAGGTCAACTGGGTGCCAATGCGCCGGGTAAATAAATCCATCCGCAGCAGTAGCCCTGATGCCAGCATTACCAAAAAGTAGCTAGAAATATTTGCCCATACGGCGAGCACTACTACCAATGAAGCTGCTGCAAATGCAGTGATTGTGTAGCCAAAATCAGATTTGAAGCCTAACAGTACAAAGTCTCGGAAAGATTCCCAGCAAATGCTGAGGATGCTGCATTCAATGAGGATATATGCGATCGCCCCCACCCACACTACCTTCGAGATGCCGTGGTTGTGTAAAAACAAACCAAAGGCCAAGTTCGACAGTAGCAGCAGCAACGGAGAAAGCCAGGGAAAAGCGTGTCGCATGGCTATAGGTTTGTAGAAATCGCTTGAACAGGGCAGCTCGGCAGGCATTGCTCACACATAATGCAGCTGGGCCGCGTGAATACTAGCTTATGTGTCGATGGGTCTAGGTTCAACGACTGAGTCGGGCATACGCCTGTGCATAGCCCGCAGTGCACACAGCTGTCTTTATCGATCACAATCTCTCGATTCACCAGCGATACTTCAATATGGTTTGCGCGCATCCAATCAATCGCCGCATCTAGCTGATCGATGTCACCTGAGAGCTCTACCAGTAGCTTGCCCACCTGATCCGGTGCGACGTGGGCTCGAAAGATATTGGCGGCCACATTAAAGTCCTTTGCCAGCCGATAGGTAATCGGCATGTGAATGGTGCGCTTGGGGAAGGTAAGGGTCAGTCGCTTTTTCACGGGTAGCCTACGTCAGTCCTACGTCAGTCAGGTTTATGGCAAAGCCTATGCTCATACAGCTAACACGATAAGATAGTTGAAGTGATTGTTACTTTACGAAATAGTTACCTTAGTAAAATATATGGCGGCAGATTCTTCAAATATGGCCCCCTCAGATATGCCCTCTTCGGATGTGCCCTCTTCAGAGATGGTCAAGAAAGTTCGGAATTTTGTTGTGGTTGCGATCGCAGCTATCCTCAGCATCGCCGTTATCCTCGGCGTCCAAACTACCTCACCGGCAACCTCTCTCTCAGAAATGGCCGAGCAATCTGTCCCACTCGAAACTGCTATGGCCAACGGTAAGCCCACCCTGATTGAGTTCTATGCAAACTGGTGTACCAGCTGCCAAGCAATGGCACCCGATATTCAAGCCCTTGAAGAGAGCTACGCCAGCAAAGTTAACTTCGTCATGCTCAATGTAGATAACACCAAGTGGCTGCCCGAAATGCTGAACTACCGGGTTGATGGCATTCCACACTTTGAATTTATCTCCGCTGAAGGCAACGAAAAGGGCGCTGCCATCGGCGAACTCCCCCGTGCTATTTTGGCCGAAAATCTAGACGCGCTGCTGGACAAATCGTCTGCCCTGCCTCACGCACAAGTCAGCGGTAAGCTCACCGAAGTCGATACCATTGATAATCCCGTTGTGGGCGGAGGCAGCAGCGATCCGCGTAGCCATGGCGCACAGGTCGTGAATTAAGCCTGCGGGGTGAATAGGCAACAGTGGGTAGGTAGTGGGCAAGGCGCTTACGCGCCCACCGCTGTCTTCTGTTTCTGATCTGTAGAAGAGATGTTGTTGCCTGATTTCAAGGCTGCTTCTACCAACCCTAGGAACATTGGATGCGGTGTGTTGGGGCGTGACTGAAACTCTGGATGGAACTGACAGGCAATAAAGTATGGATGGCTCGGTAGCTCCACAATCTCGACCAGTCGGCCATCGGGTGACGTTCCACTCACCACAAAGCCTGTTTCTAAAAACAGATTTCGATAGGCATTGTTAAATTCGTACCGATGCCGGTGCCGCTCATAAATCACTTCCTTTTGATAAAGCCGACTGGCCAACGTATCCGGCTCAATCCGGCATGGCCACAGCCCTAGGCGCATCGTTCCACCTAAATCCACCACATCCTCTTGTTCGGGCATGAGGCTAATGACAGGGTTTTCAGCCTCGGCATCAAATTCTGAACTATTTGCCTTGGGTAGCTCAGCAACATGTTGCGCCCACTCCATTACCAGACACTGCATTCCTAGGCACAACCCCAAGAACGGAATCTTCCCTTCACGGGCGTACTGAATCGTCTGGATCTTGCCGTTCACTCCTCTAGAGCCAAACCCGCCGGGCACCACAATGGCAGAGACATCTTGTAGAAGCTTTTGGGGACCCTCTTTTTCAATATCTTCTGAATCTACCCAGCGGATTTTAACCTCTGTATCGAAGCTAGTGCCTGCATGGCGGAGTGCTTCTGTAACGGAGAGGTAGGCATCATTGAGCTGCACATACTTACCGACAATCGCCACTTCTAGCGTTTTTTCTGGGCTGTGCATGCGCTCAATTAATCGATTCCAGCTGTTAAGGTCGGGCGATCGCTGGTCTAAATTCAGCAGCGTTAAGCTTTGCTCTGCCAGTCCTTCCTTCTCCATGTACAGAGGGACTTCGTAAATACTGGGTGCGTCCAAAGCCTGGATGACGCAGTCAATGGGCACATTACAAAAGCTCGAAATTTTGTGACGCATTTCATCTGGTACCATCCGCTCACTGCGACACACCAAAATATCCGGCTGAATACCAATCGATCGCAGCTCCTTTACCGAGTGCTGAGTGGGCTTCGTTTTTAGCTCATGTGCTGCCGGGATCCAGGGAATCAGCGTCACGTGCATGTACATGACATCGTTGCGGCCCACATCTTGCTTGAACTGACGAATTGCTTCCATGAAGGGCAGTGACTCAATATCACCCACCGTGCCGCCAATTTCTACAATCACCACATCTGGATTGCGATTACGCGCTACTCGATGAATCCGCGATTTGATTTCATTCGTCACGTGGGGAATCACCTGCACTGTGCCCCCCTCGTAATCTCCCCGGCGCTCCTTGTTAATCACGGCTTGATAAATAGAGCCTGTGGTAACACTGTTTAGCCGAGACATAGACGTATCGGTAAAGCGCTCATAGTGACCAAGGTCTAAGTCTGTTTCGGCACCATCTTCGGTGACGAATACCTCGCCATGCTGAAATGGACTCATCGTGCCGGGATCCACATTGATGTAGGGATCTAGCTTCAAAATAGATACCGAATAGTTACGAGACTTCAGCAGTCGCCCAAGACTGGCCGCCACAATGCCTTTGCCGATGCTCGAAACGACACCGCCTGTCACAAATACAAATTTCGTCATGAGTTTTCTGCCTTGTGTTTCCTTTCCTCTGGCCTGCTGATATCACTTACAGCTGATATCGCTGATATCTATCTAAGGGAGCATAGTTATCTGAATCTGTCTTAAACGGGCGCTATGGAATGTTAGCCGCACTCAAAAGTTGATAATAGTCAATTGTGCCATAAGGGATAGAACGTTTATTTTTTTGTGGAAATAAATGACATTGTGCGCTGAAATACTAGACTAAGCTCATCATTTTTGTACGGTTTGGTTTAGGAGCGCGCGATATGGTCAGGCGACGGACACTGGGGTTAATCAGCAGTATTGCTGGACTATTCGTGCTTTATCCGTTGGGGGAAGCCCGTGCCCATTCCGTACTAGCAGAACCGTCGCCCGAAGTATCCTCCCCAACTGTGTACTTATCCCAAGAGCAGGCTGCGCCCGGCAGTTTATTTGTTGCCTATCCGCCGCCAGAGCATCAAACCGTCGCTGACCGGATCTTTTTCATTGGTACTGCGAGCCCTGATGCCCCGGTGACTATTAACGGTCAAACCATAGAAAACCGCAGCGGGGATGGACACTTTGCGCCGACGCTGCCGCTGGAATTAGGTGAGAATACGTTTACCTTGGTTCAAGGTGACCAAAGCCTGACACTCAATATCACTCGGGTGTCGATTGAGCCGCCGATCCCAGACGGACTTGGCTTTGCGGAAGGGACGTTATCGCCTGCGGTGGATATTGCGCGAATGCCTGGTGAGCTGATTTGCTTAAGTGTGATCGCCTCTCCAAACGCACAAGTCTCCGCCACTCTCGGCACTCAAAACATCCCTCTCACCCCGCAAACCAGCATAGATCTCCCCCCTAACTCATCCGTCCTTACTTCACAAACCGAGCCCGTCACGCTCAGCGCCACCGAGTACGCAGGGTGCACCACTGCCAGTTCAGCAGGTAACTTGGGCACACCTCGCTTTACCCTACGGGCCAATGGTGAAACTGTTACCGCGACTGCCCCTGGCCAGGTGAGCATTCTTTCAGAAACAGACTTTGAAGTTGCGCAGGTAACTGTGCCCTCTGGTGTCGCCCGCACAGGCCCTAGTACTAGCTACTCACGCATCACGCCCCTCCCTGCAGGTACCCGCGCAGCGATCACCGGACGTGACGGTGAATGGCTGAGGCTCGACTACGGCGGCTGGATCAAAGAAGGCGAAACTGAAGTGACTCGCTCTTCAGTGCCACCCACTAGCATTATTCGTGGCATTACTTCCAACCAAGCTGGCGATTGGACCGAAATTGTCTTTCCGCTACAAACGCCTGTCCCCATTTCAGTTCAGCAAGAGAGTCAGTCCCTGTCTCTTACATTGCATAACACCACCCCACAAACAGATACTATCTACTTCTCAAGTGATCCAGTGGTAGAAAGAATGGACTTTAGTTCTGTTCTTCCAGACAGCGCAGAATATATTTTTCACTTCAAACAGCCTCAGCAATGGGGTTATAAGCTTCGATACGAAGGCACCAGTCTGATTCTCTCTTTACGCCATGCACCACCAAGCAACAGTTTGCGCGGTGCTACTATCCTGCTCGATCCGGGCCACGGCAGCGATCAAGATTTGGGTGCACGCGGGCCCAATGGCTACCCTGAGAAAGACGTTGTCCTCATTGTTTCCAAGCTAATTCGTGATGAGCTAGAAGCTAGAGGCGCTACTGTTGTGATGACTCGCGAAGGTGACGACGATCTGTTCCCTGCAGACAGAGTTGAGGTGATCGAAGCCAGTGAGCCGACCATGGCTCTTAGCATTCACTACAATGCCCTACCCGATGCCGGTAACGCACTTGAACGCGCTGGGATTGGCGCTTTTTGGTATTATCCTCAAGCCCATGGGCTAGCGACCTTCTTGCACGACTATCTTGTTCGTGAGCTAGACCGAGATGCCTATGGTGTTTACTGGAACAATCTGGCACTAACACGTCCGTCGGTGACACCTTCTGTTCTGTTGGAACTGGGCTTTATGATTAATCCAGAAGAGTTTGAATGGATTACTGACGAAGCTTCACAACAAGAACTTGCAATAACACTCGCAGAAGGTGTAGAGGCTTGGCTGGCCCAGCAGTAGGCCAAACATCAAAGACACAGATATCCGTATGGTCGATTTCTTACGTCCTCCTTTTAAGAATGAATCATTATGGCAGCAAGCCATGACGCATCGGTCATTTGTGAATGAATGTCCCGGGGCAGGTGAGCACAATGAGAGGCTTGAGTTTCTGGGCGACGCTATCTTGACCTACCTGAGCGGGGACTATCTGTACGAGCGTTATCCCGAGCGGCCAGAGGGCGAACTCACACCTATTCGAGCTGCTTTGGTGGATCAGCCGCAGCTCTGTCATTTTGCAGAAATGGTAGGGCTAGATCAATCCTTGCGGCTGGGTAAAGGTGCAGAAAAAGAAGGGAGTCGAAAAAGCCCTCGGCTTTTATGCAGCGCTTTTGAAGCGATGATTGGAGCCTACTATCTGGATGTAGAACGTGATGTGTTGCCTGTGAGAAGCTACATGTTGCCACTCTTTGATTCGGTGGTAGAGTCTGCCCTGACAAAGGGCATTAAAGACAACAAAACGCGGTTACAGGAATGGGTGCAGCAGAAAATAGGTGAATCTCTAGAATATGCAGATGTCGGGGACAGCGGCCCTGATCACGATAAAGACTTTGTTGTAGAAGTTCGCATCGGAGACAAACCCTATGCAAGAGGCAAGGGTAAGAGTAAGCGTAAGGCACAAAAAGCTGCTGCAAAAGCAACATTAGCGCTTTTGGAAACAACAGAAAAAACACAACAGTAGCCTTTTGTCCCAGCACTCTTCAGCATTTAGTCGATGGATCATTCAGCAGATGGTCGGTGGCTCGCATTTGACGCTAAGGACATCAATCATGACTCCCAGATGTAGGTACGAGTGTAGGGGATACACCATGCACCTTACTGTATTGCGTCGTAGTGGATGCAGCTGTGACAGGGGCCGCTAGGATTGATCGCACAGCGCACCAGCTCGGAAAGGGCATTGTACTTGCAGGAGGCATCTCCAATCACCCAGTTACCGTTAAGCAGGGTGCGTTCATCTGGAACGTGGGTTTCTTTGACATGCACAACCGCTTTGTGAAGGTAGTAGCGGCCTAGCTTTAGTTGATACTGATGTCTTCGTACCAGAATTTGATAGGTTTGCCCGTCAATATCGACGTAAGTGCCAGGATAGAGGCTACGGTCCATTTTGATATGGCTCAGCAGTTCTTTGGAGTCGCTGAGAACAATATCGGTGGGTAAAGCTTTTATCTCCATAAATAAATAATAGCGAATAGCGACTAATAAGAAGGGCATCTCCCAGCCTGTTGAGGACTGGGGGATGCCCTTTATCTAGCCATCAGCTGGCTATCGAAGAAGCCTACTTCTTAGCTTCCTGACGTTCCTTAGCTTCCTTGATCACTTCTTCTGCAACGTTCTTAGGACATGGTGCGTAGTTACCAAACTCCATGGAGAACTGACCACGACCAGAGGTCATGGTGCGCAGGTCACCAATGTAGCCGAACATCTCACTCAAGGGCACGTCTGCCTTGATGCGAACACCCATGGGGTTAGAATTTTGAGACTTGATCATGCCGCGACGACGGTTGAGGTCACCGATAACATCGCCCATGTGATCGTCTGGCGTGAAGACGTCTACATTCATGATGGGCTCAAGAATCTGAGGACCTGCCTTGGGGAAGGACTGACGGTAGGCAGACTTAGCGGCAATTTCGAAGGCGATCGCACTCGAGTCACCCGCGTGGAACGCGCCGTCAGAGAGCGTTACTTTCACATCCACCATTGGATAGCCAGCCAAAGGTCCTTTTTCCATACTCATGGCAAAGCCTTTCTCAACTGCAGGCCAGAACTCCCGAGGTACGTTACCGCCTGTGACCTTGGATTCAAACTCAAAGCCAGCACCGACTTCAGATGGCTCAACAGTGTAGTCAATTTTAGCAAACTGACCAGAACCACCGGACTGCTTCTTGTGCGTGTAAGAGTCTGTAATCATCTTCGTGATGGACTCGCGGTAGGCTACCTGAGGCTTTCCGACTTCTACTTCTACACCGTGAGTACGCTTGAGAATATCCACCTTAATATCAAGGTGAAGCTCACCCATCCCTTTAATGATGGTTTCGCCGCTTTCCTGGTCAGTCTCAACGTAGAAGGAGGGATCTTCTTGAACCATCTTGCTCAGAGCTGCACCCATCTTCTCGGAGCCACCCTTTTGCTTAGGCTCAATCGCAATTGAAATCACTGGCTCAGGGAAGACCATCGGTTCAAGCGTTGCAGGATTTTTCGGATCACATAGGGTGTGACCGGTTTGGACGTTTTTCATGCCCACAATAGCAACGATGTCACCCGCTTGAGCGACATCCACTTCTTCGCGAGAATCGGCGTGCATCTCTACTAGGCGACCAATGCGCTCAGTCTTACCTGTGTAGGTGTTGAGGACGGTATCGCCCTTGCTGATCATGCCGGAGTAGATACGCGTAAAGGTGAGTGCACCGTAGCGGTCATCCATAATCTTGAAAGCCAGTGCACGTAGAGGGGCATCCGGTGTGACCTTGGCAAATCCACCAGTCTCATTACCTTCGAGATCTACTTCAGGCTGAGGCGGAACTTCGGTGGGGTTTGGAAGGTAGTCCACAACTGCGTCGAGTACGTTCTGAACGCCTTTATTTTTAAAGGAAGAACCGCAGTAAGTAGGGAAGAAGGCTAGATCACGAGTGCCTTTGCGAATGCAATTCTTGATGGTGTCGAGATCAGGCTCGTTACCTTCTAGGTACTCTTCCATGACGTCATCATCAAGTTCAACCGCTGCTTCAATCAGCATTTCGCGGTACTCGGCTACTTTGTCCTTCATATCTTCAGGAACATCGGTGATTTCGTAGTTCATCGGCTCACCAGAATCGTCCCAGACCCACGCTTTCTCAGTCAGGAGGTCAACGACACCTACGAAGTCGTCTTCAATACCGATAGGTAGCACCATCACTAGTGGCTTAGCCGCTAGGATATCTTCCACCTGCTTTACAACTCTGTAAAAGTCTGCACCGGTTCTATCAAGCTTGTTGACATAGATGATGCGAGCAACCTTCGAGTCGTTTGCATAGCGCCAGTTTGTTTCGGACTGGGGCTCTACACCACCCGAGCCACAAAATACGCCGATCCCACCGTCCAATACCTTGAGCGAACGGTACACCTCGATGGTGAAGTCTACGTGACCAGGGGTGTCGATGATGTTGAGCTGATGGTCTTTCCAGAAACAGGAAGTCGCTGCAGATTGAATCGTGATGCCACGCTCCTGCTCTTGGTCCATGAAGTCTGTGGTTGCCGCACCATCATGAACCTCACCGATCTTATGGATCTTACCAGTGAGCTTCAAGATTCTTTCGGTTGTCGTAGTTTTGCCCGCATCTACGTGGGCAA
>ERZ1740067.775-NODE-775-length-24246-cov-8.068290_pt1 | contig 24246 bp, 26 predicted proteins | sample MGYA00581736_ERZ1740067 | MGnify/ENA primary metagenome ERZ1740067 (study PRJEB43018, sample SAMN04849236) | marine metagenome | isolation source: floating plastic debris | place: Pacific Ocean | collected 2008-08-27 | study: EMG produced TPA metagenomics assembly... | reverse complement strand
GGGCCGCTGTGCTGTGACACCTCCGGATATGGCAATCGACGATCTCTTGGGGTTCTTCCATGACCGTCTTAAGGTGTATTTGCGCGATCAAGGGCTGAGCCATGACGTGATTGACGCCTGTCTGGCGCTCGAAGGCGACGACGATCTCGCCCTTGTGGTGGCCCGTGCCCGCGCGTTGCAAGCGGTTTTGGCCACAGACGATGGTGAAAACCTCGTCCAAGGGTTTAAACGCGCCAACAATATCCTCACGCAAGCTGAAGAAAAGGACGGTGTTGAGTATTCCTACGGCGCGGACATCAAGTTTGCCGAAGCTTTAGAAGAAAGGACATTGTTTGAGGCGCTTGATAGAGGAGAGATCGAGATTTCAAAAGCAGTGCTCGCGGAGGACTTTGAGGCGGCCATGAGCGCCATGGCAGCGCTGCGGGGTCCGATTGACGCGTTTTTCGAAGCAGTGCAGATCAATTCAGACAATGATATCCTGCGCCGCAATCGCCTCAATATGCTGAGCCGCATTCGCCAGATTTGCCGTCAGGCTGCGGACCTGAGCCGCTTGGAAGGCTGACGCATGCGCAGGTTCCACTGTCGCGGTAAGATGACACAGGAGGGTTGCTTTTGTGTCATTGAAAGGCAAAAGTGCTGCGGTGCAGCATAACCAAGACCATATCACCCTGATCACACCGGATGCGCCATTGTCCTCGGCCACCCACGGTGGACGCGCCAAGTGCCTGCAGCGCTTGGTGCGCCTTGACCTGCCCGTGCCGCAGACATTGGCCCTTTCATTTCAGACTGTTCGGGGCATAGCGGCCGGTGATTTGCCGGACCCCGAGACGCTGCTCGCGCCCTTTTCCCACTGGGCCGTGCTCTGCGTGCGCCCATCGTCGGAAGACCCGGATTGGGGTGGCCCCGGCGCGGTTTTGAACATCGGTATGAATGGGGCCAACCACCTGGAGCTGTCACATCAGATTGGCGAAGAAGCCTCGGCAGAGCTTTACTTGCGCTGTGTCCAGGCCTTTGCCATTCATGTCGCGCGCCTCGACCCGGAAATGTTCGAAGATGTCTCTGAAAATCCAATCGAGGGCTTGCGCCAGGCGCTCAGGGCCTATGAGGACGAAACCGAAGAACCGTTCCCCCAGGATCGTGGCGTGCAGCTGCTGGAAGTGCTGCGATCCATGGCGCGCGCCTGGGAAGGGACGACGGCGCGGCTTTTGCGTCAGGCGAAGGGCGCGCCAGTTGATGCAGGCCTTGGTCTGGTTGTGCAACAGATGGCGCTTGGCCTGGGCAAAGGCGAAAGCGGGTCTGGCGTTATGCAGCTGGTCAATTCCTCGACCGGGGAGCGCAAGATCACCGGGCGCTATCTGAGCCAAAGCCAAGGACGCGAAGCGCTGAGCCAAGGCGCGGATGCGTTGTTCCTCGAGCGTGATCCAAGGGGGCCGTCGCTGGAAGAGTTAGCGCCGGAGGCCTTTGCAGAGCTCAAGGATCACACCGGTGTCATGCGGCACCGGCTGCGAGAGGAAATGCAGGCGGAGTTTACTATTGAGAACGGCAAACTCTTCCTTCTGGATGGCATTCGCGTTGCGCGAACCGCGAGGGCCGCAGTCGCGATCGCCGTTGCCTTGGCGGAAGACAAGATCATTTCCCATGAAGAGGCGCTTTTGCGCATTGAACCCAGGGCGCTGAACGAACTTTTGCACCGACAGGTGGATCCGAACGCGCGGCGTGACGTGCTGGCCCGCGGGATTGCCGCAAGCCCCGGCGCGGCAAGCGGGCGGATCGTGTTTGATGCAGAAGAAGCGCAGGCCAGCGAAGCCCGTGAAGAAGCCTGCATTCTTGTCCGAAAAGAGACCAGCCCCGAAGACATCCGCGGGATGCACGCCGCCGCTGGTGTGTTGACTGAGCGTGGAGGGATGACGAGCCATGCAGCGGTGATAGGTCGTGGCATTGGGACGCCGTGCGTTGTAGGGGCGTCGGAAATCGAGATCCGGCCTCGGCGCAAGCAGCTGATTTTCCCCGATGGGCGGATTTTGAAAGCCGGTGATCTGGTCACGATTGATGGGACAAGTGGCGACATTCTGGCGGGTGACACGCCGCTTTTGGAAGCCGCGCATGATGATGCGCTGAACACATTGATGGCGTGGGCTGATGATGCGCGCGATATCAAAGTGCGCGCCAACGCAGACACCCCGGCCGATGCGGAGCTTGCGCGCGGGTTCAAGGCGCAAGGCATCGGTCTTTGCCGCACAGAGCACATGTTTTTTGAGCCCGACCGCATGACCGCGATGCGAGAGATGATCTTTGCCGATGAAAGTGACGATCGCGCGGCGGCGTTGGAGATCCTCTTGCCGATGCAGAGGGCCGACTTCATTGAAGTCTTTCGCATTATGCAAGGCCAACCGGTGTGCATTCGTCTGTTTGATCCCCCGCTGCATGAGTTCCTTCCGACCGATCGATCGGGGATGAGAGAGCTGGCGGAAGCCCTTGATCTTCCGCTGTCCGATGTGACGCGACGGGTCGAGAGCCTGATGGAATACAATCCCATGCTGGGCATGCGTGGGGTGCGTCTTGGGATCACTGTCCCTGAGATCTATGACATGCAGGCGCGTGCGATTTTTGAGGCAGCCATTGAAGCAAGCCGTGAAGGAGATCCCGTTTCGCCGGAGATTATGATCCCGCTTGTGAGCGCAAAGCGGGAAGTGGAATTGGTGAAAACGCGGATTGATGCTGTGGCCGCCGCCGTGCGCACAGAGCAAAAAGCGGATTTTGATTTCGAATTGGGCGTGATGGTGGAAACGCCGCGGGCGGCCTTGCGAGCTCATGAGATTGCGCCTCAGGTTTCGTTTTTGAGCTTTGGAACGAATGACCTCACGCAGATGGCCTATGGGCTGAGCCGTGATGATGCGGGGCGGTTCATGTCAAGCTATGTCCAACAGGGCGTTTTTCCCGAAGATCCGTTCCATTCGCTGGACACTGAAGGGGTTGGCGAGCTTTTGACAATTGGGGCAGAGCGCAGCCGCGCGGTGACGCCTGGCCTGACGCTGTCGATTTGCGGCGAACATGGCGGAAACCCCGAATCGATTGCGTTTTGCCGCGCCGCAAAATTCAACTATGTGTCGTGCTCGCCGTTTCGTGTCCCGGTTGCGCGCCTTGCCGCCGCTCAGATCGCTTTGTGCGAAAAGATGGGTAATGGATTGAAATAAAAAAAATTTTCCTGTTTGGGCGGAGCGCATAAAGGCGCTCCGTTAACCATGCTGGGATCCGACGCTGGGGCCGGGCTGGACCTTTTGCATACGATGACGTATCAAATTTGATCTAAATTCGCGGATTTGTTCGCGATTGCTTGTACTTACACGGCTTTGTTGGTGTTGTCTGGGGGTGTACTTGATGGTTCGCTTGGGTTTTGCGATCTTGGTCGCGAGCAGTTTGGCTGCGTTTGCAGAGACGACTGTGGATGAGCTTATTGTGGATGAACAACGCATTCTAAGTGCTGCGTCGGACCAGCATTTGGGGAAATTGCTGAAGCGCCCCGACATTGAAATCACGTATTCTGCGGAATGGCTCTCTTTGCAGAGTGTTGAGGCCAAGGGCAACGATTGGAGGTGTCTTGCCGAAGCGCTTTATTTTGAAGCACGGGGTGAGAGCGTCAAAGGACAGTTTGCCGTGGCAGAGGTGATCTTGAACCGTGTCGACAATCCGGACTTCCCTGATACGGTTTGTGGTGTGGTGCATCAGGGCGCTGGCCGTAAATACCAATGCCAGTTCACGTACATTTGTGATGGGTACAAAGAAGTCATAAACGAGCCGCGCGCGTTTGAGCGCGTGGGAAAGATTGCGCATCTCATGGTGGAGGGTGCCCCTCGGCCGCTGACGAAAGGGGCCACGCATTATCACACGCGGGCCGTCTCACCCAATTGGGCGAGAGTTTATCCACGTGTGGCCACGATTGGTGTGCATCACTTTTACAAACGGCCCACGCGGGTGTCTTCGAACTGATAATTCGGTTGACTCGAGACTGGGCCTAGGTAAAAGGCAGGCTTCATGGAATTCTTAGGGTTTGGGTGCAAAGACCTGGCCCGGTGCAGGAGCGAAACGCATGGCTAAGCCAACAACCATCAAAATTCGCCTGAACTCGACCGCTGGCACGGGACATTTCTACGTGACGAAGAAGAATGCGCGGACGATGACCGAAAAGATGACGGTTCGGAAATACGACCCGGTCGCGCGCAAGCATGTCGAATACAAGGAAGGCAAGATCAAGTAAGGCTTGATACTGCGCTGGAAGAGAGCCGTGCTTTGCACGGCTTTTTTTGTTTACGCAGGATGCTCGTCGCTCCCTTTCGGGCGCGTCTCGCGGTGGAACCGCGCAATAAAAAAGGCCAGCGTCAGGGCTGGCCTTTTGGATTTGTGTTTGCGTTCGTTTTATTCGCGGCTTCCGAACAAGCTCAGCAACATAATGAACATGTTGATGAAGTTGATATACAGGCTCAGCGCGCCCATGATGGCGGCCTTTCCAAGCCACTCTGTATCGCCTTGCTGCGCGAACATCACGTATTCGCTCTTGATACGCTGCGTGTCATAGGCTGTCAGACCTGCAAAGATCAGAACACCCAGAACGGAAACGGCAAACATAATCGCTGGCGAACCCAGGAAGATGTTCACGATGGACGCAACGATCAGACCAATAACGCCCATGATCAGGAAGCTACCCCAGCCGGAAATGTCTTTCTTGGTTGTGTAGCCCCACATGGAAAGCCCTGCGAATGCGATCGATGTGATCAAGAACACTTGCGCGATCGAAAAGTCGGTGAACACCACGAAGATGTAGCTGATGGACACGCCCATCACCACGGCAAACACGTAGAAGAAGAGCTGTGCCGCTGCGGAAGACAGCCGTCCAATCGCTGCGCTGAACGCGAACACCATGATCAAAGGTGCGAACATCACGATGTACCGGGTGAAGCCCGTGAACAGGACGCTCATCAAAGCCGCGTTATTACCTACGGCCCACGCGGCCGCAAACGTGAGCAACATGCCTACGGACATTGTGCCGTAGACCTTGTTCATGTGGGAACGTAATCCTTCATCAATCTGGGCGGCGCGTGCTCCCGTTGCCGTCCGGATTGTGTTGAGTTCAGCCATCAAAGCCTCCGAAATTTGTGTCTCACAAGCTCAATGCATGAGCTTTGCACTAAATATCGGCAAGGTGCGGTCGTATTTCAAGGGAAACCGGGTCGCAGGGGACCCGGTTTTTGGAAACTGTGGACTGTTTTTGGTGACGTTGGGGAAACAGCGGGCTTTTATTCAAGTTTTACGATTACTTGAGCCAATGCTCCGGCACATCCCAGAAACCGCTTTTAGCTTCTTTTTCCGCTTGCGCACGGGTCACGCCAATGTCTTCGAGTGCACGATCGTCCAATCGGGCGAGGGCGCTGCGTTGGCGGTGCAGCGACAGGAAATCCATAAGGGAAAACCGACGCCTGTCAGAGGAGGCGGTGACGGAATGGTAAGTTGATCTTGTAGCCATGGTGTCTTCCTTTCGATTTCGTGATGCATTTGCGTGGTTTCATATTTGATGTTGATATATTTGGATCACGAAGTTAGATTTGTGAAACGAATGTTTGTGACCGATATCATCAAGGATTGTGATGAATGAGAAATCTCGACATGACGACGCTGCGATCTTTTGTGACTGTTGCCGAACAGGGTGGGGTGACCCGGGCTGCTGCGGCGCTCAATCTCACGCAATCCGCAGTTTCGATGCAGATCAAACGGCTCGAAGAACTTTTGGACGTAGAGCTGTTTGAGAGGGCCAATCGAACACTGAAGCCCACAGCCTCTGGGGATCTGCTGTTGACCTACGCGCGCAAGCTGGTCGATCTGAACGATGAGGCCGTCGGACGGCTGACAGACAAGGTCTATGAAGGAGAGATTACCCTCGGGGCGCCGTATGACATTGTCTATCCGGTGGTGCCAAAGGTCTTAAAGCAGTTCAATGCGCTTTATCCGCGCGTGAAGATGCAGCTTGTGTCGTCGAGCACGATCAAATTGATCAAATCCCTGGAGCGAGGTGAGGTAGACTTAATCCTGACGACAGAAGAAGATTTGCGACCCGGTGGGGAAACCCTGGCTGAGGTTCCGCTGCGCTGGACAGGGGCGCCCGGTGGGCAGGCCTGGAAAAAACGCCCCTTGCGGCTGGCCTTCTGTAGCTTCTGCATTTTCAGGCCGATTGCGATGCGGTGCTTGGATCAAGCGGGCATTGATTGGGAGCTCGTCGTCGAATCAGAAGATGATCGTGCTGTCGAAGCGCTTGTCAGTGCTGATTTGGCGGTAGGCGCCTTGATGGCTGATAGTGTCCCGCCGCATTTGGAAGCTTTGAACACAGGTGGCGTTTTGCCGGACCTCGGCGTGCAAAAGGTCAACATGTATGGGGTTTCGAACCGGAAAGAAGGCCTGATTGAAGATCTTGCGGGAATGCTTCGGCAAGGCTTTGCGCCGGTCAAATCCCCGATGCTTGTCACATCGTGATAACGACCTTTCCCGTTGATCGGCGGCTTCTTAGGAGCTCTAAGCCCTCAGCTGCGCGCTCCAGTGGGAAGATATCGCTGATATGAGGCTTGATCTCACCGGCGATGTACATCTCAAAGAGCTTCGACAGGCTGTCTGTCAGCGCGGCGGGTTTGAACTTCAGATAGCCACCCCAGTAAAATCCGATGAGGGAAATGTTCTTTACGAGCAGATGGTTGGCGGGCACTTTTGGCACGTCGCCGCTGGCAAAGCCGATGCTGAGAATGCGGGCTTCGGGTTTGCAAGATCGTAATGCGCTGGTGAATTGATCGCCTCCCACAGGGTCGTAGACGACATCCACGCCCCCCAACGATTTGCAGGCCTCCCGAATATCCTCTGTCTTGGCGTCGATCAGGTGATCGGCACCAGCGTTTCGCGCGACCGCAAGCTTTTCAGGACCGCGCGCGCAGGCGATGACTTTGGCGCCCATAACCTTGCCGATCTCCACGGCGGTCAAACCAACGCCGCCGGCAGCACCCAACACGAGCAAGGTTTCGCCAGGTTGCAAGCGCGCTTTGTAGTCAAGTGCCATGTGGCTGGTTCCATAGGCCACCAGAAAGGCGGCCGCGTCTGTGAAGGGCATATCATCCGACAGAAGAACGCATCGGTTCGCCGGAAATACCCCGTACTCAGCCAGGCCGCCGCTGCCGCCAAAAACCGCCACTCGAGATCCAACAGTTGGGCTGCTGACGCCTGGGCCAACGCTCTCGACGATGCCCGCGACCTCCATGCCGAGGGTAAAGGGTGGCTCTGGAGTGTCCTGATATTCGCCTTTGATCATCAAAAGGTCGGCAAAGTTAAGCCCACACGCTTCGATTTTAACCTTCACCTCATTTTCTTTGGGCGCCACGTTATCGATAACTTTTAATGAGGGCGCTGCGCCGAAATGGGTCACTTGGAAAGCATGCATGGACTTGTCCACCTTTAATGATGTCGGCTAAGGGCTTGGCATTGCGTGTCAAATAGTGCGTCTGGTGTCAATCGCCTGTCACGACCATGGCGCGCGGCGATGACGTGCCTCACTGTACGAGCGTTCATTTCTACACCCTTGAATTGTTATGCCATCGCGATAATCCCCTATTTAGGTAACGGTTTTGCTTGAAAATTTCGCGTGCGTAGGTACCTTGCGCTCACAAAATAGGAGTGCGGTCTCGGTTGTATCCTCGAACTGAGAGTGTTTATTCAGGCGTTTCGTAAAAGATCGTGGTGGTGATTTGCGGAATCGCATGCGTAAGAGGAATTGGGAGTTAAATATATGGCGCATCATGTAGATGTTCATGTGGGAAAACGCATTCGGCACAGAAGGTGGCTGGCCGGAATGACGCAACAAAATCTTGCGGAGAGCGTTGGCATCAAATTTCAACAGATCCAGAAGTATGAAACCGGGGCGAACAGAGTAAGCGCGTCTCGGCTTTGGGATATCGCGGACGCGCTTGACGTGAATGTTGGGTTTTTCTTCGAAGGTCTTGATCAGGAGGCCCAGGTGGAAGGGCAATCCGGTGAGGGGGCTCCTGCAGACATTCTAAGCGACAAAGAGGCCTTGGAACTGATCCGATCATACTATTCGATCCCTGAAAATCAGCGACGGCGTTTGTTTGATTTGGCACGGGTTTTAAGTGACGTCGCTTGAAAGGCCTCAGAATGACTCGGGTGACCCCTGCTTGATCAAGCGGGGGTTATTTTTGTGAAGACAGACGGTATTGTGGACACGGCTCATCTTCTGGCGGATGCGGCGCGACGGGCTATTCTGCCCTATTTTCGATCTGCCGGATTACTGGCCGAAAACAAAGAAACGGATGCATTTGATCCTGTGACAGAGGCGGATCGCGCAGCGGAACGCGCCATGCGCGCGATCCTTCGGGATAAGCGACCTCAGGACGGTATACTTGGCGAAGAATACGGCGCGACACAGGGTGAGAGTGGCTTGACCTGGGTCCTGGATCCGATTGACGGCACGCGTGGCTTTATGTCCGGTACCCCGACCTGGGGGGTGTTGATCGCCGTGTCGGATGAGAGCGGCCCAATATACGGCATGATTGACCAGCCTTATGTGGGCGAGCGTTTTGAAGGCGGGCTGGGGCGCAGTGTGATGGCGGGTCCGCAGGGCACACAGGATTTGGGTGTGAAAGGCAACCAAGACCTGAGCCAATCCGTTTTGTTCACCACATTTCCCGAGGTGGGGACTGCCAATGAGGGCGCTGCGTTCAAATCTGTTGCAGACCGGGTGAAATTGACCCGCTACGGAATGGACTGCTACGCCTATGCGCTGCTCGCGGCAGGACAGATTGACCTGGTCATTGAAGCTGGATTGGCCGCCTACGATATCCAGGCGCCGATCGCGGTGGTCGAAGCGGCCGGGGGGATCGTCACGGATTGGTCCGGTGGGCCTGCGCATCTGGGCGGACGCGCTGTTGCCGCCGCTGGAAAGACGCAACACGCGGCAGCCCTGGCGATTTTATCGGAATTCGTTTGACCGGGGCCATGTTTGATACCGTCGTCCCTGTCTCGGGCGGGTTATGACGTGATCACAGAAAAGGCCGCGCATTTCGATGCACGGCCTTCTATATTTTGTGGACGAACGGTTTAGGTTTCGTCGCTGTTCTCGTCGCTTTCCGGAAGCACCTCTTCGACGCTTTCCGCCAGGTCTGCGTCTTCCGCAGCGGCAGATCCGATGTCTTCAAACAGCTCGGCAATTTCGAAATCAGCGGCTTCTTCTTCTTCGGCTGCCAGTTCTTGAATGGTCTTGCCAGACGCCTGCAGTTCGGCTTCTTCCAAGGATCGTGCGACGTTCAATGTGATTGTCGCCTCGACCTCTGGATGCAGGGAGATTGAGACAGAATGCAGGCCGAGTTCTTTGATCGGACCAGTCAGCGCCACCTGCTTGCGATCAAGGCTGAATCCCGCCTCGGTCGCGGCATCTGCGGCATCGCGTGTTGTGACGGATCCGTAGAGCGCGCCAGAATCAGAGGCCTGACGAATGACAACGAACTGTTCGCCATCAAGCTTGTCCGCCAGAGATTCGGCCTCCGTCTTGGTTTCGAGATTGCGTGCTTCCAGCTGCGCTTTCTGGGCCTCAAACTGCGCGATATTGTGGGCAGACGCCGAGAGCGCCTTTTTCTGCGGCAGAAGATAGTTGCGCGCATAGCCGGGCTTCACATCCACGACTTCGCCCATCTGGCCCAGCTTGGCCACGCGTTCAAGTAGGATAACTTGCATCAGCTTTCTCCTTACTTCACAGCATAGGGCAAAAGAGCCAAGAAACGCGCGCGTTTGATCGCACGGGCCAGCTCACGCTGCTTTTTCGCAGAGACAGCGGTGATACGGCTCGGCACGATTTTACCACGCTCTGAGATGTAGCGCTGCAAAAGCTTGGTGTCTTTGTAATCAATTGCCGGAGCATTGTCGCCCGAGAAGGGGCAGACCTTGCGGCGGCGGAAAAATGGTTTTGCGGCCATGGTTTAGTCCTTTCCTACGAGCTGATCAGCGACGCTCGCGGCGGTCACCGCGATCATCTTTTTTCTGCATTTGGACCGACGGACCTTCTTCATGCTCATCGACCTTGATCGTCAACACGCGCATCACATCGTCATGCAGGCGCATCAGGCGCTCCATTTCCTGAATGGCAGGTGCCGGGGCATCCGTTTTCAGAAAGGCGTAATGCCCTTTGCGGTTTTTGTTGATCTTGTAGGCCATCGTCTTGATGCCCCAATACTCGCTTTCGACGATCTTGCCGCCATTGTCCGCGAGGACTGCGCCAAAATGTTCAACGAGACCTTCAGCTTGCGTGTTGGACAAGTCCTGACGCGAGATAAAAACATGCTCATAAAGCGGCATGTGTGCTCCACTTCTATCAAGGCGCATTTCAAAGGCGGGCCATTTGCCTTTCGCAACCCGTCCACGAGAGACTGCGCGGTTCAATAAATGAGCGAAAGGAAGCTGGCGTATACGACGCTTGGCTCACTTTGGCAAGGCGCCTGCGAGAGTCGCTGAATTGTCAGTCTGATGCCCAAAGACCGCCCTTATTTTGCGGCTTGATTGCATCCAACGATCATCTTTCAATTGGGACCGCGTCAATGTCCGATCTGACTGCAAGTGCAGACCATCTGCGCCAAGCCGCCCACCGTGCAAAAATGCGCCAGTCGGCTGAGATGCCAGACCTTGCGGCATGCACGCTCTGGCACGGTTTCTGTTTTTGCATCGGGGCCGCCCTGTTTGTGACGGCCGTCGGGCTTTGGGCTTTTGCCTCTGCGGATGCTGCAGCCACCGTTATCAAGATTGGGGCAACCATCGCGTTTCTTGGCGGTTCCGCTGTTTTTGTGCTGATGGCTATTGCTCCTAAGGATATGTACCATCTGGAGTTTGACGCAAACGCGCAGGTCTTTCGAGTGCTGGAAAGAGATGAAACGGGTGGCTTTTACGTGCTGGCAACCCATGCGCTTGGGGATATGGAGAAACTGCGCTTTGACGCGGGTGCATTGCGCGCGTGGGATGCAGAGGGCTCCACGCTGATGGCGGTGCCCATGCAGGCACACTCGGCACAACGGATCCTGAAAGCGGTTCTGGCGAGCGCGTAAACGCGCAAACCTGAAAAGTAAGATCAGCTCCTGTTTCTTTTCACACACAATCTGTTGAGGGGTGATCAATTGATCGGGTCTGTCCGGTGTCTACCTTTGCATCATCACTTTATTGTCTGAAAAGGAGCACCCCAATGAAATCTCTTTCCATCGCCGCAGCGCTGCTGATGTCTGCCGGTGCAGCGATCGCTGCGCCTGAAAGATATACACTTGATGCAAGCCACAGCCAAATCGTGTTCTCATATGAGCACCTGGGCTTTTCCACCACTTACGGGATGTTCTCTGGCTTTGAAGGAGAGATCATGTTTGATCAGGGGGATCCCACGAATTCCTCCGTCACAGTGTCCATGCCGGCGCGGTCGATGCTGACCGGTTGGGAAGGGCGCTTTGAGCATTTTATGGGTGATGACTTCTTCGGGGCCGATGACGCCGAGCTGATCACTTTTGCCTCTACGTCCATTGACGTCACCGGAGACAACACCGCAAAAATCACTGGCGATCTGACGGTGAATGAAGTGACCAAAGAGGTGGTTCTCGACGCCAAAATGAACAACGCGGGTCAGAACCCGATGTCGGGCAAGGCCTGGGCCGGTTTTGATGCCACGACGACGATCCTGCGCTCAGACTTCAATCTTGGCGCGTTCGCACCCGCGGTGAGCGACGAGATTGAAGTTCTGATCTCGATCGAAGCGGGCAAAGCTGAGTAACGCGAGCCGCAAAATTCGCAAGACGCACGCCTTTCGCCTTTGGCGGATGTATCAGGGTTAAAGGCCGAAGGCTTTTGACACAAAAATCGAGGCCAGCCGCTGTTGCTGGCCTTTTTTATGCGCCACTGGGTGAAGGGTATTAATTCTGATTTGATGTCAGTGTCTGAGCGCGAAGGGCTGTTACCTCAAATTCGATGCTCACTGCAAAGCCCAGAGTGGCCTCATCCGTGGTGCCCATGCCGATCAGAAAATCGCGGCGATCCACCCTAAGAGCGCCTGAGGCAATGGCTTTATCGCCTTCGATGATAAGGTCAACGGGCATGCTGACCGGCACGGATTGGTCTTTGATCGTCAGAGTGCCTGACGCGATATGCCCGCCCTCACTGGCCAGAATATCTGCCGCAAACACGGCGTTGGGATGAACGCCGGTATCGAAATAGTCAGGACCTTTGGCTTGATCGGTGACGGATCCCAGGGTCAACGATGCGATGTCGATCATAACCTCGACATGTCCCCGAGGTTCCGCGTCATTGGCCTCATCGTCATATCGAATGTCCGCTGTCCATTTCGCAAATGAGCCCTGAACGGCATTGCCGAATTGGTTCACTGAAATCCCTAGGGTGCCGGCATCGACGATCCACGCGTGTGCTGGCGGGTCAAGCTTGGCTTCCTCAACCGGCACAGCCGCTGGTTCGCCGCGTTCGGCGGTGAGGGAGAATGAGATTGCAACGCCAAAGCCCAGTGTGGCCTCATCCGTGGTGCCCATGCCGATCAAAAAGTCGCGGCGGTCGACTGATATGCTCCCTGACGCGCGGGCTGTGTTGCCATCAAGCGTAAGATCAAAGGGCATTTGAATCGGGATGCTTTGGTCTTTGATGGTCAGCACGCCCTCGGCCACGTGACCCGTCTCAGACGCCAAAATGTCGGCTTCAAAGAGCGCGGTGGGGTGGTTTTCGAGGTCAAAGTAGTCTGCACCCTTGGCCTGATCGGTCACAGACCCCAAAGCCAGAGATGCAACGTTGATTGTGACCGCCACGGTGCCATGTTTGCCGCTGTCATCGGGTGTTTCTTCGTAATCGATATCGGCTGTCCAGTCGGCGAAGGAGCCGTTGACGGTGGAGCCGAACTGAGAGACCTCGAGGTTGAGCTCCCCCTCAGAGACAGCCCATCCGTCAAAGGTTTGCGCTATCTGAGGCTCTTCTTCAACGGCGCCCCGTGTCGCCTGGAGGTTGAACGCCACATCCACAGCAAAGCCAAGATTGGTTTCGTTCGTTGTGCCCATGCCCACCAAAAAGTCACGGCGATCCAAGGTCAGGGCGCCAGCTGCCGTTGCCTCGTCGCCATCTAGCGCGAGGTCAAAGGGCATTTCGACCGGAACACTCTGGCCTTTGAGTGTCAGTTTGCCCAGGGCCACGTGACCCGCGTTTTTGGCCAAGATATCGGCCTCAAACACGGCCGTGGGGTGATTTTCAACATCAAGATATGCAGGATCTTTGGCTTGGTTGGTCACAGAACCGAGTTCGAGGGAGGCAATGTTGACTGTCACAGTGACGCTGCCGTGTTTGCCGTCGCTGTCTGGGGTCTCGAGGTAGTCAATGGCGGCTGTCCAGTCAGAGAACTCGCCCTCGACGGTGGACCCGAACTGAGTGATCGACAGTGTGAGATCGCCATCCGTCACGGCCCATTGGCTGTCGACTGTCTCTAGTTCCGCAACCTCTGTCTCGACCGGCGCCTCTGTCAGGGTGAGTGCACTGCCTACAAAGATGACAGCGGCCCAAACCGACGCGGCTGCAAAGACTGGCACCACTTCACCCGGTTGCTTTGCGGGGGCGTCTGCGCTGGTCACGCCGGGCAGCATGCGCTTTAGCGTGGCGTCTTTGTCGATGACATGGTGTTTGAGGGCGCCTGCGATGTGCAGGCCAAGCGAGCCCATCATCACGAAAACCGAAACCATGTGCAGCGTCGCTGTTTGGTCGGCGAGCACCTGATCCTTGGGCACGAAGGGCAATGATTGTCCGAAAGGCCACCAGATCGGAGCAAAGCCTGTGGTGGCGGCGTGATGCACCCAGCCCGAAAGCGGGACTATGACCAGAGATGAGTAGAGCATCCAGTGCACGGTGACCGCCGCCCAGGCTTCCAGCGTTTTGTCACCATTGAGAAGTTTCGGTTTGGGTTGGGATATCGCCCATGCAATGCGCAACAAGGCAGTAAAGAAGAGCGCAACGCCCACAGTTTTATGCAGCGAGAACAACCAGGCCACGCGCGCGATGTCTTCGCCGGTGGATGGGATCGAGGGATCTTTGATTTGGTAAGCAAGATTGTTTGCGATGAACCCCAAAGGGATCATCGAAAGGATCAGTAATGCTGTCAGCCAGTGAAAACTTTTGGTGACTGAACCATAGGTGGTATGCGTGTTCTCGCGTGCCATGGTCGGCTCCCTAGTGTTGGACAATTACATAGAGGCAGCCCCATGAAGAACAAACGCGCGAGCGCGCACATAATCCGTGCAAGCGTGTAAGAGCCGTTGCGAAGGGCCGTAACAGGCGGTATCTGGCCGCAAACTTTTGAAGTAGGGACGGCATCTCATGACACGCGCTTTCGTTTTTCCGGGGCAGGGGGCACAGGCTGTCGGAATGGGCAAAGACCTGGCCGACACCTCTCCCGCGTCCAAGGCGGGCTTTGATGAAGTAGACGACGCGCTGGGGGAGAAATTGAGCGCGCTGATCTGGGACGGCGATCAACAGGATCTAACCCTGACACAAAATGCGCAGCCTGCTCTCATGGCCATGTCGCTGGCTGTTATGCGCGCGCTGGAAGCTGAGGGTGTGTCGATTGATGCAGCTTCAATGGTGGCCGGGCATTCTTTGGGGGAGTATTCAGCGCTGGCCGCCGCGGGCACATTTACGGTTGCAGATGCGGCGCGGTTGCTGCGTGCCCGTGGCCTGGCCATGCAAGAGGCCGTCCCGGTTGGCGTTGGGGCCATGGCGGCCGTATTGGGCGTGGAGTTTGTGGCCGCGCAGGGCGTGGCGGATGAAGCGGCGCAGGGGCAGGTTTGCCAGGCCGCCAATGACAATGATCCGGGCCAGGTCGTTGTGTCTGGTCACACAGAAGCCGTTGAGCGCGCTGTGGAGCTTGCCAAGGACAGAGGCGCAAAACGCGCCATGCTTTTGCCTGTGAGCGCACCGTTTCACTGTCAACTGATGGCTCCGGCGGCGACTGTTATGAAGGAGCGGCTGGGAGATGTAGATTTGGCGGCGCCGGTTGTGCCCGTCGTATCGAATGTTTTGGCGGAAGATGTGCAGGACCCCGTGCGCATTCGCGAGCTTTTGGTCCAGCAGATCACCGGGGCGGTGCGCTGGCGCGAGGCGGTGGAGCACATGGCCCGCATGGGGGGCACTGAGATATGGGAAGTGGGCGCGGGCAAAGCGCTCTCGGGGATGGTGCGCCGCATAGACAGATCTGTTGGGACTAGGGCCATTTCCAGCCCCCAAGATGTGGTCGATGCGGCAGCGGCCATGTCAGAATAAAGGAGGAAGACGAGAATGTTCGATTTAACGGGGAAAACCGCTCTGGTGACAGGAGCGTCGGGTGGCATCGGTGGGGCCATTGCCAAAGCGCTGCACGGGGCTGGCGCCACCGTTGGGTTGAGCGGCACGCGCGTCGATCCGCTGGAGGCTTTGAAAGCAGAACTTGGAGATCGCGCGCACGTCCTTCCTTGCAATCTGAGTGATCCTGATGAGGTTGATGCCTTGCCAAAGGCCGCCATTGAGGCCCTGGGTGGCGTGAGTATCCTGGTGAACAATGCCGGCATCACCCGAGATCAGCTTTTCATGCGGATGTCGGATGAAGAATGGGCCAATGTCATCGACGTGAACCTGACCGCGACCATGCGGCTCTGCCGTGGCGTGATGCGCCCCATGATGAAAGCGCGCTGGGGCCGCATCATCAATATCGGGTCCGTTGTCGGGTCTATGGGAAATCCCGGTCAGGTGAACTATGCCGCCTCAAAGGCCGGTATGCTCGGGCTGACTAAATCCATTGCCTATGAGGTGGCAAGCCGTGGGATCACCGCCAATGCTGTGGCCCCGGGCATGATCGGCACTGCAATGACGGACAAACTGACCGACGACCAGAAAGAAAAAATCAATGCTCAAATCCCTTTGGCGCGGATGGGCACGCCCGAGGAGATTGCCGCCGCGGTCCTCTATCTTGCCAGTGAGGAAGGCGGGTACGTGACGGGTACAACGCTGCACGTCAACGGCGGTATGGCGATGCTTTGAGTGCGCAAATGCATGCTCAGCCTCGCTTAAAACACGCCAGCGAAACCATTTGCGTATCTTGCGGCATATGCTATAGGCCGCACGAGTTGAACGGGGGTTGCGACAATTCTGCCCCTGAATCAGGCCCGAAACAACCCGGGCGATGAGCCGCCCGGACGGGCAACTGAAAAGCACCGCGAGCCTTCGAATGGGAGCGGAGAATGTGCCGACACTAGGTCGGTCAGGAATGAGGAAGAAGACATGAGCGATATCGCAGACCGCGTTAAGAAGATCGTTGTTGAGCATCTGGGTGTGGAAGAAGACAAGGTGGCTGAAAACGCCTCATTCATTGACGACCTGGGCGCAGACAGCCTTGACACGGTTGAATTGGTCATGGCCTTCGAAGAAGAGTTTGGCATTGAGATCCCCGATGATGCGGCGGAAACAATTCAGACATTTGGCGACGCGGTGAAGTTCATCTCTGAAGCGGCATAGACCTGCAGGCCATAAACATTTCGTTTCGATGAGAAGGTCCGGTTGCGCCGGGCCTTTTTGATTCTGGGCTTGTTTGGAGCAAAAGCACCGCTCATCAATGGGTTGTGCGGGATCGGCGGGTTTCCCCCAAGTGAGCAGATTTGTGGTATGCTGCTCGTCACATTTTAGAGTCACTCAAACCCAAGGAGCGCGTCGCATGATTATCTATCCCACCTTGGAGCTGCGCCACGGTAAGTGCGTGTCCCTACCTCGGGGGCGTTTGAATGAGCCGAGCATCTGGCATGTAGATCCAATTGAAACGGCACGCGGTTTTACCGCCGCAGGCGCTGAATGGATGCATCTGATCGATATTGACGCTGTTTCAGGAGAGGGTGACAATGCAGATTTGATCGAAGAGATCATTCGTAGCGTTCACATCCCTGTACAGATTGGCGGCGGTTTTAGAAGCCGTGAAGGCGTTGAGACTTGGATCGACAAAGGCGCAGGGCGGATCGTTATGGGAACCATGGCCGCCTACGACCCTCAGACGTTTCGTGCGCTGGCCAATGAATATCCCGATCAGATCGTCCTGGCCGTGGATGTGTTCGAGGGATCTGTGATGACAGAAGGCTGGCGCAAGAAAAGCGCGCTGGCACCAGAGCAATTCCTGTCGGCATTTGAAGACGTGCCCCTCGCGGGTGTCATTGTGAGCGACATTGACGCTGACATCGAAGACAGCGATGCAAGCCTCGGCGTGATTACGGGCCTTGCCGCTGCGACGCGCCATCCTGTCATTGCGGGCGGGACGGTGCGCAGCGTCGATGATGTGGCACGGCTGAAATATGTGCCAAACATCGCCGGGACTTTGATTGGCCGTGCGCTCTTCTCCAAGCGCGTTGACCTTGCGGAGGCGATCGAGACTGGTGCTGCCGAGCAAGGGCGTATTGCAGAGTTTCAATAGCGGCTGGTTTGCAGTTGAACCCTCTAACCGCGAGCGGCGTTTCGCGTGCCGCTGCCCTTGCCCCTAGGCCCCAAGACGGGGTAAGAGCAGCGCGCAGGTTAGATGAAGGGCAGCATGATGCGACGTGTCGTTGTCACAGGTCTCGGTTTGGTCACACCATTGGCAGATGGCGTTGAGGAAAGCTGGAAGCGTATTTTGGACGGTCAGTCCGGCGCAGGTTTGATTGATCGCTTTGACGCATCGAACGTCACCACGAAATATGCCTGCCAAGTTCCCTTGGGTGACGGTACTGATGGGACGTTCCTTGCCGATCGTTACATGGAGCCAAAAGAGCGCCGCAAGGTCGATGATTTCATCATGTACGGGATAGCGGCCGCGCAGCAGGCGGTGGAGGATTCCGGCTGGATGCCCGAGGATGAAGAGGGCCGCTTGCGCACGGGCGTGATGATCGGCTCCGGCATCGGCGGGCTTCGATCCATCGAAGAGACCACCAACATCATTCGCGACAAAGGTGTGCGTCGGGTTTCGCCCTTTTTTATTCCCGGTGCGCTGATCAATTTGGTGAGCGGGCAGGTGGGGATCCGGTTTGGCTTTAAAGGCCCAAACCACGCCGTTGTGACAGCGTGTTCTACCGGTGCGCACGCCATCGGGGATGCCTCTCGTCTTATTCAGCACGGTGATGCGGAGGTGATGGTCGCTGGCGGGGCGGAAGCTGCGATTTGCGAGATTGGTATCGCGGGTTTCAACGCGTGCAAAGCGCTCTCGACAAAACGCGCAGATAATCCCCAAGCTGCCAGCCGCCCCTATGACGAGGATCGCGACGGGTTTGTCATGGGTGAGGGCGCGGGCATCGTCGTGCTTGAAGAGCTGGAACACGCCAGGGCGCGTGGGGCGAAGATCTATGCAGAGATACTAGGCTACGGGTTGTCCGGCGACGCCTACCACATTACGGCGCCCAGTGAAGACGGCGATGGCGGGTTTCGGGCGATGAAAGCTGCCTTGTCAAATGCAGGGCTGGATCCGTCAGACGTCGACTATGTCAACGCACACGGCACCTCCACGATGGCCGACACGATTGAGCTTCGCGCGGTGGAGCAGCTCTTGGGCGATGCGTCCTCCCAAGCCACGATGAGCTCGACCAAATCTTCCACCGGCCACCTTTTGGGCGCTGCTGGCGCGATTGAGGCTATTTTCTCGATCCTGGCTGTGCGCGATCAAGTGGCACCGCCGACCATCAATCTCGACAATCCGGCCGTGGAAACGCCGCTTGATCTGGCCCCCAATGCCAAGCGCGAGAGGCAGATCAAAGTCGCGATGTCCAACAGCTTTGGCTTTGGCGGGACAAACGCCTCACTTGTGGTGGGGGCGCTGCGGTAGATGTGGCGCCATGTTGCCTCTAATTTTCTGACCTTTCTGGTCCTGATCGTTTTCCTGATGGGCGGGGCGATCCTGTGGGGTCAGTCGCAGTATGTAACAGCCGGTCCTCTTGAGCAGTCGATGTGTTTGCGCGTCGAGCGAGGCTCCAACATGACGCGGGTCTCGGAAGATCTGGTTGAGCGCGGAGCCGTGACGAACGGCGCGCTGTTTCGGATTGGTGCGGACTACTCGGGTAAAGCGGGGCAGTTGAAGGCGGGCAGTTGGTTGATCCCCGAAGCCGCCAGCATGCAAGATATGACCGATATCATCACCCGTGGCGGGGCAAGCACTTGTGGGACACAAGTGGTGTACCGCATCGGTATTAGCCAAGTCAGCGCTGAGGTGCGAGAGCTTGATCCGGCCACTGAAACGTTTGTTGAAGTTGCGGACTTTGAGCTGATGGCCGATGGGTCGCGGCCGCCCGAATACAGCGAAGTTATTGATCGCCGTGACACCCGGTACAGGATTGACGTGGCTGAGGGTGTCACCAGTTGGCAGATCATCACGGCGTTGAATGCGATTGAGGTCTTGGAAGACCCAATTGAAGGGGTGCCGCCTGAGGGCAGCCTGGCTCCGTTTAGTTACGAGGTTGAATCTTCCGACAGCCGTTTGGGGCTTCTTGAGCAAATGCGGGATGTTCAGCGCACGCGTCTTTCTGAGGCATGGGAAGCGCGCAACCCCGATGTGCCCCTCGAAGACCCGGCCGAGGTGCTGATCCTGGCGTCCATCATTGAAAAAGAAACCGGTGTCGCGGATGAGCGACCGCAGGTGGCCAGTGTCTTCGTCAACCGTATTCGGCGCGGGATGCGTTTGCAGACAGACCCAACCGTGATCTACGGCATCACCAATGGCGAGGGCGTGCTTGGCCGGGGTTTGCGGCAAAGTGAATTGCGTAAAGCCACACCGTACAACACTTACGTTATCGAAGGTCTGCCGCCCACGCCGATTGCCAATCCCGGTGAGGCCAGTTTGATGGCGGCTGTGCAGCCTGATGAAACACCGTATCTCTTCTTTGTGGCCGATGGCACAGGTGGCCATGCGTTTGCCGAGACGCTTGATGAACATAACCGCAACGTTGCGCGTTGGCGTCAGATCGAAGCGGAACGCGAGAGCGAGTGAATGGCTCTTCCGCCCTGTCGGGCGGCCTCGCGCTTGGTACACGAAAAACCTAACGAGACCTTTGCTTGTCGGTCGTGCGCCGGGCGCAACATCTTGACGATCTGAGGGCGCACGTTTAGGTTGTATTTGCCGGAGAGATGACACGTCATGACTAAACGGGATGTCTGATTTGTCTGCCACTCTCTTTCGGAGGGGTGATCGCGAAACGCATTGGACTGGGACGACCATGATCCTGATCACGCCAGATGATGGGCCTGACGGCCTCACTGAAATTATCTCCTCAGTGCAGCAACAGCTGTCTGATATGCGCGTTGAACTTGATCGTCTATATCAGAAGATCCAAGCAGGTGAGCTTGATGAGCTTTCTTCTGCTGGGAAGCAAATGGTCGAAATCCGCCAATGGTTGAAGATTGCAATCGAAGCGGAGGTCCACCTTGAAAAGCGCCGAAAGGAAAAAGAAGGCATTGTCCACGACTATGCCATCAATCTCGACGAAGCCAAATCTGCGATCGGGCGCAAGCTCGATAGCCTCCGAAGGGAGCGAGGGGATTAAAACCTTCCTCGACGGTCTCTCAGACGGAGAGCTCTTGGCACTGCCCTATCTGTTTGAGTTTTGGGCCCTTGACCACCAGTTGCCACCGGAGGGGGATTGGCACTGTTGGATGGTTATGGGCGGCCGAGGTGCGGGCAAGACGCGCACCGGGGCGGAATGGGTGCGAGCGCAGGTTGAATGCGCCCTGCCTTTGGACCGAGGTGTTGCCAGGCGGGTGGCGCTGATCGGTGAAACAGTTGACCAAGTGCGTGATGTGATGGTGTTTGGTGAGAGCGGCATTTTGGCGTGCTCTCCCCCGGATCGACGCCCAGATTGGCAAGCCTCTAAAAAGCGATTGATCTGGCCCAATGGGGCCACGGCGCAGGTGTTTTCTGCCCATGAGCCGGAAAGCTTGCGCGGGCCGCAATTTGATTGCGCCTGGGTCGATGAACTGGCGAAGTTCAAAAAGGCGCAGGACACGTGGGATATGCTGCAATTTGCCTTGCGGCTGGGGGAGAAACCTCAGGTCTGTGTCACGACCACACCGCGTAACACGCCGCTCATCAAAGCTCTGCTGGATCGGGACAGCTCTGTTGTCACTCATGCGCCGACCCAGGCCAATGCGGCCAACTTGGCGCAATCTTTCCTCGAAGAGGTCCGCGTGCGCTATGCCGGGACGAGGCTTGGGCGACAAGAACTTGACGGTGTTTTAGTCGATCACGCCGAAGGTGCGCTCTGGACTGGGGAAATCCTCGAGGCTGCGCGGCGCGATAAGGTGCCGGACCTGGATCGGGTCGTGGTCGCGATCGATCCGCCCGTGACGGGGAAATCGACATCTGATGAATGCGGGATCATTGTCGCCGGTGCGGTTACGTCGGGACCTGTCCAGAATTGGCGGGCCTATGTTTTGGCAGACTGTTCGGTGCACGCGGCCCGTCCTGCGGGTTGGGCGGCCAAGGCCATTTCCGCAATGGAACAGTATGGCGCAGATCGGCTGGTCGCGGAGGTTAACCAAGGGGGTGACCTGGTGACGGAAGTGGTGCGCCAGATAGATCCTTTGGTGCCGGTCAGGGCGGTTCATGCCACGCGCGGGAAAGCTGCGCGGGCGGAACCCGTGGCCGCGCTCTACGAGCAGGGCCGTGTATTTCATGCGCGCCATCTTGACGTCCTGGAAGATCAAATGTGCGCCATGACCGCGCGCGGGTATGAGGCCAGCGGCAGCCCTGATCGCCTGGACGCCATGGTCTGGGCTCTGACCGAGTTGATGATCGAACCGGCCGCAAAATGGCGTCAACCGCGCATGCGTGCGGTGCAGTAAAGCTTTTGTAAACCACATAGTTTTTGATGTTTTCAACTCGCGGGTTGCCGCGCTTTTCAGTCTCGTAAAGGAGATCACATCCGATGATCCTCGATTACTTTCGCCAGGGCGCATCCCAAGATGACGGGCAAAAACTGCCGGAAAAGAAAGCCAGCGCGGCAGGGCGCGTGGCGACTTGGCATAGCGCTGGGCGCGTGGCCTGGAGCCCGCGCGATGCGGCCAGCCTGACGCGGACGGGCTTTGCGGCAAATCCAGTTGGGTTTCGATGTGTGAAGATGATTGCCGAGGCGGCGGCGTCTTTGCCCTTGGTGCTTCAGGACGCGGACCAGCGATACGTGGAGCATCCGCTCTTGAGCCTTGTGCGCACGCCAAACCCTTTGCAGGGCAAAGCGGAGCTTTTTGAGGCGCTTTACGGCCAGTTACTGCTGACAGGCAACGCGTATGTCGAAGCAGTGGGCGGCGGTGACGCCATCGTCCCGGTCGAGTTGCACGTCCTGCGGTCTGATCGGATGAGCGTTATACCGGGCGTTGATGGATGGCCTGTCGCGTTTGAATACGCCGTGTCTGGGCGCAAGCACCGGTTTGCCATTGGCGAAGGGCCGTCGCCAGTCTGCCACATTAAGAGCTTTCACCCGCAAGATGACCACTATGGGTTTTCCCCCCTGCAGGCGGCGGCCCAAGCGGTGGACGTACATAACGCGGCCTCTCGTTGGTCGAAGGCCTTGCTGGACAATGCAGCGCGCCCGTCTGGCGCGATTGTCTATACGGGTGCGGATGGCCAAGGCACGCTGGGCGCGGATCAGTATGACCGCCTGGTGAGCGAAATGGAGAGCATGCATCAGGGCGCGCGCAACGCGGGCCGACCCATGCTGCTGGAAGGCGGCCTTGATTGGAAGCCAATGGGCTTTTCGCCGTCTGACATGGAATTTCAGAAGACCAAAGAGAATGCTGCAAGAGAGATTGCTTTGGCCTTTGGCGTGCCGCCGATGCTGCTTGGGATCCCGGGCGACGCGACATACGCAAACTATCAAGAAGCCAATCGGGCGTTCTATCGACTGACGGTTTTGCCGCTTGCTATGCGCGTGTCGGCGACGCTTGCCGACTGGCTGCAAGGCTACAATGGCGAGATGCTGGAGCTGAAGCCCGACCTGGATCAAGTGCCAGCCCTCTCGGCAGAGCGGGAAGCCCAGTGGACCCGCGTGTCGAACGCGGATTTCCTGACACAGGATGAAAAGCGCACGCTGCTTGGCTTGCCGTCATTGAGTGCGGATGCATGAGCCTGCGCGGCAATGATATCACCGACGCGCAACTGGCGACGCAAGAGGGCACGCAGCAGCTCTTGCGCCACCAGGAAAGGCGGTTGACGTCGCTCGAACTGAGCGTTGCGGCGATCGAGATAGACCGCGCGGTGAGTGAGGAAAAACTCAAGTTTATGAACGCAAGGTTCGATCAAATTGATCGCCGGCTGGAAAAGATCGACGGGCATATTTCACGGCTCGTCTGGTTGATCATCGCGGCGATGGTGGGTGGTTTCGTGTCCTTTCTGATGAAGGGCGGGACGATTGCCTTTCACTGACCAAAGCGCAAGGAGCGTGTGATGACTTTCGAGGAAGGCCTTGAGCGTAAGTTCTGCCGGTTTGATGAAGACCTATCGGTCAAGGATGGCGCAGTGATTGAAGGCTATGCCAGCCTCTTTGGTGACCAGGATCGCGGTGGCGATGTGGTCGAGCAAGGTGCGTATTCTGCCTCTCTTGCACGTCTCAAGGCCGAGGATCGCCAGGTGAAGATGCTATGGCAGCATGACCCCAGCCAACCCATCGGCGTTTGGGACGAGGTGCGCGAAGACGGCAAAGGCCTCTATGTCAAAGGCCGTTTGCTGGAAGGCGTGGCCCGGGCGCGTGAGGCTGTTGAGTTGATCGCCGCTGGCGCGATTGACGGGCTCAGCATTGGCTACCGCACCGTCAAAGCGGTGAAGGACAAAGAGGGCCGCAGGCTCTTGCAGGAACTGGAGCTTTGGGAGGTGTCGCTTGTGACCTTCCCGATGCTGCCCAGTGCGCGGGTGGGCGCCAAGGGGGAGACCCTGGAAGCAACCACTTTGCGTGAATTGGCGCAGGCCTTTGAGGACGCGCGCCAGGAGATGGCGCAGATGTAGACGCGCCTTAGGGACCACCTCAAGCAACAGGAAAAGCGATGAGCATGACCGAGGCAAATTCTCGGACCGGAGAAGACGTGTCTCCGGTCGCCGAGGTGAAGTCCGCGATGGCGGGTTTCATGAACGATTTCAAGGGCTTTCAGTCCGACATTTTTGAGCGACTTCAACAGCAGGAA
>ERZ1740067.772-NODE-772-length-24274-cov-12.836533_pt1 | contig 24274 bp, 29 predicted proteins | sample MGYA00581736_ERZ1740067 | MGnify/ENA primary metagenome ERZ1740067 (study PRJEB43018, sample SAMN04849236) | marine metagenome | isolation source: floating plastic debris | place: Pacific Ocean | collected 2008-08-27 | study: EMG produced TPA metagenomics... | reverse complement strand
CAGGAGAAGTTAAATGTCTAGAATTGGCAAACAGCCTGTGCCAATCCCAAAAGCAGTCACCGTCACTCTCGATGGACAAACTGTCACGGCAAAGGGCCCTAAAGGTCAGCTCTCTCGGGAGTTTCCCTCTGAAATTGCCTTCGTGCAAGAAGGTGAAGAGATTGTGGTAACTCGTGTGAATGAGTCGCGAAATGCGAGACAGCGTCATGGCTTAGTGCGCACCCTGATTGCCAACATGATTGAAGGCGTCGAGAAAGGTTACGAGAAAAAGCTGGAGATTCAAGGCGTTGGATACAGAGCCTCTACACAAGGCAAAAAGCTTGTGATGGCGCTCGGTTACTCTCACCCAGTGGAATTCGACCCACCAGAAGGAATCACCTTCGCGGTAGAAAAGAACACCAACGTGACTATTACTGGTATCGACAAGGAAGTCGTTGGTAATACTGCGGCCAGAGTGCGCGCAGCACGTCCCCCTGAGCCCTACAAGGGCAAAGGCGTTCGCTATGCAGGCGAGCAAGTTAGACGGAAGGCAGGAAAAGCCGGCAAGTAAAACAGGTAAGTAAACGATGAAAGCAACTCGTAGAGAATCTACTCGCCGTCGGCACGCACGCGTTCGTCGCCGGGTAAAAGGCAGCAGTGAGCGTCCTAGACTGGCAATTTTCCGGTCTAATCAGCACATCTATGCGCAGGTCATTGATGACACTCAGCACAAAACGCTGGCAGCTGCCTCCACGCTAGATAAAGACGCTGATATCAAAACAGGCAGCAACAAAGAAGCCGCAGAGGCCGTTGGCAAACTAATTGCAGAACGCGCCTTGGCACAAGACATCTCGCAGGTCGTATTTGACCGAGGTGGTAAGCTCTATCATGGTCGAGTAGCGGCTTTGGCTGATGCGGCCCGTGAAGCAGGTCTAAAGTTCTAATAACGCACAAAATAAATCCATGGCAGAACAACGTCGAAAGAAAAATAAGAATCGGGAAAAAGACTCCGAGTGGAAAGAGCGTGTCGTTCAAATCCGTCGGGTAACCAAAGTCGTTAAAGGTGGTAAAAAGCTGAGCTTTCGCGCCATCGTGGTCGTTGGCAATGAAAAAGGCCAAGTCGGTGTCGGTGTCGGTAAAGCCAGCGATGTTATTGGAGCAGTGAAAAAAGGCGTTGCCGATGGCAAGAAGCACCTGGTAGAAGTTCCTTTGAACAAGGCTTACTCTATTCCTCATCCTACGACTGGTCGAGCCGGTGGCGCACGCGTATTCATGCGCCCAGCAGCTCCTGGTACCGGTGTAATTGCCGGTGGAGCCGTTCGCATCGTGCTAGAGCTAGCAGGCGTACGCAACATTCTGGCGAAGCAACTAGGTTCTGACAACCCACTGAATAATGCACGTGCAGCAGCCGCCGCGATTGAGTCGCTCAGAACGCTTGCAAGTGTTGCTGAAGAGCGCAGCATTCCTATTGAAAAGCTGTACGCATAAATCAACCCTATCTAAACATCCGTTTATTGATATCCAGGAGACAACCGCGAGATGAGACTAGAAGATGCAAAGCCCAAAGCGGGCTCAAAAAAGCGCCGTAAGCGTAAGGGAAGAGGCATTGCAGCAGGCCAAGGTGCCAGCTGTGGCTTTGGAATGCGTGGTCAAAAGTCTCGCTCTGGTAGTGGTACTCGGCCTGGATTTGAGGGTGGCCAATTGCCTCTTTATCGCCGAATTCCCAAATTGAAGCATTTCACGATCGTTAACCAGAACGTATATACCGTGATTAATGTGAAAGACCTTGCTGAGTTACCAGCGGGTGATGTCAGTATGGAAACGTTGCTAGAAGCAGGCGTTTTGACCTCTAACGACGGACCACTGAAGATACTAGGAGATGGCGAAATCTCAACTGCCCTAACGGTAAAGGCAGCTGCGTTTACCAAATCGGCAAAGGAAAAAATTGAGGCCGCAGGCGGTAGCTGCGAAATCGTTTAGTCTTTGATAGCCCGGCAATAGGGAGTAGGAAGCCCGCGCAGTAGATAGGTTATTTTCCAGTTTTCTTTGGAGATGCTTGGTAAGTCGTCAAGCTCTGAGAAAAAGAAATCGCAAGGAAAGCCTTATTTACTGCCCGTTGCTCCCTACTCCCTTTATTATTAAGAGAGATAATTTCTTTAACACTATGGTTGTAAGTCAAGGTAGGTCGCCCAGCGCCCAAGAGACGTTTTTACAAATGGCCCAGGCCGCTGGTCTGCGCAGCCGTTTGCTGGTTACCATCGGCCTTTTGGTACTGGTGCGGTTAGGTATCTACATTCCAGTACCTGGAATTGATAGGGTTGCCTTTTCCGAATTTGTGCAGGGCGGCGGCGCTGGCGGTGTACTGGGCTTCTTAGACATTATTGGTGGGGGTGGCTTATCCCTAGTCGGCATTTTTGCATTGGGCATTCTGCCGTTTATTAATGCCTCAATTATCATGCAGCTGCTGACAGCAGCTATTCCTGCCCTGGAAGACTTACAGAAGAACGAAGGTGAAGCTGGACGTAGAAAAATTTCGCAGGTAACGCGCTACGTTGCCTTTGGCTGGACTATTTTGCAGAGTACGATGCTGTCGTGTTTTTTGCTGCGGCCCTATGCCTACGAGTTTGGGGTGCCCTTTGTAGTTGAGACCGTGATAGCGCTTACCGCAGGCTCTATGTTTGTGATGTGGGTAGGTGAGCTAATCACTGAGCGAGGGCTGGGGAATGGCGCGTCACTGCTAATTTTCCTCAATATCGTGTCTTCTTTACCTCGGGTATTGGGCGAAACGGTTGATTTAGCACAGACTGCAAATGACCGCAGCACCATCGGTGGCATCATCATTCTCTTTCTAGTGTTCCTTGCAACCATCGTTGGCATCGTATTTGTACAGGAAGGTACTCGCCGGATTCCCATTGTGTCGGCTCGACGTCAGGTGGGCCGCAAGCTTTACCTAGAGAAAAGTAACTACCTGCCTTTGCGACTCAATCAAGGCGGCGTCATGCCGATCATTTTTGCATCTTCAATGCTGATCATTCCAATTTCGCTGGTGCAATACATTCCTGGCGATGGCTTCAGACAGTTTATGACGACAAACTTCAGCGCATCTTCACCGCTATACATTTTTGTATATTTAGTGATGATTGTGTTCTTTAGCTACTTCTACGCATCTCTGGTGGTCAACCCCGAGGATATGTCTCGTAACCTTAAGAAGATGGGGGCTAGCATTCCGGGGATTCGCCCTGGCCGCGCCACAACGGACTACATTGGGAAAGTATTGAACCGACTGACGTTCTTGGGTGCAATTTTCTTAGGCTCAGTGGCCGTTGTCCCTAGCTTGGTAGAGAGTGCAACTCGAGTACAGACTTTCCAGGGATTTGGTGCGACGTCTCTTTTGATCTTAGTAGGTGTGGCGATCGATACTGCAAAGCAAATTCAAACCTACGTTATCTCTCAGCGATACGAAGGCATGGTGAAGCAGTAATGACACGACTAATTTTTTTAGGCCCTCCTGGCGCAGGGAAAGGCACGCAAGCACAGATTTTGTGCAAGAGCTGCGACGTCCCTCACATTTCTACGGGAGATATTTTGCGGGCCGCCGTTAAGGCAAAGACTGAACTGGGCCAAAAGGCTGAAGGATTCATGAGTGCTGGCGAGCTAGTTCCAGACAATCTGATTTTAGGCTTGATACGTGAGCGGCTTAGCCAGCCCGATACAGCTAATGGTTGGCTGCTAGATGGGTTTCCACGAAATGTAGAGCAAGCTAAGTTCTTAAATGACTTGCTCGAAGAAATTGAACAAACCTGCGAACACGTTATCAATCTAGAAGTTCCGGATGAAGTACTCGTAGCACGCCTGCTGGACCGGGGGCGCAATGACGATAAAGAGGACGTCATTCGTAACCGGCTAGTAGTATACCGAGAACAAACTGAGCCTTTGATTGCGCTTTATACGGGCACAGGCCAGCTTGTATCAGTAGATGGTGACCAGGACATGACGCAAGTGAGTACTGCCCTTCAGAAAATTGTCAAAGATGGCAAATCTATCTAGTGACAGTTGCACCGCAGCGAACCTTCGAGGAGACACCTTCTCGATAGGTAAATTGTTCAGTATCTTTTCCGAGATTTGTTAGGCTTGTGGTAGGTGTATGTTCATATGCCGATTTTCACGTGGCAGTTTTTATTGGCTAGTGCTTATTTGCCAGTGAACTTGCCGTAGATTTGTAAAACTGACCTTTAAATAATTAGGAACCTGCTAGTTTGTCTAAACAAGATTTGATTGAAATGGAAGGGACGATTACAGAGTCGTTACCTAACGCTATGTTCCGAGTTGACCTCGACAACGGGTTTAACGTGCTTGCTCACATTTCGGGCAAGATTCGCCGTAACTACATCAAGATTCTGCCGGGCGATCGCGTCAAGGTAGAGCTCACCCCCTACGACCTCACAAAGGGCCGCATCACCTATCGTTTGAAAAAGCCAAGATAATTGTGAGCGGTCGTAACGTTGCCTGAGATATTTCGTACGGACGGTTGTATCGTGAAAGGCTTTAGCAATGACTATGATCAACCTCATGTCCATGTTTCATCTGCCGAACATTTGATATTGATGGGCTACTTGCTTTATTGCCAATAGACCGTCGACTGGTGAAATCGCCGCGTTAGCCTCAAAGTGTGCGCAGCTATCGGAATTATCTGAGCGCAATTACAGATCAAACTTGCCTGTAACTGTGGTCATTCAACAATTTGGGTGATCAGAGGTTCAGCACCGAACCGTACCACGTCGGTACAGGGCAGACCTGTTTCGGCGGAGACATCTGAGATCGCACGCTGAGCCTCTTTTTCATTGAGTCCAAATGTATTCAACGCGATGCCAACGACTGGCGTCTTACTGAAGATACCTCCGGCGCTAGCCACAGATTCGTAAAGTTCAATAACTTTGGTTAGAGGTGGAATCTGGAAATTTGGGAAGTGCTGAATGTGGGTGAGGTTTGCTTTGTGCACCAAGATAAGGTGAGTCGGCTGGGTACCTCTGAGTAAGGGAAGCGTTGCGGTAGAGCCAGGATTGAGTAGCGAGCCTTGGCCTTCAACGAATAGAATATCGCTGTCTTTGCCGTGACGAAGGACACTTTGCTCGACTGCGCCTGCTGCATAATCGACTCTGACAGCGTCTAGTGCGATACCATCTTCCCCAAGCATCAATCCTGTTTGCCCCGTTGCAATCATCTTTGCTGCTAGGCCTTGAGCTTTGCTCGCTTTAGTCAATTCAATGCTGGTCGACATTTTGCCGATGGCCATGTCTGTGCCCACAGTGAGAACGCGATCGCACCCCAATAATCTTGCTCTTCCACCCCCAATCCCTAATCCTTCTGGCTCTTGACGAATATCCCAAATCCATCGCCCTGGCTGAATATTCGCTCGAATCTCAGGATCTTCATTCATTTGAGTGTGCAGACCATTCATCACAGACAATCCAGCTTTCACAGCGCGCTTGACTTCTGCGTACCAAGGTTCTGGCAATGTGCCGCCGGAGGGTGCTAGGCCGATAGCGAGGACGGTAGGGTTGAGGGAGATCGCTTCTTCCACAGAACGAACCACAGGCACCTCTCGATCTATCCCCGTTAGTGCCATTACAGACTCACCAACAGCCGTTTCATCAATCACTGCTACAATCTCGTTTGGGCTATAGCGCAGCAGTGAAATCCCTGTTTTTCCTTTGCCACCCTTCAAACCGTTGTGCAAGAAAATGGCAAGTCGATCATCAGGTTTCAGCATGGCGAGAGAGTCCTAGTCCGGGACGATTGTTGGGAATTAAAGCGCCATTGCTTAGCTGTCCGCCGAGGAATGGATCGTCTTTGAGATTGAAATGGCTATCGAGGTCGAGGTGATGAGCTAGCGGAGAGAGGTGGGCTAGGGCTGTGTTTGCGATCGCACTATCTGAATAGCAGCCAAACATCACCTGTAGGCCGCAGGCATTGGCCGTATGGATCATCCGCCTTGCCTCGCTTAATCCTCCCGCCTTCATCAGCTTGATATTGATTCCATGCACGCAGTGAGCGAGTCGGTGAATATCTGCGCTGGTAAAACAGCTTTCATCAATGAAAATAGGGAGCGGCGATCGTTCAAATAGGTCAGGTAGCTGCCCATCATCAGCAACCGATAGCGGTTGTTCTAAGTAGACTACACCACGCGCTGCCAACCAATGTGACATCGAGAGAGAATCCTCTAACGACCAGCCGCCATTAGCATCAATGCTGACTTTTGCACCCTTGGGCAGATGAGCTAATAGCGCCTCAAACATCGCTTGGTCAGCGACGATTCCCGCCGGACTCCCCAGCTTGACCTTGACCGAAGCGACTTCCTGCTGAGTGCACCATTTTTTCAAACGAGCTACCGCAGCCGTAGGCGAACTGATACCAACTGTTACTGCCGTTGGTCCTATTTGAGCGAGATCCAATCCCCAAATCTGCCATAGCGGCAGTCCTACACGCTTGCCTAGCCAGTCATGCAAAGCAACGTCGATAGCAGCACTGGCAGCTGAAACCACTGATAGCGCTGACAAACGATTTTCAATAGCCTGACGCTGAAGAGGATGATAGCTTTCTAGAAGCGGAACCAGTCGCTGTAAGTCTTGCTCAATTCGCTCTGTAGTTTGCGTTTGTTCACCCGTTGAGAAGGGGGAAGCTTCGCCCCAGCCTTCTATGCCATCGGCACTGAGCTTTACCCACAGATTGGTTGAGCCCGCTTTTGTGCCACGGCTAATCGTTAGGGCCACGCGCTTATGGACGGTGAAGCGTTCTATCTCAAGTTGCATACTCAATGCTTGCTTGTAGCGTTTGCCTATAGTGTGCTGGCAACCTCAATGAGATTGCCATCTGGGTCGCGGATGTATACCGATAGGATAGGGCCTAACGTTCCGGTGCGCTGAACCGGGCCTTCCAGAATAGAGACGTTCAATGCGGCGAAATGAGCCGTGACAGAGTCCAGAGGAGTAGACGTAATAAAGCACAAATCAGCTGAACCAGGCTGAGGAACTTTTGCAGCAGGCAAAAAAGGATGCGCGGCAGGATGAAGGTTTATCTTTTGAGCGTGGTTGCCAATTCGCAGGGCAACGCGACTAGATCCGTCGCTAGAATCGAAATGTAAGACCTGACAACCTAGGACGGAAACGTAGAAGTCGCAAGTACGCTGAATATCTGCCACTGTCAGCACCAGATGGTCTAATCGCTCAAGGTGTATCGTCACTGCCTAATCACCACTTCATAGGAAAGGTATTTTGAACGGCCCAAGCCCAGACAACAAGCATCCAATGGAGGGCTTTCCTCAGGTTTGCTATATCAAAAACACGGTGCAGAATCCGAACATTATTATCGGAGACTACACCTATTATGACGATCCAGAAAATTCAGAAGATTTTGAGCGCAACGTTCTCTATCATTTTCCTTTTATTGGGGACAAGCTGATTATTGGGAAGTTTTGCGCGATCGCTCGCCAAGTCAAATTCATCATGAATGGCGCAAACCACAAGCTCTCTGGTATCTCCACCTATCCCTTTCAAATCTTCGGCAACGGCTGGGAGCAAGTCACACCTGAGCTGGGTGACTTGCCTTACAAAGGCGATACAGTCATCGGCAACGATGTATGGATTGGCTACGACGTACTGATTATGCCAGGCGTGAAGATCGGGAATGGTGCGATTGTGTCGTCACGGTCAGTGGTGGTTTCGGATGTGCCTGCCTATGCGGTCGTTGGGGGCAATCCAGCCAAGGTCATTAAGAAGCGGTTTGCGGATGATGTGATTGAGAGATTGGAAGCGATCGCATGGTGGGACTGGCCTATCGAGAAAATCACCAACCATCTAAGTCTCATCGTATCGGCAGATATCAACGCATTACAGAACTGCACAGGTCAAAGCTAGCCCAAGTCGACGCTAAATCTCATCAAAGCTGAACCTCGCTAGACGTTTGGTCGCTTGATTCTCTACGGCCAGCAAAAATATGATGGGAGAGCGGTATTCTCCACTTAGCCCCCATCCCACGTATGCTCAACGGTCACGCTAGCAAAAAGTTTTCCACACGCGCAGGAGCATCTGGCATTTTGTTAGCTGCGATCGCCCTCCTTATCCCCACCCAAACAACAGCACAAACTACCAATAGCGCTGGCGACAGTGAAATGGTCACCATTCAATTTGAAGGGATGGTTGGCGATGAACCGTTTTCCTGTGGCGACACCTATCGCCTAGGAACAGAAGGCAGTGCTGTCACACCGCTAGACTTTCGGCTGTATGTCTCGGAAGTCGCGCTGGTAGATGCAGCAGGGAATGCTGTCCCATTGGTACTGGAACAAGACAACCTATGGCAGCATCAAAACGTTGCCCTATTGGATTTTGAAGATAAAACCGGTGGCTGCACGAATGGAACATCTGATACTCGCGCTCAGGTGATAGGAGCCGTACCAGCAGGCGACTACACCGGCCTGCAATTTACAGTAGGCGTCCCGTTTGCGCTCAACCACATTGACTCAACGCTAGCGCCCTCACCGCTGAACCTCACCTCACTTTGGTGGAACTGGAACTTCGGCTACAAGTTTGCACGTATCGACTTTCAGCCAGTGATAGAGACTGCTCGCAGCGTCCCGAAATCGGGCAATCATGGAACCGAGGCAGCAGACTCTGAGACGGCTCCGCAAGCATTTTCCATTCATTTAGGCAGTGTTGGCTGCCAAATGGACGCAGGCCAAGCACCTGTGAACTGTAGCTTGGCCCATCGCCCGGATGTTGTGCTTTCTGACTTTGATGTCACGCAAAACGTAGTGGCTATCGATATTGCCGCACTTTTGGCCGATACCAACATGTCACAGAATCAGGAAGGTACACCTGTTGGCTGTATGTCTAACCCGGCAGATGAAGACTGCCGTGGTATTTTGCAGAACTTCGGGCTTCCTTTCCGCGAGTTACCAGCTGAAGAACAGAGCGTTTTCAGTATCCAATAAACGCGCTTGCTAGGCTGCATAGAGACAACCAAAAAAACTGCTGAGAAAGAGCCTTAGTCAACCGTCAAACATGAACAAAAGACAGCTTCGTTGGATTAATAGGCTGCTTACATTTTTTCTTGTGCTCTCTTTATCGGTTGGCTTTGACCAAGCTCTGAGCACAAGTACTGCTGTAGCAGATTCTGCTAACTTTCAGTGGGATTTACCTGGTTGGGTTCCCAAGCCTGTTGTGCCAGACGATAATCCAATGAGTTCGGCCAAAGTTGAGCTGGGACGGCGGCTATTTTACGATACAAGGCTGTCAGCTACGGGTGATTTTTCCTGTGGTTCTTGTCATGTGCAGTCGATGGCGTTTAGCGATGGACTGCAAACGTCTGTCGGCGCAACGGGCGAGCAGCATCGGCTAAATGCTATGAGCCTGACTAATGTTGCTTACAATTCTGTCCAGACGTGGGCGAACCCTTTGATGCAACATCTAGAGCAGCAAATGCTGGTGCCACTGTTTGGCGCAGATCCCGTTGAGTTAGGCATGGCGGGAAGAGAAGATGAGCTACTCTCTAGCTTGAAGGAGAATTCTGACTATTTAGCTCAATTTGAAGGGGCTTTTGAGAACGAGGAGCCTGTTAGCGTTCGCAATATTACGCTGGCGATCGCAGCTTTTGAGCGCACCCTAGTCTCTTTCGACTCACCTTACGATCGCTATCGGTATGGGGGCGATCGCACCGCTATTTCCGAATCTGCCAAGCGCGGCGAAGCACTTTTTAATAGCGAGCGCCTAGAATGTTTCCACTGCCACGGCGGCCTAAACTTTAGCGACTCAGCTCGGCACGAGCGATCCGGATTCACCGAAGTCGCTTTCCACAATACGGGCCTCTACAACATAGATGGCAATGGGGCCTATCCAGCTAGCGCTACCGGCCTTGCAGGCGTCACGCTTGAGCCCGGCGATATGGGCAGATTTAGAGCACCGACACTGCGCAACATCGCACTAAGCGCGCCTTACATGCACGACGGCAGCATCGCCTCTCTTTCGGAAGTAATAGACCACTACGCCGCTGGCGGACGAACCATTGCAAAAGGCCCTAACGCTGGAATCGGCAGTCGCAATCCATTCAAAAGTTCTTTTATACAAGGTTTTTCGATTACCGCTAACGAAAGGCAAGACCTAATGGCTTTCTTAGAAAGCTTGACCGACGAGACCTTTATCAATAATCCTGCACTGAGCAATCCTTGGTGAGAACCAAGGCTAAACGTCACCGGTAATGGTATCGACAAGCAGCAATCACAATTTCGGCATCAGTCACTTTGTAAACTAATCGATGCTCACGATCAATTCGTCTAGACCAGTAGCCCTGCCAGTCATGCTTTAGCGATTCTGGCTTACCTATGCCCTCAAAAGGTGAGCGCTCAATATCTTTGAGCAAATTCACGATTTTCTTGTATGTCTTTCTGTCCGTTGTTGCCCAACCATTAAAATCTTCAAACGCGGAAGTTTCAAAAACTATCCGCCGACTCATTCTAGAGACTCCAAGGAAACTTCAATTAAGTTGGTACCTTTCTCTATATTTGCCTTGGCTTTCAGTAACCGCTCACGATTTACATCAGACTGAAGCAAGTACTCAGTTTCGTCGACCTCGTATACCACTATCTCAATCTCTCTGCCTCGAAAGGTCGCTTTTAACCCTTCTAAGAAATCGTCGTTTAGTTCATTAGCATTAAGGCGATAGGTGTTGTGCATAGTCCATGCATAGCGGAGCAATAATGACATTCTATCGTAGACGCTTTGACTACTCGTTAGGTCAGTCCAGCAATTTCTTTAATTCTGACACGCTTTCTCTGCTGCAAAAATTTAGTATTTTAGAACCAACGACCGCCACGAAAGCGCCAGCGGGGAAATAGCAGTCTCATAAGTACTTGGGAGGCTAGAAATATACCTAACCAGACGGTGGAGTAGTGGATGACGAACCAGAAGACGGAGAAGTCACCGAAGTACGAACCGAAGAGGCCAAAGCTGATAATTATCGATAGAAGAAAGAACGCTTCCCAAATGCCAGCGACGACTTGGTAAGCAGCGGGCCAGTCTCGGTCCCAGCGAAACTTTTGGATGAGGGTGTATAGACAGTCCCAGAAGAAGCCTAGGAACATAATCCAAAACAGGACGGCGAAAAATTGGCCTTCTATGGCAGTCGCAAATGGCCAAGTCAAAACTACACCAACCGTCAAAAACAGCAACAAGCGCGTTTGCCAACGTCCTAATAATGTGGGTGTCATAGTATTAGATTTCCAGAAGCCATAGGGACATAGGTTGATAGCGTCAGGGCGTTTGATTGTTTGCCCAGCGCAGCCATTGAGAGAATGAGCGGGTCACGCCAAGAGATTTTAGCCCCTCAGCTTTTAGGTATGCCAAATGCTGCACCGAGCGTAAAGCTGAATACTGCAAACCTAGAAAACTATCAACTGCGGCATAGGGCCCGCCTAATGTTGTCACGCCGGCTGCATACATTCGACCGGGGGCGCTTCGAGAGCGAGTATTTGCGGAAGAAAGAGCGGTCATTTCAAACTCGTTCGACACTTGGAGGCTTTTCTGATCGACTAGAGGGAGTTGATAGCATTCAATAAGGTCTTTAAGCAGTGGATTTTCTGTAACGGCGGCGGATAGCCCAGTCGCATCTACGATGAAATCCGCTGACTGCGTAAACTGCTGTAAGCCGGATGAATTACCTGAGTCGCCGTAGGTGACTTGTAGCTGGCCGTCTTTACTAGAAACTGACTGTACGCTACCAAACAGAAGGCGATACCATTTTTGTTCTAGGCCTCTGGTCACCAGCTCTTGCCAGTCTTTTCTATCGGCAGTGGTTGTGCCACCCCAGGACTTCATTAGCTTTTTGCGTTCTTCTGGGCTCGCTTTTTCTAAGAAGTCTCTTAAGTCTCCGCCCCAGCAAGCTTTTGGCCAGTTGAAGGGCTGAAACTCCCAGTGGTTTTTGACTAGGCGCTGGGCTTGGCCGTAGCGATTGCCTTCGTTGGCGCGTTTGGGCGATCGCATCAAATGAATCAGCTCAATATTTTGCCGCGACGTCCTACGGGCCTCATCTATCCGCTGCAAAATTCGAGATGCGACAATCCCCCGGCCTTGAACAATGATCCGACCGCCCTGCCTTTCTAACTGCTCGTAAACGTGGTCATGATGCTCATAGGCATTGACGACAGACTTAGCGTCTTGGTTGTTATCGCGATATTTCTGAAGATGATTGAGAAAGCGAATGCCAGGATAGCCCGTCGCGAGGTGAACGTATTTGGCCACGACGTAGCCATACTGTCCTTTACCTTTTGAATAGGCGATCGCATAGCGACCATCATCGGTCTTACGTACGCAGCGAATACTGCCATAGCGATAAATATCTGGCCAGCCAATACGCTGTGCTTCTCGATCTATTGAGTCGAATACGTTGTCAGCGCGAGGGGTATAAGTTTCGGCAAACGTAGGCTCGGCAAATACTTGCCACATGAGTCCGCCCGCTTTCGAGAGGTCTCCTTTCTGAAAGGCTCGCCACGATTCGCGAACGGCATAGCTCGGCCATCCCCAAATGTTGTCTGGGCAGGAGTCGGAGTTAGACCTTAGCCGCTCATGTAGAGGGATTTGAGAGTTTAGGCACAGCTGTTTATATTTGGCATAGGGCTTATCTTGCGTGCCCAAAGCAATGATTTGGTAGGGTTTTACTCCGCCAATTCTTAGGTAATCTATCCAGATATAGCTGCCTAAGCCAGCGCCCAGAGCCGCGTAGGAAACTTCATCCTGTCCTGGCGTAAAGTGGCCGTTTTGAGTAAGAGACTGAATGGAAACAACTTGAGATTCTCGAAAGGAGGCAGGCGGAAAGCTGGGTTGAGGCGTTGGACTTGCGGGCGCTGCCTGTGGAATCGGTTGAGGTTGGGGTTGAGGCGGAGCGCTTGAACCTGGATAGATTGTTTCGGCACTGTAGCTGGTGGGTAAAGCCTGAGCGCTAGGAACTTGCTGCACTTGGATGAGGACTTCGCCGATTTGGATGCGATCGCCCAAATTCAAAACACACCGCTGCTGCTGAACACCATTCACATAAGTGCCATTCGACGTATTTTGATCCGTCAGCACCAGCTGATTATTCGCCCACTCAATGACGGCGTGGTAGCGAGACACTCTGGGATGAAGAAGCACCATCCGCGATACGGGTTGACCCTGAATCGTAGGCGGCATTTGGTCCAAAAACCGTCCAAACGCGACTGGCAAATTCAGCACAGGCTCCCGCTGTTCTTGCGTGGTCGGATCAATCCAGCTTAATTGAATAGTCTGTGGAGTAATAGGCATGACTCAGCAAGGTTCAAGCATTCTGTGTTGGATTATGCCTTAAAAAAAGTACTGACTAGCGGCATCTGCCAAGAAATGTCCACAAACTGGGCAATTGGAGTTGCGCAAGCTCAATGCCTGTGGGGTCTTGCACTTCGGACAGACTAGCTTTGGCGCTACGCTCTGAGGTTGTGCCTGCGCTGAGGATGCATTTTGACCAGAGTTTGGTGCTGATTGAGAAGGCTCGTGATTGTGGGCCGGTGGAACTGCGGAAATGGGCGGAATAGATGGAACTGCTGGTACAGAATTGAGCTGTGTAGCTCCCTGGGATACACTGCCGTGAGCGTGAGTAGACAGATTATCAACGATAATATCGCTCACTTGAAGCAGCAGCTGACCAAACTGAAGCATGCTGCCTTCGTAAAGTGCCACTTCGCCATCCACTAGCAAGCCACCGTCGACCCGTACCGGATTGTTAGCCGCTAAATTCCGCAGGTAAAACCGTTGCCACTCAGCTTTGAAGCTGACCTCAGCGTGAACCCTAGATACCGTGTTGTGTGCTAGCCATATATCGCACTGCTGCTGATCTCGACCGATGTTTGTTTTTTTATTTAGGTCAGTATCTAGTAAGGACAGCTGATAGTTCTGCAGCTGACTATTTGAATCATTCCACATCAAGTTTATTTGTGGCATCTTTCGTCTCTACACCTTTTTCGTTATCGAAATCAGCTAACCATCTCGCCAACAAGCTGCGAAACCTCAAAACCTTGAGATATAGTTTCAAATTCGATTATCTCGCCACCGGGCCACAACACAACAACTTCTAGATCCGCATCAGTTGGTGCCGGGGTCAAGGGGACATAGGCATTGCCATCCCATCGACTGAAGTTTAGCCGGTCTACTGGATAGCAATAGCTAATGCCATTCTCAAACTTGATTTCTAGCGATCGCATGTCAGCAATGTATTGAACCGACGTTGGCTTTAGCTTTAAGGACGGTCTACTCGCTGTTTCAATCCCTGCCATAGTCTATTGCCTCCCAACGTCGTTTTAATTCAGTCAAGTTTCTATTGGCTATTTTGATAGCGAATTTTCTAAGCTTCTTATCTTGGGCCAACGCGTTACTCTCTTCCCCTACCATCCATACTGCCTCATTTCCTGATATATCTATTCTGGTCTTAAAGTCGCCCTTTCTAACATGCACATGTGCTGGATGATGATCGTTTGAGGGGATATAGAATCTATAGCCATCGATTCTAAATATCTCTGCCATTTTAATTACTGAAGCTGCGTTTTCGAGACAATACGAGTCTTCTTACGATCGCGCTCAGACAACTCTTTTCCTTCCTGCAACTGAGTCGCATTCCGTTGCAGCACTGTCGCCGCGTTCTTATCACCCATCTGAATCGCTGTATTTGCGGCTGATTGCAGCATTGTGACTGCGCCTGTGCGATCGCCTGTTTTCAACTTCTCCTCAGCGATCTGCGTCTGCCTATATTTCGCCAGAGCCAAAATATTCTGCTGCACGCCGCTATCTATCTGCGGTGTATAGGCGGCCTGCGCTGCAATCTCGATAGGGACGCTTTCAGTTTGCTGTGCCACTACGCCCAACCCCGGATCGTCGTAGGTCACCTGCATTTTGCCGACCGTAGCGGTACCTTCAGGTAGCTGAGGAATGTATAAGTTCAGCAAAATTACACGGGGCTGATCTTTCATGAGGTCGCCAATGCGAACCATCGCCTGGTTCCCTTCTTCCACAGTTGGTAGCTCTACCGTTTCTGGTGAAACCTGGGCGACGGGCTTGAGGTCTGCGAGGCGAGTGCCGTCGGCGAGCTCAATATTGAGATAGGCGTTAGTAAGGCCAACCGACTGCATGCGGGTGAATAGACGGCCAAAGGTTGCGATCGCCTCTTCTGCATGCTCGATATAGCTAAGCGAACCACCCCCTTCATCGGCAATCTGCTCCAGCACATCTTGATTCCAGTGATCGCCAAAGCCCAGCGTATTAACCGTGAGGTTGTAACCGGTCGCTACGTTGGCTAGCTTAAGTGCTCTGTCATTGTCACCGTGCTCGTTTTCACCATCAGTCAACAGCAAAAGCTGTGAAACATGGTCTTCTTTACCCTTTGCAAGCTGTTCTATGCCTGCCTTGAGAGCATCGTCAACGGAAGTACCGCCGCCAGCGCGAAGGCCATCGATTCGCTTTTTGATAGCAGGGATGTCGGTGGCGAGCTGATTGGGGACGAGGACTTCGGCTTTGTGGTCGAAGGCGATGATAGAAATGCGATCGCGCTCCGTCAGCCGATCCATAATGCGATGCGCTGCCTGCTTCACCGTCTTCAGCGGCGTACCCATCATCGAACCGCTGCGGTCTAGCACAAAGCAAAGATTGAGGGGTGCTTGCGCGCCTTCGCCATTTGCCGACACCGACACCGACAGCTGCCGCTGACTATTGGGCTGGTCCGAAGGAAGGTGAGCGTCACTAAAGGCCCATTGCAAATCAACTTTCATCTTTCAGCCCCATTTTTCAAACCTTGGTCTCCTAACAATTCTTGAGAGGGTGATCTCTATCCCTAAAATATAGCTAGCCCTAGATATAGGGCAGAAACATCAGATGCTTTAAATATTTTGAACTCAATACTTGGATAGAGGTAAGGATTCAACATCATTCCCTAACCCTATCGTTCCGCAAAAGGTGAGGTTATCCGCCACAAACCACCAATCTAGGACAGCGCAGGCCGTTCGCTCGCGAGCTACTATGGAAAGCAGCATTACACAGAAATACCGCAAGCATAAGTCCCTATGAGTTCTCCTATCAAGGCTGTTCAAGCTCCCTACGGCGGCGGCGCGATGGCCTACAAAACACCCCCACCAGACTTGCAATCCCTGCTGCTCAAAGAGCGCATTGTATATTTGGGAACGCCGCTAGTCTCCTCCGACGACTTCAAGCGTCAAATGGGTGTAGACGTCACTAAGCTCATCATCGCTCAACTGCTGTATCTAGAGTTTGACGATCCTGATAAGCCCATCTATTTCTACATCAACTCCACCGGCACATCCTGGTACACAGGTGACGCCGTCGGCTTTGAAACCGAAGCTTTCGCTATTTGCGACACGCTGAAATACATCAAGCCCCCTGTACACACCATTTGCCTGGGTCAGGCAATGGGTACCGCTGCCATGATTTTGTCCTCAGGGGCCAAGGGTTCAAGGGCTAGCTTGCCCCACGCCACCATCGTGCTAAATCAGAGCCGTTCTGGCGCGCAGGGCCAAGCAACCGATATCCAAATCCGAGCAGAAGAAGTGCTCGCTAACAAAGGCGCATTCTTAGACATTTTGTCGAGCAACACTGGGCAAACCACTGAAAAGCTAGATAAAGATACGGACCGGATGTTCTACCTCACCCCCGAAGAAGCCAAAGAATATGGCTTAATTGATCGGGTGCTGAGCAGCACAAAGGAACTGCCTACAGCCATGCCGGCGGGGGTGATGTAAGCCTATGTCCGTCGATAGAATTCTTCGCGTACCCTACAACCTACCCGGCAGCCAAAACTGGCAGTGGGTCAGCGTGTATACGCGCATGAGCCAAGAGCGAATTCTGTTTCTCAACCAGCCGCTGACCGATGGCGTCGCCAACTCCATCGTCTCAGCCCTGCTGTATTTGGATTCCGAAGATAACAAGCCGATCTATCTGTACATTAATTCCATCGGCGACCCTGTCATGTCTGGGCAGGCAGATGCCTCCGCTGGGATGATCTCTATTCGCGCTGGGTTGGCCGTATATGACACGATCGCCCACATCAAATCAGAGGTTATGACGATTTGTATGGGTACGGCTTACGGCATGGCAGCCGTATTGCTCTCTTCTGGCATCAAAGGAAAGCGGGCAGCCTTGCCACATACAAGCATTGCCCTAACTCATCCACAGACACTCACACGCGGACAAGCCACAGACATCGGGCTAGAAGCTACTGAAGTACTAGAGAAACGTAAGCTAATTCAGCGAATTCTGGCAGACAACACGGATCAAGAAACCGACAAAATCTCCAAAGATATGGAGCGGATGTTCTATCTTTCTGCAGAAGAGGCCAAAGAATACGGTTTGATTGACCGTGTCATCGAAACGCCAGCTTTGAAGGCCGCTTCGGCACTAACTGCTTAAAGCATTTGGCTGAAAGGCCTGTACAAAACATCTGATTTGATCGCCATTATCCACGTATTTCATTCATTCAAACGCCATGCCTATTGGAACCCCCAGTGTCCCTTATCGCCTTCCCGGCGGCACTTACGAACAGTGGATCAGTATCTACGAGCGGCTGTTTCGTGAGCGCATCATCTTTTTAACTGAAGAGGTCGACGACGGCATTGCGAATGCCATTGTGGCCTACATGCTCTATCTCGACTCAGAAGATAATACGAAGCCGATTTACCTATATATCAACTCTCCCGGTGGCTCAGTTACTGCGGGCATGGCGATTTACGACACCATGCAGTACATCAAGTCGGAAGTAGTCACTATTTGTGTCGGCCTAGCGGCGAGTATGGGTGCGTTTTTGCTCAATGCGGGCTCGAACGGGAAGCGATTGGCGTTGCCCCACTCACGGATTATGATTCACCAGCCTTCGGGCGGGGTGGGCCGACGTCAAGCAACAGATATTGAAATTGAGGCGGCGCGAATTGTGCAGGTGCGCCGTGACCTGAACCAGCTAATGGCGGCGCATTCGGGAAAATCTGTCGAAGACATCGAGAAAGATAGCGACAGAGACTATTTCATGTCTGCCGCTGAAGCAAAGGAATATGGGTTGATTGACCGAGTTATTGAAGAAAGATTGCCTGGCTAAGAGTGCAATTTTGACTGGCATCTAGCTGTAGATATCTAGCTGTAGATATCTAGCTGTATGTACGGAAGAAATCTTCTATAATTTTGGCGCAGCTGCCTTTTGTGGGAACTGCGCTCAAAAAAGGTTTTTCCTTGCTATACTCCAATCACTTTCAGCCTGGCCTCAGCGGGTGTGCGTTGATATGAAACTGGCCCAACACTATCGCACTCTAGGACTCCGCCGTGGTGCATCGTTCAGCGATGTCAAACGGGCCTATCGTCGGATAGTTCGTCAATGCCATCCAGACATCAATCCCGGTGAAGCTGCGATTGAGCGATTCATTCAAATAAATGCGGCTTATACTGCACTCTGCGAAACGCTTCAGCAAGAAGTAGACACCGAAACCAAAGCGGATGGATTTGGCGTCGGAGCAGGCGTTGGAGCGACGGACACAGAAACAGGTGCGTACCGGGCCAAACAGCCATCAGAGAGATTAAACCTTAGAGACCTAAAGCGAACGCTAGAAAAACTAGGGCTTGGCAACTTTCAACAAGATGCTGAATCAGCAGGGACCAAAACCACGCAAACGCCAGCGCCGTCTGAAACACCAGTGCCGTCTGAAACAGTAACGGGCTCAGCCAATAATTCAACACAGGCCGCCTCAGCTAGGGCTACGACGGAACCATCCACAGAGAACGTTCATCCAGAAACGATAGAAGTAGCCCCCTCCACTTCGGCGGAAGATATTGGATTGAAGCAGGAAGCCTACAATCAGCTAAGAGATTTACTGAGACAGCAGAAGTTTCCGCGTGCGATCGCACTAGTAGAAGGCCTCGCCCACCGCTTACCCACCGACACCGAAATCAACCAGTGGCAAGCCATCGTGTATCAGCGCTGGGGCCGACAGCTCATCAGCCAAGGTCAATTTCACAAGGCCCATCTCTATCTCAAGAAGGCACTCCAAACCGACCCAAACAACCCATCACTCAGCAATGAAGTCGCCCGTGACTTAGGCCTGCTCAAGCATATTCAGGCCGCCGAAGCGACCCTATCTCAGCCTTAACGCTCCAAAACACAACGGCTAGACACGGCTGTTGTCGAAACTATGACAAAAAGAGTCCACACCGGACTTCAAGATATACAGTGCAACTGGCGCAGCTATGAGCGATGGACAATCTGTTTGCTGGGTAAGATGATTCACCAGCGCGCCTAGCTGCGAATCCATCAGGGATTGACGAAACTGCGGCTGGCAGGCAATGTGCCGATAGCGCTTACTAAATCCGGCCAGCCACTGTTCGTTAGTGTCGGGCTCTTGGCCAGCTCTAAGGGCTAAGGAAATGGCGGCATCTTCTATATCGCCATCACAGTCTTCAATCTCTCGTAGTGCAATCAACGCATCTGGATAATCGGCCAAGCAGGCGTTGAACTGAGCAATCTCTTCAGGTGTGAGGGCAATCATGCAAACGAGAACGCGTGGTTATCTATTGGTGTATCTATCACGATTTTACTCTGTCCTAATTCTGGCGGCTAATGTTGCAAAGCCACGCTGTCAAACTCATGCTGTCAAACTCATGCTGTCAAACTCATGCAGTCAAACTATTGTGTAAAGCCATTTTTCAAAGCGCTTGCCCCAGGCAGGTAATGAATAGTACCTTTCAGCCCGATGGCGACAGGCAAGTCTACTAATTTCGCCTATTTTTGCGATCGCGCCCACCACCTCATCCACATCACTCGGTGCTACTAGCCAGCCGGTCTCTCCTGGCTGCACAATCTCGGTGGGTCCGCCTTGCCGGTAGGCAATCACTGGCACCCCACAGGCCATCGCCTCAATTGCAACAATACCAAAAGCTTCAATCCATCGGGGGGTGACGAGTAAAGCGCGCGCTTTAGCAAGCGATCGCTGTAGTTCCTCAGTCGGCAGAAATCCACAGTAATCCACAGCAGCAGTTGACTGATCGATCAGCGGCTGAAGACGCTGCCAATAGGCAGCGTCTTCTAATTTGCCGTATATCTTTAACGGATAGCCAGCGGCAGTCGCCGCCACGATCGCATCTTCTACGCCTTTCTCAGGTGAAATTCGCCCCACCCAAGCAAGGAAGTCATCTGGATCGGGACAGTAGTCATACTGAGTAAGATCTATGCCACAGCCCAAAACTTGCCAGTGAGGAGAAGGGATAAGGTGGCTGAAAGTATCCGCCTGCGCTTGAGTATAGGCACCTAGTGAACCGGGGAAACGGGTAGCAACTTGTGCGATCGCACTATCCATCTCATTACTCAGCGATCCCATACTGACAAAGTGAGCTACGGGTACCGATAGAAACGGCGTGAGATAAAACGGTAGCCAGTCATAGGCAAAATTTACCAGCACATCGTAGTGAGTTTGCACCTGACGGGCGTAGTCCCAAGCGTTTGCTAACGAAGAACTTACGACCACAGGTGATGAGCGCCCCTGATTTTGGGCCGTGTTTTGTAGCACGCCAGGCACTTGAATAATGTCCACCTCGCTAGTTGCGAGACCAAGCGTGTCAAGCTGCGCACCTGTAGGGGTCACGACAGTAACACGATGGCCCAGCGTCGTTAGCGATCGCGCCAAATTTGCGACCGTTAGCTCTACGCCACCGCCTAAGCCAGAACCAAGCGGCCCCACGGGTGTAGAGAGAAACAGCAGTCGTAAAGAAGATTTGAGGGAAAGGTTCACAGAGGCGCAGACTGTGTCGGCAAAACGGCGTCAGCCAAACAGCCCTATAGCGCAAATCTATTTGTTTTTGGACCATTGGCAGGCAGCGACTGCGGAGATCCGCCCAAGGAGGAGCGCATATTGGAATCGATGTCTTGGGTCTGGCGAATGCGGTTGAGCTGCTCCAGCGCCCAAGCCGCTGTCTGGCGCACTTCGGGATCTTCATCTTCCTGCGCATGGCCCAGCATTTGGCTGATCTGCACCACCAGCTCGTAGATTCGGGTGAGGTCGCGAATCGCGTTCTTACGAACCTCGGGATTGTCATCTTGGAGGGCAATAGCCAAGGCTCGATTCATGGGGCGCAAAGAGCGCATACCAATTTCTGACAGGGCTGCTAGCACCAGACTCTTTTCCTTGGAGTCGGCGTCAATCATGGCATCTACTAGCGGCTGCACGGCCAAAGAATTACCGCGCTGACCCAGCTCCCAAATCACCTTCCGTCTTTGATGAGGATCGGGGTTGTGAAGATCTTTGATTAGGCCATCGAAAATGTCCGACTGGGCCATGGGAGCAGTGCTCCCTAGCTGACCGCCACCTGATGTTGCTGGAACCCTGGCCATTGCACCGGTCATCGCACCATTGGTGACGCCACCATTGCTAGACGCAGCCATGATATTCTGAGTAGTCCCATTCCCAGAACCAAAGCTAGCGGAACCGTTGGCAACAGCAGAAGGCATAGCGCCGTTACCGCTCGCGGCCTCAGCATCGAGCCCCGCCTCACTCCATTCTTCACCTTCATCCAAGTCTTCTTCAACATCTGACTTGCTTCGATTGGCCATAAAGAAGCCAACCCCAAAACTTGCCAACAGTGCGGCGAGCCCAAGGCTAACGCCCACGGCCTTGACGAGGCCTGAAGTACCTGACTCAGCTCTCTCAGGTTCAGCTGCTGTAGGAGGCTCACTGGCGGGCTCCGAATCAGCGGTAGGAGGCGATGACGTTATGGGCTCCGCCGGGGCATCTGAGGTAGAAGGCTGCTCAGCCGACTCAGGATCAAAGGCTTCTAGAGCTTCCCAAGTAGCGTCGTCTAATCGACCCGTTGGCTCAAATCCCTGATCTTCTTGAAAAGCCACAACAGCGCGCTGAGTAGCCAAGCCATAAATACCGTCAATCGGCCCGCTATAATAGCCGGTCTCTTCCAGCCGATTTTGTAGGGCCCTCACCGCTCGTCCCCGAGCCCCGATAGATAATACGTTGGACGTGGGTGCGTCTGAAGGGGGTGCGTCTTGTGATTGCGCCACTAAGATCGGCGCTTCTGCCACCGCATCGATTGCCGATACAGCCGGAATACCTATTGCACCCAGGCAAGTGAGGAATACTAATGTTGAACGCCGAATCATCGCTATCTTTACCTGCTGTGTTCTAGGGAGCCAGAGACCTCGTTAAAGGCAGATCTCGTATGGGTAACCCCGGAGAGATACAGCTCGCTGTGCCGAAAACCCGGACAAGCAAGCCAGTTTCTTTTGATGGCTACATATCATTAGCTATTGACAATAGAATGCCCGCTGGCATGAAGATTCTTCTAGTGTGACAATAAACTAGTGATTTTCCAGACGCAACCATGGGTAGGCGCATACGGTGCGTAGATACTTGAAAGTATCGTATCGCAAAGCCTCAGTTCGGACGATACCTACGATACAGAGTTGTTCCCTTCTTTACGGGAATCTCGATTAGATTCACGTACTTTTCTTGATATGAGAAAAGTCGTCAGTACCCAAATATTACCCAGAGTGCTCTAAATACCAGCTTTTCAGCGATTGACTAAAGTATGTAGGAGTGTAAGCGCATTAGCATCCATGCCAAAAATGTCCGCTTATCCGTACGGTATTAACCCTCAATCGAGGTCTGTATATGTACAGACCTCAGACGGGAAAGAAAGTAACGCTAAGGTTTGGACTTGGTAACGGTAAGTAAGCGGGAAAACTTTTCGGCCAGCTGAACTCGCTGGTTAATCAAATAGATACTGATGAGCGTGAGGAAAACGCCGGTCCACTGCAAAACGCTTAAGCTTTCTGCCAAGAATAAGGTGCTAAATAGCAACGCGAAAACAGGCGTAAGAAAGGTCAATGCGCTCAGGCTAGTGAGGTTACCTTGAGCTGCTAGGAAAAAGAACACGCCGTAGGCGATCGCACTGCCAAACACCGTGGCGTAGCCAATCTCTAGCCATCCCGTAGCCGACACATTTTGCCAAGTAGACGGCTCACCTATCGCCGAAGCTACAACCAGTGGCAATCCACCGAGGATCATATGCCACCCTGTTGCGGCAACAGGATCCGCCTCCTTAGCTACAAACCGAATCAAAATCGTACCGATGGCCATAGAGAGCGCTGCCATCAGCATTAACCACTCTCCCTGCTGAAATAAAACCGTCCATAGCTCCTGCTCCAATGTCATCACAGGCTCCAGATCAAACCAGTGGCCTTGGAGCAGCGCCAACACCCAGTCATCTGGCAGGCCAATAAAGCTGATCCCCAGTAGACCCACACACAAACCAGACCAGCCCAACGGGCCAATCCATTCCTGAAACAAAAACCTGGCCATAATCGCCACGGCTAACGGCTGCGAATCGATCATCACAGAGCCTAGCCCCGCACCTGTTCGCTCTAGGCCCTTAGCCAAGAATCCTTGAAATAAAGTGCCATCGACCAAAGCAAACAAACTAATCCACAGCCACGCCTTCCAGCCTTTGGGCTGCTCTCGTCCTAGCCAAACAGAGGCCAGCACCACCAAAACACCTGCGGGCAATAGCCGCACACTGGCCAAGAACAAAGGACTGGTTTCGGCCATCACCCCTTTCATCGCCACCATAGACGTCCCCCATAGGAAAAAAGGAGAAATCAGCACGAGCGGATTGGTTAAAAACTTTTCAGCGGCAGTGAGGATAGGAACACGGACGGTTTCTGCAGCAGTCTCACTCGTCAGAGCAACAGAAAGCTCATTTTCTTCAGCGGCTCCACCATTGAGCAAGTCTTTTGCCAGTTCGTTGGCCAGTTCATCAGCCGGTTCGTTGACAGTAGCGGGGCGAGGATCCATTCGTTCCGGCGGGGTAGGAAAGCGAGCTGCGGCGACAAGCTGAACGCAGTGCCAGAAGCAAGGGTGCAAAAAGCAACAGTGCAAAAAGCAGTGGCGGTCGTGGCAAGGCGTATACTTACTTTAAAGTAATGTTAAGCCCAGCGCACCCTGAGATTTCATGATTTGGCCTTTTAAGCCTCGCTATCGCAAACAAGTCGCCCGAATTGAAATTTCTGGTGCGATCGCTGGCGCAACCCGCAAGCGAGTACTAGAGGCGCTCAAGGAAGTGGAAGAAAAGAAGTTTCCCGCCTTGCTGCTACGTATCGACAGCCCCGGTGGCACCGTTGGCGACTCGCAGGAAATCTACAGCGCCCTTAGAAAGCTGCAAGAAAAGGTCAAAATTGTCGCTAGCTATGGCAATATTTC
>ERZ1740067.771-NODE-771-length-24278-cov-6.183999_pt1 | contig 24278 bp, 19 predicted proteins | sample MGYA00581736_ERZ1740067 | MGnify/ENA primary metagenome ERZ1740067 (study PRJEB43018, sample SAMN04849236) | marine metagenome | isolation source: floating plastic debris | place: Pacific Ocean | collected 2008-08-27 | study: EMG produced TPA metagenomics assembly... | reverse complement strand
CCTGTGGCCTAGCGCCTGCAAACCGCACCATGGATGACGTCGTTGCCGAAGCCCGCACCACAATTCAACAGGGCTCCAAATCCTTCGCGGGCGCCGCTGCCCTGTTTGGCCGCGACATGCGCGAGAGTGCCTACATGCTCTATGCGTGGTGCCGCTACTGCGACGACGTGATCGACGGCCAGGAACTGGGCTTTGCCAAGGCCGAGGAAGACAAAAGCGACCCCCAGGCCCGGTTTGAAATGCTGCTCCAACGCACCCGCGCGGCATATCGCGGCGAAACGGTGAATGATCCTGTCTTCACATCCTTCCAGCGCGTCGTGCAAAAGCACAACGTGCCCGAGCAATATCCACTAGACCTGCTCCGCGGGTTCCATATGGATGTGGCGGAGCACACCTACGCAACACCCGCCGACACACTCACCTACGGCTACTATGTGGCGGGAGCCGTGGGTGTGATGATGGCCATGGTCATGGGCGTGCGGGATGAAAACATTCTAGATCGTGCCTGTGATCTGGGTATCGGATTTCAGCTCACCAACATTTCGCGTGACATCATCGACGACGCGAAGATCGAGCGCATCTACTTGCCGCAAAGCTGGCTTGAAGAAGAAGAGATCCCCTACACCACGGCAGCCATTCTGGACCCTGCCAACCGCCCCGCCATCGCGCGCGTGGCGCGGCGGCTCGTGAGCGAGGCAGAGCCTTACTATACCTCATCTCTGCACGGCATTGCCCATCTGCCATTCCGCGCGGCATGGGCCATCGCCACCGCCCGCCGCATCTACCGGCGCATCGGTATGGAAGTGCTCGCAAAAGGTGAAAAGGCTTGGGACGACCGCACCGGCACATCGACAGCACAGAAAATTAGCTATGCCGTTCTGGGGCTGGGCGATGCCGTCATATCACGCTTCCGAAAGTCAACCGCAGGACCATCACGCGCAGGCCTTTGGACACGGGCGACAGACCTCAGCCCTATCGGCTAAGCCGCTCTCTTCAGCTCTTTCATCTGCGACCGCAGTTTGTCAGGGTGCGGCGCATAGACAAATCCGAACGAGACGCATCCCTCGCGGGTATGCACTGCATGATGCAGATGATGGCTCTCGACCAATCGACCCAGATAGCCGCCTTTGGGGTGATATCGGAACGGCCAGCGCTGATGCACAAGTCCGTCATGGGCCAGATAATACAGAATGCCGTATGTGGTGATACCGGCAGCGACCCACCACAGAGGCGCCCATATACAAGTACCCGCAAGGAAGAGAACGATCGAGAAGCCGGCGAAGACAACCGAATAAAGGTCATTCTTTTCAAACCATCCGTCGCGCGGTCGATGATGGCTCTCATGCCACGCCCAGCCCCAGCCATGCATAATGTTCTTGTGGGCCCACCACGCAAATAGCTCCATCGCAGCAACGGTCCCAAGCACGATCATCAAAGGGCCAACCAAATTCATGTCGCGTGGACCCCTTCCTTATGTGCAGCAAGTGACGCCCGGCGAACCGCCGGCAGGCGCCACCAAGGTTCCGTTGGATGATGATGGTGCTCGAGATGATAGCCGAAGTGAAAACAGGTCAACAGGGACAATACCGGGGGCAGATCAACGCTGCGGGCATGATGGTGATCTTCAAACGGGTCGCCGTCCACAGGGCGATGCGGCTGATAGGTGCCAAAATAGAAAAGCTGCAACGACGACAGCAGTGCCGGCACAGCCCAGAACATGAGGAGGTTTGGGACGGGTGCGCCGATGCCGAACACATAGACCGCGAGGATGAAGGTCAGTATGCCGAACTCTTTGAGTCCGAAATAGTGACGGAAGAACCCAAAATACCAGGCAAGAAAGCTGTGCGGATTGTCCGTGTGGTAGTCCGGGTCTTCGACCGTGCCTGGACGCGCGTGATGCCGCAAATGCTCCGGTGCCAACGCCTTGAACGAAAAGCCCGCATAGATGAGAAGACAGAACGCCGCGATGCGCCGGTTCAACGTAGGACGGAATGGCGCAATCGATCCATGCATCCCATCGTGGGCCACAATGAAAAGCCCAACGGAAAGAACCGTCTGAGCGGCGATGATGAGCGGAGCCAGCCAGACCCAGGCAGGTGTGAGCGGGACGAAGAAAACAGCGGCTACATGAACAAACAGCCAGGCGCCAATGACCAAAGCCGCAAGCGCCAGTCCAACAATCGTCTGCTTCTGCCGCGACACCGGCGGCGCCGGGGATGTCATACCGCGCGCTCCTTCACGCGTGTTGCAATCCAGGAAAATGCCAGAGTGGCGATCGAAAACCCAGCCAACCAAAGCCAGGTTTGTTCCAGCTGCATGGCTGGCACGTCCCTGAATAGTACCGCCTGATACGCATCAATCACCCACCCTGTCGGGGTCACAGCACCAAGGTCCTGTAACCACTGCGGCATCATATAGCGCGGCACCATGGAGCCGCCCACCGCTGACATGACAAGAACAATGGCATTGCCTGTGGCCAGCGCCTGTGCACGAGACCCCGAAACCGACACCACCGCCATGGCGAGACCGGCAGCACATGTGGCTGCCAGAAGCGTCGTGACAGCAAAAGCGCCGATCGCGCTCCAGAACATGACCTCATAACCGAGCCAAGCGACCACAAAAACCACGAGGGCCTGCACGACACCCTGCCCCGTCAGGAACAGGTATTTGCCGGCAACCAGGGCACCGGCCCCACCACGCGTAAGCATAAGTCTGTCAATGATGCCGCTGGTCCGGTCTTCAATCATGCCGACGGCGCCCTGAAGTGACGCAAAAAACAGAAACATGATCGTGATCGCGCCAGCATAGTACGCAACAGCCGGATCACGCTCACCCTCGGCAGCCGCCATGATCTGCACAGCAGGTGGTGAAACAGACCCCGGCACGGCAATGCCAAGTGCCCGCTGGGCCGCCGCAGACGCCAGCGCCCCCGCGATGGGCTTCGCGTCGTCAGCCAATACTTCAACCGAAGGGTCTGTTGCTTGGCGCGGCGGCAGGACCAGAACAGGCCCGACCACCACAATCGCCGCATCAGCCTTGCCGGACAGAACAAGGTTGCGAGCGGCTTCACGCGCTAGGCGATCATCAGGGTGTCCGCCGGGCGCAAACCGTATCTCCGCATCGGCAACCAGCGCCAGACCAATGGCAGCGCCCTGGTCGGATTGCGTCGCATTAGAGAAAACGACTTCGATCTCCAACCCATCTCCCTGGGTCCCGGAGAACACGGCTGCGAAGATGACAAAAATCAGGGCAGGCAGAACGAAGGCCATGACAAGCGCGCCACGATCCCGCAGAAGCCCAATCAGACTGGCATAGGCGATGACAAGCACTATGCCACCTCACTTTCGCCGGTGAGGTCCGCATACAGGCTGTCGAGGCCAGGCTGACGGATACGTGTCTCGCGCACCACGGCACCTGCTGCGGCAAGCTGATCTGTCAGAGCGCCAACATCTTTGTCCGAGACCGAAAGACGGCCACGCCAGCGACGCCCTTCTTCAAGCGACTTGAAATTGTGTTGGTAAAAGAAGGCCACAACTTCGGGAGGCGCCGGTTCGTTCAACACCAAGATCAGTTCTCTGTCATTACCAAACCTCTCAGCCACAAGAGCTTCGGGCGCGCCGGTCTTAATGATCTCCCCGTGAAAAATAATGCCGACTTTGCTGGCAACTGAGGCGGCCTGGTCCAGATCGTGGGTCGTGATGAGAACGGACATGCCAGCCTCCGCCAGCGACCTGAGGACCGCGTTGATGCTATTGCGAGCCTCCAGGTCAACCCCGACCGTCGGCTCGTCCAGCACCAGAAGCTTGGGCGCATGCAAGAGGGCAGACGCAATGTTCGCGCGGCGCTTATACCCACCAGACAATATCTCGATGCGTTGATCCATCCGCTCTTCCAACCCTGCGGCAACAACCGCATCGCGGATTCTTTCGACGAGCTTGGCTCCCCGGATTCCAGCCAGTCGTCCGAACACGGAAAGGTTTTCAGCAACAGTCAGATATGGATAGAGTGCGATATCCTGAGGCACCAGACCGACCTTGGCACGCGCCAGCCGTGATATCGCAGGATTGTCTCCATCAATCTCAACCTTGCCCGCACTCGGTTTCAGCCGACCACACAGTGTTCGGATAAGTGTCGACTTGCCGGCTCCGTTTGGCCCAAGCAACGCAAAGACCTCGCCTCGCATAACGCGCAGGTCGACATCATTCAGCGCCAAACGGTCTGCATATCGATAGGAAACGCCGGACACATCGAGAACAGGGAATGGGGTGGCCACGGCGTACCCGTCAGCCCTTAAGTGCCGCATCAAATACAAGGCCGGTTAACCGACGCATGTCAGGTGAGTGACCGGTACCAGCTTCAAATGCTTCCAACGCTTCATCCACGTGATGGCGAACGGCTGCATGGGCCACATCCAGGCCCTTCACACGAGCCAGTGTCGGCTTACCACCATCCTGGTCTTTGTCTTTCCCCGTACCTGCCGACGACGCAGCTTTCACATCGAGTATGTCATCGAGTGTCTGGAAGGCCAGGCCAAGATGATTACCGAAATCGTCAAGGTGGTTAAGGCGGGTCCCCTGCTCCGCAACGCCATTCGTCAATGCCCCGGCCTGCGCAGCTAATGAAAACAGGGCTCCGGTTTTGCGCCGGTTGACGGTTTCAATGTCTGCTGCGCTCGCGCCTGCAGCCCCGTTCACGTCATACTCCTGACCACCGGCTAGGCCCTCAGGCCCGATTGCCTGGGTGAAAAGAGATACGAGCTTGGCTCTGTTGTCAGCACCAACACCTTTGAGCCCTGCGACAATTCCATAAGCTTGATTCATCACGGAGATAGCCGCCAGAATCCCCGTCGCTTCGCCATAGACACGATGTGTTGTCTGCCTCGCACGGCGCAACTCCGCGTCATCCATGGCAGGTAGGTCATCTATGACAAGAGACGCCGCATGGACCATTTCAACAGCACACCCCGCATCAAGCGCTGCTGGTTTATTGCCACCGCATTGCCGCGCAACCAGAGCAGTGATCAGCGGCCGCAACCGCTTACCGGGAGAAAGAACGCTGTAACGCATCGCAGCATGCAGGTGTGATGGCGCCCTGTCTTCCGGCGGCAAAAGAAAACGAAGACGGTGCTCAATATCTTCACGCAGAGACGAAATCATCAACAGCGTGCCGTCGCCCTCATTTTCGGGGGCAACATTGGCTTCCGGCGCTAGTGGTAGATGTGATGTTGCAATCGACAAAGACGCAGCAGCTCCCAACACGTGACCAGCTCCAAACAAATCAAAAACCCCAAACCGGGCGGTTTTTGCACCCAGAGGCCTTTTACGGCTGAGGGGGCTGTTCGGATTGCCACACGGAAACCAGGATAGGTCCGGCGGGATGGTCCAAGAGGAGTGTTGCACGCAAAAACGGGCCTGTCTTGGCAAACAGGCCCGCTTAAACACACATATTGGCTCCGGCTTTAGAACATCAGATCCGCAAGTCTTTTGCGCTGATAGGCAGAATCGCCATGCTGGCTGTCACCCCAGAAGGCCCGACGGCGATAAAGCTGCGCGTCGCAGTCATAGGTGAAGCCAAAGCCACCGTGAAACTGGATGGCGCGATCCGCCGCAAAGCTCATGGCGGTCGCCGCCTGTGCTTTGGCCATGCGGGTGGCAATTTCACCCTCACCTTGCGCTGAAAAGCTGTGCGCCGCAGCATAGACGTGGCTACGCGCCTGTTCATATGCAATCAGCGCATCCACTGCTGGATGCTTTAGCGCCTGATAGGAGCCGATAAGCTTGCCGAACTGTTTTCGGGTCTTGAGATAGTCGACGGTATAATCAATACAGCTAGCCGTGCCGCCGCACATCTCAGCCGCCAGCAGCAGACTCGTCACCAGCTCTATATGCGCCAGCGTCTGGGCAGCCGAAGCGCCACTCAAGACCTGGTCGGCCGACACCCGAACGCCGTCCAGCGTCACCTTGTAGGAGCGCCGGGTCTCATCGATGACCACCTCACGCTGAAGCGCGTCATCGCCCAATGTCTCTTTGGGTACGATGATCAACGCCGCTGATCCTTCCAGAGACACGGAAACAACCAACCATGCTGCAGTAGCGGCATCTGCCACCAGCACCTTCGTCCCGGACAGAACCAAGGCGTCTCCATCTCGGCTGGCGGTGCAACTCATATTGGTCAAATCCCAATCGCCAGAGCCCTCCATCAGCGCCACGGCAGCTGGCGTCCCCGCACACAAATCCGGCAACAGCGCATTTTTCTGCGCGTCAGTTCCACCATGAAGCACCGCCTGCGCAGCAACCGTCGTCGAGAGGAACGGCCCCCCCATCAACGACCGGCCCATCTGCTCAACTACCGGCACCACTTCCGCAAGGCTGAGGCCGACACCGCCAAACTCTTCTGGGACGGCAATCGCCAACCAGCCAAGCTCTGCCAGCTCGCTCCATACGGCGGGGTCATGACCCGTCTCGTCATCAAGTAGTGACCGCACTTTGTCGACGGGTGACTTTTCACGGCAGAAGCGCTGGGCAACTTCCAGAAGCTCTGCCTGTTCATCGGAAAACCCGATGGAACCATTGTTGCTGAATGTCATTTTTCTTGCTCTTAGGATTTCGGCAGGCCGAGCACATGCTCGCCCACAATATTGTGCTGGATCTCACTGGTGCCGCCGCCAATGGTGGCCGAGAACGAATTGAGATAACCGCGCTGCCAGATACCATGCTCATGGGCATCCACGTCGCCTACATAATACGCAGCGCGTGTTCCCTGAAGGCGCGTGGCAAACTCCGCCATGTGCTTCATGAACTCGGTCGATGCGAGTTTTGATGACAACGGAATGGACAGCGGCCGCTCCTGATTGAGCGGCGCAATGCCGGTGCGGGCAGACGACAGACGCATGGACCGGCTTTCCATCAGCAGCGCCACCAGCTCATCACGGATGAGCGGGTCTTCAATCGCAGGCTTGCCGTTGTAGTTGGCGGTCTTGGCCAGCTCGACAACTTGGGTAATGTCCGGATAGGTCATGACATACCCACCGGGCTGACCACCGCGAGCACCGCGCTCATATTCGAGCGTGCGCATGGCGACCTTCCAGCCTTCGCCTTCTTCTCCCATCAGGCAGTCACCGGGAATGCGCGCATCTGTAAAGAAGGTCTGCGTAAATCCATACTCACCGGTCAGCTTGCGAATCGGTGTCGTCTCGATGCCCGGCGCATCCATCGGCGCCAGGAAAAACGACAGGCCTTTATATTTGGTCGGCGCATCCGGATTGGTCCGCGCCAGTAGGATCATGTATTTCGCGAAGTTGCCCTGTGTGGTCCAGATTTTAGAACCGTTGATAACCCACTCATCACCATCGCGAACGGCTTTGGTCTGAGCGTTGCCGAGATCCGAACCGTTCTCGGGCTCAGAGAAACCCTGACACCAGATGTCTTCCGCAGACAGAATGTTCTTGATGTAACGGGCTCGTTCCTCGCCCGTGCCCATGTCAAGGAGCAGCGGCCCGGCCCAGCTCAAGCCGATAGCATTTATCATGATCGGCCCACCCGCCCGGCTCATCTCCTTGGTGGCGAGATTCTGGAACACTTCCGGCAGACCACGCCCGCCATACTGCTCCGGCCAGTTGGCGCCAAGATAGCCTGCAGCCCACACCTTGTTCTGCCACTCGCGCAGAAAATCAAACTGCTGCTGCGTGCCTACTTCCATGAATGTCAGCGGCAGCATGAAGCCCGGGTCTTTGGGCGTGTTCTCCGTGAACCAGGCTCGCGCCTCAGTGCGGTACTCATCCAGCTCCTGCTGGGTGGGATTACTCATCGTGCGTCTCCATTACCAGGTATCAACAAAGGGACGGCGGCGTTGGCGGGACGCGGCTTCAACCGGCACCGTCTTGATGCCGTTGATGATCCATTTGCGCGTCTCGATCGGGTCAATTACCGCATCAATTTCGTGAAGTGTCGAAACACTCAGGGCCTTGCCGTGTTCGTAATAGGCAGCAAGAAGTTTTTCAAAAAGTGCGTCGCGGGCCTCGGGGCTTTCGGCAGCAGCCAACTCTTTTGAATACCCAAGCCGCACAGCGCCCTCAAGGCCCATGCCGCCATACTCACCGGTCGGCCATGAGATCAGGAACACCGGCGACGTAAAGCTGCCGCCCGCCATGGCCTGCGCGCCCAACCCATATCCCTTGCGCAGGCAGATCATGAAGAGCGGAACGGATATGCTTGCACCTGTGACCAGCATGGACGATGCACGACGAACAGTCGCCAACTCCTCGTGGTTCGGTCCGACCATGAAACCAGGCGTGTCGCACAAAGACAAAAGCGGAATGCCGAAGGCATCGCACAGCTGCATGAAGCGGCCTGCTTTTTCGGATGCTTCGGCATCGATGGCACCACCCAGATGATGCGGATCGTTGGCGAAGAGACCGAAGGGCCGCCCTTCGATCCGCACAAGCGACGTGATCATCCCGCGCCCGTAGCCCTGACGCAGCTCCAACACGGAGCCTTCATCGGCAATGAGTGAGATGGCATCACGCATGTCGTAGACACGCTTACGGTCTTCCGGGATCACATGGCGGAGCCTGCGCTGGTCGGCACAGGTCCAGCCGTCGGTGTTGCCTTGAAAGTAGCCGAGCAACTGTTTCGCCTGCGCGACGGCGTGCGCCTCATCGTCTGCAACAAGATCAACCACACCATTGTTGGCCTGCACCTCAATGGGGCCGACTTCATCCGGGGCATAGGTTCCAAGCCCGCCGCCCTCAATCATGGCAGGCCCTCCCATGCCGATGGCGCTGGACTTGGTGGCGATGGTGACATCCGCACAGCCGAAGATGACCGCATTGCCGGCAAAGCACCGGCCATTGTTGATGGCCACTCGTGGCGCGGCACCTGAGGACGCAGCAAAGGTGGCAAAGGTTTTGACGTCGAGGCCGGTCGCCGACACATTTCGCACATCTGTGTCGCCCGGCCGACCGCCGCCGCCTTCAGTAAAAAACATCACTGGCACATGCCACTTGTCTGCCAGCTCCAGCACGCGGTCCGTCTTCTTGTGGTTGAAGTAGCCCTGCGTCCCGGCAAGCACGGTGTAATCATAGGCGAGAACCGCAGCTCGGCTCGTGGTTTCGTCGAACACGTCCCCATTGATGGCACCAAAGCCAGCCACCATGCCGTCACCCGGCGTGTTGGCAATGAGATCATCCAGCTCACGCCGGTTGCGCTGAGCCGCCAGCACCATCTGGCCATACTCAAGAAAACTGTCATCGTCGCACAAATCTGAGACGTTCTCGCGGGCCGTGCGGAAACCAAGCTTGTGGCGCTTGGCGACGGCGGCCTGACGTTCATGGTCGAGCGTCTTGTTGATGCGGGTATGCAGCTCGGCGAGGTCAGGCCGGATGTAGTCCAGATCGACGTCGGCTGCGGCTACAACGCCATCAGCCGCACCCTCACTCGGCGCAATGAAAACGACCGGGGCGCCCTTATCCAGCACAATGCCGGGATCAGCAGCCACAAGACGGACCGTGCCCGCGCGCGGCGCTGTAACACCATGCTGCATCTTCATCGCTTCAAGCACGGCCACTTCCTGTCCGGTCTTCACCTGTTCGCCGTCAGACACCATGACTGATACAAGCAAGCCCTGAAGCGGTGCCAGCGCGCCGACAGTTCCCTCAGGCGCATCCACATGCGCAGCAACCGGCGCACTCTTGGAGCCAGTCTCGGACGGCGCAACTCGCAGGCCTTCATCTGCCGAAGCTGTCGCGACAAGCGCTGAACCCACGCGGTCGATGAACTGTGTATCCACCTGCCAGGCTGAAAGATCAGGATGCGCCAGAAGCGCCCGTAGAAATGTTTGGTTGGTATCGACACCGCCAATTGCAAACTCACCAAGGGCGCGATGCGCCTGACGCATCAAGCTCGGCCAGTTTTGATCAGTACGTCGGACAATCAGTTTGGCAAGGAGCGAGTCGAATTGCGGATTGGTGGGGTAACCAGCAAAGCCGTGACTATCGATGCGAATGCCGGGGCCGCCTGGCGCGTCAAATCGAGTCAGATTGCCACCTGCTGGCAAGACAGTCCCGTCAGCCTCCATGCTCTCCGTATTGACCCGCAGCTGAACAGCCGACGCGGTTGGAACCGGAAGTGCGTCCAAACCACAAGCAACAATGCTTTCGCCTTTAGCGATCTGGAATTGAATGGCCACCAGGTCAAGTCCTGTGGTCTCTTCAGTAACCGTGTGTTCCACCTGGATACGCGGATTGCACTCAATGAAGAAGAAGGGTGCATCACCGCCGTCCACGCTGGCATCCAGCAAAAACTCAATCGTACCCAGACCCAGATAGTTGGAAGCAGCGCCCAAACGCACAGCTGCATCAAGAATGCGCTGCCGGAGGGAAGGCGCAAGATTGGGCGCGGGTGCCAGCTCGACGAGTTTTTGATGGCGGCGCTGGATCGTGCAGTCCCGCTCCCACAGATGAGCAACGCTGCTGCCGTCCCCGGCAATCTGCACTTCAATGTGTCGAGCACTTGGCAGGTAACGCTCCATATAGAGCGAGCCATCTCCAAAGGCGCTTTGCGCTTCGGCCGATGCTTGGGCAAACGCCGCGGAAATTTCATCAGCATTTTGAACGATTCGCATACCGCGACCACCACCGCCGGCGACCGCTTTGAAGATGCCCGGCGCCCCGCCAAGGGAGGCAAAAAAGGCCGCCGCATCGCTTTCAGTGCCCAGTACCGATGACCCTTCGATCAAGGGCAAATCGTTCGCTCTCGCAAGATCACGGGCCGCTACTTTGTCGCCCAGTTGAGCCAATGTTTCCGCCCTTGGACCGACAAAGGTCAGGTCGGCTGCGTCACAGGCAGCAGCAAGGTCCGCGCTTTCTGCAAGCAAGCCGTATCCCGGGTGTACCAAGTCACAGTCTTGGGATTTAGCCGTCTCAACAATGGCGGCGACGTCCAGGTAGGCAGCAACACCCGTGCCCTTAAGCTCAACAGCCATATCCGCAAGCTGAGTATGCAGTGCCCCTGCATCGTCAGGCGAGTAGACGGCTACTGTCTCAATGCCAAGAGACGCTGCCGTGCGGATTATCCGCACGGCGATTTCGCCACGATTGGCAATCAGGCACTTACTATTCGAGGTCAAACTGGTGTTCCCGGGCAACATTTTTTGCTTTTTCGGGCCGCATACTGGCAGGGCTTGGCCTTAATCAAAAGAGGCATTAAGCGCAGATTTCCGCGGCCTTCCCCCGCCGGAGCGACACACAGCCTCTTGAAGACGCCTCCAGATCATATTAACTGACATCTTGTCAGTTGAGTAAAAATGCTGTTCTCTCACGAACAAAGCTACATATCCCCGACGTAAAGCCCGAAAAGTGGGCGCAATCAGGTAAGCACCATGACCCTTCAGGAAACTTCCATCACAGCCAAGCCGGAGCACATTGACGTGCTGATCATCGGTGCGGGAATTTCCGGCGTCGGTGCCGGGTACCACCTCAAGGCGAACTGCCCCGGCAAAAGCTTCACAATTCTGGAAGGTCGCGAAACCATGGGCGGGACCTGGGACCTGTTCAAATATCCCGGTATCCGCTCTGACTCCGACATGTACACTCTTGGGTATTCCTTCCGTCCCTGGACAAACCCCAAAGCCATCGCTGACGGCCCGTCGATCCTGGAATACGTCAAGGACACAGCCCGCGAATACGGCATCGACAAACACATCCGCTATTCTCACAAGGTCATCAGCGCAGACTGGTCAACCCAGGATGCCCTCTGGCACATCAAGGCGGAACGCGGACCCCTGAAAGAGCCGGTCAACTTCACAGCCAACTTCCTCTTCATGTGTGGCGGCTACTACAACTACGAAGAAGCCTTTACGCCTGAATTCGCTGGGCACGATGACTTCAGCGGCGAGATCATCCATCCCCAGTTCTGGCCGGAGGATCTGGACTACACTGGCAAGAAAGTTGTTGTGATTGGCTCAGGCGCCACTGCAATGACGCTCGTCCCGTCCATGACAGACGAGGCCGACCACGTCACCATGCTGCAGCGGACTCCGACCTACGTGGTGTCACGCCCCGGTGAAGATTCTATCGCCAACTTCCTGCGCAAGTACCTGCCAAGCAAGCTTGCCTACGGCCTGACCCGCTGGAAAAACGTGCTTCTCGGCATGTACTTCTACCGCATGTGCATGAAGCAACCCGCCAAGGTAAAGGACTATCTCCTGGGCATGGTGCGCGATGAACTCGGCAATGACGAAGTCAAGAAGCACTTCACGCCTCCCTACAATCCGTGGGACCAGCGCGTATGCCTTGTGCCAGACAGCGATCTTTATGAGTCGATCAAATCTGGCAAGGCGTCTGTAGTCACCGACCATATCGAGCGCTTCACCGACAAAGGCATCCAACTCAAGTCAGGTGAGACACTGGACGCCGATATCATCATCACCGCCACAGGCCTAAAGCTGCAGGTCTGGAACGGGTTGGATGTCTCCGTCGACGGCAAGGTCATGACCGCTGCGGACACCATGGCCTACAAGGGCTTCATGTATTCAGGTATCCCCAATCTTGCGTCATCCTTCGGGTATACCAATGCCTCTTGGACGCTCAAGTGCGATCTGACCTGCGAATATGTGTGTCGCCTTCTGAACCATATGGACGCCAATGGGCTGGCCCAGGCAACACCAAGCTTCACGGAAGGCGAAGTGGAAGTGGAACCCTGGCTTGATCTCAAGTCCGGCTATGTCCAGCGCGCCATGGAAAGCTTCCCCAAGCAGGGTTCTAAGACCCCGTGGAAGCTGCACCAGAACTACGCCAAAGACCTTATTATGCTGCGCTTCGGGAAACTCGAAGACGACGGCATGGTCTTCTCCCCGAAACCAGGAGCCACAGCGGCCGCAGCACCTGCATCTATCGCCGCTGAGTAGAGCCGACGCACATCTCAAGACTGTCAAAACCGCCGGGAACCCGCCCGGCGGTTTTTCTTTGGCTGTGCACGCGGACCCGCTACCTTGGGCGCCGCCTATTTGCAATAGAACAATGCGGGAGCGCGCGTCCGGTGGCCAAGGTTGACCTATGACCAAACATCACAAAGATCCAGCCGCACTCGCAGATGAGATAATTGCTACAACTGGCGGCGACATTGTTCTCGCGATGCCGCTTGGGCTTGGTAAAGCCAACCTCACTTGCAATGCGCTATTTGCCAGGGCGATGGCGGACCCATCGATTACTCTCACAATCCTCACAGCTCTCACACTCGAGAAGCCGAACCCAAGCAACGAGCTTGAGCGCACCTTCATCAAGCCGGTGATCGATCGATTGTTCGGCGACTATCCGGAACTCGACTATGTCCGGCCACTACGCAAAGGCACGCTACCAGACAACATAACCGTCGTTGAGTTCTTCTTTCTGGCCGGCAAATGGCTTTCAACCCCTGCGGCCCAGCAGAACTACATATCCGCAAACTATACGCATGCGCTGGGCGCCATCCTCGATCGCAAACCGAATGTGCTGGCGCAGATTGTGGCCCGTCGCGACGCACCCACCGGTCCACACATCTCGCTCAGCTGCAATCCGGATCTCACGGTTGATCTGCTCAACGCCCGGGATGCCGGGACCATCAGCCCCATCATGGTCGCCGAGGTAAACGACAACCTCCCCTTCATGGGCGGCGATGCCGAATACGCAGAAAGCGAGGTCGATCATGTGCTGGAAGGCCACAACTGGCCATTATTCGCGCCGCCCCGCGAGCCCGTAAACCTGACCGACCACGCTATCGGCCTGCAGATCGCCCGGCTGGTGCCCGACGGTGGCACGCTTCAGATTGGCATCGGCTCCATCGGCGATGCTGTTGCCGCAGGCCTCATCATGCGTCACCGCAAGAACAGTGACTTCAAGGACGCTATCAGCAGTCTTGAAGGCAATGGTCTGAGTGGTGATTGCCACTTGGACGAATTCGAGTCCGGCCTCTTTGGGGCCAGTGAAATGTTTGTGCCAGCATTCCTGGACCTGATGGAAGCGGACGTCCTCAAGCGCGAGGTAGACGGAATTTGCCTTCAGGCGGGCTTCTTCCTGGGGCCGTCGAACTTCTATCAGCGTCTGCGCGACATGGATGAAAAGCAGCGTGCCCGCATCGCCATGCGGCCCGTCTCTTATGTCAACGAGCTTTATGGACCAGAAGAGGAAAAACGCCGGGCCCGGACGAATGCGCGCTTCATCAACAGCGGCATGATGGCAACCCTGATGGGCGCCGTCGTATCAGACGGATTGGAAGACGGCCGCGTGGTTTCGGGCGTCGGTGGTCAATACAACTTCGTTGCCCAGGCCTTCGCGCTGGAAGGCGCCCGCTCAATCATTGCCATTCGCTCAACCCGCGAAGGCGCCAAAGGGGCGGAAAGCAACATACGCTGGTCTTACGGCCACACGACGATTCCCCGTCATCTGCGCGACATCGTGGTGACGGAGTATGGCGTGGCGGATTTGCGCGGCAAATCAGACGCTCAGGTCATTGCCGCCATGCTGGCCATCACAGACAGCCGCTTCCAGCCTGAATTGATGGAAACAGCCAAGAAGTCCGGCAAGCTCGCGGCAGACCATGTCATCCCTGAAAGCGCCTGCCGCAATATGCCCGACGCCCTTGAACACAAGTTACGTAAGACGAAGGCCAGGGGAAACCTTCCGGCTTTCCCGTTCGGCTCCGACTTCAATGACGTCGAACAACGCCTGATACCGGCTCTTGGTGAAATGCGGGCGGCCGCAACCTCACCTTTGGCAGCCATTCGCCTTGCGGTAACAGGGAGGGGCAATGGCTTGGTGGCAGAAGACGAGGCCGTCGCACGGATGAACCTTGATGCCCCCACCAACATGCGCCAGAAACTCTATGCCGCCATGCTGCGCGGAGCCCTGCGGAAAACGGCGGATGACTAATCAAGCGTGCGTTGATACCGCATCACCGCAAGCACACCGACGGCAAAGGTGAAGAGACAGATGGCTGCCAACGGCATCTGAATATCCGTAAAGTCTGCACCCTTCAGCATGATGCCGCGCGCGATGCGCAAGAAATGCGTGAGCGGCAATCCTTCGCCAATGATCTGCGCCCAGTCCGGCATGCCTCGAAACGGGAACATGAAACCGGACAGCAGGATCGACGGCAGAAAGAAGAAGAAGGTGAGCTGCATGGCCTGCATCTGCGACTGGGCGAAAGTCGAAAACATGAACCCGAGTGCCAGATTGGCCACGATGAAAAGCATGATGCCGACCAGCAGCAACGCAAGTGACCCGGCAAATGGCATACCAAATACGAACTTCGCGGCCACCAGGACGATGACGGTCTGGACACCGCCAACCACGACGTAAGGGCCGATCTTTCCCACCATGACTTCTGCCGGTTTGGCTGGCATGGCGAGAAGGTTTTCCATGGTGCCGCGCTCGCTCTCTCGCGTCATCGCAATGGACGTAATCATGACTGACGTCATGGTGAGAATGACACCGAGAAGACCCGGCACGATGTTGTACTGCGTGAGACCTTCCGGGTTGTAGCGCGAATGCACCACCACTTCGACAGGGGCAGGCCCCTGGTTCAGATGCGCAAGTGGCCCTTTGAGATCATGGCGCAAAGCGCGATTGACGATCTCCGCTGCACGACCAACAGCATTCGAAGATGCAGCTGGGTCAGAGGCGTCTGCCTCGATCAACAACTGGGGTCGGTCTCCGCGGATCAGGCGCTCTGTAAATCCGGCAGGGAACGTAACAACAAACGCGACCACGCCGCGCCGCAGCAGATCTGCAGCCTCCTCATGATCTCCAATCTGCTCTTGAAAGTCATAGTAGTCAGACGTTTCCATCGCCGTGAGGATCGTGCGGGTGATGGGCGTCTGTTCTTCGAGGAGAACCGCCGCCGGCAGCTGCTTGGGGTCCAGATTGATGGCGTAGCCAAACAGGATCAGTTGCATGATCGGGACACCCAGCATCATCGCGAGCGTCAGCCGGTCCCGCTTCATCTGGATGAGTTCCTTGACGAAGATCGCGGCAATACGCGCATAGGCCGAACCCAACAGCATATGACGGAGAACACTCATCAGTGCACCCGCAGGTCGCCGCCGGTGCGCGACATCAAAGCGATGAAGGCATCTTCAAGCCCAGGCTCGACTTCCTCCCAGCGCGCAGCGGACACATCAACCGTGCCAATCGCTTTCTCGAGCGCTGCGCGAGCGCGACCACTGACATGCAACGCCGCCCCAAAGTAGGCCGCATGTTCGACGCCTGGCTGCGCTTCCAGATAGGCGGCGAGAGGCCGGACGTCACTGCCAACACCCTTGAAGGTGATGAGACCGGATTTGGCAATGACATCACTCACGCGGCCCTCCGTGATCAACTTGCCATAGGCAAGATAAACGATCCTGTCGCACCGCTCCGCCTCATCCATGTAGTGAGTAGACACAAGAACTGTCAGGCCATCCGACGACAGACGATGAATCTCATCCCAGAAATCGCGGCGCGCCTGCGGGTCCACGCCGGCAGTCGGTTCATCCAGCAACAACAGTCGGGGTTGATGCATGGTCACAGCCCCAAGTGCCAGCCGTTGTTTCCACCCACCTGACAGAGCGCCTGCCAACTGATGCTGCCGATCTTGAAGACCAAGCGTTTCCAGTGTCCGGTCAACGCCGTCTGCCAGATGCTGCAGCTCATAAAGCCGGGCCACAAACTCCAGATTTTCACGGATCGTCAGATCGCCCCAGAACGAAAACTTCTGGGTCATGTACCCGGTCAACCGCTTGATGGCCGCACTCTCCCGCAGAATGTCATAGCCAAGTGCGCGGCCCTCACCTTCTGTCGGCTCCAACAACCCACAGATCATCCGGATGGTCGTGGTCTTGCCGGACCCGTTGGGGCCCAGAAATCCCCAGACCTGTCCGGACGGCATCTGAATATCCACGCCGTCTACAGCCGTCTTGTCGCCAAACCGTTTCACCAGACCGTGGACATCTATGGCCAGTGCGCTTTGAGACGGGTCACTCATGGCAACCTCACGTCCACTGGTTGGCCCGGACGCAGCGCGCTTCCAGCCAGGGGTTTTGCCTCAACAAGAAATACCAATGTATTGCGGGAGTCTTCGCTGTAGATCACCGGTGGTGTGAACTCAGCCTCACGCGCGATATGGGTAATGCGCGCATCCACAACCTCGGCATCGCCGTCAGCAAGAACACGGACTATCGCACCATGATCAAGTTCGGAGAGCTTTGCCTGCGGAACAAAGAACCTGACCTTGAGACCCTCATCAGGCAGGACAGCAAGTACCGGAGCACCGGTGGCGACAAACTCGCCGGTGCGATTGAAAACTTCTTCCACACTACCCGACGCCCGCAACAGGACGGACCGCTGGTCTAGATGCCACTCAGCCTGCGCCACAGCATCAGCGGCTGCGTCGCGACCCGCAGCCGCTGCAGCAACTGTGTCATCGCGGGCAGCAAGCCGGGCTGTTTCCAAATTGGCTTTGGCTGTGTTCACCCGCGCGAGGGCCACGCTGTAACGTGCAATTGCTTCATCGCCGCGCGCTTGCGACGCAACACCCCGCTGCACGAGTGCCAGTGATCTGTCACGTTCAGAGCGCGCCAGCCGCAAATCCGCATCGGCTTCAGACAGCTGGGCTTCAAAGGCCCTCATCTCCTGTGTGCGGACACCTTTTTCAAGATCTGCCAGCTGCGCTGTCGCCTGATCCAGCCGGGACGACGCTTCTTCAACCGCTGCCACCTGCAAATCACTATCCAGGGCAAAGGCAAGATCGCCCTGCGACACACGTTGCCCCTCAGACAAAGGAGCCTGTGTCAGCCAGCCCGCGGACGGGGCAGCGACATAGACAAGTTCGGCTTCAACATAGCCCGTATAGACCGCGTCATCTGTGCCTTGCCCACAGGCTGCAACCATCAATGCCAGGCAGATCGACAGGGCGACAAATGGCGAACGACGTCTCATGTCGTGGATACCTCGCGCACGGCCAGCGCTTTTTTCAGATGCCGAACATGAAGGTTGATAAGAGCCTCGACATCCACGCGCGCCTTGGGGTCAACCTCAAACTCGACACGCCACAGTCCTGAAAAGGCGATAGGTGCCGCATCCTGGCGGGCAGCGAGCATTGGCTCCGGCGCGGCGTTGTCACGTGCCTTGTGAGCACGGGCCAAAAGCGCCGCGACAGCCGCCAGCAGCCGATCCAGAACATCTTCCCGGTAGGCTTGGACGATCTGCGGAAATGTTCCGGCTTCAGAGATGAGCAGCTTCATCACCTGGGGGAGCCGTGTATTGCGGATCAGATGTGGCGCAAACTGCGCCACCCCATCGAGCGCCGCGCCTACCGAAGGCGCATCGCGCATCAGGCCTTCCATGTGTTCCACGTTGGGAAGAGCGACCTTTCTAAGAATCGCTTCAAAGAGGTCTTCTTTCGAGGAGAAGTAGAGGTAGACAGTTCCCTTGGACAAAGAAGCCGCCCGCGCAATGTCGTCCATGCGCGCCGCTGCAAAACCCTTCTCCACAAAGACCTCTAAAGCCGCTGCCAGCAAGGCCTGCCGCCGTTCGTCCTTCGCATCATCTGTCCGCGCACGCTGCATGAGGTGTCCACATTAAATAACTGACTGGTCAGTTATTTAATGGAACTAGAGCAGCTTTGCAAGGACCAGCTTTATGGGAAGCTGGCAAATTCCAGGAAGAATCCGTGCGTCTTTCAAGATCAACTATGCAAAGGCGATAGTTACGGGCGCCCAGGCTCCAGCCGAGGCTAGCTCTGGTCTGTCAGCGCACTGTGCACGAAGCTGACACACACGGACCCATCGCCAACGGCGGATGCCACCCGCTTGACGGAGCCGGACCGGATGTCGCCCACAGCGAAGACGCCTGGGCAACTGGTTTCCAGGTGAAAGGGATGACGTTCCAGGGGCCATTGCGCTTGCTCAAGATGCTCCGCCGTCAACGTGTCGCCGGTCCGCACAAAACCCTTTTCGTCGCGAATGATCTTTTCATCCAGGAACTGCGACGCCGGCTGTGCACCGATGAACAGGAACAGATGTGAGGCATCCATCGCGGTTTCTTCGCCGGTCTGGTTGTTCCGGACATGAATGGCTTCAATGCTTGCGTCGCCTTCAAGGCGCTTAACTTCCGTATATACGACAAGCTCAATATTGGGTGTGCTTTCAATCCGTCGGATCAGATATTGCGACATGGTATCGGCAAGATTGTCCCGACGGATGAGAACGGATACTTTGCGGGCTCGGCTGGAAAGATAAACGGCCGCTTGTCCCGCAGAGTTGCCACCACCAACAATCACAACGTTCTGGTTCCGGCACATCATGCCTTGAATATGGCTCGCGCCGTAATGCACACCGACGCCTTCGAACTTTTCAAGACCTTCGATGTCCGGCTGCCGATAGATGGCCCCAGAAGCAATAATGACGGCGCGTGCCTTCAGCTCTCCGCCGCAATCAAGCGTAATAGTATGTTGAGGGGCACCACAGGTCAGCGCGGCAGCCTCCTGCGCGATGGCAACTTCGGCCCCAAATTTCTGCGCCTGCAGAAATCCGCGACCCGTCAAGGCCTGTCCAGAGATACCGGTTGGAAAGCCAAGATAGTTTTCGATGCGTGAGGACGACCCGGCCTGACCACCGATAGCGCATCTCTCAAGCACCGCAACATCAAGCCCTTCGGACGCTGCATAGACCGCCGCTGCCAGACCAGCAGGACCCCCGCCAATGACCGCCACATCATACTGAGCGTCTTCAGGCAACTCAGCGGTTAGCCCCAGAGAGTCAGCGACCTCCTTGATTGTCGGTTGCGAAAGGCGCGTATGGCCACAGATAACCAGGGGTTTCGGACAGGTTTCAGCGTCTAATTTCTGGCGGCGAGCCGCATCAGCCTCGGACATGGCATCCACCATGACGTAGGGCACGGCATTGCGGGATAGAAACTCTCGAATGCCGGCGGCCTGCTTCTCACGCTCATCACCCACAATGACAATATCGCCCAGATGCTGAGAAATCATCCGCATACGCCGTAAAATGAAGGCCTGCAGAATTTTCTCACCAAGCTCCGCTTCAACAGCGAGGAGGTCTCGCAGAAGCCGGTTGGAAACCTTGATCGCACGCACGTCTGTGTTTGCAGCACCCCCAACAAAGGCCCCGCGACCGGTCATCGTCACGGTCTCGCCGCTGAACCCGCCGCGACCATGCCGATAGACAATGTGTTCACCAGATTCATCACGACGCACTATGTCCATCTCACCGTCAAGTACGAGATAAAACGCAACATTGCGGTCGCCAACCTCCCACAGCCGCGTTCCGGCTGGAACACTGACTTCCTCACCATAAGTGAGAACAAGGTCCATCTCGTCATCATTGAGGATCGGATGCAGTTCGTCGGTCCGACCGGCGACGCCGGCAGCCCAGGGTGGGGCATCAGAGGCAGGCGTCGGCATAACGTCAGGCTGGCTCACGAGAAATCCCTTTAACTCAAATGGAATTACAGCACACTTGCTGCAAGACATTGGTGCAGATAGTGCACCCGGATTGCAATGCTACTCATCCCAGCAACCGGCGACAGGCAGCAGCCAACATGTCCCCCAGCCTGGGGTTATAGGCCGGGAACAGATGCGCCTCGATGGCTTCAAGCTCCATAAGCAATAACTTGCCCTGGTGCGGCACCACATCGATACGCGTCGCAAGACCCGGCACAGGCATCACATCTAGAAACGAACGGCACGCATCAATCTCGACAAGCGACGGGTGATACGCTTCATCGGTACCACCATGATGGGTGTGAATAAGATAATTGCCATCCGCTGGCCGCTTGCGCAGGGCATGGGAAAAGTCCTCTTCGACAAAGACGAATGACAACTCACCTTGATCCAGAATGCCCGTGACAAAAGGTTGGGCAAAATGGGTATCAGCGACGCTGTCGTCTCCCGGCTCGTCCGCACCTATGCGCCGCATATCAAATCCTCCGCCTCCATAAAGTGGCTTGAGGACAATTTCTTGCGCGCCCAGTGCATGCCGTAGGTCATCGATTGATGTGCCTGGCTTGTCGACAAAGGCACTTGGGATGACAGAAAGCCCGTGGGACTCCAGCTCACCAAGGTACCGCTTGTTCATGTTCCAAAGGATGGTTCGGGGATCATTCGCAACTGGTGCGCACTCGGCCGCGCGGTTGAGGAATGACGTGAAAGCGTCCGGCACCTCTTTGTAGTTCCACGTCGTACGCACGAAATAGAGATCAAACCCAGCGGCGGAAGGGTCGACCTGCTCCCAATCCACTTCCACCAGATCCATACCGGCAGCGGCAAAGGCCGGTGAGAACGCTTCAAGCTCGACATCGTGCTCGAATGCATCCGGCCATCGGTCCGGCGATGTCGTGAGGTTGTGCTTGCAGGCCAGGAAGGCGACCTTCTTGCGATCAGGCATGTATGATCATCTTGGTGATGTGAGAGGTGCGGCCCTAACAACATAGGACGGCCAACTCCACACCGCGAGCAATTGATGGAAGACATGACAAGGCATCTAAAGAACGCAATCGCTGAATGGGATGGAAAGGCGGTCGACGCGATCACCCGCATCCATGAGGCGCATAAGGACGCGCCGGATTTTAGCAGCACACTTATTGCCTGCCTCAGCGACCCGGCATGCGAGCGCGGCGTGACATGGCTCATCAAGCACCACCTTGAAGAAGGATGGAGCGAAGAAAGCAGTGCGCCCACCCCCAAGGAGGTCATGGCCATTTTGAAGGCGCTACCCGACCTTGCGCACTGGGAGGCGCAGTTGCATGTATTGCAATGCCTGGATCGCGTCCAAATCCCTAAACCCGCAGCAGCGGCCCTTGCGGCATTTCTGGAAACGGCCATCGCGTCAGACACGAAGTTCGTGCGGGCATGGGCCTATCACGGCTGGTATTTGCTGGCAGACCAGCATCGGTCCTACCGGCCTCAGACAATGGCACTGCTGGAGGCAGCACACGATATCGAAAGCGCGCCCTCCGCTAAGGTCAAGATTCGCAACGCGCTGGAGAGACTTGCGCAGCAATAAGCCAGGCACCCGTTGTTCCTCGTCCAGAATATTTGGTCTTATTTAACCACTCAGGACGTTGAATCCATTGGCCGAGATGGGAGGGCACGTGATTCAACTTCTACACAGTGTGCGGAGCAAATACTGGCCTGCGAGTAGGGACGGTGCAGAACTCCTAGTGGCGTCAGAGCGCACTTTTGCAGCCTTTTGCGTGCTTGCGGGTGTGTCCGGGACTTTAGTCTCAATCACAAACCTACCGTACTTCCCGGTACATCCAGTGGAAGTGGCCGCTGGCCAGCTGATCGCGCTTGGCTTTCTGATTGCTCCACTTCTGATCAATGGCCGTTCCGTGTTTGAACGCCGGATGGTTTGGACTGCCTACGGCGCAATGGCACTCCTCGTGATGCTGGCGATCAGCATCGGAAATCTCATTTCGTCGTCAAGTTTGCTGCTGCTACCTGCCATTGCTGCATTCACACTCATTTTAGGCTGGCGTTTTGGCCTGCCCGCGACTCTTGGAGCTTGTGGGACCTTCGTTTTTGGGTATCTCAACAACCTGTCCTCGCCCGGCGCAGTGCCAACTGATCCGGCGTACCTTGTTAGCCTGATATGTGGTGCCATCATTCTGTTTCTTGGCAGCACCATTTATCGCAGCGAAATGCAACGTGCTGCGGACCGGATCGAGGCGGAGCGCCAACGCGCTCAGAAAGCGGACCGCGCCAAGTCTGAATTTCTGGCAATGATGAGTCATGAAATCCGCACACCGATGAATGGCGTGATCGGAATGTTGCAGCTTCTCTCAACGTCAGATATCGGGCGCGTTGAGCAGGATCAGGCACGTACGGCCCTCGACTCAGCACAATCCCTCCTTTTGATCCTGAACGACATCTTGGACTACTCAAAGAATGACGCGAGCAGCGTGGAATTGCATGAGACGTCGTTCGATCTGGCAAACACAATTGGGAAATTGAGCGATCTGTTCCTGCCACTGGCGCAGGCAAAGGGCGTAAGCTTCAATGTGCACGGCCTGAATGACCTTCCCTCGCTTATTGTGAGCGATGAGGAAAAACTGCGCCAGGTCGCCACCAATCTTGTCAACAATGCCATCAAGTTCACAAATGCAGGCAGCGTCGATGTCACCATCGGCTACCGGCCCACAATGCCGGGAAGTGCATCAGGACTTTTGAAGCTTGACGTTGCAGACACTGGGATCGGCATTCCTCTGGATCTCCAAGAGATGGTGTTTGACCGTTTCTCACAGATCGATGCAAGCAACTCGCGCCGCTTTGGTGGAACAGGCCTTGGTCTGGCCATCTGCCGTCAGTTGACTGAGATGATGGGTGGCACCATCAACCTGAAAAGCGCTCCAGGAAAAGGCAGCCGCTTTCGCGTCGAAATCCCATGTGAAAACGCAGCACAGTCTACCGGGGGAGCAAGCCTGCCGGTTCCGCGACCTCTGGTCTTCAAAAGAGCGTAATGAAGGGCCCAAAGTAGCGACCGACGTCAGCTATTCCGCCGCTTCGGTTACATCCCGGTTTCTGAGAAATTTGTAGAGCTGCGCATCCCAATGGCTGGTAGCGGCAAGCTTGGCGCGCTTGGTCCACGGCTCGAAGCGCGGAGCGCTGACACCTTCTGGATGATCCCCCAAGACAGTCACCCGCTGGATGACCCGTTCACCGACAAAATCATTGATGACGAAATGCTGCGTCACGCGGTTGTCCCACATGCCGATCATGCCCTGGACCAGTTGATGCGCGCTGTGAAGCGGGGGTTCTGTACCCACCGCGTCAGGAACGCCAACAGCGCCTCGCTCTCAAACGCATTCATTTCGACGATCCGGCGTGTGAAGTGTTCATTGACATAGAGCGCTTTCTCACCCGTCTCCGGATGCACCCGCACCACAGGGTGAATCGCCATTGCCTCGCGGTTGCCATGTGGACGCGCATCATGCAGCGCTGAGAGCCCTTCCAGCATCTCTTGCATGGGCGCGGACAGATCCGCATAAGCCGCAATCAGGTTGGTCCACATGGTATCGCCGCCCGCCTCGGGACAGGTCACCATGTTGAGGATCGACATCAGGGGCGGCGAGTCTGTGAAGGTCAGGTCCGTGTGCCACTCATCTGCGATGCCACCCTCGCTGGCGGCAAGCTCAAAGATGTGCGGCGATGGCATATCCGGCTTCGCAAGGTTCGGATGCGCGCCTTCAAGCTCGCCAAACTTCTCGCCAAGGGATACATGCTGCTCCGGCGTGAGATTCTGATCCGGAA
>ERZ1740067.770-NODE-770-length-24279-cov-12.510403_pt1 | contig 24279 bp, 17 predicted proteins | sample MGYA00581736_ERZ1740067 | MGnify/ENA primary metagenome ERZ1740067 (study PRJEB43018, sample SAMN04849236) | marine metagenome | isolation source: floating plastic debris | place: Pacific Ocean | collected 2008-08-27 | study: EMG produced TPA metagenomics... | reverse complement strand
TAGGACTGACTGCTTCAGTATGGATAAATGAGATAATGAATTCAATTACTTGTAAGGTAATCGTGAATGGATGAGTCAAAAGCATCCCTGTTCCTAAGAGTTTCCTATGCCCCTATCAGCTTCTGATAATGCGTTTGGACAGCTGCTGAAGCATTGGCGATCGCAGCGAAATTTCAGCCAGCTAGCACTTTCTATGGCTAGCGACGTTTCTCAACGCCATATCAGCTTTATTGAGTCAGGGCGATCTCACCCCAGCCGCGAGATGATCGTAAAGCTTGCCACAGTGCTAGATATCCCCTTGCGGCAGCAAAACAAAATGCTCACCGCCGCAGGCTTTGTACCCATCTACTCAGAATTTGATCTGTCTGCGCCAGAAGTTGCACCCATTCGCAAGGCCTTAGAATTCACCCTGAAACAGCAGGAGCCTTATCCAGCATTAGTCATGGACAGATACTGGAACCAAATGATGGTGAATAAAGGGGCTGAAAATTTGTTGGGCTGGCTAATAGGTGCACACACAGTGCCTAAGGAAATCGGTCTCAATCTCATAAAGCTGATGCTGCACCCGCAAGGCATAAGAGCCTACGTAAAAAATTGGGATGCCGTTACCACCCACCTCATTCACAGAGTCTATAGAGAAACACTTGCCGAGGGAAAAGACGAACAATCCCAAATACTTTTTGACGAACTCCTCACCTATCCAGATGTTCAAACGCTCTATCAGGCCCCCGTTCAAGATAGCTGGCAGCTACCGCTGCTGAGTACTACCTTTGCCAAAGAACATCAACAGCTGAGCTTTTTTACAACGCTAACAACTTTAGGCACCCCACAAGATATTACCCTACAGGAACTTCGCCTAGAATGTTTGTTTCCTGCCGATGAAGCCACAGAACAACAGTTCGCATCTGCGGAACGCTGAGCTCTACCGATGCGCCCGTCACAACGTCTACGAATCACCAATTAACGTCAGTCCAAGATCGAAGAACTTAATCTGGTAGTGCATAGGCCGGAACTTCTGCCAGCGTGATTTCGTTGAGCTGTCGAACTTTTAGATCCTGATAAAAGTTCTCTTGCAGCAGCTCTACTTTGGACTGAGAGGTCAGAAACAACAGTCCCCAAAATACGCCTACTTTCTCGTGCTTGTAGTCGGATTCGGTCAGCTCACCTTCAATAGGCCCGCCTAATATATCTGGTCGAAAGCTGGTCCAATGGGTAAGCAACAGCTCAAAATCCATCCAGTTCACCGTGTCTTCAAAGACGTCGTCCCAGTGAGTTTCCAGAAAATCGTTGAGCGCATCGGCAATTTCGTTGAGGTTTTCCTGGTGTGCCAGCTCAGAGATGGCACGGACGGCGTCTCTTTTGGAGTGAGGCTTGGCGCGGCGATTGCGCACCCGAGAAGGTTCGCTCATGGCGGCTGCGATCGCTTCCAATTGCTCAATCAACTCACTGAGTGTCACCTGCCTTTTTGCTGGAGGAGGGGCCACCGCGCGCCGATGAATATGCTTCTCCAAATTACGGGGCAGCTCATTCGCCCCAAAGTCCAAATCTTCGTCGAAAAAATCATCACCTTCAAATTCTTCTTCTTGCTGCTCTAATTCATGACGAACCAGCGTATCCGCTTTTAGCAGAACTAGCATAGAAGCATATAAGAAGGCCTGCCCCGACTCAGTCAGACTCGACTCGTAGGAAGACTGACCAGCTTCTTTAGGCTTCTGAGTCAGCGGCTGATCTTTCAGAGTTTTGAGAAAGCGGTCGATCACATCAATAACTTGCACGTCCCAAGGATCGATTTCACCTTTTTCGGCAAGGTCAATGAGAAATGCGATCGCGCCCTGGGCCAAAGAACTAGACATAGAAAAGTATGAGCTATCCGCGAGGTAAAGTGCGAAAACGGGTGAGTATTTCGAGTGACTACTACAAAGGATGTGGCTCTTCCCTAAGCAATGGATACGCCAATGTCTTCTTTGTTACGTTGACTAACAGTGCGCTGAGCCTACATTCAAACGTGTATTTTTGCAACCTATCTCTTTAAAGTATTTTTGAAGCAGACGGGTTCTCGAAGACTTCGAAGGCTACTCGTTTTTGCCGATAACTTTTGAAAAATCTCAGTAAAAACAGTACATACACACTTTAGTACGTCTATTCTATAAAACAAACGTAATTTTTGCACGCCTACACTGACACATCTGTACTGAGTAGCCGGATCCGCTATCGCGTTGGCTCTATACACTTGCACGACATTACGCGTCTATTTGAGGGTCAGCCTGAGGCAACATGGGTAGCTGCTCTAGCTCTACTCGGTAGCGTTCTACGTCTTGTTCTAGCTCTTGAATGCGCTGCTCTTTTTGCTCAATTTCCGGCTTTTTCTGAGCGTAGGTTTGTACCTGCACCCACACACTAAATACCCATGCCAGTGTCGCTCCAATGCCCGCAGCGACAATTAGCTCCACGCTCAGCGGCGCTTCAAAGTCGACGCCACTTACCACATGAATCACCGAAGGGGTGGTGTTCTCAATGCCGAAGAGCACTAGCGCTAGGCAAATTACGAAAATCACTACGAAATTGACTTGCTTCATAGCTTTCGCCTCAATGAGTTCTGTCTCAATAGAATTTATTCGACAACACTATAGCGGCAAATGGTTGATCTAAAAGAGCTTTTGAGCAGACTTAATGTAATGCTTTGAAGTGAAGCCAAAGACTGGACAGAAAGAAACAAGAGTGGACAGCCAAGATGGCTATCCCACAGAGGTGAAAGCTTGCTAGTAGAAGAGCAATAAATGCCTATCTCCCAGACAGGGTAGCCTGCCAGAGGAAGGGATAACTAGTAGAATGCTGTGATAAACCAGCTTTCACTGGGTTTTGAAGAATGTACTTATACACATTCTCAAATTCTTGTTGACTGCGGATTATTCGGTCGTAGCGCTCGGATTGCCAAATAGTTCCTATATGGTTCATGACAGAGGGAATTTGTTTGGCACTATAGCTTTTAATGCTATGCATAATGCGGCTCAGAGGCCAGCATTCTCCGTTATTCATATACAGTGGCTTCATTAAGCAATGCACATGGTCAGGCATAACAACTAAGATGAAAAGCTCATATTTCTCTCCTGAGAAAAAAGAAAAGCTTCTAAGAAAAGCTTCTGAGCATTTGGTGTCAGTCTTAGCCTCTTCCAAGTATTAAAAGTGATGAAATAGGTTGCTTCCTCTATTTCCCAATGAGGAAGCATTCTTCTAGTAAACCTTTCCTTCAAATCTAGTACTCCTGTGGGATAGCCATCTTGGCTGTCCACTCTTGCTTCTTGATTCTTATCTCAAAGAATGCCCAGCACACAAATAATCTAGCCGCAAATCAACTGCGCATCACATAGCCTACACCACGCACAGTCTGAATCAAGCGGCTCTCATTCTCGGACTCCAACTTTAGGCGCAGGTAGCGAATGTAGACTTCGATGATGTTGGAATCGCCCATGAAGTCGTAGCCCCACACTTCTTCCAGGATGCGATCGCGCGTCAGCACCTGCTTAGGATGCGAGATCAAATAGTCCAACAGGTCAAATTCTTTGGCCGTCAGCTCAATAGTGCGATCGCCCCTTTTCACCTCTCTTGTCTTCCGGCTAAGGCTAAGGTCTGCAAACAAAAACACTTCCGGGTCTTCCGGCTGATTGCGCCGCAGGTGAGCGCGCACCCGAGCGAGCAACTCTTCAATGCTAAATGGCTTGACTACATAGTCATCTGCGCCCGCATCGAGGCCAGCGACTCTATCTTCGATACCATCTTTAGCAGTGAGCAAAATCACCGGCATCATCGCCCCTGTAGCGCGCAGCCGACGACAGACTTCTACCCCGGTGAGTCCAGGCATCATCCAATCGAGCAGCACCAGATCAGGTTCATTGTCGCGAGCAGACATGAGGCCGCTGAGGCCGTCGTTCGCCACAATCACTTCGTAGCCTTCGTAGCCCAGCTCTAACTGCACAAACTTAGCGAGCTTTTCCTCGTCTTCCACGATTAAAATCTTGGCGGTTCCCTCAGACATTCGGCAGCGTCTCCTTTTTATCCGATTGCGTTGGCCGCTTGGCTAGCCCGTACACGCTTTGATGATACTTTCATCCTTCCTTATAGCAGAGTGCTTCAACTTTTATGCAGCTTTTGAAGATTACCTTTTGTCACCAGCCAAGGTCTGCAAACCAAAAATCACATCGGCAGCGCCACCGTGAAGACACTCCCTTCGTTGAGCTTCGACTGCACTTTAAGCGTGCCGTTCATCCCTTCTACTAGGGTTTTGACGATAGATAAACCTAGGCCCGTGCCGCCCGTAGCCCGCGAGCGATCTTCATCGACTCGGTAAAAGGGATCAAATATTTTGGTGAGGTCAGTTAAGGGAATGCCTCGGCCCTGGTCTTTTACTTCTATATAGGCCTGCTCGCCCATGCACTTGAGGGTCACCAGAATAGCTTGGTCCTCTGCTGAATACTTAATGGCATTGTCGATTAAGTTGACTAGAACTTGCTTGAGCCGATTGCGATCGGCAAGGCCTTCTACAGGTTCTATGGTGGAATGAATGCGATCGCTCACATACTGACTAGCTTCCAACACCTCTTGCACCACCTCATGCAGCGGTTCGCGCTCGATTTGAAAGCGCATATGCCCTCCGTCAGCGCGGGCAAGATCTAGCAAATCTTGTAGCAGGCGAATGGTCCGATCAGCTTCGGAAGCAGCAATTTCTAGGCCTTCTTTTTGGGGCGCGGTGAGGTTACCGCTGCGGCGTAGCGTGCTTTGCAGATAGCCATGTACCAGCGTGAGCGGGGTGCGCAGCTCATGGGAGACATCGCTGACAAAGCGGCGCTGCTGATCCCAGGCGGCCGAGAGCCGAGAGACCATCATTTTGCAGGTTTGGGCCAGCTCTTGTACTTCGGTCGGGGCTTGGTCAAATTCGAGATTAGTATCAGCCAGGTTATCGGCGGAGATATTGCCAGCAAGGCGGCTCATTTTGCGGATGGGTCGCATGGCCCGGCCCACATAAAGAGACGTTGCGAGCGCACCCAGCCCAATAGCCAACAAGCTAGAGAGCGCCAGCGTTTTGGTAATACGTCCTAGGCTTTCACTATCCTCGGTAATGTCATCAGCGACATACAGCTGACCCACCACTTGGCCATCCACTCGCAACGGGCTAGAGCAGGTCACCAAATGGCGATTTTGTAGCTTAAACACTTCAAGGCCAGGTCTACCTTCTACTTCTCGCATTAGCTCTTTGGCGAAGCCATTGACTTGCCAAGACCCCATAGTAAGTGTGTCCGATTCGGCGAGGAGACCACCGTCTGGCTTGGCAACCCAAATGGCAATATCGGGCTGTTCGCGATAGTCAATCGCCTTCGACAGCGCTTCTTTGACCACCATCGATTCTTCATAGAGGCCCACGTCTTGTTCGAGCCGTTCGGCAATCATCAGCGCGTTATCTTTATGGCTTTCGACCAGGATTTGTCGCATGCGCACGTTGAGCCATCCCGTCAAACCGCTGATGCCCAAAATAGAAGCCAGTACAACGCCTACGGTGAGCCGGAACTGAATAGAATTGGGATCGACAACGGATTTCATGAGTGAGCGCCTAGGGAGAACGACGTAAGGAGAAAAGGTTACTATCTATACTTCTTATCCCGACAGTATCCGACCAGCCTGAGAAGACGCTGATAGTCGGCAAAAGGTTCTATGAGCCAACGGCACCTCTGGGCCTTTGCAACTTCTAATGGAAAACTCAGGCTTTGAGCGTTGAATCCTCTTTAATAGAAACTGTTAAGACAACCTATCAAGACAGCCCGCTACCCGCATAATCCAGCCTACTGTATAGCAACCGCTCACCCCGTTACTCTTTCTTCTATATAAGGTTCATGGTTCAAACTCGTCCGTCCAATTCGACTCGTCCTTCTGCTGCGACGCCGTTGTCTACCATGACAAACGCGATTACACCTTTTGAACAAAAGCTGGGTGGCCCCCTAACGAAGCAATCAATCAGCACACTGCAAATCAATCTCGGTCGTCGGTGCAATCTCTCCTGCGCTCACTGCCATGTGGAAGCGGGCCCACACCGCAGCGAAGAACTCTCTGCGACCGTTTGCGATCAGCTGCTGACGATGATCCACCGATTCGACCAAATCAAAACGGTGGACCTAACGGGAGGTGCGCCCGAGATGAACTACGGATTTCGCCCCATTGTAGAAGCCGCTAGAGCGAAGGGAAAAGAGGTCATCGTGCGCTCTAACCTGACAATCTTCTTTGAGCCAGGTTATGAAGATTTACCTGAGTACTTCGCGCGCCATCAGCTACATGTCGTCGCGTCTTTGCCGTGCTACCTAGAGGACAATGTCGATGCGATGCGAGGCAAGGGGGTCTATGACGAGTCTATTCGGGCGATTCAACAGCTAAACGAGCTGGGCTACGGCAAAGATCCAAACTTACAGCTGGACTTGGTTTACAATCCGCCGATTCCAAAAGATGAAAATTTTTCACTAACACCGGAGCAAACAGGGCTGCAAAAGGACTACAGCGCCTACCTGATGGAGCATTTTGGCATTGTTTTCAACAATCTATTCACCATTACAAATTTGCCCATTGGTCGAACAAAGTTTCAGCTTCAGCATCGCCAGCTGCTCACGCCTTACCTCAAGTTTTTGGAGGGTCATCACAACAGCACAACAGTTGATCATTTGATGTGTCGCAATGAGCTATCGATCGACTATATGGGCAATGTGTACGACTGCGATTTTAATCAGATGGAGGCCCTCAGCGCCCGCGATAGTAAAGGCCATGCGCTCACAGTCGGCGACTTTTTAGCGGCGGGATCTCTCGACGTGATTGAACAGGTGGCGACGCGTCCATATTGCTATGGCTGTACGGCGGGCAGTGGCTCTAGCTGTGGGGGCGCGCTGCTGTAATGCTGCGATGGCGGTTCTGTTGTAACCGCAAATGCAACCGCGAAAAGTTTTGACCGTTTAGTTTGACAAGTTGATCATTTAATTGAGGAACACTCCGATGACTCTTTTTCAAAGACCTACCTATCGTCGCCTATTTCGGCTCTTAGCTTTCTGCTTGTTGGGCAGTTTGCTGTTGGCGGCAGCACCAGCGATGGCCCAAGAGGGGGCTAGTCAAGGTAGCGGACCTTTCGCGTTTATCGGACAAATTCAGACGGCGCTGCTCAATTTCGTCCAGTGGGTTAAAAACCTGGGGCCGATCGGGCCGATTGTGTTTATTTTGGCCTACGTTGTGATTACAGTGGCCTTCTTACCGGCGTCTGTTGTCACGCTGGGTGCTGGCTTTGCCTTTGGCTGGATTCCAGGCACCATCTATGTCTTTATTGGGGCGATGTTTGGGGCAACGGCGGCTTTCTTGATTGGTCGATTTGTTGCTCGCGATTGGATTGCGAAAAAGGTGGAGGGCAATCAGTTCTTTCAGTCTTTGGATAATGCGATCGCAGAAGAAGGCCTCAAGCTGATTTTCCTCATCCGACTCTCCCCGGCGTTTCCCTTCAACCTGCTGAACTATGCCCTAGGCCTAACTAAGGTTTCGCTCAAAAACTACGTGCTAGGCACAACTGGCATTATCCCAGGCACCATCATGTATGTGTATCTTGGTTCTTTGATTAAGAGCGTTGCCGACCTAGGTACAGACAACATGCCAGCAACCACAGAAGCCATCATTATCGACTGGGTCATCAAGGGTCTCATTCTCGTGACGGTTGTGGCGATTTCTCTCTACATTGCCAAAATCGCCCGCAAAGCGCTCAAAGAGTCTGTGCCTGAAGTGGAAGAATCTACGACTGACTTGGCATAGCCCGGCAAGTCTGGTTTGTTGCAGCGTCCAGAAAGCGTCAAATATGAGCGAAAGAAAACAATGGAAAAGGGGAAAAGGGAAAGGGGGAAAGGGAGACTATGAAAGTCAGTCGAAAATTCCTATTTCTATTCTTCTTGGCAATGCTGTGCGCCATTGTAGCCTCATTGGCCGGACGGCAAAACCTATCGCTGCTCTTCAATCGTTCGGCCCTCACGGCTTTCTTTGAGAGCGCAACTGGGCCGCGCGGGGTTCTTTGCTTTCTGTGTGCTCACATAGTCGCCAACGCAGTTGGAGTGCCTGGCACGCTGCTGGTAGCTGTGGGCGGCGCAGTATATGGCCTGCTGTGGGGGACACTATTGTCGGTAGTCGGGGCAACTTTGGGCGCGATCGCTGCTTTTTGGCTGGCTCGCTACCTGCTCTACAGCTGGTTCAAGCAGCGCTTTGCCCGCAACCCTTTTGTCACCAAAATGAATGGCATGCTGTGCGATCGCGCCCTATCTTGCGTACTCACTATTCGCTTTTCACCGATCTCTCCATTTAATGTTGTCAACTTTGCCTTTGGGCTTACACCAGTCCCCACTCGCGCCTACGCACTAGGCACACTCATTGGCATCATTCCTGGCACGCTAGCCTACACCTGGCTCGGCGTAACCGGCGCAGAAGCTCTCAACGGCGGCAGCATGATTCCACTTGTCGTTTGCTTGCTGCTCCTCACCCTCTTATCGGTATTACCCATACTGCTACAGCGCCAGTCTGTGTCATAGCGGCCTGTGCGCGACCTGTGACTCTAGCAAACCGATGCTGTACCCTCGACACGGACCTCAGCTGCGAACAGATGTATCAAAAGACACCTCTTTTCGGAAAGGCACACGACTATCAAGACGCTTTATGGCGCATTTACAAAAACTAGAACTTATCTATCTATTAAGAGCTCTGTTAAGAAAGAGAGAACGATGCACCTACCTGTGTGTCTGTAGTCGCACTTTTATACTGGCGTCGACCGATCGGCACGATCGCTCATTCGGTATCAAATAGTGTTGACAAGGCAAAGAAAAGTGAAAAAAGAATGGTAATCACTTCTCAAAGCCCAAAAATGTGCATATCCCCTCTTTCCCTTGTTTTGCCTGCCGCATCGAGCAATTTTTGAAGGCTTGCTTGCCTAGGGAAGCTGCTATTTCATCGGCGCTTTTCAACGTTCTCACAGGAAAAACATCTAAATTTAGTGCGTCAAATCACAGGTTAAAAACAAATTATTTTGTCTTAAGGTTCTAAATTAAAGACGGTCTATTCAATACGCTACACACCTTGTAAAGCAAGGAAAAATCTATCCAAAGATTAACCGTAATAGGCTTGACTTTGACGTCTTTTTAGAATCGTGCATTAGCGATTACGGACGGCTAAAGGTATCAAATTATACTCATTTTTGAAATCTTAAGGATTGATCTTGCGCATTTCTCGGTGTAATAATCATCCTGCGAAAGGATATAGGTATATCCACTGGGAAAGGTGACTTGCCAGACAGTTGAAATTCAGTGTCATCTCGATGCCGATTCCTATGATTTCTATGCTGCGTGATTCTCATCACAGCTGATAGATTTTATGCGGGTTCCATCAACTGTTCTTGAAGTATGACCTCACACATGCCTTCTTCTAGATTGCAAATATAGATTGCAAATAGATGGAAGACAAGCGTGGTCTTGGTGGTTGTTTGGAGCCCTTTGAAGTGGTCCCATGCCTCTTGCAGCACGCTTCTTAGAAAATAGCTCCGTAGGGTCATAGGTGAGTGCTTTTGTCTTTATGACATTGACTCTTTATGACATCGCCCCTTTGGGTCGTAGCTATCGAAGGAAGTGAACTAGCTAGCTTTAGCCGGTTTTGAAGAGTCTAATAGATTGGTTTTATGAAATGTTTACGAAAATAATGCTTCGCCGCATGAGCATCAGGAGGCAGTTGATTCGCTCGCTTAGGTCAGCTTGCTTCTTCTCGTTAGGTATCCTATTAAGCATTTCACTTAACACTCTGGTGCTAGCGCCCTCGATAGCCCAAACAACAGCGCCTAACTTAGTTCCTAACAATTCCAGCATTCAGTACAACTCGTTAGAGCAAGTTCCAGGCGGTGGTACTGAGCGCACAGACCAGCTTTCAAACACAGTGACCTACCCCCTTGGCGCAGTAGCTGGTGTCAACAACTTAGGGCTTGGCATTGTCAAGTCGGCCAACAAGTCAGCCGCAGAGCCTGGGGATGTTGTGATATACACCCTACTTATCAACAACGACAGCGCCGTAGATACGGTGGGCCTACAAATCACCGATACATTCCCACTGGGTGTGCAGTACGTACCAAACTCAGTGACCGCCAGTATCAACAACACGACAGTGACTTTTGATGTAGCCGCTTCTGATCGCCGTCTGCTGTTAGATAACTTCAGCCAACAGCTCTTGGCAGGAGAGTCGATGACGGTGAGATACGCCGCCACACTCAGCCCCGATGCAATCCGTGGCGATGGTATTAACCGAGCCAGTGTTGATGGCGGCCCGCCAGGCAGCGCTTCAGACCAGTTCCAGCTGACAATCCGTCCCGGCATCCTGTCCGACTGCGGCACAATTTTGGGCCGAGTTTTCGTCGACCGGAACTTTGACGGACATCAGCAAACGGGCGAGCCTGGTGTTCCCAACGCGGTTATCTATATGGAGACAGGGAACCGCATCATTACAGACCCTAACGGTCTCTTTTCTATGGCCAACGTTATCTCGGGTAACCGAGTAGGTGCATTAGACCTTAGTAGCTTGAACGGCTACACCCTTGCGCCCAACCTCTTCCGTGTAGAAGAAAACAGTCAGTCTCGTTTGGTTCGCCTTGAGCCCGGCGGTCTTGCTCGGATGAACTTTGCAGTGACCCCCACGTTTGGTGAAGGAGAATAGGAATCATGCAGTTAATCAAAGGTTTGGGCCTAAAAAGATTCGGGTTAGGGCTTCTAGCCTCCGCTTTAGGATTGTTTTTTGTAGAGCTGCCAGCTCACGCTAGCCAGCAGCAGCTAATAGAACAAACCTCAAAGACGGTGAGCAAGGCAGCTCCTGATTTAGCCGCTGCAAATTTACCTTCTGAGCAGCTGATAGACGAGCTTGTTGCTCAGCAGCCCTCAGATACGTCCTCGGATACGCCCTCGGATACGTTCTCGGATACGGTTGTTACCAGCGAGCTGGTCGAAGCACCTGTGCTTGCGTCTTCTCTGACATTACAATCGCTCTCAAATGCTGCGATCACCGCATCTGAATCAGCGCAATCTCAAGCATCTCAAAGTGAAGCAGAGCTAACGCCTCAAGTGTCCTCTCAGACCACACCTCGGTTTGCACCGCAGGCCAGGCCACAGCCAGTCGCTCAGTCTCTCGATGAAATTCTTGAAAATGAGCAAGCAGAGCAAACGATTATTGAGCCAGGCTCGCCTGTTGGCACCGAGATTCGCAACAATGAGAGAATCCAGGGCGAGGTCGAAGCTGAAATCGACGAGGTCATTCTTCGGCAGGTGCCAGACGCGCGATTGCTAGAAGATATTTACACCCTTGAGATTGCGCCTGTTTTAGACTCTCGAGTAGAGGCAGACAGACGCTCTACGGTGAAAATCGCTGGCCAAGTTAACGACGAAAACGGTGAGCTAATCAATCACGACGTGGTGGTTACTCTCACGACTAGTGCCGGTGAGTTTATTGGCGCAGACTATGACATCGACCGAGCCGGTTTTCAGGTGTTGGCTCGCTGGGGCGAGTTTGACGCTGAGCTGCGCTCGAACTTAGATGCGCAGCGTGTGCTGGTACGAGCCAGTGCAGCCAGGAAAGATCTGCTGGCTGAAACACCCATGCCGCTAGATACGGACTTGGTAACGGGTGCGAGAGAAATTGAAGGCTACACAGATGTGAACTTCATCACACCGCTTCGCCCTTCACTGGTTACTGGCGTCGTCGATTTGCGCTTTGGTAATGCCTCCACAAATATGTGGGGCAGCTTCAGCGATTTCCTGCGACCTGAAGACATTGGCGATACCGAGTTCAGCGGCGGCGGTTCTATTTTTGCCACAGGTGCGATTGGTGACTGGCTCTTTACCGGTGCCTACAACAGCCGTCGCAATTTGAACGAGCGCTGCGATGGCGGCACGCGTCTCTACCAAAACACCCAGGAGCAGTTTTGCACCTATGAGATTTACGGCGATAGCTCAACCAACGACTATCTCACCCCCTCTCAAGACAGCGTTTACCTGCGCTTGCAGCAAGACGCGGCCGTACTAGACGCGGATCCTAACTACTTCATGTGGGGCGACTACAGCACAGACGAGTTCTCTCGCTCTTCTCAGCTGTTTAGCGCGACCAGCCGCCAGCTGCACGGCTTCATTGGTAACTACACGCTAGCGGGCGGCGAAGACAGCGGTCTTCAGCTCACCGCAATGTATGCCAACAACATTCGCCCATTCAAGCGAGACACCATCGTGCCTGACGGCACCAGCGGCTACTATTTTCTCTCGGAGAGCGAGGTCCTACCTGGCAGTGAGGAAGTCTTCATCGAAGTAGAAGAGCTAAACCGCCCAGGTACGGTCGTTGAGCGCATTCCGCTAGCGCGTAGAACAGACTATCGAATCGACTATAATCGCGGCGCGATTCTGTTCAATCAGCCGGTGTCGATTACCGATGCCAACCCTTTCGGTGCCACACTGGTTCGCCGAATTGTTGTAGCTTACCAGCGAGAAGGGGAAGAGAGCGGCGGCAACCTATACGGCGGTCGCTTACAGTACAACTTCTCCTACGATATCGACTCGCCTAGCTGGATCGGCGCTTCTGTTGTTACCGAAACTGACAATCTGCGAGACTTTACGCTGTACGGCGTAGATGCGTTGTTTTCGCTAGGGGACACCGGTCAGATTGTGGCTGAGTATGCCAACTCTTCGCTCAGTGATGGTATCGACCGGGACGGTGACTTTGACGGTGACGGCTCTGCCTACCGAATAGAAGCTAGAAGCGACTTTACAGATAATCTGTTTGGTCGCGCTTACTGGCGCAGCGCAGACGAGGGTTTCTCGAATACAGCAACCACCAGCTTTAGACCAGGACAAACTCGCTACGGTGCGGAAATCTCGGCGCTTGTTTCTGAAAGTACGCTGCTGGAGTTCCAGTACGACCGCGAAGAAAACCGGGGCAATGTGCCGGTTACTGTATTCGATCAGTCTCGTTTGTTCGGTTCTTTGAATCCTGAGTTTGTAGAGCCGGTGAATTCTGGCTTTTTCTCTCAGCAGACGGCAGATGTCGATGATTCGCTGACGACGCTGCGGGCCGGATTGCAGCAGCAGTTTGGCAGCACCACGTTTGATTTGGGGTATGTGTACCGCGATCGCAGCAACGATCTGCCGGGCGGCCTAGACTTTAGCAGTCAGCAAATCGTCTCTGGCCTCACCCTGCCACTGGCGAGAAACCTCTCGTTCCGCGCCCAAAACGAGTTCAACATCGGCAACGATGACGACCCGCTTTATCCTGGACGGACAGTTTTGGGCCTCGACTGGCAGGTGCTGCCCGAGATTACCGTTCGCCTAGCGCAGCAATTCTTTGAAGAAAGTGACGTCACCCCCGACTCCATCACTTCTTTGGATACCCTGCTTGACTACGACCTGTCGGACAATACGCAGCTTACTGGCCGCTACTCGGTACTCGGTGGCTACAGCGGCATTACCGGTCAGGGCGCGGTGGGCTTAAACCATCGACTGAATATTTCACCAGGGCTAAACGTTGATCTTGGCTACGAGAGAATCGTCGGTCAAGGTTTAGGAAACGTGCTCACGGGTGGCCGGGTAGCTGAATCGTTCGCGATTGGCCAGTCGGCGGCGGCGCTCGGTATTTTGCCGGGCAGCAGCTATTCGGTTGGCGTGGAGTATTTAGATAATCCTTCCTTCCAAGCGAGTGCTCGCGCCGAGTATAGAGACAATGATGGCGGCGATGACAACACCGTTTTGACAGCTTCGCTAGCGGGTAAGCTATCGCGATCGCTCACGGCCCTAGGTCGCTACGAATATGCCAACTACGCCAATCAAGAGCTGACTGGCCGATTCGATGATACCAGCGCATTCAAGCTGGGGTTGGCCTATCGCAATCCCGATAGCGACACCTTCAACGGACTGCTGAGCTACGAATACGCGACCAATCCAGATATCAGTGCCAACAGCCTCGACTCCAGCGGCATCAATGAGCACACGCTCTCCGCAGAAGGCATTTACGCGCCGAACTACCGCTGGGAGTTCTACGGCAAGTACGCCTTGCGTAATACCAACGCGGACCTCTCTTCTCTTGGCACGGGCCTGGGCGATCTTTCAAACACGATTCACCTCGCGCAAATGAGAGCAGCCTACCGCTTTGCCTATCGCTGGGATGTGGTTGGCGAAGCGCGCTACATCACATCGCCGACGACCGACTACTCTGAAACCGGTCTGGCGCTAGAAACCGGCTACTACGTCACGCCCGATTTGCGGCTTGGGGTAGGGTACAGCTTTGGTTCTGCCGATGACCGCAGCTTCCAGGGCAACTACCGCGACGATGGCGGTTTCTATGTTGCGGCCACCTTCAAAGTCAACGAACTGTTCAACGGCTTTGGCTTGCAGGATATTGCACCCGCGCAGCAAACAGAGGCGCTAATTGCACCGGAAGATGCGATCGCAGTAGACGGCAACTGCCCTGACGGCGTTGACCCAGAAGCAGGGGGCGTAGACCCTTGTGAAAATCGGGTCTTTGAAACGCCAACGGCCGCTGAGTCAGCGACGCCTGTGGTTCCTTCTATTCCTATGAACCCTGTGATCGTTCCAGAAACTAGCGAGCCAGAGTTTAGTACACCAGCAGAACCTATCCGAGGACTGTGGTAAATGAGCGTTCATAAGTGTGAGGAGGTGAGGAGCAAATCAATGAATAAAAGCGTAAACAGACCCGTTACTGATAAATCCGTCATGGCAACCCCAAAAGATGGCAATGCCCCTCAAAATGAGGAGCGCAGCAAGTTTTCCACGATGTTGGCCCGCTCGCTTTCTTTGGCGGCAGGAGCCATTTTGGGGGGCGGTGGAAGTGTTGTACTACCGGTTCTCGCTCAAGACGGGGTAGACATTCCAGTGCCGAGCTCGGCGGCTGAATCCGGTGTGCCGCCTGTGGTGTATGTCACTGTCAATAGTGATTTGGATGGTCCGGTCACCCCTGACCAATCGTTGACGTTGCGTGAGGCGATTGAAGTCGTCAATGGAACGCTGCCACTGAGTGCGCTCAGTCAAGCAGAAGCCGCTTTGGTATCGCCGGGAGGAGCGCCTCAAATCGGGTTTAACCTCGTCGGGGATACGCGCATTGAGCTGATGGAAGTGCTCCCAGCAATTACGGCTAACGGCCTAATTATCGACGGGACCAGTCAGTCAGGCTACGGCGCAAGCTCCGATGAGCCCGCAATTGTGCCGGTTCCTGTGCCCGCGATTTCTCTAACGCCAGCAGCGAGCACAGAAGTGTTTCGCGGCCTGACGATCAGCGCTAACGACGTCACGGTACGGGGCCTAAGCCTTTACGGCTTTTCTTCAGAGCATCGACGAACGGCCTCTACGCCGCCCGCCGATATCTTTATTACTCACGTAGCGCCACCGCTCGGATCTGACGAAGTCAACGCGTTTCGCGGCCCCGACTCGCCCTCTGCCAATACCCTACGGTTGGTACCAGATGAGTACGACAAGGCACCGACAGGTGTAGTCATTGAAGACAACTGGCTAGGCGTTTCTCCCTCTGGGCTGATTCCAGCACCTGAGGAAATGTCTGCTTTTGGTGTGTCTGTATTCAACGGTATAGACACTGTGGTGCAGCGCAACCGGATTGCCTATCACGAAAGTAGCGGCATTATCACCGGCAACCTAGCGCAGGGGTTGATAGTCACCGAGAATACGCTGATTGGCAACGGCTTACGCGGTTTACCAGCAGCGCTGTACATGAGCGGCAATATCGACGGCTCAGAAATATACGGCAATTTGGTCTGTGCCAACGACGGTAGCGGCGTTCAGATGTTTAAGCCTGAGGGTTCTGCCAGTATATTTAGCAACGATATCCGCTTCAACGGCAGGCGTTTTCGCTCTCCGGCAATTGGACTAATGGGTGATGGTCACGATGTCACCGATAACTATGTGGCGTTTCAGCCCGGTCCGGGCGTGTCTGTGGTGGCGTATCCCAACAGCGATCAAAACATGGTGCGTGGCAACTTTTTCCGTCAGGTCGACGGTCTGAGCGTGGACCTGGGCTATCACTATGAAACGCGGGTTTCCGACTATCAGTTTAACGATGGGCCAAATCCACCGCGAAACTCTCGTCAGCGTAGGCGTGATTCGGCAAACGATGCGATTAACGCACCTGAGTTTGACGAGTACGTGTTTGCGACTAGCGGCAATACAGTGACCGTGACGGGCCGGGCCGATCCTGGCTCAGAAGTAGATATCTATACCGTGTCGACTAAGCCAAACCGTCACTACGGGAACCTGGGTAACTTGCTGGCCACGGTGCCAGTCGATGATGACGGTAACTTCAGCGCGACTTTGGATGTGACTGAGCTGACAAGTGCTGAGCCTAACGCGCCTGAAAATAGCGGTATTGCAGCGGTGAAGCAGGCTTCAGGTAGAACCGTGATGGTCGGGTCGGAAGTGAGTGCGATCGCGACTGATGCCCGCTATGGCACTTCCGAACCTTCACCCGTAGCGGCCATCGGCATTGAGCCACCGTTTGTGCCGGGTGTACCGTTCGACCCCACTGGTGATCCTTACGTGCCTGTATGCCAAGATCCACCGCTACCGGCAGAAGTTGTCATCCTTCCGCCTGAGGAAGCCATTTCTCTGCGGATTCCGCTCAACATTCACTTTGCACTCGACCGCTCTTTTATCAGCGCCGAAAGTGCAACCATCCTCGATGAAATTGCAAGCGCAATGGCTGAGTATCCATCGCTGAGCGTAGAGCTTCAGGGTCATACAGATCCTCGAGCGAGCGATGCGTACAACCAGGCACTGAGTGAACGGCGAGCGCTCTCGGCCAGGGACTACCTGCTACAGCGAGGGATTGCGCCAGAGCGGATGCGGATTCGCGCCTTTGGTGAAACGCAGCTGATTTCAAATACGCCAGATGTTGTCGACTATGCGCGCGATCGCCGAGTGGAGTTTATCTTCTCTGACACGCGTGGATTGGACATTGTCTTTGAGCGTCAAGAGTCTGACCTACAAATTGAATAGTGTTTTATCTCGCCAACGGTCTGTTTTACCACCTGAAGAGGCGGTTCGACGGGCCAGGTGGGTGTTTTAAGTCTTCCTCTAAGCCTTTTCTCCAGTCTTTCTTTTAACAAACCAGCTTTTGTTGCCTCCCATGTATCAGCCCACCCGACGCCTGATTGATTCTCTTACTGTTCCTATGGCTGCCACTCGAAGATCCATAAGGCTGCGACGCCTAGCGGCCACCAGCGCATTTGCTTTGCTTTCGCTAGCCACCTACGAAGCACCCCCCGCTCAAGCGCAGGAAACTCAAAACCAGCTTTGCTACGCGATCGCCGACAACAACCCAGCTAGTGGGGGCCAAGGGGGCGGCACCATTTTTCAAGACACCCTGGCTTCTGTTGATTTGGATACGGGCGCGGTAGCTGCGATCGCCGATATCACCCGATTAGACGGCGGTGGCGCCATTACCGATATCGAAGCGCTGACCTCCCGCCCTGACTCCGACTTCTTAATTGCGGCCAACGCCAACGAGCTAGGCCGGGTTAACCCGGCCACTGGCACCTTCGAGTCTCTGGGCTTTATTGATGGCTACACCGACTTCGACGCGATTGTAATCGACCGCAGAGGTGACCAAGACCGGCTGCTGGCTGTTTCCAAGCGCAGACCCAACAATCCACAAAATGAAGTGGTGGAAGTGATCCTCGAACTCGACGATGAAGATAACGCAATTGGCATCGCGTCCCAGAGAACGCTCTCCGTCGTGAGCAACTTCCCCACAGACACCAACAGCATTGACGGCATCGCCCTCTCCGAAACAGGCAGCAGAGACGAAGTCATCGCCATTGCTAACGGTGGACCCAACACAGCTCAGCGCCTGGTTGGATTCAATGTCAACTCAGGCGTCCTAGAAGACAGAGGGCCGTTTCTCACAAGCGGCGGTGACTCTATTTCGGATGTAGAAGATCTGTCCTTTGACCTGCGCGGTCGGCTATTTGCGACCACAGGCAGCAGCACCAATCTGGAAACCACCGAAACTGGATATGTCTACAACAACCCCGGCAACGGTTCTTTGTCGAATGCGCTGCTCGAAATCGACTTAACTCCTTCAGGTGCCATTGACTTTGAGGCCTCTGCTTGCCTGCGTGAGCCAGACGACCCGACGGGCGAACCGCTACTCGTTAAGCGCATCACAGCCGTCACCAGAAACGGGGAAGAAACGCGGTTTGATGAATTTGTCAACCAGCAGGGCACCCAAACAGACAACCAAATGAGAACTGCGACCGACCAAGCCTTTCCACTAGGCATTGTTGAAGCGCCTAACGCGCTTCAGGCAGGAGATGAGGTGGAGTACACCATCTATCTGTTCAATCCCACTGAAGAAATCACCTTCAGAAACGTCATCTTGTGCGACCCGATTCGTCGTCCTAGCGTGCTTCAGAGCGACAGCATTCAGTTCTCTGAGCCGACAGACGATTTGACAACGCTGGACTTTGAGGACACCGACGGCTTTGACCGGGCACCGCTAGCAGTCGCTGACGATGCCTGCACAGCCGCACTCGACGGTGGTACTCAATTCTTAGCGGGCCCTCCAGGCCCCACCGGCCCAAATGGAACGGGGGGTGGCGTCGTCACCGATGGGTTTAACATTGGCCCTGGTGAAATTTCTGCTACTCGCTTCATTGTTGAAGTCGGTGCCTTACAGGATGGTGAAACGCTAGATGACGACGAGTAAGACAATTAATTCAGACCAAAGAATCTGAATCCCCAACCCCTTCGCCCCCCCGCCACTCTAGGTTCCCCTTGTTGAGCGGAACCGCAAGGGAGGGGTTCTTGCCTCAAAATCACGACATACAAAAGGAAATCGCGACCTCAGTTGAGAGGTCGCGATTTCTTTATGAGCAAGCGAGTGGGAAGCGCGACCAACGGGGTGAGGGGAGGTGACATCCAGGGCGGATAGCGAGGGATTGCGGTATAAACCTATGGCAAAGAAAAGAAATTATAAATTTCACGTAAAGTTGTTAAGATGCTGAGGCTTTGTGACATTTGTCACTTATTAGACCAGTGTTGAGCTGATATATCTCAGTAGTATCAACAGATCTGAGGTCAAAATGGTTATGAATGGCACCCGTATTTTCTTTAGAAAAAACGTTGAATATAGTCATTCTTAGACATTCGCAGTAGTATTACAGGGGTGTTTGTGTAAGGTTTCGTTAAAGATTTTTAGGATTGCTTTCGTTTTACGTAAGCATCAGGAGTTGTACTTACCATGCCAGCCATATTTCCTTTATTCGCGATCTTAGTCGTCTTCGTTTTCATCAGCCTGCACGCCTCCGCAAACCAGAAGCCTAAGCGTAGACGCTCATCAGACTTTCGGCGGTCTTCCGGTGGAGACTACGGTCGCTCATCCGGCAAAGATTACGCCCGTGGCAGTGGCAGAAACAGCCGACGAGACAGTAGTGAGCGTAGTGCCTATGGCAAACGGGACAGTCGCGGGTCTTCTCGCGACCGCTACTAAGCCTATCCCAGCGTAGAAATCCACAAATAAGAAGGGGCAGATTTACACCTTGGTAAATCTGCCCCTTCTTATTTATTCGTTGTAGACATAAGAGGTTGTGTAAAAGTTTTCTGAATCTCTACTAACCAACCAAATCGGCCCTATCGAATCGCTGATTTGAGGCGCTTACAAAAGTCTTCAATGGCAGCCAACCCTGCTTCCGGCGTCCCAGCGGCTAGCCGTTTCACAATCGCACTACCCACAATTACGCCATCCGCGCCCCAATCTTTAAGCTGCTTTGCCTGAGCCGGTTCCGATACCCCAAACCCAACGCCAACCGGTTTATCGGTCGCCTTGTGGATATCAGTCAGCAGCCCTTCTACACGAGTGGCAATCTCCTGACGAACGCCAGTTACCCCAGTGACGCTAACGAGGTAAACAAAACCTTGAGAGCGCTGCGCGATCGCCTGAATGCGTTCATCCGGCGAAGTCGGTGCCACCAGCAAGATCACCTCAATCCCTACCTTAGTTGCCGCATCCAGCAGCGTATCCATCTCTTCGAGCGGCAAATCCGGCACCAGCAGGCCCCTTGCCCCCGCCACGTAGATATCCTTCAAAAAGGTCTCAATCCCTCGATTCAGAATGGGGTTGTAGTAAGTAAAGAGAATCAACGGTGCCGACAGCTTGGGCGTAACCTCAGCTACCAGCTGAATCACTTTTTCCAAGGTGACATCTCGTTTTAGCGCTCTGGTCGCAGCCGCCTGAATCGTCGGCCCATCAGCCAAAGGGTCCGAGTAGGGGACGCCCAGCTCTATAATGTCCGCGCCGTTTTGGTCTAGCACCTGCAGGGCCTGCGCGGTCGTCGCGAGGTCAGGATCGCCTGCGGTGATGAAGGGAATCAGGGCGCACTCATTGCGATCGCGAAGTTCATCAAATCGCGCTTTAACAGATATCATTTGTTTCTTCGTAACGGCTTTCTTCGTAACGGCTTCTTCGTAACACTCGTTTTTTAAGCGCGGCTAAGCGCCTTTAGCTAAGCATCTTTATTTGTCTGCGCTAGGCGCTCCTGCTCCACCTCAGTCTGCAGCTGAGCAATCTCCTCTGGGCTCATCTCTTCCAGGCGCTTTTGCAGCACCGCATCTTCGTAGTCTTCTAGCTGCTGGTAGTAGGTCATGTTTTTACCCAGCGCTCTGGCAAGATAGGTTGCCGTCCAGCCCAACAGGCCAGCAACAAAGATTACCTGACTCCAAATCCCTGCCGACAGACCATCTAGTCCGGCAATGCTAAAAGCGAGATAAATCAGTCCACCTGCGACAAAGGTGCCAACACCAATGCCGATAACATCCATTCGTCTCATAGGTTCTTCTGGGTGGCCCTATACTTCACGACGCTGAGGGCGGAAGTTAAGGAACGGGCTCAGTACCAGGCAGCCAGGGAAAAAGACCAGTATCAATCCGTACAGAAAAAGCCGCTCTACAGAGCCTGCCGAGGTCTGCCTTGCCTTGAGATAAAACATCAGCGCCGCCGGAACGACTACCAAATAGGCCACTGCCAGAGCGCCATATAGACCAATCGCTAGGAGTGTAGAGGTTTCGAGAGCGGGAAATGTCATCTTTGAGGTCTTATCCTTGAAGCGCCACGACTTTTAATAGCCACTATATAGTTAGCCGCTACAGGCTCAACAGCCAATATATATAGTAGATCGCTAACTGCGCTTCAAACGGATCTTTTCGAGGGGTCGCTTTTTGAGCCGTCCCATTTTTCTGACGAGATCTGCTAAAAGTGGTTGCATCCAAGCACGCTTGGTGGTGGAATAGACATCTGTTCGTTAGCGCTAGCAGCTAGCGACAAACCCCAAGAAAAACAGCAAGGGGGCGTGGCGGAATGGTAGACGCTGCGGATTTAAAATCCGTTGACTGTAAAAGTCGTGAGGGTTCAAGTCCCTCCGCCCCCATATTTGTTTGCTTTATTTGTTGGCCATAGTTATTGTCCTCATACGGGTCACAATCGGCTGTATATCAAGATAACTGCAAATAAAAACCGCAAAATAGAATTTTCACAGCAAGCACGGGCAGTCTAGAGGTAATCTAAGTTGCCTTTGTATTGCGATGGTTGTAGACAGGACGTCCAAGAACTCAGATCAAAATTCGGGCCTTGACCAGCGCGACCGCGAGAAACCTCTAGAATTTCATCTGGCTCAGCAGCAAATCTATGACGATTTGCTCGATTCGGTCAGGCATGCGCCGCCAGTAGAAGCGCTAGCCGACTTCGAGGCACTTTTTTTTGGCAGCAGCAGTTCGCAAGATGCGGACGTATCGCCATTTCTGTACCGCATCCTGTTTGCAGACGATGAGCAGGAATTTTGCAACACCTTAAAACGCGCCTGCTACATCCTGGTAAATAACTGGGATTTGGGCAGAGAGGGCAACATGGTACACGCCCTGCTGTCGCTCTTCACTCAGCCATCACTCAAGAAATCGACCTTTTCACCCAGTCTCAAACGCCTGCGTCAGTGGCTGCTGAACTTTGCTGAGAGCAAAGATTTTGAAGACCTTCAGCTGTTTGCTAATCAGCGAGTCAGCCTCAATCAATCTGGCAGCTGGAGCAATCGCTATGTTACCTACCAGCTGATCGCGCAGTATGTTGACGAATCCAACTCACTAGAGCAGCGTGAGGCCGCTCGTGGCTTGTCGCGTCGGCTCAAAAACAAGTTTAAGCACGACTTGGCGATGTATACAGCCTTTTCCCAAAACTCTTCTCGGCTAGAGCATAAATATCTAAATCCGACGGTCTTGGGTGATGAGGTGCTACGACTCATTAAGGCCATCTTGGTGCGACGCGGACAGTACAGCTATCGCAACGTAGCGCGCATTTTTCAGCAGCAGACATTTGATACACCTTACGCCAGCTACAAAGAAAGCCTGCTGGAGTACCTTTGCTTTTCTATTTCGCATCCCGCTTTTGTCGTCGCGGTAGAAACGCATCTCGGCGAGCAGCTGCCTCAGCTATATGCCAACCAAAACAGCGAGCCGGTTGATCCGTCGTTAAGCTTGCGCACCTGCAATCGCCTAATTGATATTTTGACCACTGAGGATGAGCAGCATCCGTCTAAGCTGTTTGTTCGGCTACTGGCTCAGGGCAACCCGCTCAATGTGGTGGTGCTACTGCTGAAAATCGTATTGGTTTCTCCAAATTCACAGCTGTATTTGGAAGCGCGGCTGGCCAATTTGATTGGCTATTACAAGCAGTTTATGGAAGCTGAATGCCAGGGCATCGTTCAGTTTTTAGAAATCTGCAACGTCACGTTCGCGATCTACAGCGACAATGTAGAGTACAACCTGGTGAAGGTAGCCCCTCGGGTAACGGGCGGAGACTCTACGGCGATTCAAGGCGACGCCGAGAATTTAGACGATTTTCGGATTTTTTCGCGTAGCTTTAGAGCCGCGCAAAAGCGAGCAAAGATAGAGTGGGAAAAGCGGCAGGCAACATAGCTTTTCGATGGCTATTTCAATGACTATTTCAATAGCTATTTCAGTTCGGCGGCGGCTTGCATGGCAGCTTGGTGGACTTGTTTCCAAGGGATGTTGTGCGATCGCGCCACATCAGCACAGTTTTCATACTCAGGCTGCACGTTCAGCACAGGTCCATCTGCCTGAGCACGCGCCACTTTTACAGGGATTTCACCATATCTCGTAGAGACGTTAACCATCTCACGGGCCAGTACTGTTCTTGTCTGCTCGGTTCGGCGAATGCCAAGTGTGGTGCTCTCACGAAAAATAAGCGCTTCGCATTTGCTGGCAATCGACTCGTCGCAGAGAACGGTTAGCAGGGTGCCAAGGCGGTTTTTTTTCATTGCGATCGCCTGCGTATACACATCCAGCGCGCCGATGTCGAATAGCTGCTCGAAGAGGTAGCCGATTACCTGGGGAGAGGCATCGTCAATTTGGGTTTGATGCTGGGTGACGGTTTCTGGAGATGAGGAGATGAGGGGGTGAGGGGGTGACGGTTTCTGGAGATGAGGGGGTGAAGGGGAGTGAGGGGGAGCAGCTTGGTGAGAGTGAGTTAAGTTTTCATCTGCTTCGGTGGTGCCGAGCCAGAGGCGGAGGATGTTGGGGAGTTTGAGGTCATGGCCGCCTGCGCCAAGGCCGACTTTAGTGAGGGTGAAGTGGGGCGGGGGGCCAAAAGTGGTGGCGAGGGTGGTGGCGATCGCACAGCCGGTCGGTGTCACTAGCTCTTTATTAATGCCGTTGCTATAGACCGGAACATTGGCGCGAGTGAGCATAGCCAAAACAGCCGGGGCCGGTACGGGTAGCAGGCCGTGGTCACAGCAAACGGTACCACCGCCCGTTGGCAGGGGTGAACAAATCAAAGCATCTACATTGAGCCAGTCGAGGCCTAGGCAGGTGCCAACGATATCGACGATGGCATCGGTAGCGCCAACTTCGTGAAAGTGAACCTGTTCGGGAGGAATGCCATGGACCGTAGCTTCGGCACTAGCCAGCGTGCGAAAGGCCGCTAAGCTCCATCGGGTTGCCCTTGTGGGTAGGTCGGCCTGCCGAATCATCGTCTCGATTTCGGGCAGTCGCCGACTGGCTGCGGTGTGGGTATGTTCGTGATGCGTGTGGCTATGTCCTCGATGTTCATGGCTATGCTCGTGGGAGTGTTTACGCTCATGGCTATGCTCGTGAGAATGGTCAGCACTATGCCCTTCAGGCAACGAAACTG
>ERZ1740067.769-NODE-769-length-24301-cov-5.489524_pt1 | contig 24301 bp, 19 predicted proteins | sample MGYA00581736_ERZ1740067 | MGnify/ENA primary metagenome ERZ1740067 (study PRJEB43018, sample SAMN04849236) | marine metagenome | isolation source: floating plastic debris | place: Pacific Ocean | collected 2008-08-27 | study: EMG produced TPA metagenomics assembly... | reverse complement strand
ATATCGCGAGACCCTCCAATTCCTCGCGGATTTCACCTATGAGTTTGGTGATAGCGGCTTCTCACTATCATATCTGGGCGGATACACGGACCAAGAAGAAATTACAGGTGTGGACCAAACCTACGACGAAACTGCGGTCTTTTTCATTGGTGCGCCACTCCCGTTTCCGCCCTTCTTTGGGCAATCCGTGTGTCAATTTTCGATACAGAATGCTGATTGTGCAATGAGCGCGTTTCACACGACGGCATCGAGTGAGAGAGAGGTGTTCAGCCATGAAGTGCGATTACGTTCACCAGACGACGCGCCACTACGCGGAAGTATTGGATATTTTCACCTAAACGAAGATCGGATGGGAACATCTGATTTCCTAGAAGCGACAGAGTTTGGATTGGATTCACTCGCTGACATCCAGCGCATCCGCAATAACTCCGTTTTTGTATCCTTTGAAGCGGATGTGACTGAAAAACTGATCTTTACCGGTGAGTTACGGTATTCACGCGACAAAATCGAGCGAGAGGCGCAAATCTATACAGCTTCTGATTTCTTCAGCGCTTCTGACTTTGCAGGCTTTACTAACGCAAACCCAGATCAAATCGTTGGTGATGTGGATGACAATGGGGATCCGGTTTCAAGATCGGCCACTTTTGAAGCCTGGCTGCCACGTATAACAGCGCTCTATCAGATCACTGACACGGTCAATGTATATGCCCAATATTCTAAGGGCAACGCGCCGGGCGGCTTCAATCCCATCGACGCACCGATCACCACAATCGATGAAGAAAAACTCAGCAACTACGAAATTGGGTTTAAAGGCTCATTCCCAGATATTGGATTGAGCTTCAACACCGCGGCGTTTTTCATCCGCTATAAAAACCAAGGCTTAACCCAAACCTTCGTCACAGCCGATGGCGGCCTAGATAGCTTTGTTGCAAACATTGGTGTGACGGAAACGTTCGGGTTAGAACTCGATTTCAATTTGCAGCTGAGCGACTATATCTCCTTAGGCGGCACGGTGGCTTATCTGGATGCTGAAATTGATGAAGGCTCAATCACAGACCAAGGTATCTTGCTTGGCGGCATTGACTGTCTGGATGAGCCTGGCGGTGACTTCGATGCCAGCCAGCCGAATTGTCCGGACGGCATTGACTCTATTGCCGGCAATACACCGCCACTTGTATCGGATTGGCAATTCACTCTGTCGCCTCGTTTCAATTACCCGGCAACGGCCGATATAGATCTCTTTGCTGGCGCAGATGTCATTTACCGGTCGTCATTCTTTGCTCAGGTCCACAACCTGGCAGAAACCGGCAGCGCATTGCGGCTCAATTTGCAAGCGGGATTGCGCATTCAAGACAATATCGAAGTACGTTTCTGGGCTGAAAATGTCACCCAAAACGAAACACCAAACGGCATCTTGCGCTATGTCGATTTCAATGCACCGAATGTGCCGGAAACGGGCCTGGACCCCAGAGCCTTTGGCATTACGCCTGCGCTCCGGCGTTCTTATGGCGCCACGGTACTGTTCAGATTCTAATAGCAACCAATCCCAAGCTAAATAAATTCAAGTGTTTTGGGTGAGCGAGAAATCGCTCACCCTTTTTTTGTAATCTGTGGCTAAATGAAGGGGTCTAAATGGCCAAAGGAAACATGGATGACCGACTGGTGGCGCGGCGCAACGATCTATCAGATCTATCCGCGCAGCTTTCAAGATAGCAATGGAGACGGCGTTGGGGATCTGAAAGGGATTACCCAGCGCCTGGGCCATGTCGCCTATCTTGGGGCGGATGCCGTGTGGGTCTCGCCGTTTTTTAAGTCCCCCATGGTCGATTATGGCTATGACGTGGAAGACTATCGCCAAGTCGACCCGGTGTTCGGCACCTTAGATGATGCCGATGAGATGATTGCCACGGCGCATCGGCTTGGCCTGAAAGTCATTATCGACATGGTGCTCAGCCACACGTCAAATCGGCACAGCTGGTTTCAAGAGAGCCGCAGGGACCGGGACAACGCAAAGGCGGATTGGTATGTTTGGTCCGACCCTAAGCCCGATGGCAGCCCACCCAATAATTGGCTCTCTATCTTTGGCGGCATTGCCTGGACGTGGGAGCCACGGCGCCAGCAATATTATCTGCATAATTTTTTAACCGAGCAGCCTGACCTCAACCTCTATAACCCGGAAGTTCAAGATGCCCTGCTTGCTGAATGCCAATTTTGGCTCGACCGCGGCGTCGACGGGTTTCGTTTAGATGCGGTGAATTTCCTCACGCATGACCCGGAGCTTAAAGACAATCCCCCGCGCCCTGCTGGCCACCCAGACACCGACGGCGTCAAACCGGAAAACCCCTATAACCGCCAACTGCACCTCTATGACAAATCGCAGCCCGAAACGCGGCGGTTTTTAGAGCGTTTGCGGAATTTGGCGGAACTTTATCCGGACGTTTTGCTGCTTGGCGAAGTGGCGTGCGACAATTCTATTGAACGCATTGCCGAATATGCGGGACCAGGGGGACCGCTACATACGGGCTATTCCTTCGCGCTTTTAAAAGACGACTTTGACCTTTCACTCATGCGGGAAAACATCGACGCCTTTAGCGCGGACGATAGCCAAGGCTGGCCCGCTTGGGCCTTCTCCAACCATGACGTGGAGCGGGTCGCCAGCCGCTGGGGCGGTCAAAGCGCGCCACCAGAGTTCATCAAGTCGCTCATCGTTCTGCTGCTGTCCCTGCGCGGCACGGTTTTCTTATATCAAGGCGAAGAGCTTGGGCTGCCGGAAGTCGACATTCCCTACGACCTTATCGTTGACCCATACGGCCTCAACTTCTGGCCTGAGTTTCGTGGCCGCGACGGCTGCCGAACACCCTTCCCTTGGACGGATGCCGACCCCCGTGCCGGCTTCACCACTGTGCCGCCCTGGCTCCCGATTCCCAACGCGCATATTTTAAAATCTGTCGCAGCGCAGGAAAATAATCCGGACTCTATTCTGTCTTTTACCAAGGCATTTCTGGCTCTCAGAAAAGAACACCCTGCCCTGCGTATTGGGGATATGGCATTTCATGAGGTTGGCTATCGGCACATCTGCTTTAGCCGCCAGTCAGGCGGCCAAACTATTGTCGTAGCACAAAATTTTGGACCTACGGAAACAACGCTGCCAGCACCATTTGAAGACGTGGAGCCCCTTCCCTTTGATGGTTTGACGGGCGCGCTGCGCAGTCACGTCATCCATTTGCCGCCGCATCAAAGCTTCCTTGGCCGGGTGCGTCCATTTGCCAAATCTTAAAGTTGGGGCTATATTTGTTGCATTGCAGCAAAACTCCGGCTTGAAAGGTCCGCCCACTCCTTCGTTATGCTCCTTCCGCACCAGCGCCAGCTTATTGATACGCTCAAAGCGGCAAAGGTTATTCTAGCAACCGACTTGGATGGAACATTCCTAGGTGGCAGCGATCAAGACCGCGAAAATCTCTACAGCTACCTCGCCGGCCAGACACACACCGCGCTGATCTTCGTCACAGGCCGAGACAAAGCCCACATCAAAACACTTATTGAAGATGAGGGCATTCCGCGCCCGAAGCTCATCATCGCCGATGTGGGGACTTCCGTTTTGGATGGCGACAGTTTCGAGCCCGTCGCTGCCCTAGAAGATTGGATTGACGGACATTGGCCGGGTGATGCCGCTGCGCAAGATATCCTAAAAGATCACGATCACCATCTCACCCTCCAAGATGTGTTTGGCGGTCGCCGCCGGTCTTACTTCATCTCCGACAGAGGCAAGGCCTATGAAGCCAAGGGCGCGGTCGAAGCCGCTGGCTATGATGCCATCGTGTCGGACGACACCTATTTTGATGTTCTCCCACGCGGCATTCAAAAAGGGCCAACGCTGCTGCGGGTGATTGAGACCTTCGGGCTTGAGCACGTCCGCGTTCTCGCGGCAGGCGACACGCTCAATGACCTCTCTCTCTTCAATACGGGCCTCAAAAGCGTAGCGGTGGGCAACCGTGAGCCAGACCTAGACGCCGCCCTGCCGGACACCCCAAATATTCTAAAGGCCAGCGCCCCTGGCGCGGCAGGCATCCTAGAAGCCCTCACCCATTTCGACATGCATTTTCAGCTGGAGCTAAACCCATGACCAATTCCTCGCTGGGGATTGTCTATCACCGCCAACCCTATGAAGAGGTGGACGTGGATGGCAAAATCGAGTTCCGCGAAAACAAAAGCCCCAACGGCGTGGTGCCTGCGCTGAAAGGTTTTTTTGGCTCTGTTGATAAGGGCTGCTGGATTGCCTGGAAACAATCCGAACAGGAAGGCGTTGCGAACTTCGACCAGCGTATCGAAATCGACGATTCCTTCGGCCAATATGAAGTCTTCCGCATTCCGATGACCGCAAAGCAGGTCAAATCCTTCTATCACATCACCTCAAAAGAGGCGCTGTGGCCAATCCTGCATTCCTTCCCATGGATGTTTAACTATGATGCGGTGGATTGGGAGACCTTCCGCCAGGTCAACAAGCAATTCGCCGATGCCGCCATAGAGCAAGCCGCCGACGACGCGATCATCTGGGTGCATGATTATAATCTGTGGCTGGTGCCATCTTACATTCGGCAAAAAAAGCCTGACGCCCGGATTGCCTTTTTCCATCACACGCCCTTCCCAAGCGCAGATGTTTTCAACATCCTGCCGTGGCGCGAAGAGATCGTCGACAGCCTGCTGTGCTGCGATTTGCTTGGCTTTCATATCCCACGCTATGCGGAAAACTTCGCAGGCGTTGCGCGGGCACTGCGCGGTGTTGAGCTGGGTGAGCGCGTGAAAGTCGGAGCGCCGTTTGTTGACCAAGGGGCGGCCCTCTCGGAGCCCACAGTCGTCCAAAACATCCATCATCAAGGTCGCACGATTACGCTTGATGCATGGCCCATCGGCACAAATCCGCGCATGATCAATGAACATCTGTCTGATTTTGATGCCGGACAAAAAGTATTCGAAATCCGCAATGAAATTGGGAACCAGAAGCTCCTCGTCTCGGTAGGCCGCGTTGATTATGTGAAAGGCTCCAAACAGCTCCTTGAAGGCTATGACCGCCTGTTAACCCGGCGACCAGAGCTCAAGAGTAAAATCAAGCTGTTCCTCGTTTGCGTGGCGCCTGCCATGAATACAGACGCCTATCGCAATGCGCAGGAGGAAGTGGAACGCTTGGTTGGCGCAGTGAATGGAAAGCACGGTAACCTCACATGGACCCCCATCATGCTCTCTACGCGTCCTGTGCCGTTCAAAGAGCTGGTCTGCTATTACCGGGCCGCGGATGTGTGCTGGACCCCGCCTCTGCGCGATGGCCTCAATCTGGTCGCGAAAGAGTTCGTTGCGGCACAGAACGGCGAACCCGGCGCGCTTGTCCTGTCAGAGTTTGCCGGCGCCGCTGCCGAGCTACCAGATGCGGTCATGACCAATCCTTACTCCCATGACGACATGGACCGTGCGATTGACTTAGCGCTGGATATGCCTTTGGACGAGCGCCGCGCACGGATGGACCGGCTTCGCAAAAACGTGGAAACCTGGGATGTGCACTATTGGGCCGACCATGTGATGGGCAAATTTAAGGCCCTACGCCAAGGGTTCGCGCAAGAAAAAGCAAACCAGAAAGCGGCTTAGACCTCGTCTGTCGCGATTCTGCCTGGCTTTGATTGCGGCGAGGCATCGCCCTCGTCTTCTAAATCCTCACTCGGCCGCGGTGTATCGAACACCTCATCGAGCAGCGCGCTCATGTGACATGCGTTGTCGCGCAACAGCTCGAGTTGCTGGCGCTTTTGCTTTGGCATGTCGCCTGGAAGGTCTGTTTGCAGCAGCTCAGCAAATCCAATGACGGCATTTAATGGCGTCCTTAGACCGTGGCTCATTTTGGTTATGAGCTCCGCCTTTTCCGCATGAGCTTCGTGCGCGGCGCGGGTTTGCGAGGTCAGCATAGCTGTCCGTGATGAAACAATGTCTTTAAGACCGTTGCGCGCTTCCAATGCAGTGTTGCCGAGCGCTTCAAAGTTTCGCGAAAGGGCGCCAATCTCATCCTTGCGGTGTGTCGGTAAATCCGTCATGGCGTTCACGATATCGGCGTCTTTAGACAGCGCGTCCGCCACCCTGCGCGATTGCGCGGATAGTGCGTTCAAGGGTCGGCTCACGCCATGTCGCAGGGATAAGGACACCAGGAGGGCAACGATAACGGTCATTAGACCGCCAGCAAACAGGACACGGCTGGCGGCTTCAAAGGCTTCAAAAATGGCATCGGCGGAGGAATACCCAGCCACCACCTTCCAGCCCGTGACCGGCAACGTACGCACAACCCCAAAGATCCGGCCATCGTTACTGACTAAAGAGTCTGGCGTCTTTCCTGGCGCCTCCAGCACCCGGTCGAGCCAATTCGCGGAAAGCGCCTCCATAACAGTGCTGGGTTGGCCGATAACATTAACCTGCTCTGTAAGGGCCTGCTGCGGTTTGGTGAGGTAAATGTCGTTGCGCGACAGGAGGAAGACATCGAATTCTGGCACGGCGTGGCGATATTGGCTGCCGTAGAGCGCAGAGGGTGTGAGAACCTTGCCTATCACGCCTGTCGGTTCCCCATTTGTATAGAAAGGGATCTGGCAGGTGATTGACGGGTCCCCATTTGCGCGACCCTGACCGATGCGAATAAGGTCGCCACACGCAACAGCCCGGTTTTCGAGAAAGGAGCCCCGCAGTGGAAACACAAATCCACGTTCCATCACATTGATGCCCGGCGGCGCATAGCGACGGTAAAACAGCATGGCCTCCGGAAAGAACGGTGCGAAGGCCAAGATTTCGGTTGTGTTTGTAGCGTAAAAGAGATTGTCGATCGCGTCATCAGCGCCGGAAGCTTGCTTCTTCATGGTGTGAAATGCCGACAAGAGCATGCGCTTGCGCTGATTGGTTATCCCAGAACCGTCGCGAATATAGGCGCTAAAGCCATAGACATAGTCCCCATTCGGGAGAACCATGCCATCGAAGAGCGCATCAATGCTGCGCCGAGTGCCGTCTGGCGCGATAGGAAAGAGGAGTTCAAACACCTCATTATCCGCGGCACTGAGCGGTGCATCCGACGCGAAGGCGTTGGCGCTAGTGAGAAACTGCTGGTGGGTCTTTTCGATTTCATTTTCCACACGCTGCAGCCGTGTGGCTTCCCGCGATGCGATCAATTCAGCATAGCGCACGACAGACCCCAGGGACTGCTGGCGTTCATCGTGATTGGTGATGAAAAAGACCGCAACGGCGCACAGCAGGGCAGCTCCTAAGCCGCCTGAACACAGGAGGACCAACGTCTTGTTGGTTAAGCTTCGCATCCCGAACGTCTTCTTCCGCGCATAAGACCAAGACCCTCAGGTCTAAGGTACCGCCTAAAGGGCAAGCCTCACGCTGCCCAACAGCGTTCGAGACTGCGGGATTTTGCTAAAAAATTGGTTTATTGGCGTAAAAGAGCGGTCAAACCAGCATTAGCCGACAAAAGCGCGTTCAACCACGAAATCTGCGGGCGCTGCGTTAGAGCCTTCCTCCAACCCAAAACCTTCTACAAGATCTTTGGTGTCGTTCAGCATCGCCATAGACCCGCAAATCATCACTCGGTCGGTCTCTTTGTTGAGCGGTTCAACGCCCAAATGCTTAAACAGCTCGCCGTTTTCAATAAGCGTGGTGATGCGGCCGGTAACCGGATACTCCTCACGGGTTAGGCTGGTGAAATGACGAAGCTTGCCATTTGCGATTTCACCTACCAAAGGGTCATCAAGCACTTCGGCAACAATCTTCTTACCATAGTCCAGTTCCGCCTTTTGGCGACAGGTATGAGTAAGAATAACGTCGTCAAACTTTTCGTACGTTTCAGGATCGCGAATGATGCTCACAAAAGGCGCAATTCCTGTACCTGTGGAGAACATATAAAGGCGTTTTGCTGGCGTTAGTGCATCATGGACAAGCGTCCCAGTCGGCTTGCGCCCAAGTAGGATTTTATCGCCGGGTTGAATGGTTTGAAGCATGGACGTCAAAGGCCCGTTCTCAACCTTGATGGAAAAGAACTCTAGCTCTTCATCCCATGATGGGCTTGCTACCGAATAGGCCCGCAAAAGCGGCTTACCCGCTTTCATCAGCCCAATCATCACAAACTCGCCGGAGCGAAACCGGAAAGCGGCGGGACGCGTGATACGGAAATGGAACAACGTATCCGTCCAATGATGCACAGACAGCACCGTTTCGCAGGTCACTGATTTCGGCAGCGCATCTTCATTAATAGGTTCAAGGACGGTGGTCGCGGCCTCAGCGGTCAATGCAGTCATAACAACGCTCTTCATGAGAATAGATCGCAAATAATCTTCGCTAAGGAGATAATGAGGCAACAGCATTCCGGCAACGTTTTTTTGGGCCAGAATTTCTAATGCCCGCCTAACCTTGCGACCAGTGGCGCATACACGCCGGCCTCTTTCAGGGGCTAGCGCGAGTGCTCTTGGCGATCTTTTTCTTGTTGCAGCGCTGCTAGAGTCTCTTCCAGCAAGTCAAGCCGAGCATCTTCCGCTTCGCGCGCAAGAGTGATTGCTGCTTCTAAAGCCGCACCCAACACTGGCTGACGATTGCAATGGGTCTCACCTGACGCAATGAATGCACTATAGGCATCGAGAACAGTCACAGTGGATTGACCACTCTGTAGAGCGAGATTGGCCTCATAAAAGCTAGCGCAGCCACTAACGTCAAAGCTAGCCTGCAAAAAGCTATAAGCTTGGTTGTTGGCGCCAAACTGCCGAGCAGCCTTCAGATACTCTGCGAGGAACACATCGTCTGGCAACTGCAAGAGCGCGATTTCATAGGTATCAACGGCAGAGGGCTTGCCTTGAGCAAAGGCTTGGCGCGCTTCGAGCAGCAAGGCGTGGGCGGGAGACGCAGCCAATAGACGGGCTTGGTAATCCATATAAGCCGCTTGGCCGCCGCCAAAATCATCTGGCGCGCGCAGTGCCAGTGTGGCTAGGCCTAGCAACGCTTCTGGATGCATCGAGTCTGCAGCAAGGGCCGCGCGATAGGACAACCGGCCGCGCTTTGCCCATTTCTTTTTGGACAGCAGCGGCACTAATTTTACTCGCGACAAGGCTGCTTTTGCGGCAGTCACATAAATATCAGCGGTCGCAGTATCCGCCTGAATACAACCCTGCGCCACAGCCCAGGCCTCGCTATACGCGCCCTGTGAGAGATAGAGATCGGCGTCCTTTGCAACGCACAGGACGTCATCCGAAGCTTGCGCCGATAAGAGTGATGGCAACAAAAAATAGGCGAAGGTGACTGTCCCAAGCCCGGCAAGAAATTTGAAGGCATTTTTCATGGCGCCCATGTGCGCATGAATTATGACGGAATCAAGGGCAGGCTGTTGCAGGAGGGCAACAGAAATGGTTTAGATTCAAAAATTTAAGGTGCGCCCTTAAGACAGCTGCGGGCTTGACCCCTGCAACTGAAGGCGCGGCTAACCATAGTCTTTCATCAATCGTGACTTTTGCCGCGCCCAATCTCGCTCTTTTATCGCTTGGCGCTTGTCATGGGCTTGTTTGCCTTTCGCGAGGGCAAGCTCAAGCTTCACGCGGCCGCGCGCGTCGAAATAAAGCTTAGTCGGTACCAGCGTCATGCCCTTACGCTGCACGGCTCCGCCAAGGCGATTTATCTCGCGTTTGTGGAGCAGCAGCTTGCGAGGGCGGGTTGGCTCATGATTGTGCCGATTGCCGTGGCTGAACTCGGGGATATGCGCGTTCACAAGCCATGCTTCGCCGCCGCGGATTTCTGCATAGGCTTCTGCAATATTGCCCTTGCCAAAGCGAAGAGACTTTACCTCCGTGCCTTGCAGCGCAATGCCAGCCTCAAACATGTCCTCAAAGCTATAGTCATGTCTGGCTTTGCGGTTTTCAGCAACCACCCTGGCTGGCAGACCGCCGGTTTGTTTGCGTTTATCTTGTTGTGACATAGAGCCGTCAGTACGCCCTTATAGAAGGCCAGCAACCGCCATTGCCGCCTTTATCTTTGCCTTACCCGCGTCAGTGAGCGGCGTAATCGGCAACCGCACATCGGCTTGGCATTGCCCAAGCAGAGACAGTCCATATTTGGCCGGTGCTGGGCTCGGTTCACAAAATAAATCCCGGTGCAGCGGATAGAGCTTATCTTGCACCTCAAGCGCCGCTGAGAATGCCCCATCCCGGACCAGCTTTTGGAACTGTGCGCATAGCGCTGGGGCAACATTTGACGTGACGGAAATAGCGCCATGTGCGCCCATTGCCATCATCCCAAGCGTCATATCATCATTACCGGATAGCTGAATAAAGTCTGGGCCGCAGGCGGCGCGGGTGGCAGACACCCGGCCTGCATCGCCGGTCGCATCCTTTACACCAATAACCGTGCTGATTTCCGCCAGCTTGGCCATAGTATCCGGCTGCATGTCGACAATGGACCGGCCGGGAATATTGTAAATCACAATCGGCAGGCTGCTGGCGTCAGCCAGCGCTTTGAAATGGTCGTATAGCCCTTGCTGACTGGGCTTATTATAATAGGGACATACAATAAGCGCCGCATCGGCGCGCGCTGTTTCGGCATGGCGCATCAAATCAATGGCTTCCGCCGTGCTATTGGACCCACATCCAGCAATGACTGGAACAGCGCCAGCGGCAGCCTCGATAACGGCTTCCGTGACCGCCCTATGCTCTGTGTGCGACAGCGTCGGCGATTCCCCCGTCGTCCCAACGGGAACCAGTCCGTTGGTGCCCTCTGCTATTTGCCATTTTACAAAACCACGCAGCGCGTCATCATCAACAGCACCATCCTTAAACGGCGTCACCAAGGCGGTGATGCTGCCGAAAATGTGCAATTGATTTGCCATGGAATTGCTTCTTTTGTCTGGTTTTCTAAACGGGCGCTACAGGTAACGCCGGTTTTGGTAACGTGCAACCGCAACCCGCGGGTATTTCGGCGCATCTTTGCAGTTGTTGCTTGCTTTGACACAAAAGCTGGGGTTGGTTCAGGGTATATTCAATTAGAGAAGCCTATTTTTTTGCAGTGAGTAGAAGTTCATACGGCATTTTTCTGGCATTTGTAATGAGCGCCGCGCCGGCGACGACCGGACAGGCGGAGCCGCTCCCTAACCTGCTGACAAAGAACGAAACCAAAGCCGCAACCGGGTATTTAAAGAAACCCGACGCGGCCAAGGCAAGGCTGCCGAAGGCCCTGCGGACCTCACAATATTCATCCCATTTTGCGCGTTTGCATAGCTGGATTGCTGTTCAAGAGAACCGCTTCAAAAGTCAATCGCCCGCGGCATATGTTGCCAATGCCCAAGGGCTAGAGGGATTGCCGCGCGAGCTGACCACCCAGCGCCGCATGGAAGCAGCCTTGACTTTCACCGACCCTGCCGATGTACGTCTGGCTTGGTTTGACAGTGCGCCGCCAGTCACTGGCAAAGGACAGCTGCTGCTTGCCGATGCGCGCATTGTGCTCGGCGCCTCACCGCAGTCACAAGCTGACTTACTGAGGACAGGTTGGCGCCGCGCTTGGCTGGACTTTACGCAAGAGGATTTGTTTCTCGCGCAGTACGCCACTCTGCTTACCCCCCAAGACCACCTTATCCGCGCCAGATTCTTGATGGCTTATGAGGGCTATAGTGCGGCGCGCCGTATGCTCAAACGCCTGCCGCCCAAGGAAACCGCTTTGTTACAAGCGCGTCTCGATTTGCGGGGATTTCAAGCAGGCGTTGACCGCAGTGTCGAGGCCGTCCCCGCTGATTTGCAAAGCGATACGTCCTTAATCCTGGACCGGGCCTACTGGCGGCGGAAGAAAAACCTGCGGGACAAGGCCATTGCGCTGCTGACGGACGATTTGGATGCCATGGCGCTGGTAAGGCCCCAACGGCTGTGGCGAGAGCGGCACTTTTGGGCCCGCCGTCTCATCAAGGACGGTGATTTTGAAACCGCATATCGCCTCAGCGCCAATCACAATCTAAAAGCCAAAGATATGGCAGGCGACGCCGCCCCCGATAAAGTCCGCATTGCCTATGCAGAAGCGGAATGGACAGCCGGCTGGCTGGCGCTACGGTTCATCAATCGGCCTGAATTGGCCTATGGCCATTTTCAGAAAGTGTTCGCCAATGTGACGACGCCTGTGAGCCGGACACGCGGCGCTTATTGGCTGGGCCGAACGGCCCTGGCGTTAGGCGATGAAGAGCTCGCCAAATACTGGCTCAGACGCGCCGCGCGCATGCCGCATCGCTACTATGGGCGGCTAGCCTCTGAGATGCTGGACCAGGCGCCAGACGTGCTCACGCTGACGGTGGGCGACATCATGCCGGAAGAAGCCGATACCCTCTATCAAAGCCTCCTCTCGCAGCAGACCGTCGTCGATATTCGCCTTCTGCAAGAAGCTGGACGGGACGATATGGCCGGTGTGTTTCTGGCCGACCTGGCTGTGAAACAGGAAAGGCCAGAGGAGGTCTATCTGCTGGCGCGCTTAGGCGCAGACCTAGGCCGGCCAGACCTGCCGCTTAAAGTCGCCAAAAAACTTGAGGCGCGGGGCATTGTCTATCGCGACGCAGGCTATCCGACGATTGCGCTGCCAACGCAGTTGCGGTCTATCGCGCCCCTTATGCACGCGGTGGCACGGCAGGAAAGCGCTTTTAACCCAACCGTCGTCTCCCGCGCCGGTGCACGCGGGCTGATGCAGCTCATGCCAGCAACGGCGCGGCGTATTGCGCGCGAAAATAACATGAAATATCGCTTTGCCGCCCTCACCGAAGACCCGGAATATAATATGCGCCTATCCAGGCACTATCTGGATTTCCTAGGCCTGACCTTTAGCGATGCAAAACCGCTTATGGTGGCGGGATATAATGCCGGGGAAAACGCAGTCGCGCGATGGGTCAAAGACTATGGCAAGCCGTCAGACAGAGGCACAGATGCCGTCGATTGGGTGGAGTTAATCCCCTATTCGGAGACCCGCAATTATGTCCAGCGCGTATTGGAAGCGCTTGTGATTTACGAAGAAAAAATGCTTGGGCAAAATGCCTCCTCGCTCCACAGTCTCTTAGGAGATGGACGCCAGGCCGGGGGGTAGCAATGAGCTGAAGAAGAAAGCATGGAGACTGTAGGGGGCCAGCCTCCATGCTGTTGGCCTAGGCCAGCTATTGGGAGCGCATTTCTTTAAATTTTGCCCGCCGCTCGGCGATTTGGGCCTTGAATTCGTCTTCAGTGACGGACCCATCGCCATCGCCATCAAGTGCAGCAAAGCGTGCCTCCTGCGCTGCATTGTGTTCTGCCAGGGAGATTGACCCATCCTGGTCTGTGTCGACGCGGTCTAGCATAGCAGCGCCGCGGCCGCCTTTTTTGGCTGCCTTGGCAGCACGGCCGGCTTTTTCGCCTCGCTGCTCTTTAAAAGCTTCTTTTGCCGCATCACGCTCTTCGGCGGTCAGCAGGCCATCGCCATTTGTATCCGTTGCTGCGAAACGATCATCGCCGCGCTTGGCAAACTCGGCATAGCTCAGGCTGCCAGACTGGTCGGCATCAAGCTCGCTGAGCATGCGTTCAAAGCTCGGACCGCGCTTTCCTTGGGCTGCTAAAACACTTGTCGTTCCCGTAAACAGGATTGCACTGGCGCTCAAAAGGGCCACAAACATTGATTTCCGCATTGAATAGTCTCCAAAATTTTTGTGTCGAGGTATTGGCCTTCAAACCCCTTACGCAGCGAGAGGCGTTAACCCTTCGCTACAAGATACGAAAAATTTGGGAGAATTATGGAGGACCCGCGCTCGCAGCTAGCCGCCAGCGCGATGAATAGCAATACGCTGACGGTTAGCGACAAAGTCATCCCGCACCGGCTCGTCTGCACGGTCGATGCCGAGATGGGCCCACACTTCCAACATTGCATCGCAAAGCTCGGCAATCAGCGTTTCTGAGTGGAAGGGTGTCGGCGTAATCCTCAACCGCTCCGTGCCGCGCGGCACTGTGGGGTAGTTGATTGGCTGGATGTAGATGTCGTGCACTTCCAAGAGGCGGTCACTGGCCGCCTTACACAGCATGGGGTCGCCCACCCACACTGGCACAATATGCGTCTGCGTCGGCATCACCGGCAAACCTGCATCCGTCAGTGCCTTGATGGTGCTGGCGACCTGCCGTTGCTGGCCATCGCGCTCGACCTGCGACGCTTTCAAATGGCGAATAGATGCTGTTGCTGCGGCGGTAACCGCCGGTGGCAAGGCAGTTGTGAATATAAACCCGGGCGCATAAGAGCGGATAGCATCGACAAGAGCCTCGCTGCTCGCGATATAGCCGCCGAGCGTCCCAAAGGCTTTTGCGAGGGTGCCTTCAACTACATCAATGCGGTGCGATAGACCCAGTGCGTCAGTCATGCCGCCGCCTCGGGGGCCATACATGCCAACAGCGTGAACTTCATCAATGTAAGTTAGCGCATTATACTGGTCTGCAAGATCGGCAATCGCTTCGATGGGCGCGATGTCACCATCCATGGAATACACCGATTCAAAAGCAATCAGTTTCGGACGGTCATGATCGGCCGCCTTCAAGAGTTCCTCTAAATGCGCCAGGTCGTTATGGCGAAAGAGCTTCTTTTCGCAACCAGCGCGGCGAATGCCTTCAATCATCGACGCATGATTGAGTTCATCAGAGAGGATGAGACAGTTGGGCAAAAGCTTGCCGATGGTCGATAGGGATGCTTCGTTAGATACAAAGCCAGAGGTAAAGACCAACGCGCTTTCCTTGTGATGCAGGTCGGCAAGCTCATTTTCCAAAGACACAAGCGGGTGGCTCGTGCCACTGATATTGCGGGTGCCGCCCGCGCCAGACCCGGTATTGCGGGCGGTGTTGCAGAGGGCCGTCAAAACATCTGGATGTTGGCCCATGCCCAAATAGTCATTCGAGCACCAAACAGTGACGTCTTTCGCGGCGCCATTTTTCCTAAAGGTGGCTTTCGGAAACTGGCCAACCTGCCGCTCTAGGTCAGCAAAGACGCGATAGCGATTTTCCGCTTTAATCTGCGCCACCGCCGCATCGAAATAGGGCTGGAATTTCATGACCGTTCCCGTTTAGGCGCACTCAAACTGAGCGCAACCATTACTAATGTAACCTCTTCGCGAGCGTATAGCCTGCTCATAACTATTAGGTAAACTGATTTTCCGGATTTGTGACTTAAATCAATTGCTTACAAAAATAGATATTTTTCATCATTAACGATGCTTTTCCTGCGCAGGAATGTGGTGCTTCGTCTCGCTTTCAAAAGTGTTAACAGGCCACCTGTGACATCCCGCCCTAGCCAGGAGGCTGCAATTGACTTTCAATACTGGTAACAACCGCCGACTGTTGAAAAAAAGGCAGCGGTTTTGAAGGGAGCTGCGTGCGGCCTATCTGCCGTCTGCACCTTTGCCAAGCACACGGGTGCGTGTTTCCTCAAGCGCTGAATCATAGGATTTTAGAACGCTCGAAAGTGCCTCACAGCCATTCACACACAGCCGCTTCAAGCGATTGATATTCTTTTCTGCCGCCATCAGGTCACCAAGGCCAATAAGGTGAACAGACTGGGCTTCCAAAGCGGTCAGATTGTTGGGGTCGATTTTAACTGCCGTTGCAAAATATCGCTTTGCAGCCTTTGGCCGATCGAGCGCTGCCTGGGTCTTTCCAAGCCCGACATACGCCTCGGCGCTCGCCGGGTCAGCAATAATTGCTGTTTCGTAGAGCCGGGCGGCGCCTTCAAGGTCGCCACTTTTCTCAATTTTGGCTGCTTCAGACAGAATCTGCTCCGCCAGCTGTGCCGGTGGCTTGGCGAGCCCCTGTGTCGGCAAGAGCGCCGCAGCGGCAAATAAGACAGCAAAACTTCTCATAAACAATCCAAAATCTGCAAAAGACGAACCTCAAATGCGCCTGACCGTCGCGCAAAAAAAGCCGTCACATCCGTGAGTGTGAGGCGACAATAACAGCCATTCCTTAATATTGGAAAGCGTCTCAGGCATTTTTTTGGCATTTGGCCGCAGCAGTGACTGATAATCCACGGCCTCAAACCCCTTGGTTTCCCCCAAAAAGGCCTCCATGCGCTGTTCGCCTTCCTGCGGCAGGAGGGAACAAGACGCATATGTCACCTTGCCGCCAGCGCGGACCAATGTAGAGGCAGCGGCCAGCAAACGGCTCTGCAAAGCGGCAAGAGTCTCAATATCAGCAGCGCTATAGCGGAACCGCACCTCCGGACGCCGGCGCCATGTTCCGCTGGAGCTGCAGGGTGCATCGACCAAGGCCCAATGCGCCTCTCCTGCTATGGCATCAAGCTCAGGGCAAGCCTGCGCTGGATAATCCGCAGGCAACAGCACGGTTGTGATATTGCGTGCACCAGCGCGCTCCGCTCTTTTTGCCAATTCGGCCAAGCGTTTCTTAGAGATATCGCACGCTAGGATGCGCACCTTCGGGTGTCGACTAGCAATAGCCAGCGCTTTGCCGCCCGCACCAGCACAAAGGTCAATGACCAGCCCCCCTGGCGGCGGGTTGACGCTTGCGGCACAAAGCTGACTGGCTTCATCTTGCACTTCGGCCAAACCATCCTGAACGCACGCTAAGGTCTGAACATCATTTGCGTCTTCAATCTGCACGGCATTGGGCAAAAATGCTGCGCCGCGTGCTTCTAAGTTTTGGGAGGCAAGGCTGGTCGCAAGACTTTCGTTGTCCGCTTGAGGGGTGTTGAGGCGAAGCATAATAGGCGCGCGGGTATTAAGCGACGCTGCAAGCGCCGGCGTGTCATCGCCATACCGTGCCTCCAGCAGGGTATAGAGGTCTTCTGGGACATTGAGAGCCGCGTGGCGCGGCGTATTCGGCAAGGCCTGCTGCATTTTGCCAACCGCCGCGAGCTCTTCCATCGCAAGCGCAGGTGGGCTGTAGCGGTCTGCGCCAAAGCCGCTAAACGTGCTTTCTGACTGCGCTGCCGCATAGGCAATGGCCAGATTGCGGGGCTGAGATGGCATATCGGCGGCATGGACAAGCCACAGGCAGCGCTCCCAATCGCGCAGGATATCAAAAACGAGCGAGCGAATGGCGCGCCGGTCCCGGCTACCAGCATAGCGCCGCGTTTTGAAATAGCTCTTTAGAATAGCAGCGCTGGTCTGGCCTTTTGTGCGATTGCTTTCATCAATCAGGCCTAGAAGTTCAATCGCCGCCTGCAAATGGGCGCCAGGTGTCACGTGGTTTATCGATTAGACGGGTAATTCGGGCTTTCGCGGGTAATGGCCACGTCATGAACATGGCTTTCCCGCAGGCCAGCGTTTGTGATGCGGATGAATTGCGCTTTTTTATGCATCGCTAGAATGTCTTGCGCGCCGACATAGCCCATGGCGGCCCGCAGCCCGCCCACCATCTGGTGAATGACATCCGTCACCGGGCCTTTGAAAGGCACTTGGCCTTCTATGCCTTCCGGCACCAATTTCATGGTGTCTTGAATGTCTTCTTGGAAATATCGGTCCGCTGAGCCGCGCGCCATCGCGCCGACAGAGCCCATGCCGCGATAGGATTTATAGCTGCGGCCTTGGTACAAGAATACCTCGCCGGGTGCTTCGGTGGTGCCCGCTAAAACAGAGCCCATCATGGCGGCCGAGGCGCCGGCGGCAACGGCTTTGGCCACATCGCCGGACGTGCGGATACCGCCATCGGCAATCACGGGAACGCCGGCCTCGCGGCACGCAGCGACGGCGTTTTGGACCGCGCTGAGCTGCGGGACGCCCACGCCCGCCACAACGCGCGTTGTGCAAATGGAACCGGGGCCGATGCCCACTTTGATGCCATCCGCGCCTGCATCCATCAGCGCCTTGGCAGCATCGCCAGTAGCGACGTTGCCGGCAATCACCTGCACGGAATTGGATTGCTGCTTGATACGCCGCAGCGCTTCGCCGACGCGCGCGGAATGGCCGTGCGCTGTATCCAAAATCAAAACGTCTGTTTCCGCATCAATCAGCGCTTCAGAGCGGGCCTGACCGTCATCCCCCACAGTGGTTGCAGCCGCGACGCGCAGGCGGCCAACGCTGTCTTTTGTGGCATCGGGATAGGCGACCGCCTTTTCGATATCTTTCACGGTGATGAGACCGATACAGCGGTAGGTGTCATCCACCACAATGAGCTTCTCAATGCGCCGCTGGTGCAGCATGCGGCGGGCTTCCTCTTGGCTGACGCCCGCAGTGACAGTGGCCAAATTCTCTTTGGTCATCAGTTCTTTGACGGGTTGGTCCATTTGCTCGGCAAAGCGGACATCGCGGTTTGTGAGGATGCCGATGAGCTTGCCAGGCAGACCAGTTTGGCTGTTTTCAACAACCGGAATACCACTGATTTTATGCCGCATCATAAGATCGAGCGCTTCTCTAAGCGTCTCCTCAGGGCCCATGGTGATGGGGTTCACCACCATGCCGGCCTCAAAGCGTTTCACCTGGCGCACCATTTCGACTTGCTCTTCAGGGTCATTGTTGCGGTGGAGCACGCCAATCCCGCCCGATTGCGCCATGGCGATGGCCATGTCCGCTTCGGTCACAGTGTCCATGGCTGCCGAGAGCAGCGGGATGTTCAGCGAGATTGACTTGGTGATTTGGGTCGCGAGCTTGGTTTGTGCCGGGAGTACGTTGGATTCGCCTGGAATCAGAAGGACATCATCGAAGGTTAAACCGACAGGTAAATCGGGGGCGAAGTCCATAAGTGCAATCCTGCTTTGCGCGTTGATTGCAGCGCCTTATGGCATGGACAAATCCTTAAGGAAAGGAGAGAAAATGCCGCTAGCGGCGAAAGCCGAGCGCGACGACGAACCATTCAGAGGAGTCTGACCGCGAACTTGGCGGTTTGACATGCTTTACAGTCTTAAAGGCCTTGCGCATTTGTACCAGGAGCTCATGGTCTGTCCCGCCACGCTGGACTTTAGCGACAAAGTTGCCGGCAGGACGCAGCGTATCGCACGCAAACAGAAAGGCTGCCTCACAAAGCGCCATCGTGCGCAGGGCGTCGGTTGATTTATGACCCGTCGTTGATGGCGCTAAATCAGACAGAACCAAATCAACCGGGCCGCCGAGCATGGCTTTCACCACATCATCAGCGCCGGGTGCCATGAAGTCCATTTGCTTGAATTGGACATCTGCAATCGGCTCAATCTCAAGCAGGTCAATGGCAACGATTTCCGCACCTGGATTTCTCTGCGCCACATAGGCTGACCAACCGCCTGGCGCGGCGCCCAAATCAACAATGCGCTTTGCCGATTTCAAAAGCTCAAACTGCTCATCCAAATCGATGAGCTTGAAAGTTGCCCTCGACCGGTAGCCAAGTCGGCGCGCTTCAGCCACATAGGGATCGTTGAGTTGGCGCTCCAGCCAGCGCGTTGACGATAGCTTGCGCCCGCGCGCTGTTTTCACGCGGACCTTTGGCCCACGCGTCCGTCCGGTGACGGCGCTGGAGGAGGATTTTTTCTTTGCCATAGCCTAGCGCAGCGGCTGCTGCATCAACGTGCGCAAAATGCCTTCGCGGATTCCCCGGTCCGCTACACGCAAGCGGTCCACCGGCCAATGCGCCAAAATGGCATCCAGAATGGCACAGCCAGCGACCACCAAATCCGCCCTCTCCTGGCCGATGCAGGGCCAACTGGCGCGCTCTTCAATCGACAGCTCGGCAAGCTGTCGGGAAATATCTCTGGTCTTGCCGCATTCGTGCCAAGAGCCGTCAACGACGTTTCGGTCATAGCGCTCATGGCCAAGCTGCACGCTGGCGAGGGTCGTGACCGTGCCCGTGGTACCATGCAATTTAAAATGCTCTTCGTCTTGGCCCAAATCATCCGGGCACCGCGCCTTAAAGGCTTGCAGCTCCTTGGTCACGAGGGCGACCATATTGTCATAGACGCTGCACCCGATTGCGCCGGTGCCAAACTCTTCCGATAAGTTGACGACACCATAGGGCAGGCTGACCCAGGCCCCGATGGTGACCTCGCCGCCTTCATGCTGACGCACGTGAATGACTTCGGTACTGCCGCCGCCAATATCAAACACGATGGCATCCGCTGCCCGGCGGCGCAGCAATGTCTGGCAACCGAGGACTGCGAGACGGGCTTCTTCAGCAGGCGAGATAATATCCAGCGCCAGGCCGGTCTCATCATGCACCCGCTCAACAAATTCGCTGCAATTTTCTGCGACCCGGCAGGCTTGGGTCGCGACATGGCGCGACAGCGCGACACGGCGGCGGGAAATCTTGTTAGCGCAGACCTTAAGCGCTTCAATTGTTCTGGAAATGGCGCCTTTGGATAAGCGCCCCGTTTCAACCACCCCTTCGCCAAGGCGAACAACGCGGGAAAAGGCATCGATAACGCGAAAGCTATCGCCCTGCGGCTTGGCAATCAAAAGCCGACAATTGTTTGTCCCTAAATCAAGGGCGGAAAAGGTTAGGGTCCCACGAAACCGATTGCGGCGAAACCCGGCAGTGCGTTGGCGCGCTCCCGACTGGCTCTCCTCGCCAGACCTAGGAACCGCATCAGCATACACAGACATATCGTATCAAGCCTTGTTTGTTCTTTTTGAGATACGCACCCTGCAAGGCGTATCCGGACTTGGCTTAACTGTAACATGTCGTTTGGGCTTTGCAACTCAGGCCGTTATGCGGCTCCTTGTATCTTCTTTAGCAGCGCCCGGGTCGAGGCATCCAGGGCCTGGCTCGGCGCCGGCGGATCTGGCGCGAGATAGGCTTCCAGGCCCTTCGCCATCTCCTTACCCAGCTCCACACCCATTTGGTCATAGGGGTTGATGCCGAGCAGGACGCCAAGCGCAAACACCCGATGCTCATAAAAGGCTAAAAGCGCACCTAAGGCGGACGGCGTGAGACGGTCCATCAAAATGGTGGTCGACGGGCGATTGCCGGGAAACGATTTCGCGATGGCAACCGGGTCACTTGGCGTGGTGCCCAGCAACTCTGCGGCTTGCTCCACAGAGCGCCCCCGCATCAAAGCAGCAGATTGCGCCAAGCAGTTGGAGAGCAGCAGCTGATGATGATTGCCGTGGGGATGCCCAGGTTTAGACGCTGCAATGAACTCCGTTGGCACCAAGTGCGAGCCTTGGTGCAAGAGCTGAAAGACCGCGTGCTGCGCATCCGTGCCGACACCGCCCCACACGACGGGGCTGGAAATCAGATCCAACGGCGCGCCCGATGCGGTGACGTGCTTCCCGTTACTCTCGGTTTCCAGCTGCTGCAGATAAGCTGGTAGCAAGGCCAGCCGGTCGTCATAAGCAAAGGTCGCGCGGCTGTCAGCCTTGAGGGCATTGGCATAGGCCAAATCCATCAGGGCGGCCATAAAGGGGATATTGCCCGACGGCGCTGTGTCTTTGAAATGCGTATCCATTGCGGCTGCACCGTCAAAAAACGCCGCAAAGGCGTCATACCCATAGGCAAGCACCGCCGGCACGCTTACGGCAGACCAAACCGAATAGCGCCCACCCACCGATTCAGGAAAGGCAAGAATTTGCGCATCTGGAAGGCCAAAATCGCGAGCCTTTTGCGGTGCGGCTGTTACGGCAACCATCCGGGCGCGTATCTGCTCAACGCCCGCGTCCGCCATCCAGGCTTCCACGGTCGCCGCATTGGTCAAGGTTTCAACCGTCGAGAATGACTTAGACGCCAACACAACGAGCGTTCTTTCAGGGTCGCAGCGGTCCAAAACCGGCACCAACGCAGACGCATCGATGTTTGACACCACATGCGCGTCAATCGCCTTGGGCAAACCCAATGAACCAAAAACCTCCACCAGCATTTCAGGCCCAAGCGCTGAACCGCCGATACCGAGATGAATGAGGGAGGTGTAGGCTTCATCATCCGGCGTCTTAATCTCGCCAGCCGCAAATGCTGCAGCGAAGGCCTTCAAAGCCGCCCCTGCAGCTTTGACCTCCTCAGCCAGCGCCGTGTCAGTCAGAAGGCTATCCCCTGCCCCACGCAAGGCGGCATGGATTGCGGGCCGGCTCTCCGTTGTATTCACAATGGCGCCTGAAAAGAGAGCACGCCGCGCTGCGTCAAAATCCATGTCCGACGCGAGAGCAACTCCGGCGTCCAAAACTGCGCGCGTTACATGCAGCTTTGAAAAATCGAAAAACAGCCCCGCCGCTTCAAAGGAAAAGTGCTCAGGGCGGCTGGCATCTTCGGCAAACAGGCCTTCCAAACTGATCTTATGTGCGTTTGTGACAGCAGTCGCCAAGGCGGAATATGAAGATGATGTCATAGGGTCCCTTAACCGGTGGGCATGCATGCCACTTTGCCTAGCCAAGACTGCGGCGTTTGCCTACGGAAAAAACGGGGGCCGCAGCGTCTTAAGTGTGAAGGGCAGCTTTTGCATCGGTAGGCGACTGAGCAGACGCCTGACGCGCTGTTTTGGACTCTTGGCGGCTAGGCCGTCCAAAATGACCACGAACCGCAAAAACAATCAGCAACAGGAATATTGCGCACCCAAGACGATGGACGGCATTGGCAAGCGCACGCAGTCTGCGAAATATCAACATAGGCACCGCTCCTCATAAAAGCGCCCAACATGTTGCGGCACTTACGCCGAATACATGACGGCTACATGACGAGATTTTGATGCTTTGACGTCATCCACAGCTTTGTGACACAAGCAGCCATAGATGGACCACAAACGGACCTAAAAAGGCTTGACCAAACCCGCCAACCCCCTTGAGAGCGCGCCAAACCTTCGACCAGCGCAACATGTAGGTCTTGTTCTCGGCGCTCTGATTGCCGGGGGCCTCCTGCTCTTCGGTCCGCCGGCTGGCGTTGGCCAAGATGCTTGGACCGTCGCCGCGTTGGTCGCGCTGATGGCGTGCTGGTGGGTCACGGAAGCGCTACCGATTCCGGTGACGTCGCTTCTCCCAATGGTCGTGTTGCCCCTGGCTGGAATTACCAGTATGCGCGAAGCAGCATCCCCCTATGCAAGTCCCATCGTCATGTTGCTCCTCGGCGGCTTCATCATCGCCAAGTCGATTGAGCGCTGGAACCTGCATGAACGCATTGCGCTCAACATCGTGGTCCGGGCCGGCAGCCGGCCAGCGATGCTGGTCGGTGGGTTTATGGCGGCCGCTGCTTTCCTAAGCATGTGGATTTCCAATTCAGCCACGACCATCATGCTGACGCCCATTGCTATGTCCGTTGCTGCGGCTGTTTTAGGGCCGGACAAAGCCAAGGGCGCGCCATTCACGCTCGCCCTCTTGCTGGGCCTTGCCTATGCATCGTCGATTGGCGGGCTTGGGACGCCGGTTGGCACCCCAACCAACCTCATCATCATAGGATTTCTTGCGGATTTAACCGGCCGGGAAATCAGCTTCGCAGAATGGATGAGCATCGGCATCCCAGCCACGCTCATCATGGTGCCTGCCGCCTGGTTTGTGGTCACGAAGCTCGCATTTCGTCTTGAAACGCCCCATGCGGAAGAAGGCCTGGACACGCTGAAAGCCGCCTTGGCAAAACTCGGCAGAATGTCCACTGCCGAGCGCCGCGTTCTGATTGTCTTTGCCTGCATCGCTGTGGCTTGGATCATCCGCAAACCTCTTAACGCGCTAGAAATTGGCGGCATCCAGCTGTTTGCAGGCTTGTCTGACCCGCTCATTGCGATAGCGGGCGCAATCCTCTTCTTTATTGTGCCTGCAGGGCCGCTGAAAGACACGAAGCTGCTGGATTGGCCAACAGCGCAAAATATTCCGTGGGGCGTTATCCTGCTGTTTGGGGGCGGCCTGTCTCTGGCCTCTGCTATCACGTCAAGCGGATTGGCAGCTTGGCTAGGAAACGAGCTATCAGCCGTCGCCACGCTCTCGCCGCTGCTCGTCATTCTCGTCCTCACAGCCTTTGTGATTTTCGCTACGGAGATATCATCGAACGTGGCAACAGCATCTGCCATTATGCCGGTCATAGGCGCCATCGCAGTCGCCACCGGCTCTGACCCTGTAAGCCTGAGCATTCCGGTTGCCATGGCAGCCAGCTGCGCCTTCATGCTGCCGATGGCAACGGGCCCCAACGCCATCATTTTCGCAAGCGGCCAAGTCAGCATCGCCAACATGGCCCGTGCCGGCATCCGGCTGAACTTGATTGGGGTACTCCTGCTGACCGCGCTAAGCTACCTGCTGGTGCCGGTGCTTTTTTAGGCCTTCGCGAACACATTATTGGCCCTTGGAAATGTTGCTCTAGCCCTCCCCCGGTCTGGGGGAGGGTTGGGAGGGGGCCCGTCGTCCGTGAACGCCCTCCAGGCTTCAAAATGGGAATACCCCCACCAAAATAAA
>ERZ1740067.768-NODE-768-length-24358-cov-6.484261_pt1 | contig 24358 bp, 26 predicted proteins | sample MGYA00581736_ERZ1740067 | MGnify/ENA primary metagenome ERZ1740067 (study PRJEB43018, sample SAMN04849236) | marine metagenome | isolation source: floating plastic debris | place: Pacific Ocean | collected 2008-08-27 | study: EMG produced TPA metagenomics assembly... | reverse complement strand
TCTCGCTGATCCTGGTGCTGGTCTACTGGTTGAACCGGGCCGTTATCCTGTTTGATCAACTCATCTCGGACGGTCAATCGGCGGCTGTCGTGCTTGAATTCACCGCGCTGACGCTGCCCAACGTCATCCGGCTGGTTCTTCCAGTCTCAGCCTTTGCAGCAACAATCTACGTCACAAACCGGCTTAGTTCGGAAAGCGAGTTGGTGGTGATGCAATCCACCGGCTTCAGCGCGTTCCGCATGGCGCGCCCCGTTCTGATCTTTGGAGTGCTGGTTGCCCTGCTGGTGTCCATTCTGACGCATTTTATGGTCCCTCTGGCGGAAAAGCGGCTGGCCGAGCGCGAGGCTGAGATCTCGCAAAACCTGATTTCGAGCCTGCTGAACGAAGGTGCGTTTGTGCATCCATCAAAAGGCGTGACGTTTTATTCGCGGCTGATTGATGCCGATGGCGTGCTGCACGATGTCTTTATGTCGGACGGGCGCGATCCCAGCCAGCGTACGACCTATGCAGCCCAACGCGCGCTTTTGGTGCGCAGTGACACCGGCCCGCGCATCGTCATGTTTGAGGGCAACACCCAAACCTACGACGTGGCGACCCAACGGCTGTCCAAAACCGATTTTGAGGAATCGACCTATGACATCGGCGGGCTCATTGAGCCGCCCAGCCTTGGTCGTCCGTCACCCTCGATCCTGCCGACATCCATGCTGATCTTTCCAAGCAGCGAGGTTGCCGAAGTTCTCAACCGCGATCCCGCGCGACTTTCGCAGGAAGGTCATCACCGTTTCGCGCAAGCCGCCCTTTGCATCGCGGCAGCTCTGATCGGGTTCAGCACATTGCTGTTGGGCGGGTTCAGCCGGTTTGGCATCTGGAAGCAGATCATCGGTGCGATCAGCATCCTGATCCTGCTCAAACTGATCGAAGGATCAATTACCGAGGTCGTTATCAGTCGGCTAAGCGCCTGGCCCCTGACATATCTGCCCGCCGTGCTTGGGATCGCCATATCCGGCATCATGCTGACATTGGCCAACCGCCCCGCCCTCTTCACCCGGCGAAGGGTGGCCGCATGACCCTGCACAGCTACTTTGCCCGCCGCTTTCTACGCTCCTTCTTTTCAGTCCTCGGCGTCTTCAGCGTCATGCTGCTGCTTTTGGATCTGATCGAACAGGTGCGCCGCTATGACGGGGATGAGGCGACGTTCGGGCAAGTCTTTGAGCTGTCTTTGCTGAACCTGCCGCAAGGTATTTACCGCATCCTGCCGCTGATCACGATCCTTGCAACAATCGCGCTTTTCCTGAACCTTGCGCGCACAAGCGAACTTGTTGTCACCCGTGCCAGTGGCCGTTCTGCATTGCGCAGTCTCGTGGCGCCACTTGTGACCACGGTCCTTCTTGGCTGCGTTGCTGTGGCCGCACTTAACCCGATCGTGGCGGCCACGACCACGCAGTACGAGGCCAAGTCGGCGCGCTATGCAGAGGGGTCTGAAAGTGTGTTGTCCTTGTCCGATGACGGTCTTTGGCTGCGTCAGGGCAACGCCGAAGGTCAAACGGTGATCCATGCGGTCGGCTCTAACGAGACGGCAACGCAGCTGCGCGGCGTCAGCTTTTTCACCTTTGCGCCCGATGGCACGCCAACCCAGCGGCTTGAGGCCAACAGCGCCACGCTGACCGACGGCGCCTGGCAGCTTGGTGGCGTCAAGCAATGGGAGTTGTCGGATCCGAACCCTGAACGCTCCGCGCAGACGCATTTCACGTATATGCTGCCCACAGACCTCACGGTCGAGCAGATTCGCGACGGCTTTGCTGCGCCGATCTCGATCCCGATCTGGGAGCTTTCGGCCTTTATAGATGAATTGAACGAGGCCGGCTTTTCGTCCCGTGCGCACCGCGTCTGGCTGCAAACGGAACTGGCGTTGCCGTTGCTGATGGTCGCGATGGTGCTTGTGGGCGCGGGCTTTACGATGCGCCACACACGCCTTGGCAAGACCGGGATCATGGTGCTTGGCGCCGTGCTTGTGGGCTTTGGGTTCTACTTCATTCGCAACTTTGCCCAGGTGCTTGGCGAAAGCGGGCAACTGCCGGTGACGCTCGCCGCATGGGCCCCACCTTTCGCGGCGATCTGTCTGGCGCTTGGCCTCTTACTACATTTGGAGGACGGCTGATGCGGTTTCTCGTGACCCTTCTGTTGGTGCTCCTGCCCGGTCTTGCGAGTGCGCAAGGCATTGCCACGCTGATTGCAGACGACGTGCAGATTTTCCCTGACAACACGCTGGTCGCCGAAGGCAATGTCGAGGCGCTTTATGACGGTCAGCGCCTGCGCGCCAGCCGTGTGATTTACAGCCAGGCGGAAGATCTGCTGACCATCGAAGGGCCCATCACTTACGAGCAAGGCGAGGACCTTGTGATCCTTGCCGACCAGGGTGAAATGGACCCGCAGTTCGAAAATGGCATCCTGCGCGGTGCGCGGATGGTTTTGGATCAGCAACTTCAAATCTCGTCCAACCAGATCAACCGGGCCGAAGGCCGCTATACGCAAAGCTATCAGACAACGGTGTCCTCGTGTCAGGTCTGCGCCAACCGCCCCACACCGCTCTGGAGCATCCGGTCCCAGCGCGTCACCCATGATGAGCTTGAAAAGCAGATCTATTTTGACAACGCGCAGTTCCGGGTTGTCGGTATTCCAGTCTTCTACCTGCCGCGCCTGCGCATTCCGGATCCGACACTTGAGCGCGCACGCGGTTTTCTGACACCGTCCATCCGCTCAACCAGCGAGATCGGGACAGGACTGCGCGTGCCGTATTTCATTCCGCTTGGCGACAGCGCGGATGTCACGATCACACCGTTTGTAACCGACAAGACCCGCACCGCCGAATTTCGATACCGTCAGGCGTTCCGGTCCGGAAGCATCTCGGCAACCGGTGCGATCAGTTCCGACGAGCTGGACCGGGATGTCGACGGCCTGCGTGGTTATTTCTTTGGGCGCGGCTCGTTTATCTTGCCGTCCAGCTTCCGCCTGACCTTCGATCTCGAACTTGTCAGCGACGATGAATACCTGCGTGATTATGACTTCACCTCAAAGGACCGCCTCGACAGCCATATTGGTTTGTCGCGCTACCGCCCCGATGAACTGGTCGACGCGCGGATCACCAATTTCGAGACCCTGCGCAACGATGAAGACAACGAAACCCAGCCCACCGTTCTGGCAGAGTTCGACTATGAGCGTCGCTTTTTCCCAAAAACCATCGGCGGGGAATTGACCCTGCGCTTTGATGCGATGGGCTTTTACCGCGAGTCCGATACGATCGGCGTTGGCCGCGACGTGAACAGGTTCAGTGGCCGCGCCACATACGAGCGGGACTGGATCAGCAATTTCGGACTTGTGACCGAAGCCTCGCTTGCGCTGAACTACGACAGCTACCGCGTCGAGGATGAGGATGAGGCGAATTTCGACGAACAGATCACCCAGTTCACCCCCTATGCCGGGCTTGAATTTCGCCTGCCTATGGCGCGCAGCGGCAGCTCTGGCGCACGCCATGTGATCGAGCCAATCGCGCAATTTGTCTGGAGCGATAATGACGGCGAAGAGGTCCCCAACGAGGACAGCACGCGGTCCGAGCTTGACGAGGGCAATCTGCTGTCGTTCAACCGTTTCTCAGGCACCGATCAATACGAACGCGGCGTGCGGGCGACCCTTGCGATGGGCTACACCCGCTTTGATCCCGCGGGCTGGTCGCTGGGTGTCACGGTGGGTCGCACCTTCCGGCAAGAGGATCTGGATCAGTTCACGGACACCTCCGGTCTAAGCGGGCTGCAATCGGATTGGCTCACCTCGCTGCGATATGACAGCGGCGAGCGGTTCAGCCTGACCGCGCGCGGGCTGATGAATGACGATTTCGACTTCAACCGCGCCGAGTTCCGTGCCGACTGGACGGGCGACCGGCTCGATATCGGGACGTCTTATATCTGGCAGGACGAAGACGCCGAAGAGGACCGCGACGATGCGGTCTCTGAATGGACGGTCGACACCCGCTACAGGCTCGCGCGGCACTGGGTAACCGATGTTGACTGGCGCTATGATTTCGTGGCCGAGCAAGCCTCGCGCGCACGGGTCGGTCTGATTTACCGCAACGAATGTGTCACTCTGGGAGTTGCAGCCTCGCGTCGTTTTGCTTACTCCGATGATGACGATGACACGACGACCTACGATTTCTCCGTCGCCCTCAACGGGTTCGGAACAAGTGGAAGCAATAACAGCTACGCAAGAAGCTGCTTGAAATAAACGAGGAAAGAGCCGCGACATGACCCTGTCCCGCCTAGTTATCTGCCTGTTTCTGACCGTTGGTCTGGCCGTTTCGGCCTCTGCGCAAAACGTCTTTGCGCCGGTGATCAAGGTCAACGACCGTGTCATCACCCAATATGAACTGGATCAGCGCACCCGCTTTCTGACCTTGCTGCGCTCGCCCGGTAATCTTGATGAACTGGCCGAAGAGCAGCTGATCGACGACCGTTTGCGGCTTGATGCGATTGCGGCTGCGGGCATCACCCTGACCGAAGAACAGATTGAAGGCGGCATGGCTGAATTCGCAGGCCGCGCCAATCTTGAGCTTGAACCGTTCATCGCCGCACTTGAGCAAGGCGGCGTTGACCGCTCGACCTTCCGGGACTTTGTGCGCGCAGGTCTGGGCTGGCGCGAGCTGTCGCGCGCCCGGTTTGCGCCGCGCGCTCAGGTCACCGAAGCCGAGGTTGACCGTGCGATCACTGCGGCCTCTTCTGACGGCGGCATCCGTGTGCTGCTGAACGAGATCATTCTTGCAAACACACCGCAAACAGAGGCTCAAACACAGGCCCGTGTCGAAGACATCCAGCGCATCGACAGCTTCGCGGCGTTTCAATCCGCCGCCCGCCGCTTTTCCGTCTCTGGCTCGCGCAACCGCTCGGGGCAGCTTGACTGGATCCCGCTGGGCAATCTGCCGCCGCAAATCCGTCAGGTTGTTTTGGGTCTGCGCCCCGAAGAGGTTACGCCGCCCATCCCGATCCCCAACGCTGTGATCTTCTTCCAGCTGCGCGATATCGAAGAAACAGAGGCCGCCCCCATCGAATATGCCGCGATTGAATACGCCGCCTACTACATCGCTGGCGGACGCTCGCCTGCCGGTCTGGCAACCGCGGAACGTGTACGCAATGAAGTCGACACCTGCGACGACCTTTATGGCTTCGCCCAAGGCCAGCCCGAGGAAGTTCTAGAACGTGGTGCCCTGCCGCCGTCTGATATCCCGCAGGATATCGCCGTTGAATTGGCCAAACTTGATGATGGCGAGATTTCGACCGCGCTGACCCGTGCAAACGGCGACACGCTTGTACTGCTGATGATGTGTGGCCGCACCCCGACGCTGGGGGAGGAAGTTGACCGCACAACCGTGCGCCGGACGCTTTTCAACCGCCGGGTTGAGAGCTTTGCCAACAATTTCCTTGCCGAATTGCGCGCGGACGCTGTGATCACGCGCCCATGATACCGCCGCTGCCCATCGCGCTCAGTTGCGGTGAGCCTGCGGGCATCGGCCCTGAAATCGCTGCAAAGGCCTGGGACGCGCTTCGCGACAGCGTTCCGTTTTTCTATATCGGTGATCTGGCCCATCCGGACGGGCCGGTCACCCTCATCTCGGACCCGTCCGAAGCGCTCCAAGCCGCCAAAACCGCACTACCCGTTCTCCCCCTTGCTTTTGAGGGTGAGCGCCGTCCGGGGCATCCGGTCCCCGCCCAGGCCCAAGGTGTGATCGACGCCATCGCACGCGGCGTGGATCTGGTGCGACAAGGTAAGGCATCCGCGATCACCACCTGTCCCATCCACAAGAAAGCCCTGCAAGACGGTGCGGGCTTTGCCTATCCCGGCCATACCGAATACCTTGCCGCGCTGGCAGGCGTCGACAGCGTGGTGATGATGCTGGCTTGCGATGCGCTGCGTGTGGTGCCTGCCACGATCCACATCGCACTCAAAGATGTGCCAAAGCACCTGACCGCTGCTGGTTTGACCGATACGATCCTGATCACCCATGCGGCCCTGCGCCGGGACTTCGGCGTTGCCAACCCACGGGTTGCTGTGGCGGGCCTGAATCCCCACGCGGGCGAAGGCGGTGCGATGGGCGGCGAAGAGATCGACCTGATCGCCCCCACCCTTGATGCGCTGCGCGCCGAAGGTCTTGATCTGATCGGGCCCCTGTCGGCCGATACGATGTTTCACGCAAAAGCCCGCGCGGGCTATGACGCGGCCGTCGCGATGTATCACGACCAGGCCCTGATCCCCATCAAGACGATTGATTTCGACAAAGGGGTCAACGTCACGCTGGGGCTGCCGTTCATTCGCACCTCGCCAGATCACGGCACGGCCTTTGACATCGCGGGCACCGGCAAGGCCGACCCGACATCGCTGATTGAAGCGTTGAAGATGGCGCAACAGATGGCACATGCACGCGGATGAGCACGATTGACCAGCTTCCCCCCTTGCGAGAGGTCATAGCCGCCCATGATCTGCGGGCCAAGAAATCCCTTGGTCAGAACTTCCTGCTTGATCTGAACCTGACCGCAAAGATTGCCCGTCAGGCCGGTAATCTTTCCGGCGCGGACGTACTTGAGATTGGCCCCGGTCCGGGCGGCCTGACCCGTGGCTTGCTGGCCGAGGGCGCGCGCCGCGTGCTTGCTTTGGAAAAGGACGCGCGCTGTCTGCCCGCGTTGCAACAGATCGCTGACGCCTATCCGGGTCGTTTGGATGTGATCAATGGCGACGCACTTGAGATTGACCCGCTGGCGCATCTGACGCCCCCCATTCGTATCGCGGCCAACCTGCCCTACAACGTCGGCACCGAACTTCTTGTGCGCTGGCTGACGCCCAAAAGCTGGCCGCCTTTCTGGCAATCGCTGACGCTGATGTTTCAACGAGAGGTCGCGCAGCGGATCGTGGCGCAACCGGGCTCCAAAGCCTATGGCCGTCTTGCCATCCTCGCCCAATGGCGGACCGACGCACGGATCGTGATGGACCTGCCGCCGCAAGCGTTCACGCCCGCGCCGAAAGTGTCGTCGGCCGTTGTTCATCTGAGCGCCTTGGCAGTGCCGAAATATCCCGCCGATGCCGCTGTATTGTCGCGGGTGGTGGCCAGTGCGTTCAACCAGCGCCGCAAAATGCTGCGCGCGGCGCTGAAAGGCGTGGCACCTGATATCGAAGACCGGCTGATCGCTGCGGGGATCAAGCCCACCCAACGCGCCGAGGAAATCCCGCTGGAAGGCTTCTGCGCCCTTGCCCGCGAGGTCGCAAAGTAATGCCGACGCCCTTTGATCCGGAGTTAGTCCTAAGCAAGCCGCTAATGGCCAACTTGGCCACAACAAGCGCCGATGGACCCTGCAACGCGCCGGTTTGGTTTCAATGGGAGGACGGGACGCTTTCGATGCTGGGCGGCAAAGACAACAGCTCTGTCAGACGCATCCAGAAAGACCCGCGCATCGCGGTCGAAATTGTTGACTATGACAATGCGGCGGGAAAACTGCTGCATCTTGGCGTGCGCGGGACGGCCACGACCACGCCGATGGACCCGGCCTTGTTCAAACGCCTGCTTGCCAAATACCTTGATCCGGACCCGGCCAAGTGGAACCCTTGGTTTATCGACACCGTCGCCAAAATCGACGATCCGAACGGCAGGCTGATCCGGCTTAAACCGGACAGCATCTTTACCAACAACGTATCGTTTTTCCGAACCGGTCCCGATCTGGCGATCTGAGGTGCTTCAGAAACCGCTTATTCCGCGGCTTCGGGCGCGTCGCTTTCGGGTGCCTTGGGCTTGCGTGGCTTGCGCTGCCGCTTGGGCTTTTCGGCTTGCGGTTCAGCGGCAACGATGCGCGCTTCCGGCGTCTCGACCAGACCGGCACCACCGCCCTCGGGCGTTTCAACAACGTCCGGCTGGGGGGCTGCACCGGGATCGCCTGCCGCATCGTCCTGCTGGCGCTGCTTGCGCTGTTCTTCGCGCTCGCGGTCGCGGTCACGTTGCGCCTGCTGACGCTCGGCCTGCTCACGCTCTTGCTGTTCGCGGCGGGCTTCCTGCTCGCGCAGGGCCTCGCCCAGCATGCGTGTGTAATGCTCTGCGTGCTGCTGGAAGTTTTCAGCCGCAACGCGGTCATTGCCCAGCGTCGCGTCACGGGCCAGCTGATTGTATTTGTCGATAATCTGCTGCGGTGTTCCGCGGACTTTGCCCTCAGGGCCAGAACTGTCGAACACGCGGTTGACGATATTGCCAACCTGCCGATTGTTGTTGCGGTTCCCTTTGGACCGCGAACGGGACTTCGATGATCTCATTTGATAGACGTCCAACCTTTGTTGGCTTTCGCGCTGCGCTTTGCCTAATAGGCCACGTGCGGTGCGATATTTTGGCAATTAATCGGGGGGAGCAATAACGGCTCCGCCTCTGCGATGTCCTAGTTAAAACCATGTGGCGCAAAGCGGGGCAAGTAAAAAGCACCTTTGCGCGGCATAAATCCGCCAAATTGGGCAGTTTTTGTATGAAGCCGAAAGGTCTTGTTAGGGTTTTCGACCGCTGATGACACGGTCGCGTCCGTCCAGATCGCACGTCACAGTCACATCCACCAGCCCCGCCGCAGACATCATCCCCATGACAGCCGCTGCCTGGGTCGGCCCGATCTCAACAAGGATGCGCCCATTGGCCGATAAGAAATCCTGCACATCCGCCAGTATCCGGCGGTAGGCCGCAAGACCGTCCCCACCCGGCGTCAGCGCGATTTGCGGATCATGGCCGCGCACTTCGGGCGAGAGACCAGCCATCTCGTCCGCAGCAATGTAGGGCGGATTTGAGACGATCAGATCGAACACACCATCCACTTGCGCAAACCAGTCAGAGCGCAAAAGCGTCACGCGGCTCAACAGCCCCAGGGCCTCGGTATTGCGATGTGCGACGTCCAAAGCTGCGTCAGATACGTCGATCCCCACTCCAGATGCATCCGGGTGCTCACCCAGAACCGACAGCAGGATACAGCCCGATCCGGTGCCAAGGTCCAGCACGCGGTCAAAGGACTTTGATACGGCCAGTTCGACCAGGGTTTCCGTTTCCGGGCGCGGGTCGAGCACATCCTGCGTGACGATGAAATCCGCTTTCCAGAAGGCGCGCCGTCCGATCAGCTTTGACACCGGCGCGCCACTTTTGCGTGCCGAAACCAGCGCTCGAAAGGTCACGGCCACCGGATCGGGCAGCGCGTCTTGCATCCGGACAGACAGCGACGCGCGGTCGATCCCCCACGCATGGGCCAGCAGTATGCGCGCGTCGCGGTCGTCAATCCCGGTCGCCCGCAGCGCATCACCGGCGGTCACGACATCTCGGCCAGCTGGCTGGCCTGATCCTCGGCGGTGAGCGCGTCGATAATCTCGTCCAGATCGCCTTGCATCACTTGATCGAGCTTATAAAGCGTGAGGTTGATCCGGTGATCGGTCATGCGGCCTTGCGGGAAATTATAGGTGCGGATGCGTTCGGAGCGGTCGCCGCTGCCCACCTGGGATTTACGATCTTCCGAGCGTTCGCTGTCGACGCGCTGACGTTCCAGATCATAAAGCCGGGTCTTGAGAACCTGCATCGCGATCTCGCGGTTGCGGTGCTGGGACTTCTCGGAACTGGTGACAACGATGCCGGACGGCATATGGGTGATGCGCACAGCGGAATCGGTGGTGTTGACGTGCTGGCCGCCAGACCCGCTGGCGCGCATCGTGTCGATGCGGATGTCGCCGGGATCAACATGGATATCCACGTCTTCGGCTTCAGGCAGCACCGCCACGGTCGCGGCAGAGGTGTGGATGCGCCCCCCGCTTTCGGTGGTCGGCACGCGCTGCACACGGTGCACGCCGCTTTCATATTTCAGCCGGGCAAAGACGTTCTCGCCGGTGATGTTGGCGACGACTTCCTTGATGCCGCCCAATTCGGTTTCGCTCAGCTCCATGACGGTGAACTTCCAGCCACGCGCCTCAGCATAGCGCTGGTACATACGCAGCAGATCGCCCGCGAACAGCGAGGCCTCGTCGCCCCCGGTGCCGGGCCTAATCTCGATCATTGCAGGCTTGGCGTCTGCGGCGTCTTTCGGCAACAGCGTCAGCCGGATGGAGTGTTCCGCTTGAGGCAAGCGCGCTTTCAGATCGGGCAACTCTTCTTCCGCCAGCGCTTTCATTTCCGGGTCGTCCAGCATCGCCTCGGCCTCGTCGATGTCCGAGACAAGCTGCATGTACGCTTCAACCTCTTCGACCACAGGCTTGAGGTCAGAATACTCTTTAGCCAACGCCGCAATGTCTTCCGCTGCAGCCCCATCGGCCATCTTCGCTTCCAGAAACTGGAACCGCTGGCGGATTTGCTCAAGTTTTTCAAAAGGAACCATGGGCTTGCTTCCCTTATGAAAGCAACTTGGTCAAGAGCGCAGATCGTGCTATTTCTAGCGTATGAAACATTTTGCACCTCTCTTGATCCTATTGACCACTCCCGCTCTGGCCGATGTTACGAGCGGCGGCAAAACGGTCGACTGTTATTGCACTGACCAAGGTGGCGAGCGTATCGAATTGGGCGAACAGATTTGCCTCAATGTCGGTGGCCGCATGTTCACAGCGCAGTGTCAGATGTCCTTGAACTCCCCCATGTGGCGCGAAGTTCAAAACGGCTGTCTTAGCTCATCGCTGAACCAAAGCGTCCAGCCAACGGGTGACACGGGCAGCATTGACTCCTAAATCGGACTGTCCAAAGCGCAGCCGCGCATGGATGACCAGCGCTGTGCCGCCCTCGACGGGAATAGCCTGAACTGTGGTGTAATCGGGAAATCCGATGACGCGGGAGCGGCTGATATAGGTGACCCGACCCTCTTCGGGCGTGCCAGCGAGCCGTCGTGTACGCGGCTCGGCCATCGCAATGGCATCAAAGCGGCTCATCAGATCTACCGGAGTGTCCTCAAAGACAGGGCTTTCCAGATCACCGCCCTGGGGGCGGACGACGACATGGCCGACCTGCGGGGTCGCAGCCGCAGGATCCGTGTGCCACGCCTCGCGATTGCTGGGGGCCAGCCGCACATAGGCCAGCGCCACAAGAACAACGATAACAAGCAAAGATAACGTGAGCCTCATCTCTCAACCCTCTGATTTTGCGCGTTTGTTATAGCAATAAAGACACATCAATTCGCTGGCCACATGTGCGCCGGCCATCGCTGTCGCGCCGGTCGTGTCAAAGGGCGGAGACACCTCAACCACGTCGCCGCCCACCATATTGATGCCCGCAAGGCCCTGTAGCATCGCGACCGCCTGCGCGCTTGTCAGCCCGCCCCAGACAGGCGTGCCGGTGCCGGGGGCAAAGGCTGGATCAAGCGCGTCGATATCGAACGTCAGATAGGTCGCGTGGTTCTCGAGGACCGCTTTGATCTTCTCGACGACCGCCTCTGGCCCAATGCGATGGACCTCTGCCGCGTCGATCATGTTGACGCCCAGCGTGTCCTCGTTCGTGGTGCGGATGCCAACCTGGACCGAGCGTTCAGGCACGATCAACCCCTCTTTCACGGCCTTGTAGAACATCGTGCCATGATCAATCCGGGTCATATCATCATCCGGCCACGTGTCGGAATGGGCATCGAATTGCAGCAGGCTGAGCGGCCCGAATTTTTCGGCATAGGCGCGCAGGATCGGGAAGCTGATATAGTGATCGCCGCCCAGAACCAGTGATCCGGCACCAGCCTGCAAGATGCCGCGAATATGGGCGGTCAGCGCGTCCGGAAACTTCGCCACATGCCCATAATCAAAGGCGACATCGCCGTAATCGGCCACGTTGAATTCCGTCAGCGGATTGATATCCCAGCCATAAGGCGGATCGCAGGGTTGTAAGGTGCTGGCCTCGCGGATCGCACGCGGGCCAAAGCGTGTGCCGGGCCTGTGGGTCGTCGCCTGATCGAAAGGCACGCCCGTCACGGCCAGATCAACACCGGTCAGGTCTTTGGTGTAGGTCCGCCGCATGAACGAGGTCACACCGCCAAACGCATTCTCGAACGAAAGCCCGCGATAACCGTCGCGGGTCAGGGCGTTGTCGACATCCGTGGCGCTGTCCTTCAGGGCCATGCGTTACTGCTCCAACGGTTGCGCGCGCTCGACCAGCTGCGCAAAAAAGGATGCGCCGACCGGGGCGATGTCGTCGTTGAAATCATAGGACGGGTGATGCAGCCCCGCGCTGTCGCCCTGCCCCAGAAACAAGTACGCACCGGGGCGTTTTTCGAGCATGTAGGCAAAGTCTTCTGCCCCCATCTCGCGGCCCGCTTCGGGGATCACATTGCCCTCACCCGCGACCTCTTTGGCGACCTCGGCCGCGAATGCCGCTTTGGAGGCGTCGTTCACCGTCGCGGGATAGCCGACCTGATAGTCCAGCTCAGCCGACACGCCATAAGCGGCGGCCTGACCGTCCACAATGGCCGCCATCCGCTCCATCACCATGTCCTGAACCGCCTTGTCGAACGTCCGCACTGTTCCGCAGATATAGGCACTTTCGGGGATGATGTTATCGGCGCTGCCGGTATGAATTTGCGTCACCGACACGACCAGATCACTCAGTGCATAGTGATTACGGCTCACAATCGTCTGAATGGCCTGCACGATGCCAACCGCGGCGACAATCGGATCGCGCGTCTCGTGCGGCATGGCGCCGTGTCCGCCTTCGCCCTTGATGTGGATCTCGAACGTGTCGACAGCCGCCATAATCGGCCCCGGCGTCGTGTAAAATGCGCCTTCCTTGAAGCCGGGCGCGTTGTGCAGCGCGTAGACCTCACCGATGTCAAAGCGGTCCATGATGCCGTCCTCGACCATAACGCCAGCGCCGCCGCCGCCTTCCTCTGCCGGTTGGAAGATCAGCGCGACACGGCCCGAAAACTTGCGTGTTTCCGCCAGATAGCGGGCCGCGCCCAGCAGCATCGTCGTGTGTCCGTCATGCCCGCAGGCGTGCATCTTGCCGGGCACCGTGCTGGACCATTCCGCGCCCGACGTTTCATCCATCGGGAGCGCATCCATATCCGCGCGCAGACCAATCGTCGGGCCGTCCCCCTGCCCTTCAATGATGGCCACCAAGCCGCTTTCGGCGATCCCTTCGTGCAATTCGTCCACATCAAACTCGCGCAGACGCGCAGCCACGAACGCGGCCGTTTCATGGCAATCGAACTGCAATTCAGGGTGCTGGTGCAGATGCCGCCGCCACGCGGTCATGTCGGACGCGTAATCTGCAATGCGGTTCACAACGGGCATGGGTGGGACTCCTGACGATGATCGGATACCGTCGCAGCAAATCACGCACCGGACCTGCCCGCAATGCCCAATGACACTCTGATCCATGACCCCAACGGAGGGATGTCACGCCTTTTGGAAATCATGCGCCGCCTGCGCGACCCCGAAACGGGCTGTCCGTGGGATATCGAACAGGATTTCGCCTCCATCGCGCCGTACACGATTGAGGAAGCCTATGAGGTCGCCGATGCCATCGAGCGCGCCGATTGGGCGGAACTGGAAGGCGAATTGGGGGATTTGCTGTTGCAGACGGTGTACCACACGCAGATGGGGGCTGAGGCCGGGCATTTCACGTTTGAAAGCGTCGCGAACGCGATTTCCGACAAGATGGTTACGCGCCATCCGCATGTGTTCGGTGACGAGAGCCGCGATAAATCCGCAGACCAGCAGACCACCGATTGGGAAAAGATCAAAGCGGCAGAGCGGGCGGGCAAAGAACAGCGCGGCACCTTGGACGGTGTGGCCATCGGCCTGCCTGCGCTCTTGCGGGCTGTAAAGCTGCAAAAGCGGGCCGCGCGGGTCGGGTTTGACTGGCCGGAAACGGCGCAAGTGCTTGACAAGATGCAGGAAGAGTCCCGCGAACTGGTTGAAGCGCAAGAAACACTTAGCCAAGCGGAGATCGAAGAGGAGTTTGGCGATCTGCTGTTTGTCATGGCAAATCTGGGCCGTCATCTAAAGGTTGATCCCGAAGCGGCGCTACGGGCTGCCAATGCCAAGTTCACGCGGCGGTTTGAGGCGATAGAGGCGGCGTTGAAGGCCAAGGGGAAGACGCCCGCCGACAGCACTCTGGAAGAAATGGACGCTCTTTGGGACGCCGCAAAAGAAGCCGAGAAGCAATGACCAAACGCCCCATCATCATCGACACCGACCCCGGTCAGGACGACGCCGTCGCGATCTTGCTGGCACTGGCCTCGCCTGAGTTGGACGTACTTGGCATCACCGCGGTCGCGGGCAATGTGCCGCTGCCGCTGACCCAGAAAAATGCCCGTATCGTGTGCGAACTGGCGGGGCGCAGTGATATGAAAGTGTTTGCGGGCTGCGACGCGCCGCTGGGCCGCAAGTTGATCACAGCCGAGCATGTGCATGGTGAAACCGGCCTGGATGGCCCGAAGATGGCGGAGCCAACGATGCCGCTGCAAGACCAGCATGGCGTTGATTTTATCATCGAAACCCTGCGTGCGACCGATGGTGTCACGCTGTGCCCGCTGGGTCCGCTGACCAACATCGCAACAGCCCTGCAAGAGGCGCCCGACATCGCCGCGCGCATCCGCGAGATTGTGCTGATGGGAGGGGCCTATTTCGAGGTGGGCAACATCACTCCAACCGCAGAGTTCAACATCTATGTCGACCCGGAAGCCGCTGATATCGTGTTCAAATCCGGTGTTCCGATCACTGTCATGCCGCTGGATGTCACGCACAAGGCGCTCACCACACAACTGCGCGTGGACGCGTTCCGCCATATGGGTACTCCGGTCGGGGAAGCGGTGGCGGCTTGGACCGATTTCTTCAATCGGTTTGATATGGAGAAGTACACCTCTCCGGGTGCGCCGCTGCATGATCCGTGCGTGATTGCCTATCTGATCAAGCCGGACCTGTTCAAAGGCCGGCATGTGAATGTTGAGGTCGAGACGACGTCGGACCTGACCCTTGGCATGACGGTCGCCGATTGGTGGCGGGTCACCGACCGTGCGCCCAACGCGATGTTCATGGGCGACGTCGATGCGGACGGCTTCTTTGATCTGCTCACCACGCGCATCGCAACCCTATGAGCACCGCACTTCATCTTGCAGGCCCCGAAGATGCGGCGCGTATTCTGCCGCTGATGGCGCAATTTCACACCCATCAGGGGATTGAGATGACCGATGGTGCGCGCGCCGCGGCGCTGGACCCGCTGCTGAACGGATCGCCACTTGGAGTGGCATATCTCATCGGGCCGCAAAAAGCGCCTATCGGCTATGTGATCCTGTCGTTCGGATGGTCGATTGAGATGGGCGGCATGGACGGCTTTCTGGATGAAATTTACATCCGCAAAAGCGTGCGGGGCCGTGGTATCGGATCGGAGGTGCTGTTGGAACTGCCCAAAGCGCTTGCGGGTGTGGGCCTGAAGGCGCTGCATCTTGAAGTCAGCGCCGACGATACCCAAACTCAAAGGCTCTACCGTCGCTTGGGTTTCGAGGATCGCGACGGCTATCACCTTATGACCCGGAGGCTTTGATGCAGTTCCCGTTTGACAACAGCTATGCCCGCCTGCCGGACCGGTTATTCACCAAGTTGCCACCGACGCCCGTAAAAGAGCCTAGACTGATCGCCTATAACACGGCACTTGGGGCAGAACTGAACATTAAAGGCACGCCAAAAGCCTCTGTTTTTGCGGGAAATACTGTTCCTGACGATGCGGACCCGCTGGCACAGGTCTACGCCGGGCACCAGTTTGGTCACTGGAACCCGCAGCTTGGCGACGGGCGGGCCATTTTGCTGGGCGAAGTGGCCGGGCGCGATGTGCAACTCAAAGGCTCAGGCCCCACGCCCTACAGCCGCATGGGCGACGGGCGTGCGTGGCTTGGCCCGGTGCTGCGCGAGTATGTGATCAGCGAGTTCATGCATGCAGCGGGCGTCCCGACGACCCGCGCGCTGGCCGCTGTCACGACCGGAGAGGTGGTGCTGCGCGAAGAGCCACTGCCCGGTGCGATCCTGACCCGTGTGGCCTCAAGCCATGTGCGTGTCGGCACGTTCCAGTATTTCGCCTCGCGCACCGATGCGCCCGCCCTGCAAGCGCTCGTCGATCATTGCATCGCGCGGCACTATCCGGACGCAGATGGTCCGCAGGGATTGCTGGATGCAGTTGTGAAGGCGCAAGCAACGCTGATCGCCAAATGGATGTCGCTGGGCTTCATTCACGGTGTGATGAACACCGACAACTGCGCGATATCCGGCGAGACCATCGACTACGGTCCTTGCGCGTTCATGGACGCTTATCACCCCGAGATGAAGTTCAGCTCCATCGACCAGTTCGGACGATATGCCTATAACAATCAACCCGACATTGCCGCCTGGAACCTTGCGCAGCTCGCCACCAGCCTGTTGCAACTGATGCCCGACCGCGACGCCGCGATTGAGAGTTTCACGGAAAGCGTGAACGGCTTTATTCCAGCATTTAAAGCAGCTTACGGTGCGATATTCATGTCAAAGATCGGCATCTCGAATGTACGAGACGGCGATATGGCGTTGGTCACAGACCTGCTGGACCGGATGGCAGCCAATCAGGCGGATTTCACGAACACATTCCGGCGGCTCTCCGAGGGGGGCGCGCGCAATCAGTTCGTGGACGGGACGGCCTTCGATGGCTGGGCAGAGGGGTGGCAGGCACGCATTGCAAACGAGCCGGACCCGCGCGCCGTGATGCGACAAGCGAACCCCGCCGTGATCCCGCGCAACCACCGCATCGAAGAGATGATCCAAGCCGCGGTGAAAGGCGATTACGCACCTTTCAAACGGTTGAACAGGGTGTTTGCGACGCCCTTCGCCCTACCCGAAGCCGATGCCGATCTGGCCGCCCCGCCCACCGCGCAGGAGGTTGTGCATCAGACTTTTTGCGGGACCTGACGCGGTTTTCGGTTGATCAGGATCAGGCCAACGCAGACCAGCACCAGTGATGTCAGGATCGACGGGCCGACCGCTTCGCCCAGCATCAGCCAGCCCAAAAGCACGCCAAACACAGGCGACAGAAAGCTGAAGGACGCGACAGAAGCGGCGGGATAAAGGCTGAGCAGCCAGAGCCAGAAGATGAACCCGCCGCTGACCACAAAGACGATCTGAAAGCCGAGGCCCCAAAGATGAATGGGTGCCAATTCGCGGATCAGCGGGCCGAACAGCGGTGCTGCAAGCAGCAAAAGCGGTGTAGAGACAAGGACTTGCCAGAAAAGTTGCATCTCGGGGCTGTCGTCTTTCAAGCGCGTGGCCCGCACGCCCAAGGCACTACCCGCCCAGCCCAAGGCGGCTCCAAGCGCGCACAGATCACCGATCAGGCTTTCGGTGCCCGTGTCCGATCTTGAAAAAATCGCGACCGCAACACCTGTAAATGCGATCAGCAGACCCGCGGCTTTCGCGCTGGTGATCCTCTCTCCCAGCAGAAAATGCGCGCCGAGCGCCATCCAGACGGGCATCGAATAGAAAATCACCGCACTGCGCGAGACGCTGGTCAGATCAAGCGCCAAAAACAGGCAGACAAACTCCGCCGCAAAAATCATGCCGACCAACAACCCCGGACCGAGCGCTGAGAAATTCAAAGGGATCCCACGCAAGCGCATCCAGGCATAAATGCAAATGACCGCCCCGAAAGAGCGCAGACCGGCAAAGAACACCGGCTGCAAACCGCCATTTGTCACTTTGATAACTACCTGATTAAACGCCAGAAAAATTGCGAACCCGATCAGCGAAACAGCCCCGAAAGCGTCGATTTGATCCTTGCGTTCCATGGGCGCACATAGGCAGTGTGCCGCAGCCCCGTCAAGCACGTATCCGTGCTAAGGCGGGCAAAAGAAGACTTGGACAGTGCAATGAATTTCCTACAGATTACCTCGCTTTTGATCGTGCTTGCGGGTGCGTTCGGGGCGATCAATTACCTTTATCTCAAACTGCCATCGGCGATTGGCATCCTGATCGTGGCGTTTCTGGCCTCGCTCGGGGTCATGGTCGTCGACCTGATCGTGCCGTCGCTTGGCATGGCCGACACGGTGCGCAACGCCGTCACCAGCATCGACTTTTCCGAGGCGTTGCTGGAAGGCATGTTGGGGCTTTTGCTGTTTGCGGGCGCGTTGCATGTCAAGCTGCGCGACCTCAAGGCCGAATGGCTGCTGGTCTTTCTGATGGCCACCATCGGCGTGGGTCTGTCGACGGCCATCGTCGGTTTTGGCTTTTCGTGGATCACGGGGATGCCGCTGATGATTGCGCTGGTTTTCGGGTCGCTGATCTCTCCGACCGACCCGGTGGCCGTGCTTGGAGTGCTGCGGGAAGCCAATCTGAAAAAGTCGCTGGAAACCAAGATCGCCGGTGAAAGCCTGTTCAATGACGGGGTTGCCTATGTGGTCTTTCTGGTCCTCGTCGGCCTCGCCTTTCCGAGCGATGATCACCATGGATCGGGGCTGGGGGATGCCGCCCTTTTGTTCGTGCAGGAGGCGCTTGGAGGTGCCGTGTTGGGCATCGCGCTGGGATGGCTGACCTTCCGCGTGATGCGCCGGATTGATGATTATTCGCTCGAAGTGCTGATCACGCTGGGTCTGGCCTTTGGCGGCTACGAGCTGGCGATCTGGCTGCATGTCTCGGCACCGATCATGGCGGTCTGCGCAGGACTGCTGATCGGCGACATTGGCGCAAAGCACGGGATGAGCGCCGAGACGAGGGATTACGTCGACGCGTTCTGGAAGCTGATCGACGAGATCCTGAACGCGGTGCTGTTCCTGATGATCGGCTTTGAGGTTTTCGCGATTGTCTTTGACGCGTCGTTCCTGACCGCTGGCGTGCTGGCCATCGGCCTGGCATTGATCGCACGGCTGGCCGCTGTGGCGGTACCGGTCTTGATGCTCAAGCCGTTCCGCGAGTTTTCGCAAGGAGTGGTGCCGATCATGACATGGGGCGGGCTGAAAGGCGGCATCTCGGTCGCGTTGGCGCTGTCACTGCCCGACGGTGAGTGGAAACCGCTGATCCTGACCGCGACCTATATTGTCGTGCTCTTTTCGATCATCGTGCAAGGCTTGAGCGTGGCCCCGCTGGCCCGGCGCGTGGGGCGCGAACCCGACCTGATGTAGCCCGGCTGAGGCGCGTACCGCGTCACGACATTTTTGTTTTCGCCCACGGCGGGTATATGTCCGCCAAGAGGAAGATGCGCGGATTTTCCCCCTGCTCAGAACGCCTTGGCTGTGCAAAGGTGGTTTATCTGGAACCTTAAAGGGGGGATGACCCATGGGATTGATGGGCACATTGGCAAAAGTCGCAATCGGATATGCGGCGGCCAAGGGCATGGATAAGATGCGCGATGGCGGCGGGTTGCAAGGCATGATGGAGCAGATGTCAGGCGGTGCGCAAGCGGGCGCTGGGGGCTTGCAGGACATGATGGGCAAGATGATGGGCGGCGCCGGGGCGGGCGCAGGCGGTCTGCAAGATATGATGGGTCAGATGATGGGCGGTGGTGCCCAAAGCCAGAGCGGTGACAAAGGCGGGCTTTTGGGCAACCTTGGCGGTGCCGGTGGTGCAGGTCTGGCGGGCATCCTTGCGATGGCCGGTGGCGCAGCCGCAATGGGCGGCGACGGCGTTAAGGATATGCTGGGGGCTTTTGGTCAGGAAAAAGCATCCGACGAGATGGAAGAGAACGCAGGCGTGATGCTGCGCGCGATCATTCAGGCGGCCAAAGCCGATGGGGAGATCGACGCCGATGAGCAGACCCGCATAATGGACACTGTGGGCGAGGACGCCGATGCAGACGACATCGCGTTTGTGCGCGATCAGCTGGCGGCCCCCGTCAGCGTCGAAGGGCTGGCCGCGGACACCCCCAACGGGATGGAGACGCAGGTCTATGCCATGTCGCTGATGTCGATCCGCGTCGATACACAGGCAGAGGTCGCCTATCTGACCGATCTGGCCGGCGCGCTTCGGTTGCCCAAGACCACGCTCGACATGGTTCATGCGCAGATGGGTGTTCCCGCGCTGCCTGCATAGCCTGACGGCTGAGGGAACCGCTTTCGAGGTTCCCTCCCCAGCCTGCGCGCGTTAAACCTGATTTCAAGAGGAATTCGGGGGGCATGATGACCGACACCATTCTGTCGCGCTGCGAGGCGAAGGGCCTGCGCATGACCGACCAGCGCCGCACAATTGCGCGCGTTTTGCAAGACGCCCATGACCACCCCGATGTCGAAGAGCTTTACACCCGCGCTTCCGGCGTAGATGCGGGTATTTCCATCGCAACCGTCTACCGCACGGTGAAGCTATTTGAAGAGGCCGGGATCCTCGACAAGCACGACTTTGGCGACGGACGCGCGCGTTACGAAACGACGGACCGCGAGCATCACGACCACCTGATCGACATGAACTCCGGTGAGGTGATCGAGTTTGTGGACCCCGACATCGAAGCCCTGCAAGAAAAGATCGCCGAAAAGCTGGGCTATCGTTTGAAGGGTCACAAGCTTGAGCTTTATGGCGTCCCGATCAAGAAGTGAGCGGCGCTTGCGTAGCCGCGCCTCACGCCTCCTGCGAGATCGCGACCAGCAGGTCGAGCAAGTCAAACTCGGTGTCCTGTCCCAATGTGCCGCCGCTGCGCCATGCGATTGACAGCGCGCATTTCACCGCCGCCCATTGCATCAGCCGATCCGGCGGGACCTTGAACGCATCGCTCCAGGTATCGCGCAGAAAGCGGATGCGGTCCGGATCGCCCACAAGGGTGGATGCGCCTTTTGGATTGCGGAACGCGTTGGCCAGCTCATACGCCCGCTCGCCCAGAACACCCTTTGCATCGAAGGCGCAATAGCCCCGTATCCCAAGGCGGATGTTGTCGTGATGCAGATCGCCGTGCAGCGGACATACATCGCGCTGATTGGCCACGAGCTGTCGCGCGAGCGCCTGGCAGAACATGACAGTGCTTTGGATGCCGGGCGGGCAGTCAGCGGCAATCTTGATCTCGAACAGGGCTGTGAACCACGTCTCGAGAGCCGGTAGCTTTGCAGTTACTTTAAGCGGTTTGCTGTGAAGTTCCGATGCAACCTTCACCAGCTCAAAGGCGGCTTGCGCGTCATTCCCGCTTCGGGTCATGTCCCCCAATGACGGGCCATCCAGCCATTCCGTGACGGCCACATTCGACGTCCAGCGCATGACCTTCGCCGCAGCCCGGCCGTTCAACGCATCCAGATAGGCAAAGCCTGCACTTTCATTTCCCATCGTCGTGGCGTCATACACTTTCAGCGCGGCGGCTTGACCGTCGGGGTCGGTCACTTTCCAGACGAGCGCGCGCTGGGTCTGCTCGACAAAAGTTGCACCGGAGAGACCAAACATCGTCATGGTCTTTTCAGAAGGAAGAGGCGTCTGGCTCATACCGCCCCAATACAGAAGCCGCTGCCTGTCCAAAAGCGAATGCTCCAAAATCCGCGCAGTCGGACGATCCGCATCTTTCCCACTCTGAGCCACCATGATAGCGCAGCCCTTTGCTTTCCGAGGTCCACCCATGACAGCCAAATCAGGATCAACCTCGCCCTCCTCGACCATGGGGCGGGTGATGATCGTCGGCGCACCGGGATCGGGCAAAAGCACACTGGCCCGCGCCTTGGGCGAGCGCACCGGCCTACCCGTCTTTCACATGGATCACATCCATTGGAAATCGGGCTGGGTTGAGCGCACGCAGGACGAGAAAATTCCAATGGTGTTGAATATCCAAAGCAAACCAAGTTGGATTCTTGAGGGCGGGCACTCAAGAACTTACGCAGATCGTATCGCCCGCGCTGACACGTTCATCTGGCTTGATGTGGCGTTGCCCTTGCGCGTCTTTCGGGTGCTGAGACGCAGCTACCTGTATCGCGGGCGCACGCGTCCGGACCTGCCCGAGGGCTGCCCAGAACAGTTCAACCGTCAGACGCTGGAATTTCTGGGCTTTATCTGGCGGACGCGGCACACCTCCCGCGCGCAGCTGAATGCCATCTTCCAGGATCCGCCCGCGCATCTGAAATGCTACCGCCTGACACGGCTGTCCGACGTTAATCGCTTTCTTGCCAATCTGCCCGCTTGACCTTCCTGTTGCCGGAAGGCCCAGAACGGCCCCATGGTTTTTTTTGCCCGCCACCAACGCCTGCTTTTGCTGCTTGGCACCGTCTATGTGCTGGGCCTGATCGGAACCCATGCGACCCTGCCTGCCCAGCATGTCTGGTGGATCGCGGCGGCGTTCTCGATCCTGATGAACGCGCCTTACGTGATCGAGGCCCGCGCGACCGCGCGTTTTGTCGGCATCGAGACCGGCCTTGCAATCACGCTTATCGCCCTGTCCTTGGCAGGTCCGCTGATCGCGCCGCCTTTTGTCATTGTCGCGATCCTCGCCCATGGTCTGTGGGATATCGCAAAGCATCTTGGGACCGGGGTGCCGTTTCTAAGCTGGTACACGTTGGGCTGCGCGGGCGTTGATTTCATCTATGCCGGAAGCCTGTTCACCTATTGGATGGCGCACTGAAAGCGCGCTAGGGTGATCCGGCACGTTTTGAAGGTGGAGATGACGATGACAAACCCGGCGTTTAAGGACATCGAAGACGCGATCAAAGAGATCGCGATCGACATCGACCCCGATGTTCAGTTCATCGCGAAATACGGGGGGGAGGTCTTTGCCCCCGATCCGGACGATCCCAAGAAAATCGTCGGCGGCGTGTTTGCGTATAAAGACCACGTGTCGGTCGAATTCTCGAACGGCGCGGATTTTGACGACCCGAACGGCCATCTGGAAGGCGGTGGCAAAGCGCGGCGTCACTTGAAACTGCGCGCGCTTGCCGACGTTAACATCAAAAACGCGCGTTTCTACCTGAACCAAGCCCTGAGCAGCTAGACAGGCGCTGTCGACTGCCAGGGACCATCGACGAAGGTGGCCTCATCATCACCAGGCCACGGCGGCATCGTGATGCAGATGAATTTGAGCGGCGCATCCCCGTCGCAGCGATACTGAAACGCAACGCCCACAGGGATATCAATCGACACACCCGCATGCAGATCGACCACACGCTCTTCATCGCCGTCCTTGCGCCAGATCCGTCCCACGCCCGCCAACACATGCCAAAACTCGCTGACCGTGGCATGCACCGTCGCGCGGTTGATCTGCCCCGGAGGCACAGTGCTATGGATCATATTGCCTGTGGTGCCATCCATGATGAACCGAATCTCTGCCCCCGCAGGCGAGCGTGCATCGGGTTCCAAGGCGAGCGTTGTGTCTTTCATTCTACCCTCTCTTTTCACCATTCATCCTAGACCGCAAAGAACGCCATTCCCATCCCCTGACAAACCTCCTAAAGCGGCAGGATGGAGAACCTGCGTGCCATAGCTTTGATGATCGCCGCGATGGCGGGGTTTGCGCTTGAGGATATGTTCATCAAGTCAGTTGCAGCGCGCCTGCCGGCCGGTCAGATTCTGATCATTCTGGGGCTTGGCGGGGGTGTGATCTTTGCCCTTTGGGCCCGCGCGCAAGGCCATTCGGTGTTCACGCGCACGTTCCTTGCGCCGACCATCCTGCTGCGTAACATCGGCGAAGCGATCGGCACAATGGGCTTTGTCCTTGCCATCACACTGACACCGCTGGCCGAGGCCTCTGCCATCCTTCAGGCCACGCCCCTTGCCGTGACGCTTGGCGCGGCGCTGTTTTTGCAAGAAGCCGTTGGATGGCGTCGCTGGGCGGCGATCCTTGTGGGCTTTTGCGGCGTGCTGCTGATCATCCGGCCTGGCCTTGAAGGGTTTGAGCCGGCCTCACTTTTCGCGGTTCAGGGTGTCATCGGTCTGGCGATCCGCGACATTGCCACCCGCGTGGTGCCCAAGGACATTCCGACCGCGCAGCTTAGCGCGTATGGCTTTGTCACCGTCGTTCCGGTTGGTTTTGCCATGCTTGCGTTTCAACACCCCCCCGCGATGCCCGATGCGTGGGAGGCCACCCAGCTTGCCTTAGGTCTGATCATCGGGGTGCTGGGGTATTACGCGATCACGGCAGCCATGCGCATCGGCGATGTCGCAGTGGTCACACCGTTCCGCTACACACGGCTGATCTTTGCGCTGATCATCGGCTATTTCGTCTTCGCCGAAACGCCCGATCAAACCACACTGATCGGCGCTGCGATCATCATTTCCTCGGGTCTTTACACGCTCTACCGCGAGCGGCAGGCGGCGGTCGCACGCAGGCGCGCCCTTTCCACCATGGGGCCTCCGGTGTAGGAAACGGTCAACCAAGATTCACCTTACGTAAGGACGCGCCGCCATGAGCACGATCATCGACATCCACGCCCGCGAAATCCTCGACAGCCGGGGCAAC
>ERZ1740067.767-NODE-767-length-24363-cov-8.548832_pt1 | contig 24363 bp, 23 predicted proteins | sample MGYA00581736_ERZ1740067 | MGnify/ENA primary metagenome ERZ1740067 (study PRJEB43018, sample SAMN04849236) | marine metagenome | isolation source: floating plastic debris | place: Pacific Ocean | collected 2008-08-27 | study: EMG produced TPA metagenomics assembly... | reverse complement strand
CGCGAAGTCCTGTTCTAAATACATGTGGCGCGCTGGGATACGTTCAGCGCTCTGAAAAATCGCCCAACGACTGACGTCTAGGTCAAACACTGCGCTTTTTGTAAATCGGACGGTTCGTTGCTTCGAACCTTACAGTAGCGATGTATTTGCGCCTCAATAAGCTTGGGCAAAAGAATGAATTGCATCTCCCAATGTCAGGGTGTTGCCGTCTTGTGTCTACCTCTCCCTGCTTTTTGATCAAGACGGCCACCTCTGAGTTGGGCCTAAACGCGTTTTTGGGGGTGCCGGGCGCGCGGGGCCACATGCGATATTTTTGGAAGGCGTCGCACCAACGACGACATAAACCGAATATTGGCGCGGTCCGAACGGACAACTGCGCATGCAGACGCAAACCACAATCAAGGAACGGCAAGAAATTGACGAAAGCGGCAAAGTGAACCCGAAACAGCGATCTAACCCGCGCTTTCACACAGCGCATGTTGGGGCGATCTGCGCCGTTTTTACCCGGGACTTTGCGGCACGTTTCGACGCGTTCGACACACCACATGATGTAGATTTGTCAGACACCCCCAGACTGCGAAGTTTTCAAAGTTCAGCACCTGTATTGGTTACACCGGCTGGAGAAGGGTATTCGCGCGGCGCAAAGATTTTGGCTGAGCCTCCACGCCCACGATCTCAGAGGCCGGTCCAATGACACCTAAGCCACCGATTGCGATGCTGGCTGAGCTGACGCACCGGTGTCCGCTGTCGTGCCCATATTGCTCAAATCCGCTGGAATTGGCGCGCATGGATCAAGAACTTGATACACAAACCTGGAAACGGGCTTTCCAACAAGCGGCTGACTTGGGCGTATTGCAACTGCACCTTTCTGGCGGAGAGCCAGCAGTGCGCCGTGATTTGCCTGATCTGGTTTCCGCCGCACGGGATGCAGGGCTTTACACCAATCTGATAACTTCCGGTATTGGGCTGAGTGAGAAACGCCTGGCCGAACTGGATGACGCGGGCCTTGATCATGTGCAACTGTCATTGCAAGGCACAACGCCCGAAATCGCCGATGAGATCGGTGGCTACAAAGGCGGCTTCAAGCGCAAAATGCAGGTCGCGGAATGGATCGGCAAGATCGGCTTCCCTCTGACCCTCAATGCAGTCCTGCACCGGCGCAACTTGCATCAGATCGAACGCGCCCTGGAGATCGCACTTGAGATCGGTGCGCGGCGGATCGAGGTTGCGACTGTGCAATTCCACGGTTGGGCCCTGAAGAACCGAGATGCGCTGATGCCCACACGCGAACAGGCGCAAGAGGCGATCAGGATCGTGAACAAGGCGCGGCGCGAGTTGAAAGGCAAGCTTGTGATCGACTTCGTGCCAGCGGATTATCATGAACAACTGCCCAAGCGCTGCATGGGCGGATGGGGCACGACAGGCCTGAACATCACACCTGACGGGCAGGTTTTGCCATGTCATGCTGCGCAGACCATTCCGCATCTTGTTTTTGACAACGTGCGCGACACATCGCTTTCCGAAATCTGGTACAATGGCAGTGCTTTCAATGCCTATCGCGGCACAGATTGGATGCCCGATACCTGCATGAGCTGTGATCGCAAGGAAATTGATTTTGGCGGATGTCGGTGTCAGGCAATGGCCCTCACGGGTGATCCAAATGCCACCGATCCGGTATGTGCGAAGTCCCCGCATCACATCAAAGTAAAGCACCAGGCACATGAACATGCCGCAAAAGGTGATGATGTGCCTTTGACATATCGTCAACCACCGGGAAAAGCGGCAGAGGCGGCCGAATAGCGATTTCGTTAATGGGCGGCGCTGGCCAAAAGCGTTTCGCGCAAAACCTGAATCACTAATTTGTGCGAAATGCTTCTGAAAGTCATCGTATTTCGCGACAGTCCGCGTCTACGCTTGTCGAGAAATGCAACGCAACTATCTTTCTCAGTGCTTGATCGTCATTCACTGGCGGCTCCTGCGGAAGGCTTTCGCTTTTCGTGTCAAACGAGGGCAGATGTTTGCTGAATTTTCTTTTGCGTGGTGTCATCGCGGCAATTTTTGCATGTATCTCAACAACGGCATTGGCAGACAAAGCAACTTATCTGGACCTGGCAAAACGTGGTTGGAATTATCAATTACGGACAACCATGCTGGGGCGGGACTTGGCCATTCCGGTGCATATCAACGGTCGAGACCTGGCGGGATCTTCTATCTGTCTGGTGGGCGAACTGCCGCATCCCTGGACAACATCCGTGCTTGAGACCTTTGGAGCGCTTGCCGCCGCCACATTCGGCAAGCCCTTGCCCACGCGCTACGCTGGAAAAGATGCCCGCACCTGCGGGTCAGGGCGCACGGTGTTGATGCGGCTGTATTCTGGTGCGCCGCCCAATCAGGCGCTGGCGGCTGACCTGCGCTGGATGAGCCGGACCTATGAGCTTGGTCTCCCGGAACGCAGACACTATGCTGCAAATTCACCTGCGATGGCCCAGACATTCTTTGGCAAGCGCGGCCAAGGCACGCACATTATGGTTCAGCAACCGTCCCGGCCACACTTGGACAGGCTTGAAAAGCAGTTTTACAAGTCGATCCTTTTGGAGGAACTGTTCCAGTCCTTCACATTCGGCATGGATGTCTTAATCTTTGATCGCAGGGAGCAGTTACAATCCAAATTGCAGGAAACGCCGTTTGATCTCTACCGGCTGCCGTGGGGATCGCGCGCGTTTATGCGGGCCTTGCTGACATCCAATCCGGCACGGCTTTGCGCCTTTGATGTATTTATGATGCATGCGATTGCCCAAGCACCGGTTGACCAGACCATCGAAGCCGCTTTTCTCGATTACATCGAAAACCAATATGACGCTCTCGCCGATCTGGCTGAAATGACCATGCTTGATCCACGTTTTGCGGGAATTGTTGATCCGACTTGCAAACGTCCCAGCCTGTAAAATTCATACTTTAGGCGGTATTCTCCGATCAGGCGTTCGGCTTTAGCCTTTGAGCTGTACGCGTGCGCATTGGGGAGATGCCATGGACACCAGACCGCAAAAGGTTTCAGACGACGTCCGAAGCCTGATTGCCTACCTTCAAAAAGGTTTGATTGGGCACCAAGTCCTGACAGAACGGCTTTTGATCGCGCTTTTGACCGGCGGACATTTGTTGGTCGAGGGCGCGCCAGGTCTGGCAAAGACCCGCTCCGTAAAGCGGCTGTCAGATGCCGTGGAGGGCACCTTCGCGCGGATCCAATGCACACCGGATCTGATGCCCTCTGACCTGACCGGTACACAGGTTTTCAGACCTCAAGATGGACAATTCGAATTTGTCGAAGGTCCTGTTTTTCACAATCTGATCCTGGTCGATGAGATCAACCGCGCGCCCCCAAAGGTGCAATCAGCGTTGCTGGAGGCGATGGCAGAAAGGCAAGTGACATCCGGCCCGGCGACGCACACTCTTCCTGACCCTTTTCTCGTCGTGGCCACGCAAAACCCGATTGAACATGACGGGACCTTTCCTCTCCCCGAGGCGCAGCTTGATCGGTTTTTGCTGCATGTCGTGCTGCAGCTTCCCGACATGGAAACAGAGCGGCACATCCTTGATCTTGTGGAACTGGAAACACAGCAAGCGCCACCCGAACCCCAACCCATGACGCTTGAGGCTTTGGCCAAGGCACAGCAGCGCGTGCGCGAGGTGCATCTTGCGCCCGAGCTTAGGGACTACATCGTGCGACTTGTTATGGCGACGCGCGCCGAAGACGCCGCCGAACATATCGACCACGCGGTTTCGCCGCGCGGATCGCTTTCACTGGCCTCTGCCGCCAAGGCGCGCGCCTATCTGCAGGGGCGCGACTATGCCGTGCCCGAGGATGTCGCCATGCTCGCGCCTGATGCGTTGGCGCATAGAATGGTGCTCTCTTGGCGCGCGGTGGCCGATGGTAAGACCGCGCGGCAGCTTGTGGCCGACATTCTTCAGCGCATTGATCCGCTATGACAGATCCTCTCTTAGCCGAGGGCGTCGCACTGCGATCCGATGATCTGATCGCAGTGCGCAGGATCGCCTTGTCGATGTCATCACCCGCCTCGCTCGCCGCCCTGCCAGGGGGTTTTGCGACCAAACGAAAGGGGCGCGGTCTGGAGGTTGCGGACACACGTGAATATGCCCCAGGTGACGATATTCGCCATCTTGACCGGGGCACCACGGCACGCACCGGGCGATTGCATGTGCGCCAATTCCAGGAAGAACGGGACCGGGTGACCCTTCTGGTCGCTGATTTTCGACCGTCTATGTATTGGGGTCTGCAACGGGCCTTTCGATCTGTTGTGGCCGCCGAAGCGTTATCCATCGTTGGCTGGTCCCTGGTGGAAGACGGCGGGCGCATTGGATTGCTGGCCATCCTGCCCCAAGGGTATGAAAGCGTTCCTGCCCGGGGGCGCACCCGCGGCATGCTGGATGTGATCGGAGGCATGGTACGGGCACATGGGGCCGGCCTCGCGGCGGTCGCCACCGGGCAGACGGAAGAAAGGCCCCTTGATACGGCCTTGGTTTCAGCGGAACGGTTGGTCCCGACCGGCGGCGAAATTGTCATCGCCTCGGGTTTTGACACTGTCGGCCCAGGTTTTTCGGATCGTCTAATCGCATTGTCACAGCGCCGATCGGTCAAGCTTGTTCACGTGTCAGAGGCCGAACCCGAGGACTTGCCAGCAGGGCAATATCCTATCCGATTGCCCAAAGGCCGGGTGATCCGGCTTGGCATCGGATCGTCCGAGGCGCGGCGCCCGTCAGCGCGCCCAGACATTGATGACATTGATGGCCACAATGCTGTGGTCGTCAAAGCCTCGGACGGCGTGGAAAAAACCGCGCGCAAACTCGTGGGATCTATCGCGTTGGGACGCCCGGCATGAGCGATCAAAGGATTTCTGAGGCCAACATGCTGGCCGGTTTGCGCGACATTGATCTGCCAGCACGCGAAACAGGCGGGGTGATCGCCGAAATCTGCATCTTGATCGGGTTGGCAGGAATTGCCGGACTTCTTGTCGCGATGGTTCTGTGGCTCTTTCTGGTGCCGCGCCCGACTGCGGCGCAGCAACACAAGGACGAGCTGGCCTCGCTCGCGGCGCTCCCTGAAGAGCACCGGCGCGTTGTCTTGTTGCATCTGTTGCGCAACCGCGCGCCCGAACACTATGCAAAAATCAAGGACAGGCTTTACCTGCCAGGGGCAGAACTCTCCCTGCGGGAACTTGAAACCGAGGTGCGCCGCAGTGTTTGAGCTTGCGGACCCGCTTGTCCTGCTCTTGCTGCCATTGCCCTGGATTGCCATGCGCCTTTTGCGACCGGCCGATGGGCACGGTACCGCGCTGCATGTCCCGGATCGCGTGGCCGAGCGCTTGGTCTCTCAGGCGGCCAATGCAGGTACGACACCCGGAGCGCGCATGCGACACGGCATGGTCTGGGCCATTTGGATGCTTTTGCTTATGGCGCTTGCAGGTCCCAGAGATCTGTTGCCCGTCTCCGCCCTTAAGGTGTCAGGGCGCGACATGGCGATTGTTCTGGATTTGTCAGGCTCGATGGTTCGGGATGATTTTAGCCTTGATGGCGCACAGATAACGCGTCTTGAGGCCGTCACGCGCGTCGGCGCAGAGTTTGCCAGACGCAGATCAGGGGACCGCTTGGCCCTTATTTTTTTCGGATCAAAGGCCTATTACGCAGCCCCCTTTTCATTTGACGTGGACGCTATTGCACGGCGCATTGAAGAGGCGACCATCGGGATATCCGGACGCGCCACGAACATATCTGATGGTTTGGGTCTCGCGCTCAAACGCCTGGCACAAAGTGACGCGAAGGCCCGTGTCGTGATCCTGCTGTCGGACGGGGTCAACAACGCAGGTGCCACCAATCCCGTGGGCGTGGCGGAACTGGCCGCCCGGATGGGCGTGCGCGTGCACACGATTGCGCTTGGGCCAAAGGATCTTGAAACGGCGGACACAGGCGAACGCGGCGTGGTCGATGCCGCAACCTTGCGCGCGATCTCAGACATATCGGGCGGCGAGAGTTTTCGTGTCAAAACCACCGATGATCTTGTTGCGGTTACCCAGGCGCTTGACCGGTTGGAAGCCACGGACGGTGATGGCCTTGCCGCAGAAGTGTGGCGCGATTACTGGCCGTGGCCCGCCGGATTGGCCGCCACCCTATGCCTCATTTTGGTTTGGAAAGACCCGTGATTTTTGATCTGGATATCACGCTTCTTCGGCCCTTTTGGCTTTTGGTATTGCTGCCTTTTGCCGGACTGTCGTTCTGGCTTTTGCGGCGCCGAGCCCGTCTGGGAGCGTGGGAAAAGGCGGCAAACCCGGCACTATTGCAGGCCATGTCGCGCTTGGGCCAGATTGACACCGTAAGGTATCACGGCACCCCCTTCATCCTCGTTGGTGTGGCCGCACTTACGCTGTTTGCGCTTGCCGGTCCTGCCGTCGAACATCGCAGCACGCAATCGTTCCGCAATCTTGACGGTGTCTTGTTTCTGGTCGATGTCTCGGCCTCTACCACCGAACACGCGGATTGGCACACGGCCCAAACCTCGGCGCGGTTTGCCATTTCCGGATTGGGCACGCGGCCCGCCGGGTTGATCGTGTTTGCGGGCGATGCCTATGCCGCCGCTGACATGAGTGCTGATCACCTGCAAATGGGTCAAACACTGTCATTGTTGGATGCTGAGACCGTGCCCAATGACGGAAGCCGCCCAGAGCGCGCGCTTGCCTTGGCGCATGAACGCCTGTCCCAAGCCAAAGTGATCGCCGGTGACGTGATCCTCTTTACAGACGGTGGCGGTCTATCAGAGGTTTCCCTGCAAGATGTGGCCAGTTTGGCGTCGCAAAATACACGCGTGTCGATCGTCGCGATCGGGGAGCCGACCGCGCAGATGCAGACCCACGCCGCCATTGGGAACGGAAGTGTGTTCCGGGCAGGAGACACCAACGCCCTGCACGGATGGCTGCAGGACGACGCCAGGACACGTTTGGAACAGCAGGATTTTCCCCTGCTCTTTTGGCATGATCTTGGCCGCTACCTGCTTTGGATCGCCTTGGTGCCCGCATGCTTTTTGTTCCGAAGAAACGCGGTATGAAGTTTGTTGCGCTCATATCCACGTGCCTTCTGGCACTGGGCGTTCTGTTGGGAGGGGCGGACGCCTTGGGGCGCGTGTTGCTGGCCTTCGGTCAAAACAAAGCCGCGTCGCTCGTTTTTCAGGACACGGCTTGGCAAGGGGTTGCGCGCTACCGGGCTGGTGCGTTTGATGACGCGGCACAGCTCTTTGCCAAGTCGGAGCTTAACTTCAATCGGGGCAACGCAGCAGCCCATATGGGTGAGTATGCGGCAGCGCTTGAGGCCTATGATATGGCGATGGTGCAAGGACATCCAAATGCGCAGGCCAATTTTGACTTGGTTGCGGCCCATTACGCCGGCCTTGCCATTGACCCGGAGGCGCTGGCACTTTTTGCAAAGCGCGAAAATGGCCCGCAAATGGATAGCTTCATTGGCCAGGGCAATGGGCGCGCTAGTGGCACTGGCAGCGACGCCACGAATACCAACACGATGCTTGGACTGGCGGAACTTGACAGCCGGGGGCGGTTGGGCGTGCGTCGGGTTTTTGACGATCAGTTCATGGTGGCCGACGACCGATGGTTGTCGCAACTCTCTGATGTGCCAGGGGAATATCTGAAGGCGCGCATAACCTTTGAGCACAAACGCCGCAGCAAGCTCGGCCTGTCGCCGGAACCACCGGAGGATCCGCGATGACCCATTTCGTCTTCATCATAGCCTTGCTTTTCCCAAGTTGGCTTTGGGCGCAAAGTGGTGTGGTTCTGGACGGCGATCTGTCCTTGAGCGTCACGATAGAAGACGCAGGCCATATCCCCGTGACGCAAGAGATGATGCTGATCACGATCCGCGGCGTTTATCGGCGGCACATCATGCTTGAAAAATTGCAACAACCGACGCTTGAGGGTTTCAATTGGGCTCAGCTTGGCCCCGACAGTTGGCGTGAAGAGCGCATCAATGGAAAAAAGGTCAAGATCTTTGAACGTCGGATGGCGGTGTTTCCCAAGCGGGCGGGCGCGCTGACCATCGGCGCATTTACCCATCGCCTGACTTTGACCGACGAAGAGAACAAATGGTTTGAACATCCCGTGACATCTGCGCCCGTCACTGTCCGGGTCGACGCCGCGCCCGAAACGCCGCATTGGTGGTTCCCTGTCAAAAGTTTGAAAATTTCTGATGAGTGGTCGAACGCCCCAGATCAGCTTGGGCCGAATGCGGGTGTCTTGCGTGTGATACGCATCGAAGCTCTTGGCGCAATGCCGGATATGATCCCACTGATGCCCGAATTGCATTCGCCATCCGGTATGATTTTTGCCCATCCTGAAAAGCGATTGGTTGAGCTTTCGCCGGAAGGTCCGGTGACCTATGCGTTTTGGCGATGGACGATCCGCCCCACCAATGGCGTGTCTGGAATTGTTGAACCTTTTACGCTGCACTATTTCGACACGCAGACGCGGGAAACGAACGAAGTGACAATCGCCGCACAACGCGTGGCCTATCAGTCCTCAGTATCCGGCCCTTCACCAGACCCAGAACGAGACAATGTCGCAGCCAAAGCAAAGCTATTGGGTTGGCGCGCAGGTCTTTTGGCTGGTGTGGTTTTTCTTGTCAGTTTTTGGTTTGGCATCGCCACCAGAACACGCACCGGACAGCCCGCGCTTCAGCGTTTTGCGCCGCTCGATCCTGTGACCTATCACGTGATTTACGCGGCACTTCGGCGAAATTCCGCGGCTGCCAGACGCGCGGCCGCATCTTTGCTAGCGCGTGACGACAGGAATGTGAAGCTCAGCAAAATCATCGGCCGTCTCGACGCGGAAATCTTTGGAACGGCACGAAACACCAGTGATTTATGGGCTTTTACCAGGTCCGTTTTGAAAAATCGAACCAACCCGCCAGGTGCCTTTCACGAAAAATCTGCAGATCTGGTGAGAACACCAAGACCCCGCATCTGACAGGGTCGCGTACGTTTTAAACTGTCACGCTCAACCCGCATCAGTTGAAATGCAGCGAGTTTTTGCTACGCTTTGTAGTGGGAGGAAGCGGAATGAACTGTTCCGGACGCGCAAACTTGTTTGCGCAAAAACTGAATGTGTTGGTAGTGGATGACCATCCGCTCTTCAGTGACGCGATGGCGCTGACCCTCGAAGTGGTTCTCGAAAATTGCACGATCACAACGGCGTCGACCTTGCAGGAAACCTTTGAGGTTCTGGACACGCAAGACGCGCCGGATCTGGTTTTACTGGATTTGAAACTGCCAGACGTGTCGGGCATCTCAGGGTTCATTTCGCTGCGTGAGCGCATACCAAAAACGCGCATTCTGGTCATCTCCTCAATCGCGTCTTACGAATTGGTGCAATCGCTGCTGAAGGAAGGCGCATCCGGTTTTACGCCCAAGGACGCCTGCGCCGAGACGTTAAAATACGTGATTGGCGAAGTTGTCTCTGGCCGTACCTATGTTCCCAAAAGATACCGAACGGGACGGGCACGCGAGGCCGAGATCAACATCTATGAAACCACGCCCGAGTTGTCGCGTTTGACGCCTCAGCAGATCAAGATTTTGAAACTGATTTGCGTAGGAAAACCCAACAAACAAATCGCCTATGAGCTGTCTCTGGCCGAAGCGACAGTAAAGGCCCATATCACGGCGCTTTTAAAGAGATTGGGCGTCCGCAACCGGACGCAGGCCGTTGTTATGGTCGAAGGCGTCATGGCGCGCCAATTCGGGAGCGAGCCGGAAGCGAGAGCATTTTTGCAGCACTAGATCAAGGCCGGGACATGCAGCGTTCATTGCCATCCTATGTTCAGGTCGGACGCTCCGACGCGACAGATGAGATGACAGCCGCGCACGAAGCATTACTTCCGATCTCGGTTCATCAAAGTCGATTTATCCTGGCCTTTGTTCCCAGCCATTTTGATGTGACTGCAATCTCGAGGGAGCTGAAAACCCTGCTTGGTGGGGTGCCGCTTTTTGGATGCACGACCGCAGGGCAAATATCATCGCAAGGCTATGAGAGCGACACTTTGCTGCTGCTGTCGTTTCCTCGGGCGTATTTCAGGTGCGCATCCCTTTTGTTTGAGGATTTGAAACCGTTATCGCCCACCTCCGTGGCGCTCAAAGCGAAGCGATTTGTCGAAACGTTTCAACATACTGCGCGTTGGAACAGGCTTGCCCTTATGATCACGGATGGCCTTTCCAAACAAGAAGACTTACTTGTCTCAACGTTGGAAACGATCCTCGAAGACCTGCCGATTTTTGGTGGGTCCGCCGGCGATGGGCTTCGGTTTGGTCAAACCTTTGTGCTGAATGGCGATAAGGTGCATACGAACGCTGCTGTTTTACTTTTGATTGAAACCGCTCTTGAATTTCAGGGCCTCAGTTTTGATCACTTTATGCCCGATGGCGAAGAGCTTGTGATCACTGAATCGGATCCGGACGAGCGTCTTGTCTATGAGATCAACGGCTCCCCGGCGACGCAGGAATATGCGCGTTTGGTGGGATGTCCGGTGCAGTCGCTGTCTCCTGAGGTTTTTGCAGAAAATCCGATGCTGCTCAGGCATAACTCCAGGCACTATGTCCGCGCGATCAGCGATACCAAAGACCACGGTGCACTGGCGTTTCTTGCCGCTATTGATGATGGGCTCATTCTTACCCTTGGACGCGGTCGCGAAATCCTGAAAACCTTAAATACAGAGTTGTCGGTCAAAGATCGGTCCGGGCACGCACCGGATTTCATACTCGGTTTCGATTGCGTTCTGAGGCGCCTCGAAATTGAGCAAAAATCACTGCTGCCGCAAGCCTCGGAGATCTTGCAAAATCACCGGGTTTTCGGGTTCAACACCTACGGCGAGCAACAATCCGGCGTGCACATGAACCAGACATTTGTCGGTGTGGCGTTTTTTGAACCGGATGAAAAGATTGCCGTATGAGCCTGCTGGACCCCTCTGATCCGCAAGAGCTTCACATCAAGAAGCAGGCTAAGATTATTGAGGCCCTGATGCGGCGCGCAAGCCGTCAAAAGGATCTGGGGCCGTCGGCGTTTCTGGCGTTCCAGTCAGCGATTGAGTTGCAACAACAGGTCGATGCGCAAAGTCGGGATCTGGCACGCGCCACGACTGAGCTGGAAAGTGAGCGCTATGAGCGCATGCGGACAAGGCGCGCTTTGGTTGAGGCGCTGTCGTCCATGGAAGAGGGCTTCGCGCTCTTCATCGATGGACAACTGAACATATCCAATGATCTGTTCAGTAACCTTATGCCCGATATATCGGAAAAAATGGACGCTGGACTTCTGCTAGAGGATTTTTTCCTGCTGTTGGCAAGTAGCCAGCATTTGAAATCCACTGAACGGCCCCTGAGTGACATGGCACGCGAGCTTGAAAACAGCCTTGGGCGCGATGGTGTCGCCTCGGTCGTGCTGGGGCTGGACGGGGACCGTTGGTATCAGTTGATCGCGCAGTACACGGAAACCAAGAACATCTTGATCCTGTTGACCGAAATCACGGCGATCGTCCGGCGCAATAGATCTGAAAAGAAAACACTGATCGACCGTCAGGCCGACTACCTGCAAGCGATTTTTCAACACATGAGTTCGGGCATGTGCACCTTCTCTGCCGATGGGCAAGTGATGATGCATAACCCGCAATTCCAAAAAATCCTCAACGTGCCAGATCGCATCTTATCCCGCGGCATCAACCTTTCAGAGCTGTTTTCGTACATGGCCGATCAAAACCTGATCCGATCCGACGATGCGCCGAAATACACGCGTTGGAGAGATGAGCTGGACAAAAAAGGATGGACGCGGCGCAGGGTCAGCTATGGCGATGGCCGCGTTGTCGAAATACACGCAAACCTTCTGCCTGACGGCGGCTTTGTTGTGGAATTGATGGACGTCACGCTGGAGGCGCGCACGACGGAGACGCTGGAAAACCGGGTGGCAGAGCGCACGGCAGAACTCACACGCGCCAATGACCGCCTCACGAATGAATACGAAGAGAAAGCCCGCGTCGAAGAACAGCTGCGCGTCGCGATTGAACGGGCAGAGGCCGCCGTTTCGTCTAAGACACGGTTTTTGGCGGCAGCAAGTCATGATTTGTTGCAACCCATCAACGCGGCCAAGTTGCTGCTGTCGACACTGCAGGGCCTCACGCGAGGCGGCGATCTGGAGCGTATCGTCGAACGCCTGGAAGGGTCATTTAGCTCCGCCGAGCAACTGTTGCATTCCCTGCTTGATATTTCTCGATTGGAAAGCGCCGAACCTGATCAGGTTTCGCTGGTGGTCGTCAATCTTGGGGAAATCATGGAAAGCGTCTTTGCCGATCAGGCGCTTGTGGCAGAACAGAAACAAGTCGCGCTCTACATGGTGTCATCCTCAGTACATGTACGCTCTGACCCGGTTTACCTTTTGCGGTCGCTGCAAAATCTGATTGTGAATGCGATCCAGTACACGGAACCGGGTGGGCGCGTCCTGTTTGGGTGCCGGCGCGCAGGTGACAAGGTTTTGCTTCAGGTATGGGACACCGGCATTGGGATCGAAACCCGCGATCAGGGCCGGATCCTCGAAGAGTTTACACGCGCGGAAAATGTGCCGGTTGGCACCGGGATGGGTCTTGGGCTTTCTGTGGTTGATCGCGCTTGCCGTCTGCTGGGGCACGGGCTTTCGATCCGCTCAGATCCGGGCCGCGGGTCTGTGTTTAGCATCGAGATGAAGATGGTCGAAGGCCTCGCCTTGCCGAGAGAGCCTGAACCGCCCGAAATGCGAGAAGATGAGACGCCCATCAACTACGTTATTCTGGTTGTCGAAAACAACCGAGACGTCCTTTACGGCACGACAACCTGGCTCGAACAAAGAGGGGCCCGCGTTCTACCGGCCCGAAATGCGGAGGACGCGTTGACCTTGGTGAAAGAATTTGGGCGTCCGCCCGATGTTATCATGGCTGATTATGAGCTGGATTTCGGTGAAACCGGTCTTCGGGTCATCCAAGCGATCCGCGAAGAAACACGCACCCATGTTCCGGCTTTTCTGGTCACCGCAGACCGCCGCGATGTCCTGCGTCAGGATGCAAACCGTTGCGACGTTTCAACCATGATCAAACCCCTCAAACTATCGCGTCTGCGGCCATTTATTCATTGGAAAGTGTCCCAATCAGAAGGCCCGCGCCATCACCTGACATCCCCGAAAATTGCCTACGAAAGTCGGCAATGACAAAGATACCCTGCGCACTACACTCGCCAGAGGGAGGACAACATCTTGAAACTTGGGTTTAAAGCGCTGTGCTTCGCCATTGCCATGGTCGCAGCACCTGCAACGGCGGAACAGCAAGGCGCGGTAGCCGCTTATGATCTTCTTTTCAAGAACGGCACCCTGGATGACATTGATCGCGCCAAGGAGATCAGATACCGGCGCGAAGTGACCAGCCTGTTGAAACCCGATGCCGCGCAACGGGATACAGGGCAAATTTCAATATCGTTCCCGGCGGACCTGGATGCGATGGCGCAACTGGAGTTTCGTCAAAACGATAGGTTTCGGTCTCTTGGCGCATTCCCGGCGACTGTCGGCAATCCGATGATCATGTTCTTTTATGAAAGTGTCGTGCGCGACATGGCCGAAAGCGCAGGCGGTAGTCCATTCTACATCCGCAACCGGGTCAAAGACGCTTTGGTCCAACCCTCGGTGGTTGAAACCGGAAGTGCCGTGATTGACGGCAAAACAGTCGAAACCCAGACCGTGAAGCTCTATCCCTTCGAATCCGACCCCAACAAATCCCGGATGCAAGGGTTCGGAGATCTCGAATTGAGCGTGACAATGTCCGAAGATGTGCCTGGCTGGTATGTCAGCCTGATTGCCGATGCGCCCGGGGGCGAAGACGGCACGTCGGTTTACCGTTCAGAATTTCACTATGAAGGCGTAGATGTGAGCCAAAGCAAATGAAGACCAAGCTGGCATTGATATGCGCGGCCTGTGTCGTGCCTCAGATCGCATTGTCTCAAACTGCGTCGCAACGCCTCAACGATTATCCCACATCGGCGCGGGCGGACTACGTTTTCGGCTGTATGGCCGCAAACGGACAAACCCGCGAAATGTTGGATAGGTGCTCTTGCTCGATAGACGAGATTGCCTCAATTCTGACCTATGACCAGTATCTTGAAGCGGAAACAGTTCTATCGATGCGGCGTGTCGGAGGAGAACGCATGTCGTTTTTCCGAAGTGCGGCCATGGCCGAAAGCATGGTCGCAGATCTAAGGCGCGCCCAAGCCGAAGCTGAGATCATTTGCTTTTAAAATTCAGCCTACCATTGAGGTAGTTTTAGCCCTCTGGGTTAGTCGGTTGGTTTGACTATCCCATAGAGTGGCAAATGTCCCGAGGGTCACCCACTGACAGATTTCGCAAGCTCCTGAACGAAGGAATTCCCTTCGGTGTCGGTCGCTTTCACAGTCAGGAACTGGGAGCCATTGTCGTTATAGGAGAACCGGAACACCGGGTTTTCTGAGATCGAAATGCCCCCTTCCATAGAAAAAAGAAGCTCTTCTCCCTGCCAAACCTCAATGTAATCAATGAAATGCGGCTGGATAAACAACTGTGTGATCTGGTCGCGCTGCAGCCCTGAGTAGTTCGGGTGCCGGATCATGATCTGCGCTTCTCGACGTGGGGTCGACATTTGCGCCGTCTTTCCGAACATCTTCAATTTCATCTTGCCCATTTCAGCCAGGGCAAGTTCAGCATCTTTGGTTGCAGGAGCTGAACAGCCGCCAGATGCTTTCACAAAGCGTCCGGCCATGTGGTGGCCAGCCTCAGTTTCAGCAATGACGCGCACGTTGGAGTACTGATCGACCCGCACCCGAAGCTCAAAGTCCAGATTGCCCATCGCTTCGGAAAACTGAAAGACCGCCGCAAGAGGGGCCGGGTTTTCATCGACCACAACATGAGCCGCCGAAATTCGAGCGCTGTCATCAATCTGTTTGATCACAATGGGCACCGTTGCTGCATCATGCGCCCTATAGGGTGCATCCACTGTCATGAGCGCGGACGCATCGCCCAGTTCAAAATCCCCGCCCAGGATCGTGTATTGCATGTCCGACCAACTGATGCTGTCTTGCATCGGGTTTCTAATGTCAGAGGCCAGCGTGGACGAGGCCGTGAAAGCAACAATCGCTGCGGTGAGGAAAACGCGCATGAAGAAGCACTCCTGTGGCAAATCATCGAGCAAGTTATCATAAACTGCACTCTGAGGATACGCATACTTTGGCAGCAATGCATTGCATGCGCCAATCCTGCATGCTCCGTCCGGGGGATCGAAGATGTTTGAAGCGATCATATTGGCCTGCTTAAACCAAGCCGAGGACGTTTGCAGAGCGCAGCTTTTGCCAGGATATGAGGCCGAGGTATCGGAAGACTGTCAGGCGCGTCTGCAAGAGGCTCCGCCCGATCTGACACGATTTGACGGCCTCGTCTTCAAGGGCGCGCCAACCTGTGAACCCATCGGCGCGCCGCTTTCCGTCGAAGAGGTTGCACCAGGTGTATTTGTGCATTTGGGCGCTGTTGCAGAACCCGACACCACCAACAAAGGGGATGTGTCCAACATGGGGTTCGTGATCGGCACCTCATCGGTGGCGGTCTTCGATGCCGGCACCACCCGTTGGATCGGCGAGGGTCTGTGGCGGGCGATCCGCGCTGAAACCGACCTCCCTGTCACCCACGTTATTCTCAGCCACATGCACCCGGACCACATTTTTGGGGCTGGTGTTTTTGAAGAAGCCGGCGCGCGCATGCTGGGCCACGCGCATCTGCCGCGCGCCATATCGGACCGGCAGATCAATTATCTGGAAAGCCTGACGCGCCTGACCGGTGCGCACTCCATGATCGGCACACAGGCCGTCACCGCGCTCAACCCTGTGACAGACGGGCAGATCATCGACCTGGGCCAACGGCAAATCACCTTGCGCGTTTGGCCCACATCCCACACCGGAACGGACATTACAGCACTGGATGAAGAGACCGGCACCCTCTTTGCCGGGGACCTGGTGTTTGAAGCCCACCTCCCCACGCTTGATGGCAATTTGCTTGGCTGGCAGCAGGTTTTGACAGACCTGGCGGATATCCCGGCCGAAAGAGTGATTCCAGGACATGGCGGCCCTTCCATGCCCTGGCCTGACGCGGCAGCGCCTGTTTTGCGCTACCTCAAGGTCTTGGAAGACGACACGCGCGCCGCACTTGATGAAGGGCAAAGACTGAGTGAAGCGGTCCCGAACATCGCGTCAAGCGAAGCCGATAAATGGGAGCTTTTTGACGTCCACAATCCCCGCAACGCCACGGTCGCTTTCACCGAGTTGGAGTGGGAGTGATCCTGCCTATTTGCTGGCCTGCTGCAGCATCTGCGAAATAGAAAACAGGCGACGTTCGATCAGCTGGGGCGTTTCACACAGATATTGAATGGATTGCTGCCGGTCGGAATGGATCAGCTGATCCCAATCAAGCTGCTCTTCGATGCCGTCAATGCGATCAAAATCCGGCGTGTCCTGCGCCAGCAAATCCGACATCTCTTGACGCGATGCATCAATCTTTTCGGCCAGTTCAATCTGACCCAACGAAAACGTCCCGATCCCCTTTATGATTTGGGCCCGCCGCGTGGACAGCGTGTCAAACACGCGCGAGAACACTTGGCCAAGGATCGCCACGTCCTTTTGATGCGCATCAGAGAATTGCTCGACCAGCGGTTTGATGTCTTCCAGCTCCACGCGACGCAATGCCAGAGTATCCGCCAGATCACCTATCTGCACCGCAAGGGCTTGGCTGATCTCATCGGATGCATCCTCAACCGGGTGCGGCCACATCAGACCCATTGAAAGGGTTTCAATCTTGCGTTGAACGCAAGGCCACGTCGGGTCGGAAAAATCTGCCGCTGCGGCAGGGCTGGCAAGGCAAGCCATCACTGTGGCGCGGTTCAAAAAACGGGTTAAGCGCATGATAGAAGCCCTTTTGGCATCGAGTATGTCCAATCGCGTCGGTTGAGTCTATCGCCGCCAATACAAACCTTTGTCTCAGTTGTCCGTTATCACATTCGCCGCGCATACTGATTGCTAGGTCACCTGGGTTTTTCAGGTGTTGCGGAGAATTTGCATATGAGAACCCGTGCTGCCGTTGCTTTGGAAGCTGGCAAGCCCTTGAAAGTAATGGAAGTGGAACTCACCGGCCCTCAGGCGGGTGAGGTTCTTGTTGAGATTAAGGCGACGGGTCTCTGCCATACCGATGAATTCACGCGGTCCGGTGATGATCCAGAAGGTATTTTCCCCGCCATCCTGGGCCACGAAGGTGCAGGTGTCGTCCTAGAGGTGGGTGCGAGCGTCACGTCGCTGGAGCCCGGCGATCACGTCATTCCGCTTTACACGCCGGAATGTCGCGAATGCGACTATTGCCTCAACCCGAAAACCAATTTGTGTCAGAAAATCCGCTCAACCCAGGGGCAAGGCCTGTTGCCCGACGGGACGACCCGTTTCAGTATGCTGGATGGTACGCCCATCCACCATTACATGGGCTGTTCAACCTTCGCCAATCACACGGTTGTTCCCGAGATTGCGCTGGCCAAAGTGCGCAAGGACGCGCCTTTCGATAAAATTTGCTACATCGGGTGCGGCGTGACCACGGGCATTGGTGCGGTGATCAACACGGCGAAAGTGGAGCTTGGATCACGCTGCGTTGTGTTCGGTCTGGGCGGTATCGGACTCAACGTAATCCAGGGCTTGCGCCTCGCAGGTGCCGATCAGATCGTCGGCGTCGATCTTAACGATGACAAAGTGACCATGGGCCAACACTTTGGCATGACCGACTTTGTCAATCCGTCCAAGATCGAGGGCGATCTTGTTGCACATCTGGTCGAGTTGACGAGCGGCGGCGCAGACTACTCTTTTGATGCCACCGGCAATGTGAGCGTGATGCGCGCGGCGCTGGAATGCGCGCACAAGGGCTGGGGCGAAAGCATCATCATCGGTGTGGCCCCTGCCGGCGCGGAAATCTCTACCAGGCCTTTCCAGCTGGTGACAGGCCGGGTGTGGCGCGGCACTGCTTTCGGCGGCGCCAAAGGTCGCACAGATGTGCCGAAAATCGTCGATTGGTACATGGACGGCAAGATCGAGATCGATCCGATGATCACGCACACTTTGAAATTGGAAGACATCAATCACGGGTTTGACCTGATGCACGAAGGAAAATCCATTCGCGCCGTGGTGGAGTTTTAGGACGATGACTATGGAGATTGTGTCCGAGAACCATTGTTTTGGCGGAACCCAGGCCGTCTACAAGCACGTGTCCGAAAGCTGCAGTTGCGAAATGACTTTCGGGGCGTATCTGCCGCCCCAGTCCAAGGAGCGACGCGTGCCAGTGCTCTGGTATCTTTCGGGCCTGACATGCACCCATGAAAACGCCGTCACAAAGGGTGGATTTCAAGAGCATGCCGCGCGCCACGGTATTGCAGTGATTTTCCCCGACACGTCGCCAAGAGGGTCTGCGGTTAGCGACGACGAAGCCTATGACCTCGGACAGGGTGCAGGGTTTTACGTCAATGCAACCTGCGACCCCTGGAAGGCCAATTACAAAATGTACGATTACATCTTGTGCGAGCTGCGTGCGCTGGTGCTTGATAGTTTGCCGGTACAGAACCGCCATGGCATCACCGGGCATTCCATGGGCGGACACGGCGCGCTGACACTGGCGTTGAACAATCTGGATTTGTTCGACAGCCTGTCGGCATTTGCTCCGATTGCCCACCCGACGCAGTCTGACTGGGGCCGTAAGCAGCTCAGCGAATATCTTGGCAATGACGAAGGGGATTGGGTTGGATATGATTCAACTCTCTTGCTGGATGATCACAATTGGAAAGGTGACATCCTTGTTGACCAAGGCGCCAGCGACCAATTTCTGGACCTTCTGATGCCCGAAGCGCTTGCCGATATGATGGCCAAACGCCGTCAGTCCGGACAAGTGCGGATGCAAAAGGGGTACGATCATTCGTATTTTTTCGTGAACACATTTGCCCGCGATCATGTGGAGTGGCACGCGGAACGACTGAATTGAAGGGCCAGAACTCAGGGGAGGCACGTTGCGTGCCCATGGCCACACCGGAATTGTCCTGCCGCGGAAGAGAGGCCGCATCAGGACATGACTGAGCATCTGAACCTATCCTGGATCAGATGTAATCGCGGCAGTTTTGCCGCACAAACGGGAGGAGCTTCATGAGAAAGCTTTCTATGCTGACTTCCGGGATTGCCATTTGCATCGCCTCTATGGCCGTTGCAAATGACGATCTCGTTGCCCAGATGGAGAACCCAAAGCAATGGGCGATCCAGACGGGAGACTACAAGAACCAGCGTTACTCAGAACTCGATGCAATCAACGCAGAGAACGTTGGTGATTTACAAGTGGCCTGGACATTTTCGACCGGCGTGCTGCGAGGTCACGAGGGTTCGCCGCTCGTGATCGGTGACACGATGTATGTCCATACGCCGTTCCCGAATATCGTTTACGCTCTTGATCTGGCCAATGAAGGCAAGATCCTCTGGAAGTACGAGCCGAAGCAGGATCCCGATGTGATCCCTGTGATGTGCTGTGACACGGTGAACCGTGGTGTGGCATACGCCGAAGGCAAGATTTTCTTGCACCAGGCGGATACCAAAGTCGTGGCGCTGGACGCTAAATCCGGCGACGTGGTTTGGGAAGTTGTAAACGGCGACCCGACCATCGGCGAGACCAACACAGCAACCGTTTTGCCGGTGAAAGACAAAGTGATTGTCGGCATCTCAGGTGGTGAGTTTGGTGTTCAGGGCCATGTAACGGCCTATGACATGAACACCGGCGAGCTGGCCTGGCGCGGTTACTCCGTCGGTCCGGACGACCAGCTTTTGTTTGACGAGAACACAACCGCGTTGGGCAAGCCAGTGGGTCCTGACAGTTCCTTGAACAGCTGGGAAGGTGATCAGTGGAAAATTGGCGGCGGCACCACGTGGGGCTGGTACTCGGCAGACCTCGAAGAGAACTTAGTCTACTACGGCTCTGGCAACCCGTCGACATGGAACCCGGCTCAGCGGCCAGGTGACAACCGTTGGTCGATGGCTATCTTCGCACGGGATATCGACACCGGTGTGGCCAAATGGGTCTACCAGATGACGCCCCATGACGAGTGGGACTACGATGGCATCAATGAGATGATCCTGACCGAGCAAGAGGTTGATGGCGAGATGCGCAAGCTTCTGACCCATTTCGACCGCAATGGCTTGGGCTACACCATGGATCGTGTCACTGGCGAACTGATGGTCGCGGAGAAATATGACCCCGTGGTGAATTGGACCACAGGTGTCGATATGGACCCCGAAAGCGAAACCTACGGTCGTCCGGCGGTCGTGGCGCAATACTCAACCGAGCAAAATGGCGAAGATGTCAACTCGACAGGTATCTGCCCCGCGGCTCTGGGATCAAAGGACCAGCAACCTGCGTCCTATTCCCCGAAAACAGAACTGTTCTACGTGCCAACCAACCACGTGTGCATGGATTATGAGCCGTTCCGCGTCGCATACACCGCAGGTCAGCCCTATGTGGGCGCGACCCTGTCGATGTATCCGGCACCGGACAGCCATGGCGGTATGGGCAACTTCATCGCCTGGGATAACCTCAAAGGGGAGATCAAATGGTCGATCCCTGAGAAGTTCTCTGTCTGGTCAGGTGCTCTGGCAACCGCGGGCGACGTTGTGTTCTACGGCACGCTGGAAGGTCACTTAAAGGCTGTCCATGCTGACACCGGTGAAGAGCTTTACAGCTTCAAAACACCGTCCGGCATCATCGGCAACGTCATGACCTATGAGAGCAACGGCAAACAGTATGTCGGCATCCTTTCGGGCGTTGGCGGCTGGGCTGGTATCGGCTTGGCAGCTGGCCTCACCAATCCCAACGATGGTCTTGGCGCTGTGGGCGGTTACGCTGCTCTGAGTGACTACACCAACCTGGGTGGTCAATTGACGGTCTTCGCCGTTCCGGATTGACCGGCACGCTAAGGCTTTGAACTTGGAAGGGTGCGGCCATAAAGGTCGCGCCCTTTCCCTATACACAAGCGTTTTGTGACAAACCCGAACGCAGATTGTCATGAAACGCCGCGCAACACTCATAAAATGTACGCTCGTCGCTTTTTGCTGATGTCTCAGGCTAAAGGCGATAGGCTCTAACAAACGGATGCGAGACTGCGGATGACACGAAAGAACAATGCCCCACTCGCTTACGCGGTTATCCTGATTTTCGGCATTCTCTCGATCGGATCTGCGTCGGCTCAGACCTCGGATCTGGTCTCAGACAATGCTCTGAGGGTGTGTGCGGACCCTGCAAATCTTCCGATCTCCGCGCAAGACGGCAGCGGATACGAAAACAAATTGGCCGAGTTGGTCGCGGCAAAGCTGGAGAAACCGGTTGAATACACTTGGTTCCCACAGGCCACAGGCTTCATTCGCCAAACCCTCAGTGCAAAACGCTGTGATATCGTGATCGGCTACGCGCAAGGCCATGAACTGGTCCTGAACACCAATCACTATTTCACATCCTCCTATTCTCTGATTGTGCCTCAAGATGGTGATCTCAGCGATGTAACGGCTCTGACGGATCCAAAGCTGAAAGATCTGCGCATCGGTATCGTCGCGGGCACGCCGCCGGCCGCCCATATGGCGCGCAACGGGCTTATCGCCAAGGCCAAACCCTATAATCTGGTTGTGGACCGCCGCCGCGAAAGCCCTGCCGTCGACATGCTCAACGATCTGGAAGCGGGCGAGATTGATGCGGCGATCCTGTGGGGGCCCTTGGGTGGTCCGCTGGTCAAAAACAACTATGACGGGCTAAAGGTGACGCCTCTCGTCGAAGAAACCCTGCCGCCGCGCCTGTTTTTCCGCATAACCATGGGCGTGCGCCGTGGTGAAAAGGTCTGGCAGCGGCAGCTAAACTCCCTCATTCGGCGCAATCAGGATGAGATCAACGCCGTACTGGTCGAAGCGGGCGTACCGCTTGTCAACGATCTTGGGACAGAAGTGCTGGAGTTTTCGCAGTGATCCGCGCGCTGGCGGTTGCGATTTGCTTCGCCGGCGTAGCTTGGTCGCAAACGGTCGAAGAACCACAGGATTACCGCAACGATCACTACCGCGCGCCGGTGCCTGCCACACTCAGCGGTGCCACGACAATCGGGTCCGCAGAAGCCTATGCTATTTGGCGTGCAGGCAAGGCGGGTTTCATCGACGTGTTGCCGCAACCGCCCAAGCCCACCAACCTGCCCGAAGGCACAATATGGCGGGAGAAACCGAGGCATTCGATCCCAGGGGCGATCTGGTTACCCAATGTAGGATATGGCGCGATCGCGGATGTCACCGCTGATTACTTCCGCAGCGGGTTGGAACGCGTCACTGGGGGTGACCGGGCACAACCTGTTGTTTTGTTTTGTCTTGAAGACTGCTGGATGAGCTGGAATGCAGCGAAACGCGCGATCGAGTGGGGATATGAAGATGTTTATTGGTTCCCGGACGGCACGGACGGCTGGGCCTTTCTGGACTACCCTTTGGAGCAGATACACCCGATGGATGGGCAACCACAGGCGGGCGACTAACGGCTCGCCGCATTGCCACCCAATTGCCTGTGTGCAAGTCCAGCTGGCCTAAAACCCACCGAACTGCCGTGTGACCTTGCTCACTGTGCCGTCCGTGTCCGTCATAGTGACAGAAACACGGCTGGTATCGCCAGGAACGGACAGCCCGAGCTGCGGGTTCTCAGAGAGGGAAATTGAGCCGGTCAAGCTTACATATCCGGCGCCATCAAGATCAATTTTGACGGTTTCGACATAGCGCATCGGAATGAACAGCATGGAAATCTGATCCATCTGCATCCCAGAATGCGACGGGTGCGAAATATCCAAATCCATGCGGCTTAACCGGGTGTTGAGGCTCGACACACGTCCAATGCTCACACCGGGCAACGCATCGCGCATCGCCAAATGCATCTGTCCAAGCGTCGCAAGCGCCAGTTTCGGATCCGTGCCAGGAGGAGCGGCACACGCGCCTGAGCCTGAGGTTTTGACAAATGTTTCCGCAACGAACAGCTGACCATCGGCCGTTTCCGCGACAACGTGCAAAGGCGTGGGGCCATTGACCCGCATTGTTACATCGAAAAAGAAACTTGTTTGCGGGACATCAAGCTCAAACACCGCAGAAACCGGCATCGGGTTTTCGTCAAGAACCAGAGTGACACGTGCAATCGTGAGCCCAACCGGCGCCACAACCTGTGCGGCCAAATCGGTCCTCGCGTCGTCGGGGCTGCGATAGGGTGCGTCGATGGCGATCATCTGGCTGCCGTCCTGAACAGACCGCGTCCCGTATAAATCAGCCCGAATACTGTCCCAGCTGTCACCTGCCGCGAGGGCAGGCGAGCCAATCAATGACACCATAGCGATGGCAAGGGTGGTCAGGGTTTTCATTGTACGGCTCCTTTTACCAGGAAGCGGCCAAATGCGCGCGGCCCGTCACATGTTGGAACTGTGTCTATCACAGAAAGGGTATTTGCGTCGATAATGCTGATGGTGTTGTCAAACCAGTTGGCCAAAACGACCTTTGTACCATCCGCCACCGTATCGACACCCTCGGGATACTCACCGACGTCAATCGTCTGCACATGCTGCAAACTGTCCGTATCAATCACGCTGACGGTGTTTTCATACTGGTTGGTCACAAAAGCCCGCCCTTTGGCAAAGCTGACACCATAGGGTCTTTGCCCCACGGGTACGGTCGCGACAGCGCGGCCAATGTCTGGATCAACAACCGTGAGATCATCTGAGCCGACATTGCCGACGAAGAGACGCCCATCGGGGGCAAAATTCAGGCCAAAGGGACGCGTACCGACAGCCACCTGATGGATCTTGGTCAGGGATTGCGCGTCAAAGAGCGTGACTTGGTTTGCCTCCTTATCCGCAGAGGCGAGCCAACGCCCATCCTCAGACAGGCTCAAGCCTGCCGGTGCCTCCCCTGTTGCCAGGATCGAAATTGTGCTGAGCGTGTCTAAATCCAGCACCCAAATTCGGGCGTTGTACCAGTCAGAGACATAGACGCGTTGACGTTGGCCATCCAAAGCTACTCCAATCGGTCCGCCGTCAAGCTCGGTTTGGACCAATACCGCGCCGGTTGCCGCATCCAGTTTGCGGATCACCTTGCTGTCGGCGGAAACGGTCAGCACATAATTGGTTCCGGTTGCGACGCCCGCAGGTTTGCCCGGAACATCCCAA